>ERZ779888.4172-NODE-4172-length-9936-cov-18.671592_pt1 | contig 9936 bp, 7 predicted proteins | sample MGYA00511245_ERZ779888 | MGnify/ENA primary metagenome ERZ779888 (study PRJEB29588, sample SAMEA2155255) | human gut metagenome | biome: human gut; feature: human-associated habitat; material: faeces | place: Denmark | collected 2008/2010 ... | reverse complement strand
CACGTGGCTCGCGCCGCACGATGTCGCAGGGCTCGAGTCCTGCTTCGGCAGCCGGGCCCGCATGCTCGGCAAGCTCGACTCGCTTTTCACGGTAAGCTCCGTGATTGAGGGTGCCGAGACCTCGCCCGACATTTCGGGCCTGATCGGGCAGTATGCCCACGGCAACGAGCCGAGCCACCACATCCTCTACCTCTACACGATGCTGGGCCAGCCGTGGAAGACGGCCGAGAAGGTCCGCGAGGTGCTCACGACGCTCTACCACGACCGTCCCGATGGCCTGTCGGGCAACGAGGATGTGGGCCAGATGTCGGCCTGGTACGTGCTCTCGTCGCTCGGTATGTACGAGGCCGAGCCGGCGGGCGGCCGATACTGGTTCGGGTCGCCGCTCTTCGACCGCGCGGAGATCGCGGTGCCGGGCGGCACCTTCACGATCGTGGCCGAGAACAACTCGTCGGAGAACAAGTACATCCGTCGCGTATGGCTCAACGGACGCCCCTACACGAAGTCCTGGATCGGGCATGAGGAGGTGATGGCGGGCGGCGAGCTGCGCTTCGAGATGGACGACGAGCCCCACGTGTGGTATTGTCCGCAGGAGCCGGAGCAGTATGCCGACCAGCGGCCCGCGGCGGAAGAGCGGCTCTTCTGCTCGGAGGCTGTCGAGCAGGAGATCGCCCGCGTGTGCGGCCTGCTGACCAACGAGCGCCTGCGCTGGATGTTCGCCAACTGCTTCCCCAATACGCTCGACACGACGGTGCACTACCGCGAGGACGAGGAGGGCAATCCCGACACCTACGTCTACACGGGCGACATCCCGGCCATGTGGCTGCGCGACTCGGGTGCCCAGGTGTGGCCCTACGTGCAGCTGTGCGACAATGACCCCGCGCTGCAGAAGATGATCGCCGGGGTGATCCGCCGGCAGTTCCGCCTGATCAACATCGACCCCTATGCCAACGCCTTCAACGACGGCCCGACGGGCGCCGGCGAGGATGTCGGCTACCCGGGCCACGTGCAGGACCCGTGGGTCTTCGAGCGCAAGTGGGAGATCGACTCGCACTGCTATCCGATCCGCCTGGCGCACCACTACTGGAAGACCACGGGCGATGAGTCGGTCTTCGATGCGGAGTGGGTGGAGGCCATGCGCAACATCCTCGCGACGCTGCGCGACCAGCAGATGAAGGAGGGCCCGGGCGACTACACCTTCCTGCGCGTCACGGACCGGCAGCTCGACACGCGTTGCCACGTGGGGCGCGGCAATCCGGTGAAGCCCGTGGGGCTCATCTCGTCGGCCTTCCGTCCGTCGGATGACGCCACGACCTTCGGGTTCCTCGTGCCGTCGAACTTCATGGCTGTCTCGTCGCTGCGCAAGGCTGCCGAGATCCTCTCGACGGTCAACGGCGAGCAGGAGCTAGCCGCAGACTGCACGGCCCTGGCCGACGAGGTGGCTGCCGCCCTGCAGCAGTATGCCGTCGTCGAGCATCCTGTCTACGGGAAGATCTACGCCTTCGAGGTCGACGGATTCGGCAGCGTGCAGCTCATGGACGATGCCAACGTGCCGTCGCTGCTGGCCATGCCCTACCTGGGCGATGTCGAGCGCACGGACCCCGTCTACGAGAATACGCGCCGCTTCGTCTGGAGCACCGACAACCCCTACTTCTGGCGCGGCCCGGCAGGCGAGGGCATCGGCGGCCCGCACATCGGCGTGGAGATGATCTGGCCGATGAGCATCATGATGCGCGCCTTCACCTCGACCGACGATGCCGAGATCCGCGACTGCATCATTGCCCTGATGACCACCGACGCCGGCACGGGCTTCATGCACGAGTCCTTCTCGCGCCACGATGCCGCCGACTTCACGCGCGCCTGGTTCGCCTGGCAGAACACCCTCTTCGGGGAGCTGATTCTCAAGCTGGTGAACGAAGGCAAGGTCGACCTGCTCAACTCGATTGACTGACCCGCAAAATCCGAAAAAACCGAAAAATCATGATACGACCTCTTTTCACCCTGCTGCTGGCCGCCGCCGTGTGCTGCTGCGGCAACTCCTGCTCGCGCTGCGATGCCGGCGGAAATGCCGAGCCGCAGCTGCGTCCCTCGGAATATGTCTCGACGCTCGTGGGTACGCTCTCGGACTTCTCGCTCTCGACGGGCAACACCTATCCGGCCATCGCCCTGCCCTGGGGCATGAACTTCTGGACGCCCCAGACGGGAAAAATGGGCGACGGCTGGGCCTACACCTACGGCGCCCATACGATCCGGGGCTTCAAGCAGACGCACCAGCCCTCGCCGTGGATCAACGACTACGGTCAGTTCTCGCTCATGCCCGTGCGCGGCGCCGACAAGTTCGACGAGGAGTCGCGCCAGAGCTGGTTCTCGCACCAGAGCGAGGAGGCGCGTCCCTACTACTATTCGGTCTATCTGGCCGACCACGACATCCGCACGGAGATTGTGCCGACGGAGCGCGCCGCCGTGCTGCGCTTCACCTTCCCCGCATCGGACGAGTCGGGCGTGGTTGTCGACGCCTTCGACCGCGGCTCCTACGTGCGCGTGATGCCCGACAACCGCACGGTTGTGGGCTACACGACGCGCAACAGCGGCGGCGTGCCCGAAAACTTCCGCAACTGGTTCGTCATCCGCTTCGACCGCTCGTTCGAGGGCTTCGACGTGATGCTCGACGGCAAGGTGCTCGACGGGGCGCACGAGGCGACGGGCGACCACGCCCTGGCGAAGGTGCACTTCACGACGCGCCGCGGCGAACGGATCGAGGCCCGCGTGGCGTCGTCGTTCATCTCCGAGCAGCAGGCGCTGCGCAACCTCGGCGAGCTGGGCGAGGAGACGTTCGAGCAGCTCAGGGAGAAGGCACAGGCTCGCTGGGACGAGGTGCTGGGCCGCATCGAGGTCTCGGGCGGTACGATCGACCAGCTGCGCACCTTCTACTCGTGCCTCTACCGTTCGACGCTCTTCCCGCGCAAGTTCTACGAGATCGACGAAAAGGGCCAGCCCGTGCACTACAGCCCCTACAACGGCGAGGTGCTGCCCGGATACATGTACACCGACACGGGCTTCTGGGATACGTTCCGCTGCCTCTTCCCGCTGCTGAACCTCGTTTATCCGTCGGTCAACGCCGAGATTCAGGCCGGCCTGGCAAACACCTACCGCGAGAGCGGCTTCCTGCCCGAGTGGGCCTCGCCGGGCCACCGCGGCTGCATGGTGGGCAACAACTCGGCGTCGGTCGTCTCGGATGCCATCCTCAAGGGCGTGACGCCTGCCGAGGATGTCGAAACGCTCTACGAGGCGATGATGAGCGGCCGCATGCAGGTGCATCCGACGGTCAGCTCGACGGGCCGCCTGGGACACGAGTACTACAATACGCTGGGATACGTTCCCTATGACGTGAACATCCCCGAGAATGCCGCACGCACGCTCGAATACGCCTACGATGACTGGTGCATCGCCCGCGTGGCCGAGCACCTCGGCCGCAGCGACGATGCCGCCCTGCTCGACAAGGCCGCGAAGAACTACCGCAACCTCTTCGATCCGGAGACAAAGCTCATGCGCGGCCGCAATGCCGACGGCACGTTCCAGACGCCGTTCAGCCCCTACAAGTGGGGCGACGCCTTCACCGAGGGCAATGCGTGGCACTACACGTGGTCGGTGTTCCACGACGTCGAGGGACTGGCCGAGCTGATGGGCGGACGCGAGGAGTTCGGGCGGATGCTCGACTCGGTCTTCGTCGTGCCGCCGATCTACGACGACAGCTACTACGGCTTCCGCATCCACGAGATCACCGAGATGCAGGTGGCCAACATGGGCAACTACGCCCACGGCAACCAGCCCGCACAGCACATGATCTACCTCTACAACTACGCCGGCATGCCGCACAAGGCGCAGTGGTGGACGCGCGAGGTGATGGACCGCCTCTATTCGGCCAAGCCCGACGGCTACTGCGGCGACGAGGATAACGGCCAGACCTCGGCGTGGTATGTCTTCTCGGCGATGGGCTTCTATCCCGTCTGCCCGGCATCGGACGAGTACCAGCTCGGCTCGCCGCTCTTCCGCCGGGTGACGATCCATCTCGAGAACGGCGAGACGGTCGAGATCGACGCCCCGAACAACAGCCCCGAGAACCGTTATGTGGGCCGCATGCTCTACAACGGCAAGCCCTACGACCGGACGGTGCTGAACTATTCGGAGCTTCAGAAGGGCGCCGTGATCGAGTTCGACATGCAGCCGGAGCCGAAACTTTGACTCCGGCTGCCCGGCGGCAGCTTCGGCCTGCGGAATCAGCTCTTCATGCGTTCGTAGACGTTCCGCAGCCGATGGATCGGACGGGACCTGCCTCAAGCGGGTCCCGTCTTTTTTTGTGGCCGTTCGCAGCCTCGTTACCCGCAGCCGCAACCATCCGGTTGCATTTCAGGGGGTTCCGGATTTGGTTTTTCGCCTGAATTATCGTAACTTGCCAAAAGTGATCATCGACAGCAGGATTCCGTCGCGGATTTGCCGACCGATAGGGTAGCCGGGGGCTGTCGCTCCGTTCCGTTATGCTGAAAAGCCCAACCGGAGAGAATTCACGAATCCGCAAAGCCGGTGTTGCAGGAAAAGAAGAGGTAAGGTATATCAAGAACTTAACAGCAAATAGTTTACGGCCTATGAAAGCCCTTATTATGAAAACCCTCGTCTCTGTTGCATTTGTCTTTATCTCGGGCCTGCTGATGGCAGGCCCGAAGAATCGTCCGAATTCGGATGAAATCTTCCAGTTCAATGAAGAGACCCTGGCTGCCATAGAAAAGAAATTGTGTGAATTTAACAATTGGCCTCCATTCCCCAATACAAGGAGTCTGATTCTTGTCGCCAATCTGCTCGATGACAGTATTGCATATAATGATGATCAAAAACGTATTCCGCGGGATACAACATACAAGGGATCTTATAACCCTTCCAACCTTTTGAATCAGAATACCCGCAAAATAGATATTTATCGATGTGTAGCTTTGGCCAGCCATCTCACGTATCATATCCTGTTGCTTAATGGCAAGGATATGACCTTCATCAATCTGAATAAACCCTATGATAAGGTTATCAAAAAGGTGCTGCGCTATTTTGACAGGAACAAAGACGTGGACAACCGGTTGATGCCGCTGTATATCGATTTGATCACCAGGTGGTTTCTGCACAATCATTGGGAGGATGACTTAGGCTCGTGGCATGATTGGTTCCATCAGCGGGATTCCGTGAGCAAGGAGTATTACAGGTTCCAATACCGTTGATAAGTGTAGGACGGTTCTTGATGGCAGAGCGTGCAACTTTTTTCTTGTCTGGACCGGATTATCGTCGATGCTGAAAAGCCCGGACGGGGAGAATCCTCAATAAGCAGTGCCGAGGTTGCAGGTTCGGAAAAACATATTCAGGCTGAATGGTAAAATCTATAAATAAACCGCGTCATGAAAAATTTTGTCTGTATCTGTTTGGTGACATTATGTATGGTTTCGTGTGCATCCTATGTCCCTCACCACCCCGATCCCAGACGACGTTCCAGGTTGTCCCGGGAGGAGTTCTGCAACCTCGAACAGCCCAAGATGGATTTGTATACCCTAAGGTCCTGGAGTTCCGGTGGCAATTATATGGATTGTTACTATTTTTATGTTGATCGGCGAAACGGGATCTATATGCATGTCGATGACAGGTATTGTGTTGAATTCGGGCTTTGTCGAACGAGTCAGGATACGCTGTATTGCTATCCCCGATTCTATAAGGGCCGGGAAGATTCTGTGTTTGTGAGAAGTAATATTTCCCGTTTATATGCAGCCTTGAATGAGAAGGGGGGATTTGATGATTTGGATGAACTGGTTTATTTGCAAACCGAGGATAAGTTGATCTACATAGGCCCTCCGGGCCTGGGGCCCGCTTCTGATGACCTTGTTGCCGATGGTTTCGTGAAGGTGAAAATCCGTAATAAATGGAAATATATGTATCCCAGGCCCATTATGTAATGTATCCGGACCGAACGCTGTGGTCCCCCATCCGGATACACCTGTGAATTGGGATTCGATTCCCTGTGTACACTTTCAGCGCAAATGCCGTTATTGAATTTTACGACAGGAGGCCTGCGTGAGTAGGCCTCCTGTCATCTGTTTAAAAAAGGAAGAACCTCGTTCCCGATACGTGAGAAGGGAGGTGCTGTCAGTCTTGCAACATTATGAACTTTCGGACCCCGCCACAAGCGGGGTCCGTCTTTTTTTTGTGACTGTTCGCAGCCTCGTTGCCCGCAGCCGCAGCCATCCGGTTGCATTTCAGGGATTCCGGAGTTGGGCTTTCGTCCCGATTATTGATGCAATCCCGTGCGGAGGTTGTAATGGGTGGAGTTTGACAGGGCCGCAGTGACCAAAGAGCGTGCGGCCGGAGCGATGACAGGACGAGCAGGATCGAAAAAAGAATCCATACGGCGCTTCGCACGAAAAAAACGTCTTCGGATATTGTATTTTCAAATATATTCCGTACATTTGCACCACCAAAACGGTTTGTGCCGTGATGGTACCGGAGAATCCGTAGCTCAGCAGGTAGAGCACAACACTTTTAATGTTGGGGTCCTGGGTTCGAGCCCCAGCGGGTTCACTCCTTATCCGGACAAATCCGGACAGAATTCCGCCAAACCTCGCAAAACCAGTGTTTTGCGAGGTTTTTTCATTTCTGGATTCAGCCATTTTCGGACATCGAAAAGCCAATTTCCGACAAATTCCAGTTTCCAAATCGAGCATCAAAAAAGCAAGATTGCGACAAATAACGTAACTCTCTGAATCACACGTGTAAACTTCCATTTTCTTCTTATCGCTGCCAAGTGGCAAAAAAGCAAGATGCAGCGGATATATGCAAGCTTTCCGTTACGAATGCATTACCTGTTTATGGCGAAAGAAGCCTCTCCAAAATCCTTTCAGCAGAGCTGTAGGACAACGGTTTAGCCTGCTTGTGAGGCTTTCCTTTCCATAATGGGTTAAAATAGTTTCTCAATGGATTTTCTTGCACTCGTCCGCACCATTCTGCAAACAGATGATTAGCTCTATTGGCTGTAATTTTGCGAACAAAAAATAGAGCTGTTTATGGAAGAATTAAAAGTAACGTTTTACCTCAAAAAGAACGAGGAAAGAGCCGATGGGACGGTGCCTGTCTTGGGACGAATCCGTATCGGCAAGTCAATGGTGCAGTTCAGCACCAAAGTATATGTCATTCCCGCCCTGTGGAATGTCAAGTCAGGAAGAGCAGTGGGCAAAAGCAAACAAGCCGCAGCCACCAATAAGGAGCTTGACAGGATTTCACTGGACATCCATTCCGCTTACAAGGACTTGCTGGCGAAAAAGGAAACCGTATCAGCGTTGGAGGTGAAAAATGCCTTTCAGGGCATCTCATCCGAGCAGGAAACCCTTGTGTCGTTTTATGGCAAATGTAATGAACGGTTTTACGAGAAAGTCGGCACAAACCGTAAAGTGGAAACTTATAAGCGGTATTGTGTGGCATTGAACCACTTGAAAAATTTTCTTAGGCAGAAATATCATGTTAAGGATATGCCATTTCAAGCTCTCACTCCGTCCTTCGTTTCCTCTTTTGACCTCTATCTCCGTGCAGACCTGAAAATGGCATTGGGAACAGTGAACAACATTATCGGACGTTTGCGCAGCGTCATCAAGTCGGCACTCAATGACGGACTTTTGCGTAAAGACCCTTTTAACGGTTATACGTTTGATTATCCGCAGATTGTTCCGAAGTTCCTTTCAGAAAAGGAACTGGAACAGATGATGAACACTCCATTGCCGAAACCGAACCTCAATCTTGTGCGTGACGTGTTTCTCTTTTCCGCGTTCACAGGCATCGCCTTCAGCGACATACGCAATCTCACCCGAAAGAACCTTTTGAAAGCGGAGGACGGGATATGGTGGATTCATAGTGCGCGTAGAAAGACAGGAACGCCTTTCCATATTCCATTGCTGGATTTGCCATTGGAACTTATTGACAAGTACCGTGGCATAGCTCCTAATGGCAGACTTTTCCCAATGCTCAGTTGCAGCAAGACGAACATCAATCTGAAAAAAATAGCGTCAATATGCGGAATCGAACGCCGGGTGACCTTTCATCAGGCAAGACATACCTATGCCTCGGTAATCACTCTTTCTCAGGGAGTTCCGCTTGACACGGTACGCGAATTGATGGGGCATCGCGACTGGAGGGCTACACAAATTTATGCGCATCTTACCAATGACAAGGTAAGCGAGGATATGGGCAGGTTGCAAGAACGTATCGGTAACAAGTTCGAGTTGACAGACAATAAAAGGGCGGAAGTTGTTATTCCAACCCCCCAATCAAACGTACCAAAAGGATGAAACCATGAGACAGGAGAGAAAGACCACTTACAATACTTTCGCCGTATTGTTTTATATCAACCGACAAAAGGTGAAGAAAAACGGCTTGTGTCCGCTCATGGGCAGGATTTCCATCAACACCGAGGTCGCACAGTTCTCCACGAAAATGGATGTACGACCTGATTTGTGGGATGCCAAGGCATACCGTCTGACAGGTAAAAGCCGCACCGCCAAAGAAACCAATGCCAAGATAGACAAGATTGAAGAGGACATACGCCGTTATTACAAAGAAATTCTTGACGAACAGGGGTATATCACAGCAGAACTTGTCAAGAACGCCGTGAACGGCATCGGGCAACACAAGCGGAAGTTGTTGGAGCTGTATCGTGAGTATATGGAAGACTTTGCCAAACGTGTTGGTATCAACCGTGCGCCAAGCACTCTAAGAAGTCATAAGACATCTTATTGCAATCTTCAGAATTTTATCCGTGAACATTATGGCATTGAGGACATCCCTTTCAAACAATTGGATTATGCGTTCATCGAAAAGTATGACAATTACTTGCGTGTGGAAAAAGGATTTTCAGGCATGACCATAGAAAACCACATCATCATGTTGAAAACAATGACAAGGACGGCAATGGCACAAGGTACAATCCAATACAATCCGTTCGCATCATTCTCGCCTGAAAAGGCGTTGAGGAAGCACCGCCATCTGACAACGGACGAGTTGCAGAGGCTGATGAATACGCCTATCCGGGAAAAGTTCCTGTGTTTTGTCCGCGACCTGTTTGTCTTTAGCACGTTCACTGGCATCGCATATGCGGATATGTGCAATCTGGATGTTTCCAACCTAAGTAGGGATGACCAAGGAAATCTTTGGATAAAATTCAAACGCCAAAAGACAAAAAGCGAGTGCAGCATACTTCTCCTTGATGTTCCACGTAAAATTATGGAGAAATACGAGTGTGAACGGAAAAGTGACAGACTTTTCAATATGCCCTGCCGTTCAGCCCTGACCAACAACATGCCTAAACTTGCCAAAGTATGCGGTATAGAACATCGGCTTACCTACCATCAGGCAAGGCATAATTTCGGAACCCTAATCACTCTTTCCCAGGGAGTTCCGCTGGAAACCGTATGCCAAATGATGGGACACAAGAGCATGAACACCACACAAATCTACGCCCGACTGACCCATCAGAAAGTGGACGAGGACATGAAGAAACTGACACAGCGCATAGGCAACAAGTTCCGTATGCCGGAATGGAACAAGGATAAAGAAAACATCAAAAACATACATTATGGACAGGGGAATAATCACAATTACTGAAAACGGGGCGGTCACGATGCCGACCGCTCCCGTTTGGATGACGCAGCAAGAAATGTGCGATACGTTCAACGTGTTCGGCTGCTATATTCGTAAGGCTATTGCTGCCATTTACAAAAACAATGAATTGTCGGATGAGGAAACGGTGCGGCACGTCAGGCAGGACGGCAGGATTTGCTATGACGTGTACTGAATTAGTCAAGACTTAGTCTGACAGTTACGCATAAAAAGAGTAGATTTGTAACATAAAAGCAGATTAAGTTA
>ERZ779888.4162-NODE-4162-length-9967-cov-4.625807_pt1 | contig 9967 bp, 15 predicted proteins | sample MGYA00511245_ERZ779888 | MGnify/ENA primary metagenome ERZ779888 (study PRJEB29588, sample SAMEA2155255) | human gut metagenome | biome: human gut; feature: human-associated habitat; material: faeces | place: Denmark | collected 2008/2010 ... | reverse complement strand
TTTTGATTAATAGTAAAACTTCCACCTGTGCCATCGATAGTATTTCTTACAACACCAGTTAAAATACCATTAATATAAATTGATAACAGTTTATTACTATAAGAATAAACCAGCGCAAGATGAATCATCTTATCCTCTACATAGTTTACATTAACTGTATCAAGTCCCGAAGTAAAGAAAGCATCTTGAGGTCCGACACAAAATCCACGACCAGTAAGTAAAGAAGTTCCATCATAGAAAGAGCAAATAGCAGCATCTGTATTAATCACTTTTTCTGTGTGATCTATCTTTTCGCAGAATTTGTCTGCGGCCGCACCCAGCTCTGCACGCAGATAGTCATCATAGTTTGTGTAGCCGCCAGTATCATTCATCTATGCTTTAAAAGCTTCCCACTTTTCCGAGTCATTTGGATAACGGGTATAAGTAGTAATTAAGTTATTATAGGTCTTTACATTAGAAATCTTAAATTGCATTTCTACTGTCCATGAGCTTTTTCCGTTGATGTCAGTACCCATAACCATTGGCTCAAACCCTATTTCAAAAGATGCTCCATTACTAATGCGTAAGCAAGTTTGGTTATCTTCATCTTGAATCCAACCATTATTATACCAGTTAAACCCAGAGAACTTACCAGTATATTTAGAATACTTCTCTATGGGGTTAATCCATTTGCGGCGGTTGGTTAAAGATTCCTGATTCGAGCGGCCTGTGGCGTCAAAATTCAAGACTAAGTTATCTTGAAGAGCGAGTTTTAACTTATCTGTTTCTTCAACACTAAAGTTAATCTCATATCTGACATTTCGTCCCTCTTCGCCGCATGATAAAGCATAATTATTACTATTACCGATTTCGGCATTTGTAATTTCCCAAATACTAAATGATGGTGATGCTTCATCGCGTGTAATACTCAGAGTACTATCTTCTTCGGTATTATTATAATAAGTATTGCCTTTATATAATATAACTTTAGCATTACTATTTAAGGGATCATATACTTGGAATGGAATCTTAATTATTTCATAATCATAATAAAGATCCTTATATCCATTCGTCCAAATAATAGGAGTGTTTTCATTGCCCTTAACAGCAATTTCATACGATAAAGAGCCAGCTTTTAAACCGACTTGACCGCTTCTAGACTAATATAACTCAATTAAAACATCATGTTTACCATGCGTCGCCAGCTTTGGCGGAATCTGATATTGCTATAAGTTAGCTGAAGCGGCAGCGAGCGCCTTAGTTTCAACCAATTCTCCATCCCAATAAAACTATAAAATTTTATCTGTATTACCTACGGCATTACACTAAAGAATGACATTCTAAGAATCGAATAACGTCACATTAGAAAAACTCTCGGCTGGTTCTAGGGATAAACTAGCCGTGGTAAAAACTTGCTCTCTCGTAATTGATTGTCCACTGTTAGTACCGCGCACATAAATGCTAAACTTAATAGTAGAATTTTCACGCATTAGCGATCCAATTTCAAGTTTCGCTGTATCACCGCTCTTCATATCAAATGAAGTGGTGTAATAAGTCACATAACCAGCCGCAGTTTTTTCAGATAAAGACCAATGAGCTGTAATTGTTTCATCTAAAACATTACCTTCTTTATCCTGCGCGGCAGAAGCCGTGGCAGTAATAGTATAAGTTTGTCCATTAATAAGGCTCGTTGTTGAACCCGTATTAACTAATAGAGAAATAGACTTTGCTAATGAGCTACCGCCATCTCCGCTTCCTGCAACGGTTAATTTTAAAACCATATATATCTTTTGGTCTTCTATTTCTGCTACCTCAGTCACTCGATAAAAACAACCATCTTTAAGATTTAAAATTAAATCGTCGACAGAAGGCCCCACAAAAGTTGAAGCATCATAGTTATCAAATTCTTCAGGAGAGAAACTAGTAATCTCTACTGAGGCATCCTTATTAGCATAAAAAATACCAGAATTACCGCCCATAGGAATCAGTTTTTCACCGTTATCATAGTAAATTTTGCGAGTATCAATAGCAAAATAGACTTTTCCCTCAACGCGCGCACTAGCATTAATTACATTATAGTAGCCTCTTACTGGCTAAAAACGTGTTGCCATTTCCGTTATCTCCTTTCTATGAAATAATAAAAAAAGGGAAGAAGATAATTCTATTATCCCCTTCCCATAAAATTCTCTTCATAGAGATTTAATTTTTATTTTAATATATTTAAAGGCTGTTGCCCAAATTCTTTAAAATCAGAAAGTACCCCATACTAAATCAACATAAACTGCATCTTCTGCCTTGTCAAAGGTAAGTGAATCAGACTTTACCTTAACAGACTTAGACTGAGCCGTACCAGCTTTATTAGTTAAAGAAGAATTAACTGATAAAATATTGCCAGAAACATTCGTCGAAACATCATAGGTTAATTGATCTGTATTTAAAGTAATAGTCTGATTTTCAAAGCCTGTTACACGGCCATAAGCGTCAACTTTAGCTTTAGCTACTGTAAACGCCTATGCGTTTCCGCCAGTAAGCGGGGAATAAGATACATTACTGGTGCTAGCAGAATTACTCTGCGTCACCGTGGCCAGCTTTAGATCGACAACAGGCTGAGCCGCAGTTGTATTGCTCATTGAGACGACAAAGCTGTTATCACTAGTCGTAAATTGTAAGCTGCCTGTTACAACCTCACTGCTATTCTTTAAAGAAACTTTCTTATTCGCAGCATCTGAGATAAAGGCGTAAGTAGTATCTTTATCTGCTGGAAATTCAATAGTCGTTGCTGGACCCTAACCAGTAATATGGCCGTATTTATCATAATTAATTGTTGGTATAGTGAATTGGCGGCCGCTCTTTGTACCTGAAGCAGATCCGGCAGTAACAGTATTTGTATGGCCAATACTTAATCCACCGTCATTTTTAACACTAATACCATCAGCGCCCTTAACCGCAACCGCGCCCGCAATATTGTTATTAACTTCATTTTTTAGCTGAATTGTAGTACCATCGAGCTACATCTTATAAGTAGTATCAATGTCATCGCCAGAAGGAATAACTTCCCATTTAGTTGTATCACCCGCAGTACCGGCAGCGACATCAGCGCCATTATAAATAATTAAATCGCCAGTATCAACATTAACAGTACTACTACCAGAGCCTATAGTAAACTTCTCGGCCGCTTTATAAGTATCACCTTTCTAAGGGCCTTTAATTTGGTCGAATTTACTCTTGGTTGTTGTACCACAATAAGTCATAGCATTCATCCCAGCCTTAGCCGCTGTAATTAATGCATCAACTTTATCAGATGAATAAAACGCACCAAGATTTCCTTGATTGTAAACAGTCTTTTCGGCGCCATTAACAGTAATTTTATTATATAAGACTTGACCTGAAACAACTGAGGTTTCTGCGGTCGTATTCTCATCTTTAATCTTAACTGTTATCTTACCACCATCATCCGCACTAACGGAACTAACTTTTGTATCTTTATCCCTTGGTAAAGTAACATTTTGTGTACCAACAGCAGTAACATGACCATACTCATTTACTGATACGGTAGGCATTGATAATGTTACATTGCCAGAAGCATCTGTTGTTGCATCTTTAGGAGTATAAGATGCCACCGACGGTAAAGATTTTGCATGAGCCAGTTTGATAGAGCCATTTTCACCAGCAGTCTTACTCTCGACTGTTAAGACATTACCATCAACCTCAACAGCAAAACTGCCCTTTGTCACTCCATCTTGTTTTTGTAAATCAACCTTCGCCCCGGTAGTATTTGTGGTAGTATTTAATGAATAAGTAGTGTCAACACCAGAAATCGTAATCTTATTACTACTATCAGTGGAAACCGACACGCTACCTCCGCCAGCAAGTTCAACCTTTGCGGCCGCATTAGCGCCAGTACCACTATTCTTTAAGTAGACTTTACTGTCACTCTTTTCAGCCTACATACCAACATTGGTGTGGGTAGCAATCTAGTTTAAATCTGAAGCCGAAATTGTAAGTTTTCCGCTGACTTCAGTAGGAGCACCTTCGTTATTTCCTTTTAAATCTTTTTGGGCTTGAGTGATTTTAACATCATAAACAAGTTGCTCACCATTTACAGTATCAGCAGTATTTTTGGCTACACTGACACTTTTAACATATGTATCATGGTCATCATTGTGATCTGGGTTAATCTATACCCACTTGCCATCAGAATAAGTGCAAAGGATATTCTCCGCCTTCGCATAATAGAATTGACCCTCAGAGCATAAACCGGGAGCATAATTAGAGCTAGATTTATTAGAAAGAGCCTCAATCGATGCCCAATTTGGGTAAGTAATTACGCTTTGGCTAACTAAATCGGCTTTATTACCGCCTGTACCTATATATAAACGATGACTATCAGTTGTTAAATAAAAACAACCATCTTGGTAAGTTGAAAGATTATTAAAGCGGCTTTGAGTGCCGCGCTTAAACATTACATTTGCCTTCGGCGAGGCAGTTACAGGTCCTGTTGTTGCCATTCAATTTTCCTCCTTTATTCTTGTACCGTATCCAGGTCTGACCACTTCATGCGGCCATCCAAATCATTTAAGATAGAAACAATTGTATCTCCTTCTTCATAACGAGTAAACTGTGTAATATCACCAACAGTGTCCTGCAAACCAGTCACGTTGGTTTCAATATTAGAAACACGCTAAATAAGAGCTTGAGTACCTGTCTCATCTTTAGTAATCCAGTCAGCAATTTCTTTCAAAGTATCAAGTGCTGCTGGAGCATCTTTAATTAAATTATCATACTATGTCTACAGACTACCAACACTAGTGCTTAATTCACTAATGTTAGTTTCTATGCTGCCAACTCGAGTTTCTAAACCATCAACTTTACCCAAAGTAGTAAGTTGTTCGTCAGAAAGTGGGGCGGCCCACACGCCATCGCCGCGCAAGTACTTGTTTTGTTCTCCAGCGAGGGGCGCCGGTACGAGTCCGGAAGTGCCAGCTGCATCGGCATCGGCCCCAGTCATAACCTCTACCTATATCTCTTCGGGAGTCTTGTTTACCCACTTCCCGGCTGAGGCGTCGTAAACAAGTATTTGTTTATCTTGAACATTGCTAATTAAAACATTGGCTAAGTCATTAATATCAGTGACGGTAGTAGCAGAGTCATTACCGCCTCCAATCAATTTATTGCCTAAATATAAGGAGCCTTTAGTCTGATCATCAGAATCATAGATAAAATACAGAGTATCTTTATCTTTTGTTACGATTTTATCAAAAGCGGTCTTAGTGCCGCGTAAAAACTTCACATAACCCGCTAATGTATTCGGCATTTAGCATCTCTCCTTTCAAAAAATATGAAAATATGAGTGAGCAAATTTTTTACTTTTGCCCACTCACGTTTTTTTGTTTATTTAATTTTTGGCATTTATACCCAATATATTATGATAGCTTTTATATAACAAACCATTATTCTATTTAATATATGGAGTACAACGTGTTAAAGACGTGCCAGAATCAGTATCTTTAACGTATATATAATACTGACCGATCTTACCGCCATCTTCTGTAATATAAGCAAATCCGTTGGTATCACCGGCATTAATCGTAATTTCACTTTGAATCTTAGGAATACTGATATAATTATTACATAAAGTTTCAGCTTCTTGGGTAAATAAATCTTTTAAAGATGCATAAGATTTACCATTAAACTCCCAACCAGTAAAACTCTCTAATAAAGTAGCAATGTTACCATAATCGCTATTACTAATTTCTTTCCAATTTCCGTCAGACTAATAAAAAATATACGGCGTCTAGTTAACCCAATAGACTCTTAATGGAACATTTACATTTTTCCCGCCTATGGTTTTACCATTACTAAGAGTATATCTGTCTTCAAAGTGTAATACAATATTTTCTGAATCTAAAGAAGGAGGAATAGTTAATACTACACCATACTCGTTGGAAGGTGGCATTGAAGAAAACTAGCTAAAGTCGCAATTACCCCCCTAATTTAACTATTGCCATTTATTAACTGGAATATAGCGCAATCCAGTGGCTATAGGGAGGGGAGAAGAAGTCTCATCACCACTTGCAAAATAAGAGCCGCATGAGTTAAGTTCATTAAGGAATTCATTTTCGCTATAAGAATTTTGTAAATTAGAAGTATGTTTCTTTAATTCACTTTCATTAACTATACCTATTAACAGTTTCTCACTTTTTGGCACGAAACAAGTTCTAATAGTAGCATTGCTACTACTGACCAACCAACGTTTCATTATCCCATCAACTTGCCCATATAGCGCATTATTACTAAGCGCCCAATCAAATGTCTTTATATTAATTTTATATACAGGAAAAGTAAGTTTAACAGCACGTTCATTATTTAATAAAGAGGCGGCCGATGGCATTGCCTTATAAAGCATCCAGCTACCTTCGATAGTAGCATCACGAAAATCTGTAAAACCGTAATAATCTCTTAACTCTTCCCAAGTATACTTAGCATTAGTTTTAAACAAATCAAATGCCGTATCACCGATAAAAGCAACTGGCACTTCATAATATGTTGAATCGCTAGAATAAAGTTTTCCGTCAGTACCTCGTCCCACAAAATGGTAGTAATATTCCTACTAGTGCTAGACTGTAGGTTTTCCTATTTTATAACTATCATCTCCAGAACCTGTACGACTTTTTAAACTACCTCTTAACATATGCCATTTATTATTTTGCATAACATATGGGATAGATTTTTCTCCGATTTCTGAATTATTAATCCAAAAACCCACTCCATAACTATCAGAATTACCGACATTCTTACTCGGCACTTCTAAAGCATACTAGGTATTATTTAATAAATAATAATTTCCCAATATAGTAGATTTCTCAGGTCCAAGATCAAGCGCCGGTCCACCTACAGGATATAAATCTAAACCATCCTAGATTGAATAAGTATCGCCTTCAAAGTAATATTTTTGAATATTACGCTTTTTGTTAGAATCTACGGGTGTCGTACACCAGCCATAAATCATGTAATTACAATTATTAATCAAAGTTGATTCTAACCCCTAGCTATCAAGTTTCTATTGTCCTGGAGCAACATCCTATTGATTACCAGTAAAATTATTATCAAACCAATGATATCTAATACCATATGTAATTACATCTGCTTCAATCGTTAAAGACGGATATCCAACATTAAAATTATATTCAAAGCTACTCGACCTCTCGGAGCTAAAGAAAACTATATAGATTCTTTCACCAGTTAAAGATAAATCATTAAAATTATAGGTCAATTTTCTCGCTGAGGGGCTAGTCTGAACTCTTCCTGATGTTCCTCTATACATTCCCCAGCTAGCTTGATTTACCCAACCTGAAGGAGTATCATTAGACGGAAACTAGCTACTATCTATAATATAAGCCTCGTGGAAACCATGATTCGAGTTTATTCCCTACCCATAGACTGTAAGAGACATGGACGTTATTTTCTAAACAGTTTGTCCATTAATGACACTTGGGAGCTATAAACGCATAAGCCATACAAAATTGCCACTACCATTATGTCCATAATAACCAGCTTTTCCGTTGTTCTGATAAGAGTTAAAATAACCCCATGTGTTATAATCGGAAGTTCCACACCAGTGATCGTAATTAAAACTCGACATTAAAGGGAAATTGTCATAAGTTACACTTACTCCCATAACTTATACCCCCTTAATTTCCCGCCACTTTCACAAAGAAAATAGTATTTTTTGGTAGGTTACTATATTTATCAGGAACCTATATTATATTAGCACCAGGAGTATCTCCATTACGTGTAATCTCTTCTGGGGTTAAAATATAAGGTGTGCCTCCTTGGGACACAAGTCGCTTTACCTCAGTATATCGAACAGCATCTTTATCATCCCTTGGAGATAGTCCCACCTTCAAACTACCTGCTGTAACACGAGTCATAGTAATACCGTCGTTTTTATTAAGACTAATATACTCACCGCCACCATGCAAAAGAAGAGAACCTGCACCTTCCGTATCACTGGTTCCTGCTAGAAAGGCGTCAGCCTCCGCACCTGCCCATCTAATTGTCGCGGCGTTTGTCATTATGCCTCCGCCAAGAGATAGATAATCGTCACTAATCGTCTAACCGGGATCTTCTGTTATCTTGAGATATTTTAATGCCCAATCTACTTTATTAGCATCCTTCAAAGCTTTCCAATCAAGACTACCTAATACGCCAATGACGCCATCTGCTTCAAGTGTGCGGCCGCCGACTTTGATGTTGCTAACAAGGGCGTTTGTACCCTGTACTATCTAAGCACGGTTTGTCTAGCCATACATTAAATTATTCATAGATGCAACGGTCTCGCCTAGTACAGGAAGATTAATCTCAACATCATGTTCTATTGGAGCGCCAACTTTTGTATAGTCACGAGGGCCGGTCGCAGAAATACTAATCATATTGTCAGTAGAATTTGTAGAAGTTGGAACATAACCCTTAAAGGTAGTATTATTAACATCAAAAAGCTCTTTATTTATATTAACTGTTTTCGTGTGGAATGTTGGAGTAACAGCGTCTAATATAGCTACTTGCTCATAATCGACGCCTTCACTGGTTGCGACCTTGCGGAATACCTTATTAATTGTCAAAGAATTGCCGCTGGTATCTACTGTTCTACTGAGAACATAACGCCCAATTAATACTCCGTCTTCCTCGGCATATGATTTCCGTGAATTCTCCTCAGACAGTTCATCATTATCATAAGTCTTATCAAAAAAATATAAACTACTTATGTCATTGGGGATAATTTGATTACCATATATATTACTCATGTAGCTGGACCCCCTGTCTCATAAATTACATCCATGATTAAATATGCTGTACTGCTATCACCTTCAAAATAGCGCAGTAAAGTATTCTCAATTAAATCTATTTTACCCACAATTGAACCAGATGCTTCAACATCTAACTCAAATATGCCAGAAGGGCCAATTACAATATTAGATGATGGAGAATCATTTATAGAAAACTCCACCCCCGGTATAGTCTATATTCCAATTCGTTTAATGCCAGAAGTTGGCATATCTAAAAAATTAATAGATTTAATAGCTCCGTTTTCCCAGATAAAAGAAATATTATCGCTATTGCGTGTACCATTGGTACCAGTTACTGTTGCCGTATCAGAGCTGGGAATTTGCATTAATCTATATTGTTTAACTGCTAATGACATACCTCTTCCTCCTTTAATAAATATTATCTATAACATTCGTGGCAGTAATAGACATTGTACCATTATAAGTAAGAGGAATAGTTAATTTAGAAACTAAATATTCTCCATTTATGCCACGAGTAGAATCAACAACCTAAATCTTAGTATTTACATCTAAATAATAAATTGGGACAGAAGTAAATGTTGCTGACTCTGTAATAAAAGCTGATTCATTTAACATTGCAGTAAGGGCTTCTTTCGCGCTCTTTCCCATAGAAGCAATAGTAAAATAATCCTACATACTCCTATTGATTGTTAAATACGTATAACCTGTCATTGTCCTATCAGGTAACTCGTCAGGGAATACAAAAAGAACATTTGGAGCCTCCTCATAATATATAGATTTTACTGCTGAGTCATTAACAGCTTTTGGCCTATCACCCATATTTTGAATAGAAAAACGAGCCAATTCTCCAGAGTCACAAAAGTCAAGCCAAAAATTAATAGCCGTAGGATTATCCTTTACATCAATATGCCATCGACCATCAGAGGTAGACTTTTCAACATTTCTATAATAACGCTAATTGGCATCATATCCTTCTTCATCAGAAAGATGATAATATTCTCCATTCTTAGCCACATATAGTTCATTTTTCATCGAAGCAAAACTATTTTTTGTAACTGAGACTTGCTACATGACCCACTAATTTTCAGGCTTATATATCTAACGCCAAAAAGCCTACATATCAGAATATAACATCTCATAGCCAGTGTAACCAGTTGGGTAGTATACAGGATTTGCGGCGC
>ERZ779888.4161-NODE-4161-length-9978-cov-7.125365_pt1 | contig 9978 bp, 8 predicted proteins | sample MGYA00511245_ERZ779888 | MGnify/ENA primary metagenome ERZ779888 (study PRJEB29588, sample SAMEA2155255) | human gut metagenome | biome: human gut; feature: human-associated habitat; material: faeces | place: Denmark | collected 2008/2010 ... | reverse complement strand
GGGCAAAGCCGAGGATCTGGGCGGCCCCGCCGTGTTCCTGGCTTCCGAGGCTTCCGACTTCGTCAACGGCCTGATCCTCTACGTTGACGGCGGCATCCTCGCCTACATCGGCAAGCAGCCCGGCTGATTTACTTTCTTCGAGAAGAAAGTAAACAAAGAAGCTTTCAAACAATAAAAAGGACATCCGCTCGTGAAAGGGCGGATGTCCTTTTTTGTTTTAGCTGCACGGTAGGGGCCGGGCATGCCCGGCCCAGCAGTGTATGGTAAACGGACGCTTGCGGGAATCTCCCGGGCCGCATATATGCGGCCCCTACACCTCTGCTGCCCTGTAGGGGGCAAGACCCCTCCCTACAAAACGACCCGCAAAGGGAGTTTTACCCGATGGTCACGCTCCACTTGAACTCCTTGCTCTCGCCGGGGTTCAGCTCGATGTGATGCCCTGCCTCGTTGACGGAGTTGGCCCAGCCGTTCCAGGGCTCCATGCAGACGAAGCTCTCGGCGTCCTGCTGCCAGAGCACGCCGTTGGTGAAAACGCTCTCGTCAAAGCTGACCGTGACCTTGTGGCCGTTGCCGGAGTCGGTGAAGCGCATCGGGCTCTTGACGCCGGTCATCAGGCGGATGGAGTCGGCACTCCCCTCCTTGCGGGTCAGGGTGATGGTCTCGGGCGCGGCGGGCTGCTCGCCCTTGGCGCTTTCGCTGCAGGTGGCGGCGTTGATGTCAAACGCGACGTTGTCCAGCTTGCTGGCGGCGAAGTACGGGTGGAAGCCGACGCTGAACGGCAGTGCCTTGTCGCCGGTGTTGGCGACGGTCAGGGCCAGCGTGGCGGTGCTGCCGGTCAGGGTGTAGCGCATGGTCAGGGAAAAATCGAACGGGTAGACGAACTTTGTCAGACCGTTGGGGGTCAGGGTCAGTTCAATGGCGGTGTCGTCCGCGCGCTTGACCTGCCACGGCACGAGGTCGGCCAGGCCGTGGACCTCGATGGGATAGGCCGCGCCGTTGAAGTGGTGCACGCCGTCGTCCGGTTTGCCGCAGTTCGGGAACAGGATGGGGATGCCGCAGCGAGGGCGGTCCGTGGACTCGAAGTTTTTGTCGCGCAGCCACAGGTATTCGTCGCCGTTTTTGGTGAAGGATGTGGCCATGCCGCCCTTCTCGGGTGTGACGGTGAAGGCGTACTCGCCGTCGGTCAGGGTCAGGGTCTTGTAGGAAGCACCGTATTTTTCATAGGTGCCGGTAGTCAGAGTAGACATGATAAGGCTCTCCTTTGTATGCACGTAGGGGCCGCACATGTGCGGCCCGCAACTTTGTGGAAAGCACCCGATTGCGGGTAAGTTGCGGGCCGGGCATGCCCGGCCCCTACAGCGTAGTGGATTTTTCGTGTTTAATTATACCACAAACAGGCTTACAATACAACGCCATCTTTAAAGATCGAGATCTCGCGGAAGCCCTTCTTCTCGGCGCAGGTCTGCTTGCCGGAGGCAACGTCCAGCACGAGCTGGTACAGGTCGGCACCGGCCTCGTCCAGCGTGCGCTCGCCGTCCGCGACGACACCGGCGTTGAAGTCGATCCAGGTCTTTTTTCTGGCGGCCAGCTGGCTGTTGGTGGCAATTTTCAGCGTCGGCGCGGGGGCACCAAACGGCGTGCCGCGGCCCGTGCTGAACAGCACCATGTGCGCGCCCGCAGCAGTCAGCGCCGTGGCGGAGACCAGGTCGTTGCCGGGGCCGTACAGCATGTTCAGGCCCTTGGTGGTGACGGGCTCGCCGTAGTCGATGACATCCATGATCGGCGCGGAGCCGCCCTTCTGCACGCAGCCGCAGGACTTGTCCTCCAGCGTCGTGATGCCGCCCTGCTTGTTGCCCGGGCTCGGGTTGTCGTAGACGACCTCATTGTGGCTGATGAAGTACTCTTTGAAGCCGTTGATCATCCTGACGGCCTTCTCAAAGACCTGCTCGTTCTGGCAGCGGTCCATCAGAAAACCCTCGGCACCGAACATCTCGGGCACCTCGGTCAGCACGGTGGAGCCGCCGCGGGCGCACAGCATATCGCTGAAACGGCCAATCGTCGGGTTGGCGGTGATGCCGGACAAACCGTCCGAGCCGCCGCACTTCATGCCGACGACCAGCTCGCTGGCAGGGATCGGCTCACGCTTAAACTGCGCGGCGTAGGCGGCCAGCTCTTTCAGGATCTCGCGTCCCGCGACCAGCTCGTCCTCAACGTCCTGGCAGGTCAGGAACTTGACGCGGTCATGGTCGTAGTCGCCCAGCTCGGCCAGAAACTGCTCGTGGGTCAGGTTTTCGCAGCCCAGGCTCAGCACCAGAACCGCGCCCGCGTTGGGGTGGCGCACCAGAGAGGCCAGCAGCTTGCGGGTCTGTGCGTGGTCATGGCCGGTCTGGGAGCAGCCGAACGGATGGGTGAAGGTATACAGCCCGTCGATGCTGCCGGTCACAAGGTCCTGATTGTCGCGCACGAGCGCCTTGGCGCAGTCGTTGACGCAGCCGACAGTCGGGATGATCCAAATCTCGTTGCGGATGGCAGCGCGGCCATCCTTGCGGCGGTAGCCCATGAAGGTGTCAGGCGCGGCGGGGGTCAGCGGGTGCACATTGGGGTGATAGCTGTACTCGATCTCACCGGAGAGGTTCGTGTGGATGTTGTGGGTGTGCATCCAGGTGCCGGGCACGGCGTCCGCCGTGGCGTGGCCGATGGGAAAGCCGTATTTGATGACGTTTTCGCCGCTTTTGATGGGCGCAATGGCCATCTTGTGGCCCTGGGGGATGTCCTCAATGGCGGTGACGGTGGTGTTGTCGACGGGGACTGCCGTGCCTTTGGCGATGGGATGCAGGGCGACGACGACGTTGTCCTTGGGGTTGATCTTAATGGCGATAGGCATAAGATGTCTCCTTAGCTTCTGATAAAAGTGGGGCCGGAGGGCATCCTCCGGCCCCAATGGGGTACGTTTTAAGGCCGGATGAGGGGCGGGTGTGCGGGGGCAGACCGTAAACGGTCAATATCGGCAGACTCGGCCCTCATCAGTCGGCTGCGCCGACAGCTTCTCCCGATGGAGAAGCCTTTGGACGCTTACAGGCAGGAAGCATACGCGGCCAGTGCGCCGTTCTCGCGGATGTTGGTCAGATTCTTGACGGTGGCCTCCTCGAAGCCGGGAACCTTGGTCAGGTCCTGGCCCCACATCTGCTCGTTGGTCATGACGGCATGGACCAGCGTCGGGACGTCGTCGTTCTTGTGCTCGTTGTAGAATTCAAGGACCCAGCGGTCATCGGAGACGGTGTACTCGTTGCCCTTGGCGCGCTTGCAGACCAGACCCTTGTCGGTCAGTTCCTGCACATCATTGCTGTAGAAGGCAATGTAGGCGGCGAAGCTCATGGTCAGGCAGGTGGGCAGCTTGCCGTTCTTCCCGACGTACTCGAGGAAGGACGGCATGTTGCGGGCACGCCACTTGGAGGTGGAGTTCAGGGAGATGCTCATCAGCTCATGGTTGACGAACGGGTTGTTGAAGCGGTCCTGCACAGCGGCGGCGAACTTCTTGCAGTCCTCCTGATCCAGCGGCAGGATGGGCACGACCTCGTCCAGCAGCATCTTGTTCATGTAGCCCAGGACGGTGGCGTCGTGCATACAGTCACGGACGATGTCAAAACCGGCCAGATAAGCGCCCAGCACAAAGCCGGTGTGTGCGCCGTTCAGGATGCGGACCTTGCGCTTCTTGTACGGGCTCATGTCGGGGGTCACAAAGACGCGGCTCTCGAGACCGGCCTTGCGGAAGGGCAGCACGTCGTTCAGTTTGGTATCACCCTCGATGACCCAGACGCCAAAGACCTCGCCGACGTCCAGCAGGGGGTCAGCGTAGCCGTGCTTCTGCTCAAGCTCGGCAACCTCCTTCGGGTCACGGATGCGGCCCGGAACGATGCGGTCAACCAGAGAACCGCAGAAGGTGCAGTCCTCATTGACGTACTTCCTGAAGCCGTCGTCCAGGCCCCACTGGTCAATGTACTGGTTGACGCACTTGAGCAGCTCCTTGCCGTTGTTGTCGATCAGCTCGCAGGCCAGCATGAGGATGCCCTTCTTGCCTGCCTTGTAGCGGTGGTACAGCACCTGGGTCAGCTTGCCGGGGAAGCTGGATGCGGGCACGTCCTCCAGCTTGCAGGCGGGGTCGTAGACGATGCCTGCCTCGGTGGTGTTGGAAACGATGATCTCAAGATCGTCGCTGGCGGCGACGTCCATCATCTGCTTAAAGCCCTCCTCCTCATACGGGTTCAGGCAGCGGGAGACGCTGGAGATAACGCGCTTGTCATCGACCTTTTTGCCGTTTTCACTGCCGCGCAGATACAGGGTGTACAGACCCTCCTGCTCGTTGATCATCTTGGCCAGGCCGGGGGCGATGGGCTGGACCAGAACGCACTTGCCGTTCCAGTCGGCCTTCTCGTTGGCCAGATCGAACCAGTAATCCACGAACGCGCGCAGGAAGTTGCCTTCGCCGAACTGCAAGACCTTCTCCGGGGCGTTTTTCAAAATATAGCCGTTGTAGCCGGATTTTGCAAGAACTTCATAATTCAAGGTATCCATATATGCTTCTCCTTAACATAAACAAATCTGGTGCGCAGCGGGGGGCTGCAGCACGTCCTGTTACCTGAATTATATTTTCTTTAGGCCGTTTCGTCAAGATTCATTCCGTAAACAGCGCACATATTTTGCGCAGTTTTGAGGCCAATTTTGGGATTCCACATCTTGCACAACAAAGAACCGCACTTTTTGGCTATAATTTCGATTAACAAGCAATTTTTGCAACTTGTGCAAGGTAAAATAGTTATGTATAATAATAGCAGAGCATGCTGTTTTGGGTCATCTTTACAGCGCAAGGTATGTGCTATCAGGGCCCGGGGCGGCATTCCCCCGACTACCATTTATAACATCATTAAGGAGCGTCTGTACATGAAAGCATTTATGGACAAGGACTTTTTGCTGGAGACCCCTACCGCGCAGCATCTGTACCACGACTATTCGGCCAAGCTGCCCATCGTGGATTACCACTGCCACATTCCCCCGCAGGAAATTTATGAGGACCGCCGCTTTGAGAACATCGCGCAGGTCTGGCTGGGCGGCCATCAGGTGCTGGCCGACGGCAGCGACTACTATTTCGGCGACCACTACAAGTGGCGCGTGATGCGCTCCAACGGCGTGCCCGAGGAGTACATCACCGGTGACAAGCCGGATCGTGAGCGCTTTCAGAAGTTTGCCGAGAGCCTGGAAATGGCCATCGGCAACCCGATGTATACCTGGTGCCACCTCGAGCTGAAGAAGTACTTCGGCTATGAGGGCGTGCTGAACGGCGAGACCGCCGAGGAGGTCTGGAACCTCTGCAACGACAAGCTGCAGCATGACCCGAAGCTGACCGTCCGCGGCCTGATCGAGCAGAGCAACGTCGCCATGGTCGGCACCACCGACGACCCCATCGACTCCCTCGAGTGGCACAAGAAGATCAAGGAAGACCCGACCATCAAGGTCGTCGTCGCCCCGTCCTTCCGCCCCGACAAGGTCCTGAACATCCGCAAGGAGGGCTTCGCCGATTACATCCATAAGCTGGAGGAAGTTGTGGGCCGCAAGTTTGCCTGTGCAAATTGCGTTGTCAGTGCGCTGGAAGAACGCCTGGAGTTCTTCGTCGAGATGGGCTGCCGCGCTTCTGACCACGGTCTGGACTACATCCCCTTCGCCGAAACGAACGCTGAGAAGGCGACTGCTGCCTTCAAGAAGGCCATGGCCGGTGAGACCCTGACCAAGGAGGAAGGCGACGAGTACACCACCTACCTGCTGCTGAAGCTGGGTGCCCTGTACAAGAAGCACAACGTTGTCATGCAGATGCACTACAGCTGCCTGCGCAATGTCAACGACAAGATGTACCGCAAGCTCGGCCCCGACACCGGCTTTGATATGATCGCCGTGACCGATTGCAGCGCTACCATCAGCAGCCTGCTGAGCGCACTGACCAAAGAGGACGCCTGCCCGAAGGTCATCCTGTACAGCCTGAACCCCGCCGACTTCGACATGCTGGGCACCATTCTGGGCGCGTTCCAGGATGACGAGATCCCCGGCAAGATTCAGCTGGGCTCCGCCTGGTGGTTCTGCGACACCGACGACGGCATGTACCAGCAGATGAAGACCCTGGCCCGTCTGGGCCTGCTGGGCAACTTCATCGGTATGCTGACCGACAGCCGCAGCTTCCTGAGCTACACCCGCCACGAGCTGTTCCGCCGCCTGATGTGCAACCTCATCGGCAACTGGGTCGAGAACGGCCAGTATCCCAACGACGAGAAGGCTCTGAAGAAGATCGTCGAGGGCATCAGCTATTATAATGCGAAGCGGTATTTTAATCTGTAATTGAGATAGTGCGATAAAAATTTCCCGCCTGTAACGTGTTGTTACAGGCGGGTTTTTGTTGGTGGTAACGGGAAAAGGCAAAAGCCCCTCAGGCCGAGCAAAGCGAAGACCGGAGGGGCTTTGCCCGTTCCCGGTTACTCACAGCTTTCCTGTTCCTCCGGCACCTCGGGCATCGTCCGCAGCTGCTCCAGCGTGATGCCATCCACATATTTATTGATCAGGTCATTCAGCCCGGACCAGAAGTCCAGCGTGTGGCACTGGCTGCGGTGGGGGCAGTCCACCGACGACGCCAAACACGGGATGGCCGTCAGCTCGCCCTCGACGGCGCGCAGGATCTCGCCGGAGGTAATCTCCCCTGCCGGGCGCGCAAGCCGGTAGCCGCCCTGCGCACCGCGCACGCTGGATACCAGCCCGGCCTTCGCCAGCGGGGTGACGATCTGCTCCAGATATTTTAAGCTGATGCGCTGCTTATCACTGATGTCCTTCAGCGGGATCAGGTCGTTGGGGCGGTTGGCCAGTTCCACCATCAGGCGCAGGGCATAACGGTCACGGGTCGAAAATTTCATGGTAAAGCTCCCTTTATCGGAATTAGTAACACTAATCATAGCATAATTCTAGGAATTTTGCAAGTTATCAACCTATTAAAATAGTAGGATATATGCAAAATGCCGAAATGTGCAATTTTATGCAAACAAGTGTTGACAGAACCGGTTCACAGGCGTATACTGTGAGCCATGGAAGGCAAACAACGCCGACCAAAGATTCAAGAAAGGGGTACAGAACCATGAATGCAGTCTGCTTTGGTATGATGATGTGCATGTGCATGATGCGTAAGCGTCCTGTGCCAGCTTTCTTGTGCGCAAATTACAGCGCGTAATGAAAACTTGCAGCGGGATGCCGGAAAGCCGACATCCCGCTTTTGTTTGGAAAGGAAGTTTGTGACTATGGAAAGAGGTTCCGTTTACAAGCAGCCCGGTGTGCGAATGTGACGCTTTGAGGGAAGCTGACCGTTCAAAACCAACACACCTGACGATATATAAAGGAGAATTTACCATGAAAAAACTGATTTCTGCAACGCTCGCCGCTTCTCTGGCCCTGTCGCTGGCCGCCTGCGGCTCCTCCGCTTCTACGGATTCCGTCGCCGCATCCTCTGAGGCTGCCTCCACCGAGAGCACCGCAGCTTCCTCCGAGGCTGCCGAGTCCACCGCCGAGACCGGCGAACTGGCTGGTACGACCCTGAAGGTCGCTGCCTCCCCCACGCCCCATGCCGAGATTCTGAACGTGGCCAAGGAGATTCTGGCCGAGCAGGGCATCGACCTCGAGATTGTTGAGTTCAGCGACTACGTCCAGCCCAACCTCGTCACCGAGAGCGGCGAGGTTGATGCCAACTACTTCCAGCACACCCCCTACCTCGACAGCTTCAACGAGGAGAACGGCACCCATCTGGTCAGCGTCGGCGCGGTCCACTATGAGCCGTTCGGCATCTATCCGGGCAAGAGCGATGATCTGGCAAACATTGCGGACGGCGCGACCATCGCCGTGCCCAACGACACCACCAACGAGGCCCGCGCTCTGCAGCTGCTGGCCGCCCAGGGCCTGATCACCGTCCGCGACGGCGCCGGTCTGACCGCTACGGTCAACGACATCACCGACAACCCCCACAACCTGCAGATCAAGGAGATCGAGGCTGCCCAGCTGCCCCGCACCGTGCAGGATGTTGACTTCGCCGTCATCAACGGCAACTACGCAATGGAGGCCGGCTTCTCCGTCGGCAAGGACGCTCTTGCTACCGAGGATGCTTCCTCCGAGGCTGCCCAGACCTACGCCAACGTACTGGTTGTGAAGGAAGGCCGCGAGAACGACCCCGCCATTCAGGCGCTGTACGCTGCCCTGACCAGCGACAAGGTCAAGGATTACATCAACAGCACCTACGATGGTGCGGTTGTGCCGATTTTCTAAGGAAATAAGGAAAGGCTTCGTGTAACCGTGAATGGGCACGGGCGGATATAGAATCCGCCCCTACGGTACGGCAGGCAACGAAATTGTAGGGGCGCATTCCATATGCGCCCGCTGGCAGAACGCAAAGAAAAAACTTGCAACCTGTCAGAATAAAGCGTAAAATTATAGCGAATGGGTTTCACGCTCATTCGCTATCTTTGTAAATGAGGGAGAATCACCCATGATCGAACTGCAACACCTGACCAAGCGCTTTGCCACGCAGGGCGGCACGGTCGTCGCGCTGAACGACATCAACCTGACGATCCGGGATGGCGACGTCTACGGCATCATCGGTATGTCGGGCGCCGGAAAATCAACGCTGGTACGCTGCATCAATATGCTGGAGCGCCCGGACGAGGGAAATGTCATTGTCAACGGCAAGCAGATGCAGGACCTGCGCGCCGCCGACCTGCGCGCGGCCCGGCGTGAGATCACCATGATTTTTCAGCAGTTCAACCTGCTGATGCAGCGCACCTGTCTGCGCAATATCATGTTCCCGATGGAGCTGGCGAAGGTCCCCGGAGACAAGGCCGAGGCCCGCGCCCGTGAGCTGCTGGAACTGGTCGGTCTGCCCGATAAGGCCGACGCCTACCCGGCGCAGCTGTCCGGCGGCCAGAAGCAGCGCATTGCGATTGCCCGTGCGCTGGCAACGGACCCGAAGGTGCTGCTCTGCGACGAGGCGACGAGCGCCCTGGACCCGAACACGACCCACGCCATTTTGCAGCTCATTCAAAAAATCAACCGGGAGCTGGGCATCACAGGCGTCATCATTACCCACCAGATGAGCGTTGTGGAGGAGGTCTGCAACCGTGTGGCCATTCTCGATAACGGCACCGTCGTCGAGGAGGGCGAGGTGCAGGCTATCTTCAGCCATCCTACATCCAAGGCGGCGCGGCGGCTCGTCTACCCCGCCGGTGCGCCCCAGGCCGAGGTCCTGCCCGGCCACAAGCTGGTGCGTGTGGCCTTCGGCGGCACCCAGACCACGGACAAGCCGCTGGTGGCAAGCCTTGCCATTGAGTGCGGCGCGCTCGTCTCGATCATGGCGGCGGACACCCGCATTGTGAACGGCCAGACGCTGGGCAGCATGCTGCTGGCCCTGCCCCAGGGCGTGGAGGCCATGGATACGGATTTCCCCGGCCTGGTGCAGACATCCCTGAACATGGGCGTGGTGATGTTGACGAGCGGCGGGCTGCACGTCACGTTCTCCGTCCGCTCCTCGGTGGCCTCCCGAAAGGAAATGCTGGCCCAGCGCGTCCGGGCCATCACGGAGATGGCCGGCGGCACGGTGTCGGAGCGGGGCGTTTACCCCGGCTGGCAGTACGACAGAAATTCCCAGTTCCGGCCTATGGTGCTGGCGGCCTACAAGGACATGACGGGCCGGGACGGCGTGGTGGAGGCCACCCACGGCGGACTGGAGTGCGGGCTGCTGATGGAGAAAATTTCGGGGGTGGATGCGGTGTCCATGGGACCGGACATTCTCGACATTCACTCGGTGCGGGAACGGCTGGATGTGGCGTCTACAGCGCGGGTGTATGACACGCTGTGCGAGGTGCTGCGGAGAAGCAAATAACGCGGAAAACCCAGGAACGGCGCGGCTTT
>ERZ779888.4154-NODE-4154-length-9991-cov-11.806260_pt1 | contig 9991 bp, 7 predicted proteins | sample MGYA00511245_ERZ779888 | MGnify/ENA primary metagenome ERZ779888 (study PRJEB29588, sample SAMEA2155255) | human gut metagenome | biome: human gut; feature: human-associated habitat; material: faeces | place: Denmark | collected 2008/2010 ... | reverse complement strand
GGGGTACCGTAAAACATCATTATGGGTCCGGAGGCAGCCCTGAGGCAGAAAAAGCGCAGCAATGTAAGCGCCCCAAGGGACGTCAAAAAAACGCAGTTGTCGGGCGAACCGGCTAGGATCTATCTGAAAACCGGGGATATGACCAACAGCGAGGGATTTTCCGTCTGATGAAGCCATTTTTTCGCGGGAATACTTTGTGTATTGCAAGGAAAAATGGTGCACAGCAGGCGGAAATTCCTCGCTGTTTTGGCATGATGACGGTTTTCAGCCAGACCCTGCCCGCGCTCCGGCAGCAGCCGATTTATTCAGAGCTTCCCTGGTATCAGAGGCTTCCTAAGCGTGAGCAGGGGCGGCTTTCTCCTTGGGCTTCAGCACGATAAAGCTCTGGGCAGGCAAATGCAGCGTATCTCCCTCCATGGCGGGGGTTCCGACGGTGAAGAGGGGGATATAGGCTCCGTCCAGCTGACAGGTCTCCTCACCGCTGCCGGGGTTCATGGCGACCAGCAGACTCCCCCGCTTGTAGGCAAACAGGCGGCCGCGGGCAGCATAGACGGCAAACGGGCTGTAGTTCTGAAGCTCCGGCTCGGCGTGACGCAGGGCAATCAGCCGCTTGACATGGGAGAGCATGGAATTCTCGTCAAGCTCCTGCGCCTGCACGGTGTGCCGCGCGTCGGCTTCCACGGGCAGGTACAAATCCTCTGCCGCGCCCTCGGAGAATCCGAGGTTGGGGCCTGCATCCCACTGCATGGGCGTCCGGGAACCGGTGCGGTGGTAGCCGCCCTCCTTGGTGGGGATGACCCGATAGTCCATGCCCAGCTCATCGCCGTAGTACAGGAAGGGAGCGCCGGGCATCGTGAAGATCCACGCAAAGGCCAGCCGCCGTTCCGCGTCTGTCAGCCCCGCGGCGGGACGGGGGGTATCGTGATTGCAGGTAATGAAGCACCAGAGGCCGTGGTCGCGGCTGTCGTGATATTGGGGCAGGTAGTCCGCAAGGAACCGGCTCACGTCGGTGCCGGAATCCCGGGAGAAGAAGCCGGTATTGCCGATGTAGCTGCCGCAGCCGTCCCGGAGGGTGTAGTCCCGCATCATGGTGCTGTAGCCGTTGCCGTCCCAGTTGAGATAAAAGTCCATGTCAAAGCCGCAGCGCAGAGCCTTGTCCGGATGATTCCACTCGGAAACGAAGGCAGCATCCGGATATTCCTTGTGAATGGCGCCCAGAATGTCCCGCCAGACCTCCATGGTGGCAAGCTTTTCCGTGCCGTCATTCTTCACGAGAGACTCCGCCATATCCACCCGGAAGCCGTCGCAGCCCAGATCCAGCCAGAACCGGATCACATCCTTCATGGCCTCCCGGGTCGCAAGGGCGTCAGGACTGGTGATGCTCTGCTGCCAGCGTTCCCGGCGTTCCCGGTAGCCGTAGTTCAGGGCGGGCTGACATTTGAAGAAGTTGATGATATAGGTGGCGCTGCGAGGGTACTCGCCGCCGATGAAGGGCATACCGTCGCCCCCGGCAAAGGCATGATCCGTCCAGATGTACCGGCCGGAATATTCGTTTGGCTCGGCCTCGCCGCTCTTGCGGAACCATTCGTGTTCTTCACTGGTGTGGCCGGGAACCAGATCCAGCAGAACCCGGATCCCCAGCGCGTGGGCGCGGCGGCACAGCTGCGCCATATCCTCGTTGGTGCCGTAGCGGGGCGCAATCTTCTTATAGTCCCGGACGTCGTAGCCCGCGTCCTTGAAGGGAGAGTCAAAGCAGGGATTGATCCACAGGGCGTTGCAGCCGAGGCTCTTCACGTAGGGCAGCTTTTCGGTGATGCCGGGAAGGTCGCCGATGCCGTCTCCGTTGGAGTCCCGGAAGCTCTGGGGATATATTTCATAAAATACGGCGTCACGAAGCCAGGATGCAGACATAACAATTCCTCCGTTTTATGTTTTTGTATGGATCATCCGACCAATACCGGAAACTGCCGGGACAGGGGCGGATGGCGGGGCACGGGAAGACTTCGGATGGTTTCCTGTGGAAATACCGCGGACTTCCGCCGCGGGTAGTCTTTCCGCTTCCGGTACGGGGAGAATCGGAAAGCGGCAAATGTATTATAGAAAAAAACGGCGGGGGAATCAAGAGAAAACCGGAAAGAAATCAAGCCGGGAAGCGCGTGGGAGGGCGTTGCCGGCGGCATTTCCCCAGGACATTGGCAGTTTCAACAATTTCTGATACAACTTTTTATGCACACTGCGCAGTTGACTTGTTACGAAAAATCGAGTATTCTTTTTTTAAAGGGAAGTGTGAAGAAAATAATCCTCTAAGCACTCCCCCCCGTTTTTTTCCGGCTTTCTGGAAACGATTCCAATTGGAGGACATGGGAACATACCCGGGTATTCTCCCGTTCCGTTCGTCCTATGGAAAGCGTTTTCCGGTCTGCGGGATCAGCCAGCGAATTTATAATATCAAGGAGGAAATGTAAAATGAAGAAGATTCTCGCGCTGCTTCTGACTGTCGGCATGGTTCTTGGCCTGTTTGCCGGCTGCGGTAACAGCAACACAACCCCCGCCGGCCCCGCCGCCGCTGCCAACCCCACCGCCGCTGCCGCGGCCGATTCTCTGGACGGCACCTATGACATCACCGTCTGGGTCTCCGAGATGGCCGGTGTAAAGGAACTGACCGAGCAGCAGATCAAGGACTTTATGGAAGAGAACCCCGGCATCGTCATCAACGCCACCATTGAGGGCGTCACCGAGCTCGACTCCGCCACCCAGATGATCACCTCCGTCGAGGACGGCGCCGACCTGTTCTGCTTCGCGCAGGATCAGCTGGCTCGTCTGGTGCAGGCCGGCGCCCTGACCAAGCTGGGCACCAAGGCTGCCGCGGAAGTCACCGAGCTGAACGACAGCGGCGCCGTTGCGGCCGCCACCGTTGGCTCCGATATGTGGTGCTATCCCATGACCTCCGATAACGGCTACTTCATGATTTACGACAGCAGCGTGATTCCCGCTGAGCACGTGGACAGCCTGGAAGACATCATTGCCGACTGCGAGGCCGCCGGCCGCGGCTTCTCCATGGAGCTTGAGACCTCCGCGTGGTACAATGCCGCCTTCTTCTTCGCTACCGGCTGCCACTCCAACTGGACCATGTCCGCCGACGGCAAGAGCTTCGAGAGCGTTGACGACGACTTCAATTCCGACAACGGCGTTATCGCCCTGAAGGGTATGAAGAAGCTGCTGAACTCCACCGCTTACAAGTGCTCCAGCTCTGCCGATGACTTCTCCGCCGCCATCCCCGCCGCCGTCGTCATCGTCGGCACCTGGGGCACCAGCGCCGCCAAGGCCGCTCTGGGCGACAACTACGCCTGCACCGATCTGCCCAGCTTCACCGTGGACGGCAACTCTTACCACCTTGGCTCCTTCTCCGGCAACAAGCTGGTGGGTGTCAAGCCCCAGACCGATCCCGTGAAGACCGCCGTTCTGCAGAAGCTTGCCCTGTACCTGACCAACGAGAAGTGCCAGCTTGCCCGGTTCGACGCCGTGGGCTGGGGTCCCTCCAACAAGGCTGCCCAGCAGTCCGAAAAGGTTGCCAGTGATCCTGCTCTGGCCGCTCTGGCTGCTCAGAGTGCCTATGCTACGCCGCAGGGACAGATTGACGGCTCCTGGTGGGATATCGCCAAGGTTTATGCCACCGCTGCCAAGGAGGCTACCACCGACGAAGAGCTGAAGGCCGCGCTGGAGAGCTATGAGACCTCCATTAAGGGCCTGTTCTCCATGTCCGCCGAGGAGCGGGAGGCCTTTACGGTCATCGGCTCCATCAACGGCGACGGCTGGTCCGTGGATCTTCCCATGACCAAGCAGGACGACGGCAGCTGGCTGACCGATGAGGCCTACCAGATGGATGCCGGCGTTGAGTTCAAGGTTCGTCAAGGCAAGGCCTGGGACGTTGCCTACGGCATGGACGGCAATAACTTTGTGGTCGAGACCGCCGGTACCTACAGAGTCCGTTTGACCCTCAACGGCCAAGAAGGCACCGTGGAGCTGGTTCCCGCCGAATAAGGCAGGCTTCCATCCACAAACGCAGTGACATAGAGTTCTGAGAGGGGGAGCCGCTCGGGTTTGCCCGAGCGGCTCTTTTGCGGTCCCTCTGCCGCTGCCTTCCGAGTCCCGACGGGATTCGGAGCGTGCTCCCTGTTCCGGCCCGGTGTCCCGCCGAAGAAGGAGGAGCCCCGGCACCGCCGGCTTCCTTTTTGGGCGGAACACCGGAAACAAATGGTCGCCTCCGCAACCGGCTTTTGGGCGGGCAGCATTTCCCGCCAAAGCGAAAAACGGTTCCCGGAGGCAGCCAAATCCAAAAAGAATGGAGGTAGGCGGATAAACGCAGGTTTATCCCGATTGATCATGAAGAAACTGACGGATCTGGAATACCTCAGGCTGAACACGTTTCAGCGTCTGTGGTACAACATTGTCCTGTTCGTTCTCGGCATCCCCGGCTGGCTGGCCTCTTTGGTCAAAGCCGTCGGAAACGGGATCGCAGGCGCTTTCAGGAGCATCCGAAACGAGCTGACGGATTGCGCCACCACCTTTACAAGGGGCGGCTGGAAAACAAAGGTATCCTACCTTGTGATGGGCTTCGGCAATATTGCCCGGGGTCAGGTGCTGCGGGGACTGCTGTTCCTTGTCTTTGAATCTGTGTTCATCGTTTATATGGTCACAACCGGCAGCTACTGGCTGGGCAAGTTCCGCACGCTGGGCGATGTGCCCCCCGGAGAGGTATACAACGAGGTGCTGGACACCTACGTCCGGGTCAACGGCGACGACTCTTTTAAAATTCTGCTGTACGGCCTCCTGACCATTCTCTTCATCATCGCTTTTGTCTACACATGGCGGCTGAACGTGAAGCAGAACCGGATCTCGGAGGAGATCCTTGCCACGGGCAAGAAGCTCAAAAGCGGAAAAGACGACCTTCGTTCCGTGCTGGACGATCAGTTCCACAAGACGCTGCTGGCACTGCCCATCACGGGCATCCTTGTCTTCACGATAATCCCGATTCTGTTCATGATCCTCGTTGCCTTCACCAACTATGACGGCGCTCACGACGGCTACAGCAACCTCTTTACATGGGTGGGGCTGAGCAATTTCAACGAGCTGATCAGCTCCAGCAGTGCGGACGCGAACCTCAGCTACACCTTCGGCGAAATCCTTTCGTGGACGCTGATGTGGGCGTTCTTTGCCACATTCACCAATTATTTCCTGGGAATGCTGGTGGCGATCCTCATCAACAAGAAGGGAATCCATTTCAAAAAGCTCTGGCGCGGCATTCTGGTTCTGACCATCGCGGTGCCTCAGTTCATTTCCCTGCTGTATGTCTCCAAGCTCTTCGATACCAACGGCGTTGTGAATGCCATGCTCCTGAAGCTGGGCTTTATCGATCAGGCCATCCGCTTCTGGGAGAATACCACCTCCGCCCGAATCCTCGTCATCGTAATCAACATCTGGGTCGGTATCCCCTATCTGATGCTGGTGAGCACCGGCATTCTGATGAATATTCCGCAGGATCTGTACGAGTCGTCCAAAATTGACGGTGCCAGTGCCTGGCAGCAGTATATGAAGATCACGCTTCCGTACATGCTCTTCGTCACGGGTCCCTACCTGCTGACCCAGTTCATCGGCAATATCAACAACTTCAACGTAATCTATCTGCTGACCAGCGGCCGCCCGGCAAGTCCGGATCTTATAACCAGCGGCGGCAGTGCCACAACTACGGATCTTCTGATCACCTGGCTGTTCAACATTACCACCGGCGTCAGCAGCAACTATAAGCTGGCCGCCGTGATCGCCATCATGATCTTCGTTGTTGTCGCGGTTCTTTCCCTGATCGTCTACAACGTGATCCCGTCTACCAGAAATGAGGAGGATTATTCGTAATGAGCAGGAATCGATTTCACATGGGAATCCGGACGAAAAGTACCATTTCCAATACTGTGCTCTATGTGATCCTTGTCCTCATGTCCATTATCTGGCTAACGCCCTTTGTGTGCATCTTGCTGGAGTCCTTCCGGACTGAATCCACCGGACGTGTGGGCTACATCATCCCCAAGCAGTGGGGCTTTGACAACTACATCAATCTGTGGACCAAAACGAGCTTCCCCATTTGGTTCCGCAATACGCTGATCACCGCCCTGGCTACGGCGGTGCTGCAAACCCTTATGGTGCTGAGCGTCAGCTATGTTCTCTCCCGGCTTCGCTTCAAGGGCAGAAAGCTGCTGATGAACACCTGCCTGGTTCTGGGCATGTTCCCGGGCTTCGTCACCATGATCGTGCTGTATAAGGTTCTCAGCGGCATGGGGCTGACGGGAGCCAACTCCGTGCCGGGACTGATCCTCGTCTACTGCGCCAGCTCCGGCATGGGATACTATGTGTCCAAGGGCTTCTTCGACACCATCCCCAAGAGCTTGGACGAAGCGGCTCGGGTGGACGGCGCTTCCCGCTTTCAGGTGTTCTACAAGGTGATCATGCCTCTGTCCAAGCCCATTGTCATTTATACCGTTCTCACTGCGTTCATGGCTCCGTGGGCCGACTTCATGTTTGCCAAGTATATCTCCCACAATACGGAGGTGGGCATGAATGTGGCGGTGGGTCTGCAATACTGGATCTCCTCGAAGACCCTGATTGCCACCAACTATACCATGTTCTGCGCGGGCGGCGTGGTGGTGGCGCTTCCCGTCACCATCCTGTTCATGCTCCTGCAGAGGTACTATGTGGAAGGCGTCACCGGCGGCGCCGTGAAAGGATAAGGAGAGAGGAAAGCTATGGCATCTGTAAAATTAACCAACGTCAAGAAGGTCTACGACAAGAAGGTCGTGGCCGTTCACGATTTCAACCTGGACATCAAGGATAAGGAATTTGTGGTCTTCGTCGGCCCCTCCGGCTGCGGCAAATCCACGACCCTGCGGATGATCGCGGGTCTGGAGGAAATCTCCGAGGGTACCGTGGAGATCGACGGCGTGGTGGTCAACGACCTCCAGCCCAAGGATCGGGACATCGCCATGGTGTTCCAGAACTACGCCCTGTACCCCCACCTGACGGTGTTTGAGAACATGGCCTTCAGCCTTCGTTTGAAGAAGGTTCCCAACGATGAGGTGTTCAGGCGCGTCACGGAAGCGGCGAAGGTGCTGGGCATTACCGAGTATCTGACCCGGAAGCCCCGGGCGCTGTCCGGCGGCCAGCGGCAGCGTGTGGCCATCGGTCGTGCCATGGTTCGGGATTCCAAGGTGTTTCTGATGGATGAGCCGCTGTCCAACCTGGACGCCAAGCTCCGCAATCAGATGCGTGCCGAAATCATTCTCCTGCGGAAAAAGATCGACACGACCTTTATCTATGTAACCCATGACCAGACCGAGGCCATGACGCTCGGCGACCGGATCGTCATCATGAAGGACGGCTTCATCCAGCAGGTCGGCACCCCCACGGAGGTATTTGAGCATCCCGTGAATCTGTTCGTGGCGGGCTTCATCGGCGCGCCCCAGATGAACACCTTCCGCACGGAGCTGGTGCGGGAGAACGGCAAGTACTATGTGACGCCTCTCGGAAGCCGGATTGAGGTGGACGGTGAGACCGGTGAAAATCTGGCGGCAAAGGCGGTGGACGGCCGCAGTGTGGTTCTGGGCGTCCGTCCGGAGCACATCACCCTGTCCCAGCCGGGCCCCCATGCGATTCCCTGTACCATTATCGTAAATGAAATGATGGGCAGCGAGCTGCACATTCACGCGGAGACGGAGGACGGCGCCCAGCTGGTGGTTCGGGTACCCACCCTCGGCCTGCGCAGACAGGAGCGGGCGGAGCTGGTCAATGGTGCGAAGATCCATGTGAGCTTCCCCGGCGAAGTCATGCACCTGTTCGATCCCGAAACCGAGCGGAATCTGATCTACGGATAAGGCTTCACGGGTAAGCACCGCACCCCAAAACTGCGCAAAAGCCGGTGCATGAAGGGTTTGTGCATCCTTTACGGTTGCCCCCGCAGGGGCTGGAAAATGGCACGTTATCCATTTTGCTATGCGTTTGCATACCAGGAAGCCCCGCGAGCGCGGGAAAAGAATACATGTTTAATCTCCCCCGGCTGTACCGATTTTTTCGGTACTGCCGGGGGAGATTTGCGGTGACGATGGTATCCGGAACGGTTTTGGATGGCGATCATACTATTTCTCGATAAAATGGTGTTAACCATTTTATCCTGCGAATCCTTCGCAGGCCGCCAGTAGCGGCGAGAAATGTATGGACTTACGTTTTTTGCGGCTTCGCCGCTGGCTGCTGAAACGGCAGCCGGATAAAACGGTTTTTAAAAACTAGTATCAGGGGGCGGCGGAGCCGAGGATCAGGGAGGTCTGGGGGGCAAGGCTCAGGACGGTGCCTTCCAGAGACGCTTCGCCCATGCCGATAACCTCCAGAATGGAGCGGCAGGGAATGCCCGTATCCGCAAGATCTACCGTAAAGGGAATGTCCGTGCTGATGTTGTGAAGAATACACAGGGTGCTTCCCTCGTATTCCACGAGAAAGCCGCCGCACTTGGCGCTGCCAAGATTCACCTGTGTATAGGTGCCTCGGGGAATTGCCGGGTAGCGGTTTCTTATAGAGATCAGGCGGCAGTAGTAGCGCAGCAGGCTCCCCTCCTGTGCCAGCTGAGACTCTACGGTTCCGTTGGTCTGCTTGGAAGAGGGATAGGTGCTGCCCTCCGGATCCCGGGGACTGCTGTCGTCTCCCCAGAGCATGGCAAGCCGCCGGTTGGCATCGGTATTGGCGGAACCTCGGACGCCCTTCATGCCGATCTCCTCCCCGTAGTACAGGAACGGCGAGCCGCTGCACAGCAGATAGAGATTGGCGGCCATCTGGGGAAAGTGGTTCGCCAGCATCAGATACCCGGCAGAGCGATCCATGTCGTGGTTGGAAAGGAAGCAGACCATCATGCCGCCGGGGTTCGCCTGAGAAATCTTGTCCTGAAAAGCGCACATGTAGCCCGTGAACCGGTTGATGTCCTGATCCTTGGCAGCGGAGGCAATGACGCCCTCGGCCTGGGCGGCGGAGAAATTGAAGCAGTTCATGGCCGGATAGTAGGCAAGGATCTCCGACTCGCCGGACCAGCACTCGCCCACAAGATAGACCTCCGGCTTCACGGCTCGGAGCTGGTCGGTGTACCACTTCCAGAACGCCGCGCTTCGGCCGGTTTCTCCATAGTAAAGATACTTGACGGCGTCAAAGCGGAATCCGTCCACGCCCAGCTCCAGATAGTACTTTGCCACGTTCAGCATTTCCTCCCGGACGGCGGGATTGTCATAGTTCAGCTCCGGCATGTCCGGGGAGAAGTTGCACTCGTAATATTCGTCCGCCGTTCCGGGAATCTTTTCGCAGGTGATCCCGGCCGGAAGCGTCTCGCCGGTGTACCAGCTGTAGTAATCGTAGTAGGGATCGGCGGGATTGGCGTCGGCGTGGGACTGGCAGAAGGACTGAAACCATTCGTGGTTCCGGGCAGTGTGGTTGATGACAAGATCGAGAATCACCTTCACGTTCCGGGCATGGCAGGCGTCGAGAAGCGCCCGGAGATCGTCCTCGGTGCCGAAGTCCGAGTCGATCCGGTAGTAATCCGTTGCGTCGTATTTGTGATAAGAGGGGCTGGCAAAAATTGGCGTCAGCCACAGACCCTGTACCCCGAGACTGGTATCCGACAGGAGATTCCCGTCGTTCAGATAGTCCAGGTGCCGGAGAATTCCGTTCAGGTCTCCCGTTCCATCCCCGTCGGAGTCGGCAAAGGAGCCGACAAAAATCTCATAGAACACCCGGTAGTTGTCGTCCGTTTTGTCGGCCTCCGTGGGCACGGTCTCCGCCGGAGAGGCCGTGCCGCACCCTGCCAGCACCAAGGCCAGCAGAAGCGCCGCGGCGCGAAGAAGAATTTTTTTCATGTGTGATCCCGCCTTTGAACTTTTCATCCGAAAATCGTATCAGCATTCAGCACTGC
>ERZ779888.4152-NODE-4152-length-9994-cov-9.045980_pt1 | contig 9994 bp, 7 predicted proteins | sample MGYA00511245_ERZ779888 | MGnify/ENA primary metagenome ERZ779888 (study PRJEB29588, sample SAMEA2155255) | human gut metagenome | biome: human gut; feature: human-associated habitat; material: faeces | place: Denmark | collected 2008/2010 ... | reverse complement strand
TTTGCATTTTTATCCGAGTTTTTCCTATGGACGAATTATAGCAGGAGAAAGGCATGGCGTCGCACGTGCCGCCGCAGCCGCCACTTCTGCCCGCAGTGCGGACAGTTTACGGAGGTTTTCAGCGGAGTCGAAAATGACGCCTGTTGGGCAAGGTTTTAGAAGAACTGGCGTCTTAGTTCCCACAATGACAGGTTTGACGGGACTTTCGGCGTGCCTTACGACAATTTGGAGGAAATATGAACAAAGATGAAAATAGATTGAATTTCCGGATGAAACCGGAAACGGCGGAAAAGCTGGAGCACTGGTACAAGGCCGACCGCTGCCGCAGCAAGAATGAGTTCGTGGAAAAGGCCGTGAACTTCTACGCAGACACACTGGCGGCGGAGAGTAGCGCTACGCTCCCGCTGGCGATACAGACAGCCATCGACGGTCGGCTGAAGCTGCTGGAGGATCGCATGGCATCCATCCTCTACAAGCAAACTGTTGAGATGGACATGGCCATCTCCATTTTGCTGCAAAGTATCAACGTGGACGAAGCGGTGCTCCGTCAGGAGCGTGCCAAGAGCATCGCGGCGGTCAGACATACCAACGGTCGCCTGCGAATGGAGCAAAAGCTCCGCGAACTGGAGAATGAGGAATGGCAAGACTGATCGTCAAAAGTCCCTACATCAAATGCGGCGGCGGGCAGAACGCCAGCGGGTATCTGAACTACATTGCCACCCGTGAGCGCGTGGAGATCGTACCGGATGACCGTCCGCCTACGCGAAAGCAGGAGCAGCTTATTCAGAAATTGGTGAAGGATTTTCCTGACACGCGAGAGTTGTTGGAGTACGATGACTACAATGCCGCACCCACCAAAGCCAACGCCTCGTCCTTCATCACACTAGCGCTGGAGCAAAACTGGAACCGTGTGCAGTCCACCGAGGGCTACGCCAAGTACATCGCCACCCGCCCCAGAGCGGAACGGTTGGGCAGCCACGGCCTGTTCGGCGACGCGGATCATGTGTCGCTGGATGCAGCCATGAACGAACTGAACCACTACACCGGCAACGTGTGGACGCACATCATCTCTCTGAAGCGGGAGGATGCCGCACGGCTGGGCTACGATAACGCAGCGGCATGGCGCACACTGCTGCGCACTCACAGGAATGATATCGCCGCCGCTATGAACATCAAGCCGGAGGATTTCCGCTGGTATGCCGCCTTCCATAACGAAGGCAATCATCCCCATGTTCACGTGATGGCGTGGTCGGCAACACCGGGGCAGGCGTATCTGGACAGAGATGGCATCAAAGAGGTCAAGTCGGTGTTGACGAACCAAGTTTTCCAACAGGAGCTGCTGCATCTCTATGAGGAGAAAAGTGTTTCCCGCGACGAACTGGTACACCAGACACGGCAGGCCATGCTGGAGCTGGCACAGCGTATGCGGGATGGTCTCTGCATCTGTCCGACTGCTGAGAAAAAGCTCTGGGAGCTGTCACAAAAATTGGATGACGTGTCGGGAAAGAAGGTCTACGACTACCTTCCGAAGCCGCTGAAGCAGTTGGTGGACGAGGTGGTAGATGCCATGGAGAAGCTGCCTACGGTCAACGAGTGTTACCAGAAATGGTGGGAGCTGCAATGTCGGCTCAATGATTACTACTCGGAGCAGCAGTGGCAGCGTCCGCCGCTGTCACAGCAGAAGGAGTTCCGGCAGATCAAGAACGCAGTCATTCGGGAGGCAGAGCATATCCGCCAAGGCCGAATGTCCTTCGAGGACGCAGCCTTGACCCAGGAAGATGAACAGATGATAGATGACCGCAGTATGTCCTACAACTGCTGGGAGCTGCGGAAAATCATTGCTGACGAAAGCACACCGCTGGAGGAACGGGACAAAGCCATTGCAGAATTAAAGCAAATTGCAAATCAAGGCGACCCTCACGCGCAATACCTCATGGGACTTCTGTACCGCGACGGTGGGCTGTTGGTGCCGGACGCAGAGCAGGCAAAACGCTGGTTGGAGCTATCAGCGCAGGAGTTGCCCGATGCCCAATACGCTTTAGGAAAGCTGTTTCTTTCGGATGATCCAGATATTCATGATCCCACAAAGGGTATCTACTGGCTGCAACAGGCGGCGGACAGCGAACACGAGTACGCCGCCTACCGTTTAGGCAAGGAGTATCTCAACGGAAAGAATGTCTCCAAAGATAGCGCAAAAGCGGCGGCATACATACGGCAGGCAGCGGAGCAGGCCAACCCCTACGCGCAGTATCTGCTGGGGAAGCTCTACCTCATGGGGGATGGTGTCCCCAAAGATAAGGAAGCCGCACAATACTGGTTTTCCGTGGCGGAGCAGAACGGCCACGCCTACGCCGGATATTTCCTTGACCGCATGGATCGGCAGGAAAATTTGCCGCCCAACATTCTGCTGTCTGCCATGCGCCTGCTGCATCATATGGGCAGCATCTTCCGGGACAACGCACCGCGTCCCGCAGCGCCCACGGGCATCCAAATCGACCACAAGCGCCTGCAACGCCTGCGGGAAAAGAAGATGGCCCTGGGGCATAAATGGAATGACCACGGGGATGAACAGAACCACGGCATGGGCGGAATGGGTATGTAAGCGGCACAAAACGTGCAAAACACTTCAAGAACATTGCTTTTTTCAAAGAAGTGTCGGTTGTCAGGTTGATCGTCAACCAACACATCCGCAGCATTTTGTCCGCTGAACGTTGCCCAATCATACGATGAAATAACATATAGCAACCGAGAGGGCTTATGCCTGCGCTTCGCAGACAGTAAGTCCTCTCGGTTGCTATCGTAATCAATGACTTGCGACATTGATTTCTAGTTCATTTTGCTGATGGCCTCCACATACATATCACGATACATCAAGTTTATTTTTCGTACACCGTCATACCCTAAAATAAATGGGTGCGGAACGCCGTCAACAATGTTTCTGACGATTGCCAAACGCTCAACTGTGCAATCGGTAAAAGGGTGGTTCGACAGTTCTCCCACGACTCCGGCTTTTGCACAGCAAGCGTCAAAATAATCGATCGACGCCAGTTGCTGATAACGCCACTCAGGACGGCGAGGGGTGCCGGTGCCGCCCCATATACTCAATTTCACCGGACGGCCTTCGTCAAATGCGGTCAGGATCAAGCTCATGCAGCCCGGCGTATGACCGGGAGTGTGATACAGCTCGATCTCGGTATCGCCAAGCACAAACGTACTATTGGGTTCCAGATAGCCATCCATGCGGTAATTAAGACCCGGACGCGGTTTCATTTCCATGTTAGGATCCCAGAAGAAATCCTCGTCTATCTTACTCATGTACAGCTTTGTACCGTAGTGCTGGCGAAAGAGATTGGCATCACCGTAATGGTCTCCGTGCCCGTGCGTTATAATGATTGCTTTGAGGTCCTCAGGATTGAAGCCAAGAGAACGGATACCTTGATCGATATACTCGAAAAAGCCTCGATCCATGCAGTCTATCATCAACAGTCCTTCAGACGTTGTGAGCAGATAGCAGGCCATCATGTCGTTCCCAATAAAATAAACGTTATCGAATATCCGCGTTGCGGGAACACTTTTAAATATGCCTTTTACCATATTTTCTCCGCTATGCGGACGTTCAGGGCGCCAGGTAAGTGTGTGTTCCATATATAACCTTCTTTCTGAAAAGGAAAACTAATAGTATAATGACGAAAAAAATGAAGCGACAATGCGAAGCATTCCTGTACTACATAGCAGTGCCATAAAAACTGGCCCCCAAATCGCTAATCGGAACATGTGCTTTGTATATATCTCATGTTCATTTGGATCAATCGTAGAGAGAAACGCTACACCCGAGTTGGAGATGGGGGAAACACCAGACGCGACTGTGCCGACAGTTACGCAGCTTATGTAGATAATGGCCTGTACAGGAGTGCTTGCCATTGCGCAAGCCATGGTAAACAGCATAGGCTGAACGGTGGGCGCGGCAACAAAAAAGCTAAGTGCCGCGGCAATCAGAAGTAGAACCGGAGGTACCAGCCAATCAGGGACAGCGGATGCCGCTGATAAGCAGAGCTCCTGTAATCCAGCTTTCTGAGCAGTCTTGATAAGAAATGTGATTCCCACGATCATCATGATTGGCCGCAAGGAGACGTGCTTCAGCATACTGCGCCAGTCGCCAAGTCTCAGCACAATGGCAGCCAGCATCCCGCAGATAAAGACCATATAACTGTTAAGGACAACTGAAAGCGACCTTGTCAGAGAACATGGCACAAAAGAAGCAAGCAGAGGAGGCAGCACAAAGACAAGAACGGTAATACCAAGAAGAATAAAACTCTTCTTTTGACTGGCCGTAAGCTGTTCTGTTTTCCCGTTTCCATTGTATACGGTATCTGGAATTTTCCAACTGCCGGTGATGAAATATACGAAAGCCTGCAGCAGGGTAAACAGCAGAATCGCATTCAGCCAAACCGCCAAATTGATATTCGCCGCATTTTCAAGTCCAATGTCTGTCAAGATGCCTGTACGGGTAGAAGCGTCTATCCCCACATAGGGGTTCAGAGAACCGACCGCGAATGATAGATAAGCTGTAGAGACTGCCATAAGAACGCTGCCGCCGCCCGCTTTGGCCACAGAGAAGACAAGCGGCGTAATGATGTACCGCAGCGCACCTCCGTCAAAAAAGATATACATGCAGGAACACAGCAAATACAGCAGCCACGGGTACAACCGCATTTTCCCGCGAATCAGGTTAAGAATACTCCGCGCAATTACCTCTGAACTGCCGTTGGCTGTGAAAGTGGAAAAAAACGCCATAGCCAGGATCAACGGAAAGACAATCGTACTCGGGAAAAAAGCGGTGATGACTTTCCCGGCAGTCATATCATAGGCAAAATAGCAGATCAGAAATGATACCAAGGGGCATGTGAGACCCAGCGGAATATCAAGTCTATTATCAAGCAGCATGGCGGCGGCAAGACAGACGGCACATGCGGCGATAATCGTGGTATTCATCTTGACCCCTCACTTTGCTTTAGCTTGACGGGCTATGCTCGGCCAGCCCACTTGTTTTCTGTAGTCAATAGGATCATTCTTCGGCGGCTGCTTGCGCAGCAAGGCGCTTAAGCTTTGGCTGTTCTGCCAGATACACACCGGCGCCGACAAGAAGCGCAACCGCAGCAACGATGAAGCAGGTAGTATAGCCACCGGCGTAGTCGACCAGAAAGCCGCCAACCGCTGCACCGATCATAACGGTAAAGTCGCACATGAGCAGCAGCGAACTATTGGCAACGCCAAAGCGGCTCTTGGGAACGAGCTTCATATTTTCGGTTTGGACAACATTGTTGCCTGGCTTGGCAGTACCGCACAGAATACCAGCAATAACAAAGGTTGTTGCGCTGGGAGAAATCGCAATCAGTAAGCAGCCGGCTGCCCGGCAGCACAGGGCGATTACGACAGAGACCTTTCCACCCACCTTGTCTTGAATAAATCCGAATGGGATAGCAACAAAGATCGTAACGAATGCTTGTACGCTGAAGAAGAGTGCACCGGCCTCCGGGCATCCGAGTGCAGTTGCATAAAGAACAACAGTAAGATCAAGAACCCCGTTCTGGAAACCGTCCGCAAGCAGGTAAGGCAGGAAATAGAGACTCTTGACGGTAAAAAACTTTTCAACGCCTTTTACCTCATTTGCCTTCTCCGTCTTTATCTCAACCGCACGAGGAGCGGATCTGACATTGCTAAAGTCCATGAACTGCGCAAGGACGATGGAAACAACTGTGCAGCCAACAGCTGTGAGGAAGGAATATTTCGCACCATGGTTTGTATAAAGGCTCATGCTTAGAGAAGGCGCAAGCGCTTTTACAAGCTGGGGGAATGTTGCGTAAAAGCCCATTGCCGTACCGAGCACGCGACGGTCGACCGCAGTGCCAAGGGCAGAATAGACAGACGTGCTGACAATACCAAAGGAAACACCCTCCACAAAACGACCGATGATATAAAGCGGAACTGCGTTTGTGATCGCGTAAATGCAATAAGCAACGGCCTGAACCGACAGAGCTACCGTCATTGCAAGCTTACGGTTCAGCTTATCGTTCAGATTCCCCCAAACAGGACGCACGATCATTTTTGATGCTTGATACATCGTGGTGATCATGCCGAGCATACTGACGGCGATACCGAGTTCATTACCGAAGCGGTTTATGGGCGTCTTTACGGCCATGATTGCAAACTGGTTGAAACAGGAAATTGCCAGAACAAGAATGAAATTCCGGCTCAGCAGGGTTTTCCATCCGCTCTGAGTCGATGCCTTTTTTTCTTCCATAATAGTCCAGTACCTTTCTGTCCTTTTTTCATAAATTTCAAAACAATCCGGATTTGCTTTTATTACATTATAACAAATGCCGCGGTCTGTGTGAAATTCAAAACTGCATATAAGTTATTCAAAAAAAGGGGGCTGAAGCTTGCAAAGAGGAAGGACTTTCGGTATGATAAAGTAAAAAAAGCGAAAGGTGGATCGGCATGAATCTGATACATCTCGAATATTTTCGCGCCGTTGCCAATGCAGGCAGCATGACAAAAGCCGCTGAAAAACTGCATGTTACCCAACCAACCCTCAGCAACAGCATAAAAGCCCTTGAGCAGGAGCTCGGTGTTCAGCTATTTGAACGGCGCGGGCGTTCGTTAGCCCTGAATTCAACTGGGGTTGAGTTCCTTAAGAGCGTGAATTCCATCTTTGGCCTCTTGGGAAGCAAAAAACAACTTGCCGCTGTAACTGGCTCTGAACATTGCAAGGAAATCACCATCGGCAGCATGAGAACAGAAAGTCAGCTCCTTCAAGTAATCACAAAATACATGAGGCTGCACCCAGATGTGCTGTTTAGAACGGTTTCCCGTGGGCGCATGGACGCAAACCGAGACGGTGAACTGTCTGACTTTTTAGTCTCGCCATATCAGGAAAGCCTGTCAAAGCGTCACAGCTGCTGCCTATTTGACAGCGAGCAGTATGTCGTTATTCCCAAAACGCATAGACTGGCAAACCAAGATGTCATTGATATTCATGAATTGTCAGATGAAGTACAAATTCTCTGTACGACCCCGGATATTACTATTCCACGCTCGCTCTCGAACTGTATACAAGCCGGTCTGAAGCCAAATGTTCGGTATATTGCCGATGACCGATTTTCTGCGATTGCAATGCTTGTCCATGGTGCAGGGATCATGTTCATGCCAAAGGACGATGCACTTCTTATAGAAAAGATGGGCGGGGGACAGATCGTCGTTCGCCCGCTTTGTTCCGATACGCTGCCAGAGACGTGGAGGAGTCATGTATATCTATCCTGGGCGGATACGGGCGCTTTATCAGAACAAGCAAGAAGCTTTTTGGATTTCGTAATGAAAGAACTCAACTTAGAGGAGGTGCCCCATTAAAGCAGCAAATGTAGTCTGCGACCTTCCCACCTACACCATTTCATATATCGTTATGATATGCTGCTGTCCGCTTTTCGGAAATATTGTAGCAAATCATATCAGGATATGCAACATCACCAAAGCGTATTCGTTCTGTTAACGGACTATAAAAGAGTCCACCACGAGAGACCGCACATAAAGGCCTCATTCTTCGGAAAATTTCCCAAAGAATGAGACCTTTTTCCTACGGCGGCGCTGTGGTGGAGGATATCCCCGTGATCTTATGGTTTGGAATACAAGGGGCACTGACTCTGCATCTTCACCAATAAGCGGTTTTGTCTTTTCCTGCAAATTACCTATGGCTTACCTTCTATTGCACCGCTAATCCAGCATAATCAACTTTAATGGGAACGTGCTCTTTTGATGGCTAGCAGCTCATATTTTGCGTCGCCATAAACAAAGAGAAGTCTTTTCAAAAAGTAGTAGCTATTCCATCAGCTTTGTGGTATGTATGTTGGCTAACAAAAAGCAAAGGAGCTGGTTCAATGGCCAAGAAACGCGCTAATGGTGAGGGCAACATCCGCAAACGCAGCGATGGTCGCTGGGAGGGCCGCTACACCGCAGGCTACAACTCGGAAACTGGCAAGCGTATCATCAAGAACGTCCTGGGCAAGACGCAGGCGGAATGCAAAGCGAAACTGGCCGCCGCCATGGAAGCCACCAAGGGTGTCGACGTCAGCTGCGCCGACGAGTACACCGTGGCCACATGGCTGCGGAGCTGGTACGATATCTACGCCAAGCCCAATGTGCGGGTCGCCACAGCGGATCGCTATCGCCTGATGATCGAGCAGTACACCATCCCCCGCATCGGCAGCATCAAGCTCACAAAACTGGCCGCCCACGACCTGCAAAAACTCTACAAGGAGCTGATGGAGAGTGGCCGCACCAACCGCAAAAGCGGTCACGGCAATCCGGGCCTCAGCAGCACCACCGTCCGCAGCCTGCACCTGATGCTCCACAATGCCCTGAACCGCGCCGTAAAAGAACGCCTAATCCTCCGCAACCCCACCGAGGACTGCATCGCACCGAAGGTGCAGAAATTTGAGATGCAGATCCTCCAGCCGGAGCACATCAAGACTTACCTCGACGCCGCGGATAAGAGGGGACTGCTGCCCATGTTCTATCTGGAACTGGTCACGGGCTTACGGAGGGGGGAGATCACGGCGCTTCTCTGGAGTGACCTCAACATCCAAAACAAAAAAACCATCTCCGTCAGTAAGCAGTACGTCAAGAACCCCAACGGAGAACTAACACTCTCGCGCCCCAAAACGGAGACATCGGTCAGAAAGGTCAGTATTCCACAGGAGGCCGTCGACCTGCTGATCTCCGAACACAAGAAACACCCCGGCAACCCGTATATGTTCCCGTCGCCCATCACGGGTGAGATGTACTACCCCGACTCCATCGTGAATCTGCATAAGAAGATACTGAAGGATGCGGGCCTGCCGCACATACGCTTTCATGACCTCAGACACACATTCGCCACGCTGGCCTTGCAGAACGGTGTAGACGTGAAAACCGTCAGCAGCATGCTGGGACACTACGACGCAGGCTTCACCCTGCGTACCTACACCCACGCCACGCGGCAGAAGCAAGACGAAGCCGCCCAAACCATGGGCAGCTTCATGACGCAGGTGATGTGAGTCAATCTAAAAGAGATGAGCGGACGGAATATCCGTCCGCTCATCTTTTGCCCTTTCCGCGCATTTCCGCGTGTGGGTCACGGTGTGGGTCAGGCGGTTGCCCCACATTTTGACCCGCACTGTTTTCAACATTTTTGCGACAAAAAAGCACCGAAAACCGAAGTTTTCGATGCTTTCTGGAGCTGCTGGGCGGATTCGAACCGCCGACCTCATCCTTACCAAGGATGCGCTCTACCTACTGAGCTACAGCAGCATATATGGCGACCAAGAAGGGGCTCGAACCCTCGACCTCCAGCGTGACAGGCTGGCGTTCTAACCAACTGAACTACTTGGCCGTGCTGCGCTTTCGTCGTGGAACTCAAGCCTGTTTATTATAGCAAGTCCACCCAGGAATGTCAACACCCTTTTTCACTTTTTTTCGCAAGATTTGGGGCGGCAGGGAAGACCTGCCGCCCGATGCCTTTTTTCACAGCTCCCGCTGCTCGAACCACTTCACCGACAACGCCCAGCTGGCGGCGAATATGACCAGCCCGATGGCCAGCCCCAGCGGGAACGACCACATCTGCCCCTCCGGCCCGCCGGTGCTGATCAGCACGGCGCAGGCCGCGCCCACCAGCACCACCGCCGTCAGCGCTTCAAAGCAGGTGATCACAATGGCCCGGCTGCCAATCTGCCGGATATGGGCCAGCTTAAACTCGCCGCCAATGGAGAAGGCAATAAAGCCCAGCGCCACCGAAGTGATCGTAGACAGCGCCTCAAAGGAATCGGCCCCCACCCAATTTAGGCAATAGGGTCCCACAAGAAGACCGGCGATCAGGTAGGACCGAAATATCAGCCGATCACTTCCGAGTATCTGGATTATGATGAAGTAATCAAGAAGTACGACATTATGATGGACTGGCTGG
>ERZ779888.4151-NODE-4151-length-9995-cov-2.335915_pt1 | contig 9995 bp, 8 predicted proteins | sample MGYA00511245_ERZ779888 | MGnify/ENA primary metagenome ERZ779888 (study PRJEB29588, sample SAMEA2155255) | human gut metagenome | biome: human gut; feature: human-associated habitat; material: faeces | place: Denmark | collected 2008/2010 ... | reverse complement strand
TTTTTTCTGTCTCACATCTATTGTAACACTACAATTATAAAATTTTGCATTTTTGGATTTTCTGTTGACAGATCACATAAAATATGTTAAACTGAAGCTCCCCCACAGAAAGGAAAAAGATACGGAGGAATTTTATGGAGAACAAACTGGAAAAAAAATTCGGTCTGATCACAGCCATCTGCATGGTGGTCGGGATTGTGGTCGGATCGGGCGTCTTTTTCAAGGCGCAGAATGTGCTGAGCATTACTGAGGGAAATATGCCTTTGGGTATTCTTGCTTGGGTGATCGGCGGTGCGGTGATGCTGATCTGTGCGCTGAACTTTTCGACGCTTGCGACACATTTTGAAAAGGTGAACGGCATCGTGGATTACGGGGAAGCCACAGTGGGAGAAGGCTACGCTTACTTCATTGCCTGGTTCAGCACCATGATCTATTATCCCGGTATGACCAGCGTTCTGGCATGGGTGTCAGCCAGATATACGGTGGCTCTTTTCGGACATTCTTTGGATTCGGGCATTTGCATGGCGACCGCCTGTTTCTATCTTTGCGCCTCCTATGCGGTCAACGCCCTTTCGCCCAAGCTGGCGGGGAAATTCCAGGTCAGCACTACATTTATCAAAATGATTCCATTGATCCTTATCGCCGTTGTCGGTACGGTTTCCGGGTTGTTCGGTAAGGATGCCTATTTGGTTACGGCCTTTCAGAGCGGCTCGCAGGTTCCGGCCGACGGCTTCGGTTCGGCTCTGTTTGCCGGGGTTGTGGCAACGGCCTTTGCCTACGAAGGCTGGATTATTGCCACATCCATCAACGCCGAACTGAGGAACGCCAAGAGAAATCTGCCTTTGGCGCTGACGGTCGGCGGAATCATCATTGTTGCAATTTATGTGGTATACTACATCGGTATTGCCGGAACCACCGGGATTCAGACGCTCATGGAAGAGGGGGCATCCGCCGGTTTTACGAATCTGTTGGGTAAAGCCGGAGGCACGGCAGTCAGTGTATTGATTGTGGTTTCGTGTCTGGGCACGCTTAACGGGCTGATGCTGGCGGCCACCAGAGGAATGTATGCCATGGCTATCCGCAGTCAGGGCCCGGCGCCCAAGACCTTTTCTGAGGTCAGCCCCTCCACCAATATGCCCACGAATTCTTCGGTTTTCGGCCTTTTGATCTGCGGGCTGTGGCTTTTCTATTTCTTCGGTGCCAACCTGATGGAAACACCGCTGTTTGGGCTGTTCAGCTTTGATTCCTCCGAGCTGCCCATTGTGACGATTTACGGCTTCTATATCCCGATTTTTGTGATGTATATAAAGAAATTCGGAAAGAAGAATCCTTTCAAGAATATTCTTATGCCGGTCTTGGGAATCATCGCTTCGGTGTTTATGATTTTTGCCGCCGTTTGGGCTCACGGCATTACTCCGTTCCTGAATGCCCGGGAAAACGGAAAATTTTCCTGTCCGGTTCTCTTCTATCTGATTCTTTTCTTGGTCATCATGCTGATCGGTGCCTGCTTTTACTATCCCGGAAAGAAGAAAAATCAATCGGAGCCAAGGATGCACAAAAAGAAAAAGTGATGTTTCCGAATCCTGTACAGCCGGAGCACGGTGTTGGAGACGAAACGCTCCAAGATTCAGACCGGGAAGGATGAAAGGGTTTCTTTAAAGCAAAGATCAACCGCAGGCGAACTTTTAAGTTCGCCTGCGGTTAACTGTTTTTATGAAGTGTGAGCGTCGGTCAAAGAACCGCCCAAAGGCTTAAAAAGGAGAAAACCCGGCGGACACGAACGGAACGACCGACGCAACGAGAGACAAAACGTTCCCGTTTTCGGCATACCAGTCGTCTGAAGTCTTTGGCTATTTCGACAGCAGTCCGTCAATAAACTGTCGGGCAAGTCTTGCGGACCGGCCTCCTCGTTCCAGAGCAAAGCGTTCGGCAAGCAGCTCCAGTTCCTCTTTTTTCATGTCAATTCCGCTTTCCTTTGCCAGATGATGGACGATGTGCAGAAAGGTCTTCTTGTCGGGTTTGGAAAAGGAAACATGGATGCCGAACCGCTCAGACAGAGAGACGAATTCCTGCAGGGTGTCGTTGCGGTGAACCTCATCCCCTTCACGGTCGGAGAAGCTCTCCTTGATCAGATGCCGGCGGTTGCTTGTGGCGTAAATGACCACATTGGTGGATTTGGCCGTCACCGAGCCTTCCAACACGGCTTTCAGGGCATTGAAATTGTCGTCGTCCTTCAAGAAAGAGAGGTCATCGATAAACAGCACGAATTTCAGAGGATTGCCCGACAGCTCGTCGAGAATCTTCGGAATGGCACGGAGCTGATCCTTCCGGACCTCCACAATGCGCAGACCCTCACTCCACAGTGCGTTGGCAACGGCCTTCACTGTGGAGGATTTTCCGGTGCCGGCATCGCCGGTCAAAAGAATGTTGGCCGCCGGCTTATTTTCAAGCAGTGCCTTGGTGTTTTCGAGGATTACCTTTCGCTCCGACTCATAATCCACCAGCTGTGAAAGCTCAATTCGGTCGGGATGATGTACCGGAGTGATGGCACCGGCTTCATCCACATAGAACATTCGGTTTTGGGCATAAATGCCGTAGCCATATTTGCCGATGTTTTCGGCACGGCGGAGATAAAGCTCCTTCAGATTCAGCTTTTCGGTGGTGAAATCCGGTAAAAAGGCCGGATATTCCAACGAAGCGCAGAGCTTCGTCTTGTCTAACTCTGCCACCTCCTGCAGGATGTCCAGTTCGGCTAAGAGCGACTGATGCAGATACTCCGGAATGTCTTTCCCGGAACCGACCAGCTTTACATATACATTCTCGCTGTTCAGGCAAAGTCCTTTTACATATCCGCCCAGATTCCCGCCGTCAGCGGAATAGAGAGCCGCTACAAACCCGGCGTAAGCCGAGCTTGTAGGGTTCTCAAGATAGGCATGCAAAGAGGAAATCACAGGGTCGTTTTGCAGTTCTCTGAAAATGCACAGGGTTTCCAGTTTGGCTTTCAATTGCTTCATATCAGTTCAGAATGGCTCCCGAAGCTCCTCCCGAAACAAGGGCCGCATACCGTTTGAGGTAGCCGGACAGTTCTTTTTTCTTGGGAACAAACTTTTTCATGCGTTCTGCAAGGATCGCCTCGTCGACCTTGAGTTCGATGGTGTTTCCGGGAATGTCAATCCGGATCATATCCCCGTCTTCCACCACGCCGATGAGCCCTTCGGAGGCCGCTTCGGGCGTGATGTGTCCCACACAGGCGCCTCTTGTGGCCCCGCTGAACCGCCCGTCGGTAATCAACGCCACGCTGTTGCCCAGCCCCATGCCCATAATGGCCGAGGTGGGGTTCAGCATTTCCCGCATACCCGGACCGCCCTTCGGCCCTTCATAACGGATCACCACCACATCTCCGGCCACGATTTTTCCCGAATTGATGGCTTCCTGAGCGTCTTCCTCGCAGTCAAAAACCTTGGCAGGACCTTCATGCACCAGCATTTCGGGAAGTACGGCAGAGCGCTTGACCACACTGCCTTCGGGGGCCAGATTGCCCTTCAGAATGGCAATGCCGCCGGTTTCGCTGTAGGGATTTTCCGCCGGACGGATGACCTCCGGGTTCCGATTGACACTGTTTGCGATGTTTTCGCCGATGGTTTTTCCGGTAACGGTCATGCAATCGGTGTGCAACAGCCCCTTTTTGGTTAGCTCCTTCATCACGGCGTAAACGCCGCCGGCCTCGTTCAGATCCTCCATATAGGTTCGGCCCGCAGGAGCCAGATGGCAGAGATTGGGGGTCTTGGCGCTGATTTCGTTGGCAAGCTCCAGATTCAGATTCACGCCGCATTCGTGGGCAATGGCCGGAAGGTGCAGCATACTGTTGGTGGAGCACCCCAGGGCCATATCCACCGTCAGCGCATTCAGAAGAGAATTTTCGGTCATGATGTCCCGGGGGCGGATGTTCTTCCGTACCAGGTCCATAACCGCCATACCGGCGTGCTTGGCCAACTCTATACGGGCGGAATAGACGGCGGGAATCGTCCCGTTGCCGCCTAAGCCCATGCCCAGAGCTTCGGTCAGGCAGTTCATGGAATTGGCGGTATACATTCCCGAGCAGGAGCCGCAGGTGGGGCAGGTTTTGCACTCATATTCCCGGAGCTTTTCATCGGACAGTTTCCCGGCATTGTAGGCGCCGACCGCCTCAAACATACTGGAAAGACTGGTTTTTTGTCCCTCCACTCTTCCGGCAAGCATGGGACCGCCGCTGACAAAGACCGTGGGAATGTTCACTCTTGCCGCCGCCATCAGAAGTCCCGGCACATTCTTATCGCAGTTGGGAACCATCACAAGCCCGTCAAAGCCGTGTGCCAGGGCCATGGCCTCGGTGGAGTCGGCGATCAAATCACGGGTAACCAGAGAATACTTCATTCCGGTATGTCCCATGGCAATACCGTCGCAAACGGCGATGGCAGGGAAGACGATGGGTGTACCGCCGGCCATGGCCACACCCAGCTTTACGGCCTCCACGATCTTGTCCAGATTCATATGCCCCGGAACGATTTCGTTGTACGAGCTGACGATGCCGATAATGGGTTTTGCCTGTTCTTCCTCGGTCAGTCCCAAGGCATGAAACAAACTGCGGTGGGGAGCATTTTTTACACCGTCAACTACATTTTCTTTCGGCATAAAGGCACCTCCGATCAGTTGTTGATGAGCTTGTCCTCGTCGCTCCAGCTGTAGAGCTTACGGATCTCGGCACCGATCACCTCAGAGGGATGCTCGCTGGCCTTCTTTCTCATGGCGTTGAAATGAACCTGGCCTCCGGCAGAGGACATATCCAGCAGGAAGTCCTTTGCAAAGGTGCCGTCCTGAATGTCCTTGAGAATCTGCTTCATGGCCTTTTTGGTATCCTCAGTGATGATCTTGGGGCCGGTGATATAGTCGCCGTATTCGGCAGTGTTGGAGACGGAATACCGCATTCCTGCAAAACCGCTCTGATAAATCAGATCCACGATCAGCTTCATCTCGTGAATGCATTCAAAGTAGGCGTTTCTCGGATCGTAGCCGGCCTCCACCAGGGTTTCATAGCCTGCCTGCATCAAAGCGCAGACGCCGCCGCAAAGGACGGCCTGTTCGCCGAAGAGGTCGGTTTCGGTTTCCGTGCGGAAGGTGGTTTCCAGCACGCCGGCTCTTGCGCCGCCGATTCCGAGAGCGTAGGCAAGACCCAGATCCCAGGCGTCGCCTGTGGCATCCTGCTCCACGGCGATCAGGCAGGGAACGCCCTTGCCGGCTAAATACTCACTGCGGACGGTGTGACCGGGGCCTTTGGGCGCAATCATGATCACATTCACATTCTTGGGCGGCTTGATACAGCCGAAATGGATGTTGAAGCCGTGGGCGAAGGCCAGGGTCTTTCCTTCGGTCAGATTGGGCTCGATGGATTCCTTGTAAAGAGCCGCCTGCTTTTCATCGTTGATGAGGATCATGATGATGTCGGCAACCTTTGCCGCCTCGGCGCTGGTCATGACCTTCATTCCCTGAGCTTCGGCCTTTGCCCAGCTCTTGGAGCCTTCGTAAAGACCGACGACCACATCCACGCCGCTGTCTTTCAGGTTCAGAGCGTGGGCGTGACCCTGGGAGCCGTAACCGATAATCGCAACGGTTTTGCCTTTGAGCTTCTGCAGATCGCAATCCTGTTGATAGAAAATCCTTGCCATAGTATTTACCTCTTTCTTTCTTTTTTTATTCTGGGCACCTCAAAAAATCTTTGCACATCTGAGACCGGTTTTTGCCCCGGAAGCTGGTTGGAAAAGCTTGAAACACACAGAGTGTCCCGGCGTTTTGGCGCCCGGTTCTTGGGCACGACCGCTCACCATCGGACATACTTGGAATATTCAGAGGCGCTTTCATATCAAAAATTTACGGTTTGACGAATGGTGGTACTGCTTTTTTCCAGGGAAACACTGCCGGTCCGGCAGATTTCGAGAATGGTGTAATCCCGCATCAGATTGATGAATTCATCGATTCTCCGGGAGCTGTCCGTCAGGCGGAACATGATATAATCCTTGGAATAATCCACCGTGACGGCGTGAAAAGCCTCGGCGGCATCCCGGATGTCACTGCGGGATTGCGGGTCATTCTGCATTTTTATAAGGAGCAACTCGCAACTGATGGAATTGTTCTCGTTGAACTCCTTGATGGAACAGACATCGGGCAGCTTATACAATTGATTGACCAACTGCTGTCTCTTCTCCGTCGAAAACCACGGTGATCCGGGAAAACTCCCCGGTTTCGGTTTCGCTGACGGTCAGAGTGCTGATGTTGAATTGGCGGCGGCGGAACATACTGGTGACACGGTTGAGCACGCCGAATTGGTTGTTTACCAGCACCGCTACGGTATATCGCTTCATTGTTCCACCTCCAATTCGGTAATAATATCGTCCATACTGCCGCCCGGAGGGAGCATCGGAAGGACGAATTCGTCCTTATCGATTTTGCAATCGATGATATAGGGGCCTTCGTGCCCGAAGGCTCTTGTCAGAGCCGCATCCAATTCTTCCGGCGTGTTCACTGCTTCGCCTTCGGCCCCGAAGGATCGGGCAAAAGCGGCAAAATCGGTTTTCCGGTTCAGAACGGTGTTGGAGTAGTGCCTGTTGTAGAACAGCGTCTGCCATTGCCGTACCATACCCAAGACCCCGTTGTTCATAATCAGGACCACCACCGGAACATTGTAGGTCACGGCGGTTGCCAGTTCATTTAAGCACATTCCGAAGCTGCCGTCCCCGGTGACCAGCACACTGCGCTCTCCGGTGCCGAAGGCGGCACCGATGGCGGCGCCGAAGCCGAAACCCATGGTGCCCAGTCCGCCGCTGGAAACAAACCGGCGCGGGCGTTGGAAACAAAGACTTTGAGCCGCCCACATCTGGTGCTGACCCACATCGGTGCAAACAGCAGTGTTTTCTCCCAGATGCTTGTTCAGGGTCAGAATCGTTTTTCTCGGCGTCAACCCCTCCCGGTGGTCTAAAATCTGTTCTTCCTCCTGTCGGAAGGAGGCAACCGTTGCCTGCCATTCGGGCTTTCGGCTCTCCCGCAGGAGGGGCAACAGCTTCTGAAGCGTGAGCTTCACATCGCCCCGAAGCCCGCAGACGGCGTTCACGGTCTTGCAAAGCTCCGAGCCGTCAATGTCAATGTGAATGATTTTGGCACCTGTGGCAAATTTCTGCCGGTTGCCGGTGACCCGGTCGTTAAAACGGACACCCAGGGAAAGGATCAGGTCGGCGTGGTGCATGGCCATGGAAGAGGCGTAGTGCCCATGCATCCCCTGCATTCCGAGAAATCTGGGGTGGTCTGTGGGAATGGCCGAAAGCCCCATCAGAGAGCAGCCGAGAGGTGCATCGATCCTGTCGGCCAGAAGGAGCATTTCCTCCTGGGCATTTGCAGTCATCAGACCGCCTCCGAAGTAGACATAGGGCCTTTTGGCCTCATTTATATAGCTTGCCGCTTCTTCAATGCGGATATACTTGGCCGCAAAGGCCTCCTGCTTTTCAGCCGGGGGCTGGGGGGTATAGGCGCATTTTGCGATCTGCACATCCTTGGGCACATCAATGAGCACCGGGCCGGGCCGCCCCGACTGTGCCAGGGAGAAGGCTTCCCGGATGGTGTCGGCAAGATTTTCCACCGAGCCGACAAAGTAGTTATGCTTGGTGATCGGCAGGGTCACGCCGGTGATGTCGATTTCCTGGAAGCTGTCGGTGCCGATCTGTGTGGTGGGAACATTGCCGCAGATGGCGACCATAGGGATCGAATCCAGATAAGCCGTGGCAATACCGGTGACCAGGTTGGTTGCGCCCGGACCGGAGGTGGACAGAACCACCCCCACCTTTCCGGTGGTTCGGGCATATCCGTCTGCGGCGTGAGCAGCCCCCTGCTCATGGGCGGTCAGAATGTGATGGATTTCATTCTGATGGGTGTACAGACTGTCGTAGACATTCAGGATCTGTCCTCCCGGATAGCCGAACACGGTGTCACAGCCCTGTTCGATCAGGGCCTTTACAAGAATATCTGCGCCGGAAAGAAGCATGTGCACTCACTCCTTTCCCAGATTCCGGACGATCAGCTCTCCGCATTGCCGACAGCCTACAAGCGTCATTCCTTCGCTCATAATATCGGCGGTACGGAAGCCGGCATCCAGATAGGCGGAAACGGCCTGTTCAATGGCATCCGCTTCTTTGGCCATGTCGAAGCTGAAGCGCAACATCATGGCCGCCGACAGAATGGTGCCGATGGGGTTGGCCTTGTCCTGCCCGGCAATATCGGGAGCCGTGAATGGGCTCGTACAGTCCGCAGGCAGTGGCACCCAGACTGGAGGAGGGAATCATGCCGATGGAACCGGTAATCATGGAGGCTTCGTCGGACAGAATGTCACCGAACATATTCTCGGTGACCACCACATCGAATTGGGCGGGATTCTTTACGATCTGCATGGCGCAGTTGTCCACCAGCATATCGGAAAGCTCCACATCGGGGTATTCTTCCCAAAGTCTGTGCATCACCTTTTTCCAGAGACGGCTGGAGTCCAGCACATTGCTTTTTTCCACCGAGCAGAGTTTTTTGTTCCGCTTCCGTGCGGTTTCAAAACCGATGCGGCCGATGCGCTCGATCTCCTTTTCGCTGTATTTCAGAATGTCGGTGGCCGTATCCCCTTCGGTTTTGTGCTCGCCGAAATAGATGCCGCCGATCAGTTCTCTTACAATGATGAAATCAATGCCCTTTTCCACAATGCTCTTCTTTAAGGGCGAAGCGTCGGCAAGCTGAGGCCAGATTTTCGCCGGGCGGTTGTTTGAATAAACACCCATACCGGCTCTGAGCCGGAGCAAGCCCTTTTCCGGTCTCAGGTGTCCGGGCACATCGTTCCATTTGTTTCCGCCGACAGCACCTAAGAGAACGCTGTCGGAGGCAAGGCATTTTTCAAGCTCTGCCTGGGGCAGGGGATCGCCGTATTTGTCAATGGCGCATCCCCCCATATCCACATCGGTGTAGTGAAAAGTATGCCCGTAAAGCTCGGCGACCCGGTCTAAGACCTTCAGGGCCTGTCCGACAATTTCCGGACCGATGCCGTCGCCTCGGATCACTGCAATATTTTTAACCATTCTGTGCACCTTCTTTCAGGGATTTGAGCAGACCTCCGCATTTGATAATGTTCTGGATAAAGGGAGGGAAGGGCTGTGCCTTATAGGTTTTGTCGGTGGTCATGTCGGTGATGATGCCGGTGTCAAAGTCCACCTTGACCTCATCACCGGCCGAGATTTCTTCCGCCGCCTCCTCGCATTCCAGGATCGGGAGGCCGATGTTGATGGCGTTGCGGTAGAAAATGCGGGCAAAGCTCTTGGCGATCACACAGCCCGTCCCGCAGGTCTTGATGACCAGGGGAGCGTGTTCTCTGGAAGAGCCGCAGCCGAAGTTCCAGCCGGCGACCATCACATCGCCTGCCTGCACGGTCTTTACGAAACCGGTGTCAATATCCTCCATGCAGTGCAGAGCCAATTCCTTGGCATCGGGGGTGTTCAGATACCGGGCGGGGATGATTACATCGGTGTCCACATTATCGGGATATTTGAAAGCTTTTCCTTGCGTATTCATTGTGAATCCTCCGTGTATTCGGTGATAAAGCCGGCCAAAGCCGATGCGGCGGCGGTGTGGGGCGAAGCCAAATACACCTGGCTGTCCACATGGCCCATACGGCCCACAAAGTTCCGGTTGGTGGTGGCGATGCATTTTTCGCCTGCGGCAAGAATCCCCATATATCCGCCGAGGCAGGGACCGCAGGTGGGCGTGGAAACCACGGCACCGGCGTCAATAAAGGCGGTATACCAGCCCCGCTCCACACACTCCCGCAGGATCTGCATGGTGCCGGGAATGATGATGCAACGAATGCCTTTTGCCACCTTTTTGCCCTTCAGAATGCGGTAGGCCGCCTCCATATCCTCCATTCTGCCGTTGGTGCAGGAGCC
>ERZ779888.4150-NODE-4150-length-9995-cov-5.712676_pt1 | contig 9995 bp, 9 predicted proteins | sample MGYA00511245_ERZ779888 | MGnify/ENA primary metagenome ERZ779888 (study PRJEB29588, sample SAMEA2155255) | human gut metagenome | biome: human gut; feature: human-associated habitat; material: faeces | place: Denmark | collected 2008/2010 ... | reverse complement strand
AGAAACCTGCGGTATATGCTGAAGCTCATACCGCATGAGTTCAATTTGCCGCAGCCGATGTGAAGAATTCTCAAGGAGTTCCAGAACGTAGCTTTTATATGTGGGCTCCATAGCGTTCCTCCCATCCGCGCAAAATCAAACTGGAAAGCAAAAACAGATGTTTCTGCGCACCAGCACGCGAAACATCTGTTTTCGTAAATTTTCTATGATAAGATTATCACAGAGCAGCGCGACATTACAAGAGCCAAGGCAGAGCAAATTGGCGAAAAATATGCGACAAAATAGCGACACAACGCGGCGCAATGATTGTTGTGCATTGGCGACCCTCCTATTGTCTATATTAAATACACATAGATTTGTGGATACTGCCGTATAATGGCGTAATGCTTCTTATACGGCAGCAACAAAAATGTTCCGTATTGCAAAACAAGCGCACTTCACATATTTTTTAAGATAACTCTGATGTGTGATGTTGTCAGCTCTAGCCTCACCGCACTTTCAGTTTCCGACAGAAGTATTCATTTCTTTAATTGTTCCACTCTTTACATCAATTTCTTTGCTGACGTTTTTAAGCATCACGTTGTTAATTGCAAGGCTGTCAATTCTAGCTTCCTTATCCAATTCAATAAAGCAGCCACCCGATTGAGAATCCTTGTGTCGAATAATTTCGCAGTCTCTGATAACAAGATTCTCTATTGGATTCGTTATCTTAATCACTGGATGCTGAAGTTCGTCTGCTTTTTTTTCTTCAACATGCAGTCCATCTATGAGCACACTTTTGATTGTTGAATACTCACTTCTCAACCCATCGCTTTCATCGCGCTCTCGATTGTTATAGAACGGATATCCAAACTTCAGTATATTTCTGTTATCACACTCATCAACATTTATATTCCTGAGCACCAGATGTCTCATTTTTCCGCCGATTTGGAACAGGAATGGATCAAGAATTTCTATGTAATTTGATTCGAGTGGTCTCAGATTAATATTTTCAAATACGATAGAGCCGAAATTGCCCCCAGGTCCTTTAAACCAGCAATTCACATAAAAGCCAAAGCTTTTGTATGTTCCGACAACATTTTTTATAAATACTCTGTCGAGCAGGCCAGTACCTCTCGACAAAAGTCGGATTCCTTGGTCGGCTTCATGTAAAATCACCCCATCAATTAAAACATCCGTTATCGAAGATTCCAAATCACCCTCATCCGGTGCAAGCGCGATAAAATCATCGCCGGTTCTTCCCTGAATGTTTTTCAATGTGAGATACTGTCCTGGTCCCCAGAAATGCAGTCCATCTTGGTTCTGATTCGGAATATGGTGTTCCAAATCGATCATGATATTTTCCATTGTAATTTTTTTAAAATTACAACAAACAAATGCCCAGCGCCGGTGGTCTTTTAACGTCAGGTCACGGATCAGAACATTCTCCACACCGAAAAGCTGCATTGTCATAACCATTTTTCCGATGCCTGAACCCTTATACTTTTTCAGTGCATTATCCAGCTTTTCATCTTTTTGGGTCCTGCAGCCTTCTTGCTTTTGGTTGTTCTCATTGTAGGTGCCACCCAAAAGCGTGATATTTTTATCAATAATTGTTTCCGTGTTCGGATTTGCATTGATTAAAATCGGGCAGTTTGAATTGTCCTTGAGAAAAAAGCCATGACTTTGATTTTTACACTCAATCGTTGTATTGGAATAGACTCGAAGGCCAGTAACAAGAGCAGCTCCATCTACTATCAGATGTACGGATCCCAATTCAGGGGCTTTATCCAAAATCCTCTGGATTGCATCTGTGTCATCCGTTCCACCGCCTGTATATACATTACTGTCGAGTTTTGCGCCGTACTCACTTGCATAAAAAACGTTTTTCATTCATATTCCTTTCCGCTGTTCCGGTTCTTCGGCTGGTTCCCGTTCCAAATGTCTCCATTTTCGTTGTATACATCCTGAATAAATAGGTTGTTGATCGAACCGTTGTTATCTACAAAGCAATACTGCACATCGGTTCTGCCTCGGTTAAAGCACGATCTCAAATTGAAATGATCCACAAAAGCGTTTTTCTGAAGTCCAATTGTCGGGACCGGCATGTTGCACTCATTTCTAAAAAGATTGGATATGCTTAAAGACTTGGTAATTGTTTCGCGCTCAATCAGGATGACCGGCTGAATACCATATATTTCTTCTTTGTGATACTCCGGACGCAGCATAGCCTTTGAAACATGAATATTGTCAAACACCAACCCATCAAAATAGCCAGTTGTTTTCCTTTCAAAGCAAAACTTCGTTATGCCGATGCAATAGGTGTAAAATGTTCCAAATATATCACTGATATGAATATGTTCGACCGGATTATCCACAGTCAAAAGTCTAACCGCACTATGGCAATTCTCTGCAAAGATGCCGCTGATTCTTATATTAGTTATAGGTCCTCGGCTTCCCTCATCTGCGTTCAATGCTACCAAGTCATCATAGCACGCACCCTTTAGATTTTGGAGCAGCCCGTGATTACAGTTGCCATTCATGTGTATGCCGTCCATATTCTGTGCAAACGGATTACCGTAGTTAAAATCAAAAACGACATTCGCAACCGTGAAATAACTGACCGTATCAAGTGTACATGCGTAGGTAACCGGATCTTTAAATGTTATGTCATGAAGCACCAATCTATTGACATGATAGAAAAAGGCAGAAATTCCGTTGTAACTGCATTCATATTTTGAAATTGAAATGATATGCGGAACAATGGCGGGATTCGATTTTTGTTTCTTATTGTTATAATCCCATATACCGCCGGAAATTGTTATGTTCTCATTACCATTTACAACATCCGCATTTGTTATCATGTAGCAGTTGGAGTTTGGTGCAAGCACGATGTGACAATAGCGAGGAAGCCGCAGTTCTTGGTTTGAATGGATTTTTAACGTACGGCTTATTAAATAGAACACAGCGGGAGGAGGCAGTTCTATATAATTTCTTCTGGTATCCAGAAGCTCTTGAATTGCTGCGGTATCGTCATGAATACCATCTCCATAAAGCATCATTTTTTGGCCTCTTTTCTAAGAATTAAACTGAATTAAATGCACTAATCTGCAGATGTCTTTCAATGCTCGTAACCAGCAAAACCAGCAAATCCCTTTTGACATCAAGTTAAGCTATACTTCGCGTGCATTGCCTGTATTTCGGGAAGCCAGCGGTTTTTATATTCATCAAAAGAGAATGCAGGATACCCACACAAGTAATGGTTGAATCCCTTCCCCAAATTGGTGTCCCATTCAAACGACAGCAATCTCTTATCACTGTACATTACGGGGATCTGCGTCAACACTGTGTTGCAATTCTCTTTTACATGAAACGATCCTTCATAGATAACCTTGTCTGCTTCGCGAATAACCATCGTGCCATGCACGTCGCTTAATGTGTCGTTTGCTGCAATGATACTAACCTTCCAGTTTTCAATCTCGTTAGCCAAGATCAGGAAAGGCTGCTGAGAGCACTTGATGTACGAATACGCCAGCTTTTTCTCAAAAAAGTAGTCAACAACCGCATCTGAAATCTGCGGCCAACCGTCCAGAAGATTCCACCAAATAATTCCGCTTTTTGTTGGCTTGCCTCCGCGGATTCTCTCGATAAAGTATTTCTTCGCTTCCGCCTGAGAAATCTGCGAGGCCACAGCATAATCTGGCAGATCAGACGGTATTTCCCCGAAGAACTGCTTTATTTGATTTGTAACCAGCTGTACCCGTGCCGGATTATTTCTTTGGTCGGATGAATGCAGGTTCCATTGCTCATTATCAACATTGGGCCACAAGTGATCTGCGTCAATGAACTTCCGTAAGCTTTTTTCTGACGGGCAGCCGTGATATCCTGTTTCGCTGACAAAATGCGCTTTAGACTGTTTGTAATAATCGCTCTTAAAATAGTCCCGAGGACCCCACAGATGATACTCAGGAAGTACTTCAATATCGTTATTGAGAGCGCTTGCTTCATCGAAGCAAGGCGAGCTTGGCAAATAGCTGCGGCCATGATCATTATTATGGATCACCATGGGAAGTATTTCCCGTGTAATTTTGTTGTTCAGTGCATTAGAGCCAAACTCAGAAAGGACAGCATCACACTCATTGTCCCCGGACCATAACACAATTGATGGATGCGAACGAAGGCGCCGAACGATCTGCTCTGCCTCCTTCTCCATCGTCTCATAGAATTCCTTGTGCAGTTTATAGCCGGCACATGCCATAGCAAAATCCTGCCATACCATAATGCCATGCCGGTCACAATAATCATAGAAGGGCTCATCTTCGTAAACATTTCCGCCCCAGCATCGAAGGATATTACATCCTATATCGCTTGCCAGTTCCAGCGCTTGTTTGTAACGCTGCGCATCCCGACTGTGGTACACGTCTAGGGGTACCCAGTTTGAACCCTTACACATCACAGGAATACTATTAACAACAAAGCGGAAATAGCCGTTCTTTCCATCAGTTGTAGCCGTTCGTTCCAAACGAGCTGTTCGTATCCCGACATTCAGCTTTTTGATTGAAACCACGTTCCCGTCCAAAACCAAAGATATTTCTGTTTCGTAGATATTCGCATCCCCGTAACCGGCAGGCCACCACAGCTTTGGGTTACGCAGAGTAATTTCTGACTTGCCAAGTTTAAAATACACTTTCTCTTTTAGTTCAAATGCCGAATCACCGCAGTTTCCTCTGATTTGAACATAAATATCTCTTTTCAGTAAAGCGCTGTCCATTCCGATTTCCCAAAGGAAACGAATGCGGGCATAGCTTTCATCGCAGGAAAGCACATGATAGTGAAACTGATTAAACTGAATTTCATCTTGTTCATACAGTGTAACGCTTCGCCAAATTCCAGCAGACACTGCACGCGGCATAATGTCCCATCCAAAACAATGCGGCGGCTTGCGCAATCCGATACCGTCAGCATTGGGTTGTGGATGGCAGTCAATATTGTAAAGGTCGTAGTCTTGTTGATTTGCCTGTACAATCGCCGGAAAAATGCGAATGCACAAGGAATTTCGTTCTCCCATCGGCGCAATTTGCGAAGTAACATCAAAAGAATGCGCGATCAATGCGTTCTCTGTTTTTCCCAGCGCCCACCCATTGAGCCAATATGTTGCAATGCAGTCTACACCTTCAAAGTGAAGAATCATTTTTCCCTGATGCGCTGGGGTGATAAATTCTGTTTTGTACCAGTATTCATAGGTTTCGTATTTCTCGGCCTGCCTGATATTCATGCCCATAAAGATATCTTTCGGTAATATTCCCGCATGAATCAGATCAAGTTCGACGTTGCCCGGCACAGTGGCATCGATCGCCTCGTAGTTATTCAGTTCTTCCGGGGCGTTTATCGTTCCGTATTGTTCAAACAAATACAGTTTCCATTGTCCGTCTAATTTCATTTTGTGTCTTCTCCTTATTTTGCTGTAACTCACTGCCCGCTCAACGCAACGGTCTTTCCTGCTGGGATGTGTACTGGTTGATTATTCACCCCAATCCAAACATCAACCGCTGATGGGTTATAGGCGACATCGCATTCAGTCGAAACTCTAAGTCCCCTCACAGCATTGACGTAGTCTACGACCTGAATATTCTGAGCAAACCAAATGGTATTGCATCCACTGATATAGCCGCAGAATTCCTCCATCTCATTCCAACTGTTGTTGTCCTCCAATTCGTAACTGTGTCCCCAAACCTGCATAAGCGGAAGGTCGTTTAGCCATTCAGGCCGTTCTGCAAATTCCTTGGCTTTTTTCATCAGGAGCGCCGGATCATATTGAACGTTAGGGGACCATGCTGCGGTTCCCCTTAAATAATGAATTGTTGGATGCCAGAGCAAAAAATCATCTGGCAAGGCAAATTTTCCTGTAGACAATGTTGTTCGGCTATATAAAACACCGGTGGCCTTCAGTTGCTCGGTAACATTTGATCCGAAACTTCCATTTGGATAAGACATTCCGCAAATTACCTGTTTTGTAAGTGTTTCAAGAATGCTTTTGTTTTTTGTAATTTCATATAAAATCTGCTGCTTGGGCATATACGCAAGGGTTGGATGTGTGTGAGTATGAAGCGAAACCTCATGTCCATCATACAGATCACGAAGTTCTTCTGCTTTTATGAACCCTTCCTGCCCCAACCGACTGGTATTTATATGAAAAGTTCCCTTTATGCCATATTCATTGAACATTTTTACCAAACGGCGATCGAATACCCTTCCATCGTCAAAGCTCATTGTCAGTGCTTTTGTTTTGCCAAAAGGATAATAATTAAATGTTATCTGGTTATCCATACTATACCTCATAGCTGCATGGTCTGTTCGACCAGACGGCGAAGCAGTTCCTCTTTCCTTGGCCGGTTTTGTACATAGACCTTTGTTCGCTCTATATACTTGTCCTGATCCATCCAATAATCAAATGCTCTATTGACGCTTCTGTTTACCAGATCCGCCTCCACGTCAACCCACGGTCGAATTCTATCGATTCTTCCGTTTTCAGGGTTAAACTAATATTAAAAAAGCCATAATCAAAGAAAGAAAGTAACCGCAATATTTTTTCGGTTTCAAGTCTTTTGTCATTTGGATAGGTCTTTTTAAACGGTAGCGCCCGGAGCTGGCTCACGTTCTCCGGGATTGAAACATCCCACCCAAGGCCTTGTAAAACCGCAGCTGCCATTACATGAAATCCATCCTCATTTGGATGCACACGATCCTGCTGGTACAGCACAGTGTTTTCCTTGTCAAATTGCAGCGTAGCATGCTTCATAACATCATAAAGGTCAATACATGGTATCTTCTTTTTTTCGGCCAGCTTTTTTACCTCATCGCCATAATACTTCAATTCTTCGTTACAACCGTAGCAGACCTCTGTTGTAAAGTGCTCTTCTACCGTATCAAAGGGAGGAGGGGTATCAAAGAACGCTTCAATGTCTCCCTCAACAAACCATTTGCATCCGGTATAGTATTTCTGTATGCAGGCAAGGGCTGTATGACAGCTTCGGTTTGGCCTAAACCCGTGGGAAGTCTCTTCAAAATGACCTTCGTAAATGCTTTCCAATATCATCCGAATAACCTCTTGCAGAAGTTTATCATCGAACGAGGGAATGCCTAAAGGCCGCTTCTTCCCATTCTTTTTGGGAATATACTTTCTACGGGCCGGAGCCGGTTGGTAACTCTCAGACTTTAAGCTGGCAATCAGTTTGTCGATACGCTTTAGGGACATTCCATCAATGGTGCGGTTGTCCGAACCTTTTGTCATGTTGCCCTGCTTGGCGTAAATCTTTTGGTAGGCTGTATAGTACATTTCCGGGTTGTAAAGCAATCGGTAGATTCGCTCATACTGATAGAAACTTTCCTTGCTGTGCATGGAGAGACTGTTTAGCACATTTACTGGATTTCTCATAGTGTCTCACACACCTTCTCAATATTTGTACTGAGTCTGTAAGCTGCCTCCCTTCGCCATGTGGACGGCTTTCCCGACCTCAGACTACTATGGAGGCTCCGTTGCCATACCGGATATTCAGCACCTAAGCACATAGCCTTTGTGGGCGTTCCGGGTTAGGCAATCCCCGTTTAGCGAAGCAATAACTTGGCGTGATGGATTGTCGGATACGATTTTCGTCCTTTACCGCTGATGGCGGTGCGCCGCAGAATAATAAGCCTTGGACATTCTCCTCTTCAAATGAAAAATATCTTCTGCGGTGTAGCGGCTATAGTCACCTTCCGCTACAGACACGAGTGGGACCGCTCGGACTGTCGTTCAACCAATCAGGGCTTTATCCTCATATCCACCGTTTCATCCAACCATTCAGTCGTGATCTGGTGACTGGTCAACTTATGGCCTTTCCGACATGCTATGTTCCCCATATGGGTTTCCCCGTAGGGTAAGTCGGCTGATGATAGGCAAAGGCTCCTTGCCTACTGCTTGCCAAAGCAGATTTATTGTCTCGCCATTACGGGCGCACTGAAGATCTCATCCAGAAACACGATGTCGGCCTCCGGGATCTTGCCCGCAGTCTGCACGACCGGCTCGCACGGATGCAGCGCGGCAACGGCTTTGCGATAGGCATCCAGCTTGCCGCCGATCTCTGCCAGCTTTTCGAATGTCGCTGCCTCATTTTTCATCTTCGGCAGACCATTCAGGAAGCTCTGCAACTCAAAGCGCAGATTCTGGTAGATACCGTCGCCCTCGAATGCGGATTCCGGCACAGAGCCGGGGATCAGGCTTGAAAGATCGAGTCGTCCGAAAAGCTGTTCTTCGTCCGTCTGCTTGGAAAGGAGCCGTTCAAATTGCTTCGCGCCTGTGATGCGGCTGCGGAAAGCGTTGATCGCGTAGCTCTTGGCCTGACCGGGATCGCCCAGAATGAACAGGTTCTTCCGCGTCAGGAGCGCAATGGCAATCAGCTCGACCAGTTCTTCACGCTCGGAAACGGCGCTGTTCACATCGGCCATGACAGCCAGCATTTTATCGCGTAAACTCATGCAGCAGCCCTCATGCGGTAGGCGTCCAGCGAGATCACATTGCTGTGCGCTGTTTTCTGCAGCTCCATGCGGAGCTGTGCGAAGATATGCTGCTCCAGATTGCCTTTTTCCGGGTCATACGACATGACCGCCCGGATGAGCCGCAGCGCAAGCTGCTGGTACACGTCATCCGTGTCCAGCTTTGCCGCGCGGATGAGCGCACGGTTCTGCTTCATCACGGCCTTGATGCACCACAGATGATTTTCCACGATGGCGTTTCTCTGAGAAATAGTGAAATTGTTTTTCATGGTCTTTCTCCTTTGTATTTGGGGAGGCCGCGGCCTCCATGTGTGTTTTGTCAGGCGGTAGCCTTTTTCTGCTCTCTGCGGTTCTGTCTGGCGCGTTCGGCGTCAAACGTCGGGGCCGGGATGAAGCCGTCCAGTGTCTTATAGAGGATGACGGACTGTACGCCGTCAAACACCTCCACGACCTGATGCAGTCCCAGATGCACGTTCAAAATATCTTCCACAGGTGTTGTCCGCGCCTGCCGCTGGAACGCATATGCGTCCAGATCAAGCTGCCGCACCTCGGAGAGCGTGTATCTGGATGCCGTGGGGCCGATCTCCCGTCCGAGAGATTTGCAGAGATTTTCGTGCATGAGCCAGCTTTCCGTGCTGGCAAAGTCATAGATGCGCACCAAGCTCGGCCGGATGCGTTTTTTGCACCAGTCCGGAACGCGCAGCAGATTGTGCCAGCGTTTCAGTAAGCGCGGCTTTTTCTTCTTCGTGCAGTAGGATTCTCCAAACTGCACCACCACGCCGCCGAGCTGACCGGGGTTCTGTCCCTTGTACTCGAAAACATGGTCACAGTCTGTGCATACGGGAACCTTGGGCCGGATCTTCATATCGCGTCCTCCTTATTTCGGTTTGTCCATTTTTGCCCGGCAGAGGTCGATCACGCGCTGGCAGGTATCAATTTCAAATCCGCCGATGTGCGTATCCTCCTCCGGGAGCTTTAATTCTCGTGCCAGCCATTGATAGGCTTTCGTCCGGCTGATGTGCTGCTTCTGCCAGTAAGCGTCGAACACCTGATGGGCTTCGATGCGCTTGAGCCGCAGAATCTCATTCGCCACATCGCCGAGCGGCCGCGTGGTACCCTTGTGGCAGCCGACGCGGGCATTGCAGTTCTGGCACTGATACAGATATTCGTTCTGCATTCCAAGCCGTTCCGTGGAGCTGCCATAGACATCAGCAGCCGGAACGAGCCGGATGATCCCGCCGCAGTAGCGGCAGATGGTCGGTTTCTTCAAATAGGCGTGTCCTCCTTTTTTATGCCGCCTCCTTGCGCGGCTTTTTTGTCTTTTGGGGTTTCGATTCGATTGTCTTCGGTTCACGCACCGCCATCTGGAAACAGACCAGTTCGTCTGTTTTGAGAAGCAGCGCGCCGTGCTGCACGACCTCCAGCATGAGCGTTCCGTTCAGTGCCTTCAGGCATTCCAGAAGCTGCGTCGGGCTGTACCAGTA
>ERZ779888.4139-NODE-4139-length-10016-cov-4.607268_pt1 | contig 10016 bp, 6 predicted proteins | sample MGYA00511245_ERZ779888 | MGnify/ENA primary metagenome ERZ779888 (study PRJEB29588, sample SAMEA2155255) | human gut metagenome | biome: human gut; feature: human-associated habitat; material: faeces | place: Denmark | collected 2008/2010 ... | reverse complement strand
GCGTCGTTGCGAACAGCGTCGTTGCGAACAGCGTCGTTGCGAACAGCGTCGTTGCGAACAGCGTCGTTGCGAACAGCGTCCCATTTCCTGTGTCCAGGAAATGGGACGCTGTTTTATATCAAGAAACGCTATGTTCGATACGGGGCCGCTTTCGTGTTTGAGAAGGTTCCAATCAGGACGCCGAACGAAGGCTCTTGACGTGAGTCCCCGAGCAGGACACCAGATGGGGCATGGGGAGAAACGGGCATTCTTGCACGCACAGACAGCCAAGGATCATGGCAAGATATCGCTCAAATGTATTCTCAGAAGGGCCCGGACGGCAAAAGGGCCTCTTTCGGGCAAGATATTCGCGAAATGTATTCCCCAACACTGTTTTTCACTGCTTTTCGCCGCTTAAAACATACATAAGGAGCCTATGTTGCCAACAACATGCTGTTAGAGCATGCATTTCGGCGACATATTGCCATGAAGAGGCCCTTTTGCCGTCCGGGCCTCCTCTGGGAATACACGATAACCGTTTCTTGCCACTGTTTAATGCCCAGCCCTTTCATACAGGACATTCAGGAGGGCGCCCGGCGAGGGGCCAACGCCGGATGAGGGGGGCACCCGGCGAGTGGCCAACGCCGAATAAGAGAAAGCGCCTGCAAGAGGCCCGCGCAGGATAAGGGAAAGCGCTTGGCGAGGGGGTCAACATCGGATAAAGGAGGACGCCTGGCGAGGAACCCGCGCTGACCGCGAAGGTGTTCCCGACTGGCGGCTCACCAGGCGGGAACAGGGGCGATTCCGATTGGCGGCTCGTCAGACGGGAACAGGGGCAAGCCCGATTGGCGAACCATGCTATTTAATTGGCGGCATCCTCCGTTCGGCTAGTGCGCTAGCATTTCTGCTTCGAAGCCCTTTTCGATCACGGCTCCGACAAGCACTTCATCGGGCACGGAATCGCTAAGATGTATTGTGGCCTGCTTGCCCTCGAGATCGACCACCACACTTTCAACGCCAGGCACCGCTTCCAACGCTCCGCGCACGCGACCTGCGCATTTGTGGCACTTCATGCCCTCCACGCGCAAGCACCTTTCAGGGAATTGCAAAGCGGCTGAGCGCGAATTTGCAGCGAAAGCATTCGGGCCGGTCGGCATTCCGTCGCTAGGAGAAGCATCGTTCGCCGTTTCGTTAGCCGATGGTAGATTGTTCGCTTCTTTGCTGGTCACAGCACCAGCAGCGGCGCCAACGCCAACAACTTCGTCGGCTGAGGCTGGGCCGCTCGCTGCTTTGCCCGCCGCACCCACCGGCGTTGCAGATACGCGCTGCGGCTTCCACCCGCGCAAACGCAAAGCATTGGTGACCACGCATACCGAGCTTACGCTCATGGCCGCCGCCGCGATCATCGGGTTCAGACTGAAACCCACCCACGCAAACGCGCCTGCCGCCACAGGAATGCAGATGGCGTTGTAAAACAGCGCCCAGAACAGGTTCTGTTTGATGTTGCGCATAGTGGCACGAGAAAGATCCAGGGCAGCGGGCACATCGGCCAAATCGCTGTGCATCAGCACGATATCGGCACTAGAGAGCGCAATATCGGTGCCGGCGCCAATGGCAATGCCCACATCCGCACGAGCCAATGCCGGAGCATCGTTGATGCCGTCACCCACCATAGCAACCGGAGCCTTCGCGGAAAGCTTGCGAACAATGCGCTCCTTTTCGGCGGGCAGCACGCCGGCAATAACTTCGTCGGTCCCCACCTGACGCTGCACAGCAAGAGCAGTTCGCTCAGCATCGCCCGTGAGCATCACCGTGCGAATGCCCATCGCCCGCAACTGCGCAATGGCGGCAGCGCTGGTTGCCTTCGGTACATCCGCTACGGCAATAATGCCTACCAACTTGCCATCACAAGCGAAATAGGTAACGGTCTTGCCTTCGTCGGCGAGCCCTTCAGCCTGCGAAGCATCCACCGCGATGCCACACTCGGCCATCATGCGCGCATTACCCGCATAGCACGCCGCGCCCGAAACACAGGCGGAAACACCCTGACCAGGAACCTGTTTGAATCCGGAAACCAGCTCGGCAGACTCTTTTACCGCATCAGCACCGATGCCACCCGCTGCGTACAGCACCATCGCGCGAGCCAACGGATGCTCGGAAGGCTTTTCCAGTGCATAGGCAAGCCGCAGCAGCTCTTCGGCCCGCACGCCCTCCACTGGTAGAACATCAGTTACCTGCGGAGCCCCCTTAGTGATGGTGCCCGTTTTATCCAGCACCACCGTCTTCACGCCGCGCGCCGTTTCCAGCGCCTCGGCAGATTTCACCAGAATCCCGTTCGCCGCACCGCGTCCCGTGCCCACCATAATGGCAGTAGGCGTTGCCAATCCCAGCGCGCAGGGGCATGAAATTACCAGTACAGAAATCGCGTACGTAAGTGCCACGGAAAGCTCCGCCCCCACGGCGAGCCACACGGCAAACACCACCACCGCGATAGCGATAACCACCGGCACGAACACGCCGCTGATTTTGTCGGCCATCTTTTCAATGGGCGCCTTGGAACTGGTGGCTTCGTCGACCAGGCGAATAATGCCCGCCAGCACGGTTTCTTCGCCCACGCGTTCGGCACGCATCGTGAACCAGCCCGCCGTGTTCACGGTGGCGCCCGTCACCGCGCTGCCAGCATGCACGCTCTTCGGCAAAGGCTCGCCCGTAATAACGGATTCGTCGACCGACCCTTCACCTTCCAGCACCACGCCGTCGACCGGCACCGATTCGCCCGTACGCACTATGAGCACGTCTCCAACGCGCACGCTTGCGGCAGGAACCTGCACTTCAACGTCGTCTTCCACGCGTGTTGCCATTTTGGGCGAAAGATCCATAAGCTTCGAAAGCGAGCTGGTGGTTTTGCCCTTCGCGCGCGCTTCAAGATACTTGCCCAGCGTGATGAGCGTCAGGATCATGGCCGCCGATTCGAAGTAAAGGTTCATGGCAAAATGATGAGCGGCCGCCATGTCGGAATGACCCATGAAAAATGCCATGTTGAACAGCGCATATGCGCCGTAGACCGTAGCGGCGCCCGAGCCTAGCGCAATGAGCGAATCCATGTTGGGGGCGCGATTCGCCAAGGCGCGAAAGCCCACACGGAAGAACTTGAAGTTGATGAAAATGACGGGCACCAGCAGCACAAATAGGGTAAGCCCATACACCATCATGTTTTCCATACCAGTGAGCACGCTGGGCAACGGCCAGCCGAACATGTCGCCCATAGAGATGTAGAACAGCGGCACCGTGAACACGAGCGAGGCAATCAGGCGGTGCAGCATGCTCTTCTGCTCGGCTTCGGCGGTGGCGTTCGGATTGCCCGCAGCGACACCTGAGCCTGTAGCGGCAACCGCACCTGGCCCAGCGGGTGCGCCCGCCTGGCCTTTGGGGCTGGTGCCGTAGCCCGCCTTCTTCACGGCTGCCTCAATGGCGGCTGCAACTTCGGCGGCATTGGCGTCGGCGGCAAGCTGCACTTCCATTGAATTCTTCAGCAGATTCACGGCAACACTCGCCACGCCGGGGACCGCACTGGTAGCTTTCTCGACGCGCGCCGAGCAGGCAGCGCATGTCATTCCTTGAACATTGAAAGATATCTTCATGGTGTATCTCCTCTTGGAGTTTTGTGATTGGGGGGGTGAACTGCTGGCCGAACGAACCGCCAACCAAACCGGCGGCAATCGGGATCCTCGCGGACGGCAACTACGGCGGTAGTCTCGGCGGCGGTCGATATCTGCACGAACGGGACAGTTGCAGCGGCAGTCGGCAGCAGTCGGCGGCAGTCAGGATCCACACGAAAGCCAACTTGACAGGCTGCGGTCGAGCACCAGCCGAACAAACCCGCCCTTAGTGGGCGAAACGCTTGATGAGCTGCATGGCCTCGTCAATTACTTCGGTGTCGCCTTCGCGTACGCGTTCGGTTACGCACGTTTCCAGGTGGTCGCGCAGCAGCATTTCTGACACGGTATGCACGGCGCTTTCCGCAGCAGAAAGCTGAATGAGTACATCGCCGCAATAACGGTTGTCTTCGATCATGCTTTTCACACCATTCAGCTGACCGATGACGCGATTCAGACGCTTTTGCAATTCGCTTTGGAATTCGGCGCTGCGCTCCGTTGCTTTATGACGGCACTCGCATATACGCTTTGGAGCTTCCGTTTTTTCCGAGCAACATGCTTTGGGCAATTCTTCGCTCATGGTGACCCTTTTCACTGATGGGAACGAGAGAGCCTCTTCTCCCCTTCTTTGTTTTACGCTGCAACTATATACCCCTAGGGGGTATTGTCAACAGGAAAAGTACCAACGGGTTAACTTTTTCTTTGAACGCGCTACTGGAAGTTGCTAGCACGCGGGCCTCACTCGGCGGGGCCGCTTGACCGGCGCCTCCTTGCCGCCGTCCCGCCCTGAACCCTCCCCGCGAATGCTGACTCTCAAGATTCGGCGAGATTATCGGCGTCAGAGACTTGCAAGCGGAGCTTCACTGATGCCAGCTTTGCCGCCAGCGCTCGACACCCCACAACACCACACACTCCTTTGGCAGCGTCACCCCGCCCGACAAGAAGCCGCCCGCGCCCCGTTCCGCCGCCCATAAGGGCGGCGCCGTGGTTGCGATCGCTCGCGCTGTTCGGCGGCGGATGGCAAGATCTGCGCACTATGCATGATTCGAGGGGCCCGTGCAGCGAAAAGGGCCCCTTCCCGGCAAGATCTTCGCGCGGTGTATCCTCCAACGGCGGTTTGCGGGGCTTTTCGGATGCATGGCGCGCATATCTTGCCAAAGCCAGCCCGTTTTCGGATGCATGGCGCGCGAATCTTGCCGGGAACTGGCGATTTTCCCGTCCGAGGCCGCTTTCGGGATGCACGGAGCGCAAAACTTGCCACGGATTGCCGCCCGGGGACGCACCGCGGCGGAATCTTGCCACGGCAAGACCCCCGGGAACGCATCGCGCGAGAATATTGCCACTGCCAGTCAGGCCAAGAGCGCATCAGGGCGCAATCCCGCCACCGTCGGACGCCGGGAAACGCATCTCGCGAGCATTTTGCCATCGGCGAGTGCCCGGGAACGCATTAGGGCACAATCTTGCCATCGCCAGGCGCCCGGAAACACATCAATGAAGAACTTGCATAACCGGCATCTAGCAATTGTGTATAAAAACCTCAACCGCAACCAAGCCGAGTACAATAAGGAGATTGGATTTTAGGGAGTTTTAGAATACATATGACCAATTCAAACGAACCACCGCGCCGACCAGCGCGTCGCCAACCAACACGCCGTTCCACCACGCCCCGCACTTCCGTGCCCAGCGCACGTGACGAGCTTGAGCGCGAACGCGAGTTATACAGCCAGCACGACCCCACGGCTTCGTTCATGCACGAACGCGTGCAGAACAAACCAGCAGGTCAGGAACGCGGCGCATCGCCTGCATTCCCTGCGTATGCAGGTGCCGGCAACGATCATATTGCCCATTCGCGCGTTGCCACGAACCAGCCCGCCCAAATAAACCAGGGGCACACGGCCAATGGCAACATGTCCAACGTGTCGGCCTGGGATCAGCGCGCTTCCGCAAGCGCAAGCCAGCGCATGCCGCGGGTCGAGGGCCAGCGCCCCAACATGCAGGGCAGCCAGCGCATGCCGCGCGTTGAAGGTCAGCGCCCCTCCGCGGCTCAACGCCAGCAGCGCCCCGTTCGTCGCGGTGCCGCAGCTTCGCAACCCAGCCAGAGCATGCGCGTTCAGGCAGCACAGCCGCAGCAAGGCCAGCCTTCACAGCAGATACCCGTAGTGCAAAACATGCGTGGCAACGACCCGTCTGCCTATTCGCGCGCTAAATACCAGCGCACCAAAGAAGGCGCCCAAAAGGCTTCGCCCACCAACGCATCCACATACCAGGCAGCTCGCTACCTGGGCAACAACAACTATGCGCCCAAGCAGAAGGCCGACTTCTTTACGCGCGGCAGCCTTATCGCCGTTGCCGTTGTTGTGGTGCTTGCCATCGTTGGCGTATTCGCCTTCAACAATTGGATGGGGTCGAAGCCGGTTGAGGTCACGCTAAACGGCGACCAGGTAACCATTTCGGGCGCCGAGCGCAGCGTTGGCGGCCTTCTGGACAACAACGTGGTTTCGGTAACGCCTGGCAACTACGTAGCCGTCGATGGCAGCACCATCCGTCAAGGCGAAGGCACCCGCTGCACCGCAAAGGTGAACGGAAACGACACCGACGATATGGGCATGCACTTGAACGGCGGCGACAAGATCGAGATCTCCAATGGCACCGACATCACCGAGCCCTACACCGACAGCGAACCCCAAACCCTTCCGCACAAAACGGAGCTGAAGGGCATTGGCGCAGTTCACCTGTACAGCAACAATGCCCAGGACGGCGAACAGGTAACGCGCACAGGCAAGGAATCGGGCATCACCGCCACGGTTACCACCAAAGAACCGGTCGACAACATCGTTCAGTACTACAACGTGAACAGCAACGGCGACAAGGTTATTGCGCTCACGTTCGACGACGGCCCGTGGGATAAGCAAACCGACGAGATCCTGGACATCCTTGAACAGAACGATGCCAAGGCTACCTTCTTTACCGTTGGCCAATGCATTAGCGGGCATGAAAAGGAACTGCAGCGCGCCGCAAGCATGGGCTGCGAAATTGGCACTCACACGTGGGACCACGCAGAGGGCAGTGGCGAAGGCGTAAGCCTTATCAAGATGTCGACTGACGAACGCAAGCAGGAAGTGCAGAAGGGACTGGAGGCAATCAAGAACGCCACCGGCCAGGAAGCAAGCACTATTTTCCGCTGTCCGGGCGGCAATTTCGACACTTCGGTTGCCACCGACCTTGAAGGCATTGTTACGGCAGAAATTGGCTGGAACGTTGATACCACCGACTGGAAGAAGCCCGGCGCCGACGTTATTGCCCAGCGCATCCAGAGCGCCGGCCCCGGCAACATCATCCTGATGCACGATGGCGGCGGCGACCGCAGCCAGACCATCGAAGGCCTTCGCCAGGCGCTCCCTAAGTTGAAGGAACAAGGCTACAGCTTCATCACCGTACAGGAGCTGCTGGAAAAGTACCCCTATCAAGAGGGCCAAACGAATTAGAGAAAATCAGCATAAAAAAGAATAAAAAATATACCACTACGAGCGAGCCGTGGTACGAATAGATAGCATGGGGAACAATCGAGATGAAAGATTGTTCCCCATTTTTTTATATTTTCGATAAGTAGATTTACTTTTCGATTGCATAAACGCTGTACGTAATTTTTACGGTCATGTCAGACTCAGCGATGAGTGCATCGAAGATGAGCTGTGTTTTATAGCTCGATACCTGTTCCACACGGGGTGATAAGTGGTATGTCGCTTCAATGGCAGCAGCATCAGATTCCACCATGCAGTCCATGGCTTTGTATGCTGACGTTTCGGTAGGGAACGAATGTGCTGTGTAGCCGGATTCGTTGCTGGATTCACGGATTAAGATATACGTAGGTTCTGTCATAACAGATACGTCCTTTCTGAAATGTGAAATATGGTTTTACGCAGACCTGCACTCGGATGAGGTGCCGTATTGAACCGCTCTCCCTGTTCCTCGGGCACGAGAAGCAAGGAGAGCGGTCCTCTTCGCCTATGGCATAGCGGCTGACGCCGAACCTCGTACGCACGCTTCATTGCAAACGCGGCTCAGCTCGCAAAGCGGGAATCAAGCACCTACCCTTACTTTCCTGCCTGGTTGGTGCTAGTTCGGACTTCTACCGATTTCGCGATATAGGCAGGGCGGCGCTTGGTTTCGATGTAGATGCGTGCGATGTATTCGCCGATCACACCCAGCGTTACCAAAATGAGCCCGCCCATCAAAAGGAGCACGCACAGAAGCGTAGGATAGCCCGATGGCATGGCGGGGTTGATAAATTGCTCGACAACGACTTCGACCAGCAGAACCAACCCGACAAGCGCGGCAACGAGACCCGCCACCGCAGCAATTTTCAGCGGAAACGTGGTAAACGAAAGCACTCCGCCGATGCCGTAGCGCATTAGTTTCCGGAACGACCACTTCGTTTCGCCCTCAACGCGATTTGCCGGCGTATAGGGAAACGGCAATGTCTCGAAACCTACCCAGGCAAACATGCCTTTCGAAAAGCGGAAGCTTTCCGGCATAGAAAGAAGCGCATCGGCCACCCTGCGGTGGAACACGCGAAAATCGGAGGCATCGGGCATGACATTGAGCCGAGAAGTTGCATCGAACGTTTTGTAGAACGCGTGCTTGAAGAAGCTCAGCACCGCGCCTTCGTTTCGATGCTCTTGGAATGCGGCTACGCAATCGGCGCTAGGGTTGGCCTGCAGCATGCGGTACATTTCAAGCAACGTTGCAGGAGGCTGTTGCAAGTCTGCGTCCATCAGGCCAACCGCATCCCCTTCGGCATGTTGAAGGCCTGCGAGCAGGGCGCTTTCCTTGCCGAAGTTGCGGGAAAAATCGACCACGACGATACGTTCGGCCGATGCAGGAGTGGGCAGCTCATGCAGCAGGTGCGACGTACCGTCGGAGCTGCCGTCGTTCACCAAAACCAGCTCGTACGACACTCCCGAGGTGGCAAAAGCATCATCCACCGCGCTGAACAGCAGCGGCAGCGATCCTTCTTCGTTGTAGCATGGCACGACAATGGAAAGATCCACCGCAAGCCCCCTTTTCGCTTGATTACCGCGTCCGATTGTACGCCTAGCAGCAAAACAAACCCAGCGTGTTGCCGAAATGCAACATCCTAGAAAAATAGGGGCGGCTATCGTTTTCCCGCTTTCGATTTGGTGCCAGGTTGCAATGGAACCTGTGCATGGGGTTCAATACCAGCCACTACGCCACAAGCGAAAAAGCGAGACCTGCCCCCTATTTTCTCACCTGCCGGATTTCAGTTTCACAAACACGTTGTGCAGAGCGCCGTTCTTGGCAGCATGAATAGCACCGCCTAGCGCCAGGCACTTCGCCGCATTACGCTGCTGCAGGGGCTTCAAACACAGGCGCAACGCCTGGCTGTCAGCTTGCGCGCAGGGCACCAACTCGTTGAACAACTCATCGGCAAACACACCTTGCAGCCATTCCTTCTGTGCAGTGCCGCTCATGCCGCTTTCCTTCTGCTTGTTACGTTCCAACGCCGAAAGAATATAGCGAGCATACAGCGCACCAAGCGTGGCCTTGGCGCCGGCATCAAGCAAACCCCATGAATCCAGCTGGTTACGCAACATTTCAATACGCGCGCGATGCACCTCGTAGTAACGCGGTACAAACTTGCTGGTTAGGTTGCCCGTCTCGCGCTTGGCGTAGCGATATAGCGGTGCGCCAATCACGTTCAGGCCAGGCAAATCTTGGAACACGCGGATGTTGAATTCAATATCTTCGATAAGCGGCAAACCTTCGGTAAAGGTAAAGCCGCCCTGCTGCAGGTAGCTGCGCTCGTACACCTTGTTCCAGGCGTAGCCGTAATGCGTGCCCTTTTCGAACTCCAGCACGTGCTTACGCAGCTTGGTTTTTCCCAAATGCGCCGATTCCTGGCTGAAAGTGAACTCCTGCACGCGTTCCACCTTGCCACCAGCGTCGTAGAATTCTTCCACATGACCCACCATAACCACTGGCGCTTCGTGCTGCTGAAGCGAGTTACACACACTCTGTAGAAAGGTGAAATCGTAGCGATCGTCGGGGTCGGGGAACCACACATAGCGCCCCCGAGCAGCGGCAAGGCCCGTATTGCGCGCCGCCGAAAGCCCTCGGTTCACCTCGTGCGAAACAACGCGAATGCGCGCATCGGCAGCGGCGAACTGCTGCGCTATGGCCAGGCTGCCGTCGGGCGAACAATCGTTCACCACAATGGCTTCCCAATCGGTGAACAGCTGGTCTTGCAAATCGCCCAAGGCGGCGGCAAGGTAGGGCTCGGAGCTATACGTGGGCAGGACAACCGAAAAGAACGGAGCGTTGGAGGGTTGGGCTGGGACGTCTGCGGTGCTCACCGAGCCC
>ERZ779888.4136-NODE-4136-length-10017-cov-11.569163_pt1 | contig 10017 bp, 11 predicted proteins | sample MGYA00511245_ERZ779888 | MGnify/ENA primary metagenome ERZ779888 (study PRJEB29588, sample SAMEA2155255) | human gut metagenome | biome: human gut; feature: human-associated habitat; material: faeces | place: Denmark | collected 2008/2010 ... | reverse complement strand
GGGATCCCGGAGGCGCTCGTTTGCGCAGTTACCAGCTGTGGTGCTGCCAGGACTCGTCAGGCGTCATGGCAAAGTAGCTGTAGTTGGGGGCGGGGCCGCTGTCGCCCCAGGTGGTGTCGATGTGGTAGTCTGTGCCGTCCAAGGTGGCCACGGTCCAGATGTGGGTGGCGTTGGGGAGAGCGTAGCAGTCGATGCCCTCCAGCTTCAGCCCGGAGCCGAACCAGCAGGGAAAAACCAGCCGCCGCCCCACCAGCTGCCGCACCAGGGCGTCGGGGACCTCCCCGCCGTCCAGATACACCTCCAGGGCATCCTCCCGGCAGGTGGCCAGCTGCTCCATGCGCCGCTCCCGGTCCGCGGGGGTGAAGTCCACGCAGCCCTCCCCCAGTTCGTGGCGCAGATGCTCCATCATCTGCCCCCGGCCGCAGCGGCCGAAGTCCATTTTCGTCACAAACAGAAACGTGGGGATCCGGTACAGCTCCAGCAGCCGCCACAGGGTGCGGGTGTGGGCCTGGACGCCGTCGGCACCGCTGATTACCAGGATGGCATAGTCCAGCACCGACAGGGTGCGCTCCATCTCGGCGGAGAAGTCCACATGGCCCGGGGTGTCCAGCAGGGTCACCTCCAGATCCCCGATGGGCAGCTCCGCCTGGCTGGAAAAGATGGTGATGCCCCGCTCCCGCTCCAGCAGATGGCTGTCCATGGCGGCGCTGCCGTGGTCCACCCGGCCCAGCTTCCGCAGCCGGCCGGTGCGGTAGAGCATGGCCTCGGCCAGGGTGGTTTTGCCCGCGTCCACATGGGCGGTGATGCCGATGACCACCCGGCGGGCCTGGTTGCTGTTTGTATCCATATGCAAAACCTGCTTTGTCTCGTTTTTCTCTATTATGGCAGATACCGCCCCGGCTTGCAAGGGCGGATTTTTTCTTGCCCGGCGGGGCAAATCGTGCTATGATGGGAGAAAATTGCCTGTGGGAGGAAGAACGGATGAATCAGAAGGAGCTAAACGAGCTGCGGCGGCGGTTCAAGCCGGACCGCACCGCCATCAGCAAGGTATACGGCTGCTATGTCAGCAGCAGCCGCCAGATCATCTCCTATGTGGACGCGCCCCTGGGGCTGCTGTCCCAGGAGGAGCAGGAGATGTATCTGAACCTGCTGAAAAAGACCCTGTCCGGCACCCTGGGCCGGAACCTCATCGATATCGTGTTTTCCACCGCCCAGGTGGCGGACAGCGACGAGCACCGGCTGCTCCAGACCCTGCGGCAGACGGAGCTCCAGGACCCCAATGCCCGGGAAAGCCTGTACCGCCGGATCATCGACGCCATCGACATGGGCGAGAGCAGCTATCTCATCCTCCTGGCCGCCGACACCTACGACGTGCCTCACCGCAGCCGGGACGATCTGGAGGTCCCCGACGCCTCGGAGACGGTGTTCCGCTATTTCGTGTGCGCCATCTGCCCGGTGAAGGACCCCACCCTGGCCTTGCAGTACAGCGACCGGGACAAGGAGTTCCGGGGCAGCTCCACCGGGCATATCGCCCAGCCCCCGGCCCTGGGCTTCCTGTTCCCGGCCTTTGACGACCGGGCCGCCAACATCTATAACGCCCTGTTTTACAGCAAGGACACCGCCCAGCTGCACCAGGAGGTCATCGACGCGGTGTTCTGCGTCCAGGAGGCCCCCATGTCGCCTCAGGAGCAGCAGAATGTGTTCACCTCCGCTCTGACGGAGACGCTGGAGAAGGATTGCAGCTATGACGTGGTGCAGGCGGTCCACGAGCAGCTGCGGGGCCGCATCCAGGAGCACAAGGAGAGCCGGGACCCGGAGCCGCTGACCCTGTCCGTCCGGGAGGTGGGGGACGTGCTCACCGGCAGCGGCGTGCCGGAGGAGAAGGTGGAGGCCTTTCAGGACCAGTGCCGCAGGCAGTACGGCCAGGACGCGGCCCTGAATCCCCGGAACATCATCGAGGCCGGGAAGTTCCAGATCACCACCCCGGAGGTGAAGATCACCGTGCCGCCGGAATACAGCTATATGGTGGAGGCCCGGATCATCGACGGGCGGCGGTTCATCCTCATCCCCGCCGACGACGGGGTGGAGGTCAACGGCATCGCCGTCACCATCCCCAATCCCCAGGCATGACACACGGCCCCATACGCATAAAAATGCGTATGGGGTTATTTTTTGTATTTTTATTCAAATAACACTTGACATGACCAGGTCGGTGTGATAGTATCTTTATCCGTAATCGTATTTGGTTTTCAATTTTTATTCACTGAAAGGGCGTTTATATGACTATGTATACCATTCTCCGACGACGACCATGTATGTGAATCTGACTCCATACAAACAACATACATGAAAGAAACGGAGATATTGATATGAAACATTTTACCAGATTCCTGTGCCTGTTTTTTGCCGCCGCCATGCTGCTGACCATGGCCGCCTGCGGCAGCAAGAATACCGATACCGACACCGATACCAAAACCGGCAGCGAAAAGAAGCAGCTGGTGGTGGCTACCAGCCCGGACTTCCCGCCCTTCGAGTCCCTGGACGGCAGCGACATCGTGGGCATCGAGCCCAAGCTGATGCAGGCCATTGCCGACAAGCTGGGCATGGAGCTGGTGTGGGAGCAGGTGGACTTCGACTCCATCATCCCCGGCATCCAGGCCGGGCGCTATGACGCCGGTGTGGCGGGCATCAGCATCACCGCCGACCGTCTGAAAAACTGCGACTTCAGTGACCCCTATTTCCTGGCCAACCAGGTGATCGTGGTGAATCCCGGCAGCGCCATCCAGAGCAAGGCCGACCTCACCGGCAAGACCATCGCCGTCCAGACCGGCACCACCGCCGAGACCTACTGCCTGGACAACGGGTATGAGATCCTGTCCTTCGCCTCCAACATCGACGCCCAGGCCGCCCTGACCAGCGGCAAGGCCGACGCGTGGGTGGTGGACAACGAGGTGGCCGTGAAAATGGCCGGGGAGCAGAACCTCACCGTGCTGGACGAGGCCATGACCAGCGAGCCTTACGCCCTGGCCTTTGCCAAGGGCAGCGACCTGGTGGACCAGGTGAACCAGGCTCTGAGCCAGCTGCTGCAGGACGGCACTGTGGAGCAGATTTTCCAGGAGTATGACACCGTGTATGTGTCTCCCCTGAGCTGATGGAAGCTTTGCAGAGTATCGGCCAGTTTTTCGCCCGGTGGCTGGCCCAGCTGGAGACCACCTTTGTGGAGAAGCAGCGCTATCTCCTGCTGGTGGACGGGCTGAAGAACACCCTGATTATTACGGCGGGGGCGTTGGTCATCGGCGTGGTCATCGGGTCATTGGTGGCCATGATCAAGTACTGCGGCCAGGACAGCCGCCTGCTGCGGCCCCTTTGCTGGCTGTGCAGCGTGTATACCACGGTGATCCGGGGCGTCCCGGTGGTGGTGCAGCTGCTGATCTTCTACTTTTTGATTCTCAAGTCCTCCGACGGACTGGTGGTGGGCATCGTCACCTTCGGCATCAACTCCGGGGCCTATGTGGCGGAGCTGGTGCGCAGCGGCATCGCCGCCGTGGACCCGGGCCAGATGGAGGCCGGGCGAAGCCTGGGCCTGTCCCGGCTGCAGAGTGCCTGGCACATTGTGCTGCCCCAGGCCATGAAGAACATCCTGCCGGCCATCGGCAACGAGATGATCGCCCTGCTGAAGGAGACCGCCGTGGCGGGCTATGTGGCGGTGCAGGACCTGACCCGGGCCGGGAACCTGATCCGCAACAACACCTATGATTCCTTCAACCCCCTGATGCTGGTGGCCGTGGTGTACCTGGTGCTGGTCATCGGCATGACCCAGCTGCTGGGACTGCTGGAAAGGAGGCTGCGCAGAAGTGATAAGCGTTAAGGACCTGCACAAGAGCTTCGGCGGCGTCACCGTGCTGGACGGCATCTCCACCGACATCGAGAAGGGGGACGTGGTGTGCATCATCGGCCCCTCCGGCAGCGGAAAATCCACCTTTCTGCGGTGCCTGAACCGGCTGGAGACCCCGGACAGCGGGAAAATCCTTCTGGACGGCGTGGACCTGACGGACCCCGCCGCCGACCTGAACCGCCAGCGGATGAAAATGGGCATGGTGTTCCAGCAGTTCAACCTGTTCCCCCACATGACGGTGCTGAAGAACCTGACTCTGGCCCCTATGCTGCTGAAAAAGGAGTCCCAGCAGACGGCGGAGGCCCGGGCCATGGCCCTGCTGGAGCGGGTGGGCCTTGCCGGCCGGGCAGGGGAGTACCCCTCCCGCCTTTCCGGCGGCCAGAAGCAGCGCATTGCCATCGTCCGGGCCCTGTGCATGGAGCCGGAGGGGCTGCTGTTTGACGAGCCCACCTCCGCCCTGGACCCGGAGATGGTGGGGGAGGTGCTGGACGTGATGAAGGAGCTGGCCCAGAGCGGCATGACCATGGTGGTGGTCACCCACGAGATGGGCTTTGCCCGGGAGGTGGCCAGCCGGGTGCTGTTTATGGACCAGGGGGTCATCATGGAGGAAAACAAGCCCCAGGCCCTGTTCGACAACCCCCAGAGCCCCCGGCTGCAGAGCTTTTTGTCCAAGGTGCTGTGAGCTTTATCAAAAAAGGCTTGCCGCCTGCGGGCGGCAAGCTCAGCGAGGCTTTTTGACAGACTGAAAAAGACGGCTGTGCTACAAAAGGCACAGCCGCTTTTTTTACCAGCGCCGCTTTTTCTTTTCCCCCTCCCGGCGCTGGAAGGGCTTGTCGATGAGGATGATATCCTCACCGAATCGCTGGACGCAGTCCCAGGGGATGTAGTAGTCCTCCCCCCGGCCGAACAGGCCGAAGAACCGGCAGGGGCCAAAGACGATCAGGGCCTTGACGGTGCCCTCCGGGATGCATAGCTCCAGGTCCCCCACGCAGCCCAGGCGGCTGCCGTCGCAGATGTTGATGACCTCCTTGCGGCGCAGCTGTGAAAATCGGCACATCATGGTCTCCACCTCAGCTCCAGCCTATGCGCCGCCCGGCGCGTCCTATGCCTCATACCAAAACCTGTTAAAAAGCTTGAAAAGCTTTTTATAGCACCGAAGGTGCGTCAGGTTTTGTATGGGACGTCACAGCGTGTTTTCACACGCTGTGCGTGCGCCCGGCGCACGGGATTCTTGATTAAATTTTTAATCAAGAATCAGTATCAGATCACCGCGTCCACGGGGATCCGCTGGGGGCCCACCTGCACCCAGTATACCCGGACCTGCTGGTTGTCTCCGGCGGCGCAGAAGCCGTAGCGTCCCATCCGGCCCTCCACGGGGATGTCGCCGCCCATGGCCGCCGTGAACCGGCGGATATACCGCACCAGCGCCCCGATGGCGGGCAGGGACATATCGGGCATCAGATAATCGTAAAACTTGTTCATAACATAACCTCCCACTGGGATTTCACAGATTGTCAAAAAAGACTTTTTTGACAATCTGTGTGCGGTTTTCAGAACTTAAAAGTTCCGAAAAACCTGTGATTGCAAACGAAAGACACCCCTGATGGGTTTCTTTCGTAACGATCTTCCTTTCCGATGACGGAAGATTTCTGAGTTTTTCGACAGACTCAATTTCTTTCACTGTGCCCTCAGTATACCAGGGTCACAGTCCGAAAAATCGGACTGTGACGACCAGGTGACAAAACTGTTATACCATCTTTAAGGAATCTTAAAGGTTCCCCCCTTGTTTCTTTAAGTGTTTTTCTTTATACTGGACGTCATAAACCGGGATAGATGAGCCGCATCTCATATCCCGCCGTCCTCCGTTCCGCACTTGACAGAACGGAGGAGATGTAGTACACTTGGTGTATCAATTATCTTGATACACTTGACGCTGTACGCACAGAGAAAGGAAAGCGCCTATGGAAACGTTAAAAACCATCAATTTTGTCATAGCGGTTATCTTCTTCGTCTGCTATACCTATCAGTTCCTGTATATCCCGGTGCCCTGGCTGCGGAAGGCCCGGCCCCACGGCCCGGCCAAGGACAACCGGTACGCCGTTCTGATCTGTGCCCGGAACGAGCAGCGGGTCATCGGCGACCTGATCGCCAGCCTCCGGGGGCAGACGTATTCGCAGGGTCTGCTGTCCATTTTCGTCCTGGCGGACAACTGCACCGACGACACGGCCATGGTGGCCCGGGTGGCCGGGGCCAACGTGTATGAGCGGTTCAACCAGGTGCAGGTGGGCAAGGGCTACGCCCTGCAGGAGCTGCTGGAGCACCTGGAGCAGGACTATCCCCAGGGCTTCGACGGATACTTCGTGTTTGACGCGGACAATATCCTGGCTCCCAACTATGTGGAGGCCATGAACCGGACGTTTTCCGACGGCCATGACATCGTCACCAGCTTCCGCAACAGCAAGAACTACGGCGACAACTGGATCAGCGCCGGTTATGCCCTGTGGTTCCTGCGGGAGAGCCGGTATCTCAATCAGGCCCGGTTCCTGCTGGGCACCAGCTGCGCCGTGTCCGGCACCGGCTTCCTGTTCAGCCGCCGGGTGCTGGAGGAGACGGGCCCCTGGCCCTTCCACCTGCTGACGGAGGATATCCAGTTCTCCGTGGACCAGGTGACCCGGGGCCGGAAGATCGCCTTCTGCCCCGACGCGGTGCTGTATGACGAGCAGCCCACCACCTTCCGCCAGTCCTGGAACCAGCGGCTGCGGTGGTCCAAGGGGTATTTGCAGGTATTCCGGGGCTACGGCGCCAAGCTGCTGCGGGGCGCGGCCGGGGGGAGCTTCTCCTGCTATGATATGGCGGCGGCCATTATGCCGGCCTTCGTCCTGTCGGCCACGGCCATCGTCTGCAACGTGACGGCGGCCATTCTGGGGGCCGTCCACGGGGAGGACCTGACCATTGCCCTGTGGTCCGTGGGGCAGATGCTGCTGAATATGTATCTGACCCTGTTTGTGCTGGGGGCCATCACCACCGTTACCGAGTGGAAGCGCATCCATACCAAGGCGGTGAAGAAGGTCCTGTACGCCTTCACCTTCCCGCTGTTTATGTTTACTTATATTCCCATCTCCTTTGCGGCGCTGTTCAGCAAGGGGGAGTGGAAGCCCATCGAGCACCGGGTCAGCGCCGCGTCCCTGCGGGGCCGGGGCCGGGAGGAGCTGCTGCCCTTCTGACCGGCAGCCTGCCGCCGGTGCAATCCGAGAAATGAGAGGCGATCACCATGTACACCATCCTGGTCTGCGACGATGAAAAGGACATCGTGTCGGCCCTGAACATCTATCTGTCCGCCGAGGGCTACCGGGTGCTGACGGCCTACGACGGCTATCAGGCCCTGCGGCTGCTGGACCGGGAGGAGGTGCACCTGATCCTGCTGGACGTGATGATGCCGGGGATGGACGGCATCACCGCCATGACCCGGCTGCGGCAGAGCCACAACCTGCCGGTGATCCTGCTGACGGCCAAGTCCGAGGATACGGACAAGGTGCTGGGACTGAACATGGGGGCCGACGACTATGTGACCAAGCCCTTCAACCCCGTGGAGCTGCTGGCCCGGGTCCGGTCCCAGCTGCGGCGGTATATGACCCTGGGCGGCGGCCATGTGGCCCCCACCGCCGTGACCATCGGCGGAGTGAGCCTGGACGACAATGCCAAGACCGTCACCGTGGACGGGGACACCGTGAACCTGACGCCCCTGGAATACGACATTCTGCGGCTGCTGATGCAGCATCCGGGGAAGGTGTTCTCGCCCCACGAGATATACCGCCGGGTGTGGCACGAGGACCCGGCGGCGGACAATCCTGTGGCCGTCCATGTGCGGCACATCCGGGAGAAGATCGAGATCAACCCCGCCGAGCCCCGGTATCTGAAGGTGGTGTGGGGCAAGGGGTATAAAATGGAGGGGACGGCGCAATGAAAAAGCTGCTGGAAAAGCCGTGGGCCAAGGCCCTGGCCTTTCTGCTGACCCTGCTGCCGGGCACGGCGGCAGTGTATGGCGGCGTCGAGCTGGTATACATATGTGTCTATAACATGCATACGGACAGGCGCCTGGATATGCTGTGGGCCGTGACGGCGGTGTGCGCCGTGGCGGCTGCGGCATCCCTGGTGTTCTCCCTGTCGGCGGCGGGACACTGGCCGGGCCATGAGGGCATCCATCTGACCTGGGTGGAGAAGATCCCGGTGGACCTGTTTGTGCTGGGGTTGACCTGCGTGTGGTACATCTATCTGGACGCCGTGTACTATCCATCGGCCACGCTGGGCCTGGCGGTATTTGTGGCGCTGGCGTATCTGTTCGTGCTGGCGTTCACGGCCCGGTGCAAGGCCGGGACCGTGCTCAGCGACCTGCTGGCGCTGCGGCTGCTGCGGCTTTTCAGCCGGGGGGCCGTGTGGACCTGGTGGCACCTGCGGCGGCTGTTTCTGGGCCTGCCTCTGGCGTGGAAAACGGCGGCGGTGCTGCTGGCCGTTATGGCGGCGGACCTGCTGATCTTCGCCTATGGCATGGACGGGGGGCAGGCGGCGCTGTATGTTGCGCTGCACCTGGTGCTGCTGGGGGCGGCCATCTGGCAGGTGCTGGCCCTGCGGCAATTGCAGCAGGGAGGCGAGAAGCTGGCGGAGGGGGACTTTTCCCACCCCGTGACCCTGAGCCGGGGGGCGCTGCCGGAGCTGAAGCGCCATGCGGAGAACCTGAACTCCGTGCAGCAGGGCATCCAGCAGGCGGTGGAGGAGAAGATGAAGTCCGAGCGGCTGAAAACCCAGCTGATCACCAACGTGTCCCACGATATCAAGACGCCGCTGACGTCCATTGTCAACTATGTGGACCTGCTGAAAAAGGAGGAGATGCCCTCCGACAGCGCAAGGGAATACCTGGAGGTGCTGGACCGGCAGTCCCAGCGGCTGCGGAAGCTGACAGAGGACCTGGTGGAGGCCTCCAAGGCGTCCACCGGGAATATCCCGGTGTCCCTGGCCCCCACGGACCTGAACGTGCTGTTGAGCCAGGTGTGCGGCGAGTATCAGCAGAGACTGGAAAAGCAGGTGCTGGAGCCGGTGCTGTCCCTGGGCCAGCCGTCGCCCTGGGCCATGGCCGACGGGCGGCTTCTGTGGCGGGTGCTGGACAACCTGATGAGCAACATCTGCAAATATGCCATGCCCGGCACCCGGGTGTATCTCACCACCGAGAGGGAGGGGGACACCGCCCGGATGGTGGTCCGGAACATCTCCCGCTATCCCCTGAACATCTCCGCCGACGAGCTGACGGAGCGCTTCGTCCGGGGGGACAGCTCCCGCTCCACCGAGGGCAGCGGCCTGGGCCTGTCCATCGCCACCAGCCTCATGTCCCTGCAGGGCGGCGGCTTCCGCCTGACCATCGACGGGGACCTGTTCAAGGTGACCTTGACCCTGCCCGCCGCCGGGGCGGAGGAATAAAAACGCAGCTTGTCAAAAAAGATTTTTGACAAGACGGTCCAAAAAGGGCTTTGCCCTTTTTGGACCGTCTTTATTTTGTTGCAGGCCGGGGAAAAATCGTGTATGATAGAGGGGAATAACAAAAAAGCGAGGTACTTCCCATGAAGATCATGGCCATAGACTACGGCGACGCCCACACCGGCATTGCCATTTCCGACGCCACCGGGACGCTGGCAGGCTTTTCCACCGTTATCAACAGCCGCCGGCCGGAGGTGGTGGCCCAGGAGATCTGCGCCCTGATCCCCCAGCACGGGGTCACGGAGCTGGTGCTGGGCTATCCCAAGAACATGGACGGCACTGTGGGTCCCCGGGCGGAGAAGGCCGCCGCCTTCGGCGAGACCTTGAAGGAGCTGACGGGCCTGCCGCTGACCCTTTGGGACGAGCGGCGCACCACCATCGACGCCCACAACATCCTGTTCAACAACGGCCAGAACGCCAAAAAGCGGAAGAAAACCGTGGACGCCGTGGCGGCGGCCCTGATGCTGGAGGGGTATCTGACCCGGAAGCGGCTGGAGGCGGAGCGATGAACGTGCTCATCATCGGCGGCGGTGCGTCGGGGATGGCGGCGGCCCTGACGGCGGCCCGGCAGGGCCATCAGGTGGTGCTGGCGGAGC
>ERZ779888.4129-NODE-4129-length-10033-cov-3.365805_pt1 | contig 10033 bp, 10 predicted proteins | sample MGYA00511245_ERZ779888 | MGnify/ENA primary metagenome ERZ779888 (study PRJEB29588, sample SAMEA2155255) | human gut metagenome | biome: human gut; feature: human-associated habitat; material: faeces | place: Denmark | collected 2008/2010 ... | reverse complement strand
TGAATATGGCTTTGGGCTGGCCATTCAGACCAAGTCAGACCTGATCCTCAGGGATCTGGATCTTTTAAAGAGCATCAGCCGTAAGACAAAATGCGTGGTACAGATCACCCTTACGACCAGTGATGAAGATCTGTGCAGGATCTTGGAACCGGGGGTGTGTACAACCAAAAGACGCATAGAGGTGCTGCGGATCCTGAAGGAGGAGGGGATCAGCACGTTGGTCTGGATGACGCCGATCCTTCCCTTTCTCAATGATACGAAGGAGAATATCGAAGGGATCCTGGATGCCTGCGCAAGGGAAAAGGTGTACGGCATTATGAATTTTGGGATCGGGCTGACCTTAAGGGACGGCGACCGGCAGTATTTTTACCGGAAACTGGATCATCACTTTCCGGGACTGAAGCAGAGATATGTGGAAACCTACGGAAATGCCTATGAGCTTCCGGTACCGGAAGAAAAAAAGCTGATGGCCTTTTTAATAGATTTTTGCAGGAAAAATAAAATGGAATGGCGGTCAGAGGAGCTGTTTGCATATCTGCACCGGTTTGAGGACAGACAGGAAGGAAAACAATTATCCCTATTTGACTAAAAAAGAGAGAAAAATTTTGCCTGTGCTATGATCAGAGGACGAAGAAAGGGAGGAGGCAGAGCTTCTTCTGGGGGAGAGGCGGCGCTGTCTTTCTGAGCAGCAGAGAGTGGAATTCGGAGAGGGGATTTTGAAAAAGCTTCTGTTTGAGTTCTGCGACTCGCCTTACCTGGAACAGGAGCAGCTGGCAGAGACTCTGGCGGCTTTGCAGGAGATCTTTTACCTGTATAAAAATGAATCGCTGGAGGAGCTTACGGATGAGGAGCTTCTTTCCTATATGAAAGAGAAGTTTGACGGGGAGTGCAGAGGAGATCTGGAATATCTATCAGGAACGGTACTGGAAGAATTTGCAAGAACAGTGCGAAAGGGCACCCGCAAATATATTGGAAGATACAGGGAGAACGGGGATGGAATATAAAATGGAGGAGCTGCTCCCCATAGTGGAGGAGCTGGCGCAAAAATATACCTCAGGAGAAAGCAGCTCTATTACCTATGAGCGGGCGGCTTACCTGATGGAGGGGATCCTATACTGCCTTGCAGAGGCAGGAGAAGAGGAAGGCATATTGTCGGCAGAAGGGCAGAGCGCACGGCAAGCTTACCTGGCAGGAAACGAAAAAGTAAGGGAAAAGCTTCAGATGGCCAAAAAGGAGTATGAAAGGCTGCTTCAAAGCAGGAGCTTTTACAAAGACTGGAAGAGCTTTTGGGACTTTTAGTCAGGGAAGGCTTTCAGGGAGATCAGATGCTCTTTTCATATTTAAAGCTGGATCTGAAGGATTTTGTAACCGCCCTTGTGCTGGAAAGAGAAACTATTGTCCAAATGGAATAAAAATGTCTAAAAGGGACTGACATACCTTTCCGGGTATGTTATCCTTTTGCTTGGCAGTTAGCTTAAACTAACACAAAAGACAGAGACATCTGGAGGAAGGAAGAAGTGGAAGAAGGAATGTTTGGAAAGCACAGGCCGTTTTTGCTTGCCAGCAGTGATGGTTGCAGTGTGTTTCAGTTTCGCACAGACGAAGGGGACGGAACCATGACCTGCTATGAAGTGTTTCCGGGAGCCATGCTGAGCTTTAATGATTTTCATATGCCTTATTTTCAGTCCGAATATGTTCCGGGCAAAAAGATTTTTGCCATCGACCATTGCAGGGAAGGGCGGATGGAATATCTGGCGGCGGAAAACGCCTATGCTTATATTAAGGCGGGAGATATGAAGCTGGATGGCAGGAAAAAGCATACCGGCCGCTTTGTGTTTCCTTCCAGCCATTATCACGGGGTCACCGTTGCTTTTGACGTGGAAGCTGCCTACAGGGCGCTTAAGGAAGAGATGAAGGATTTTCCCGTCGATTTGCCGGCCCTTTATGAAAAGTTCTGCAAAGGCGATTATCCCAGGGTGATCCATGAGGCGGAAGGAATGGAGCGCATTTTCGGGGCGCTGTATCAGGTGCCGGAGAAGATCAGGATCCCTTATTTTAAGGTGAAGATCATGGAGCTTCTTCTTTACCTGGATGCGCTTGAGGTGCCAAAGGAGGCAGGAAAGCAGCCTTATTATTATAAGACCCAGGTGGAAAAGGTGAAGGCCATCGGCGCGCTTCTTGGGCAGGAGCTTTCAGAAAACTATACCCAGGAGGAGCTTTCACAAAAATTTGATCTTCCCCTTACCACCATGAAAAATTGTTTTAAATCTGTATTTGGGAAGACCATCGGCGCCTTTCAGAGCGAGTGCCGCATGAATTATGCGGCAGAGCTTCTGCGCAGCAACAAGGAGCTTGGGGTGCTGGAAATTGCCGGAAGAGTGGGGTATGACAGCGGCGGGAAATTTGCCATTGCCTTTCGGAAGGTGATGGGGATGTCCCCTACAGAATATAGAAACGCTATCAGATAACAGGGAGGAAGAAAGATTGAAAAAGAAAAAAGAAAGCTGGCTGAGTGCACTGTTTAGCTATGCGAAAGGACAAAAAAGTAAATTTATCCTGTCCATGATCTTATCCGTATGCAGTATTTTGGCAGGTCTTATGCCGTTTTTCTGCATGTACAGGATGATCTGTCTGTTTGCGGAAAATGCAGCAACAGGAAAAGCAATTCTGGGCTGGTGCCTGGCAGCCTTTGGGTTTTATGCCGCAAAGGTGATCTTATATGGTCTTTCTACGGGAACGTCGCATTATGTGGCTTATCATGTGCTGGAAGGATTGAGACTGCAGGTGGCTGACCGCTTTCTGCATGCCCCGCTGGGAGAGGTGCAGAGCCATACTATCGGCGAGATTAAAAACATCATGGTAGACAAAATCGAAAATATTGAACCGCCTCTGGCACATATGGCGCCGGAGGGAGCAGGACACCTGGTCCTGCCCCTTGTGAGCATTACGGCCCTTGCCCTTATCAACTGGCGGATCGCCCTTGCTTCCCTGATAACCTTTCCGGCGGCCTTTGTGTGTATGGGACTGACCTTTAAGATCAGCGGGAAGAATTTTGAAACCTACAATACCTCCAATGCCTATATGAACAGCGCCATTGTAGAGTATGTGGAAGGAATAGAAGTCATCAAGGCCTTTGGAAGGGCCGGAGTCTCCTATGAAAAGTATGCCGGAGCCATTGTGGACTATCGAAACTTTGTAATAAAATGGCTGTCCTCTACCTGGGTGACCATGAAGCTTGCCTTTGCCCTGTTCCCCTCTACGATGATAGGAACCCTTCCGGTTTCCCTGCTTCTTGCATACAGGGGAGTGATCACAGCGCCCCAGGCAGCCCTTGCGGTCATGCTTTCCATTTCCATGGTGGGCTCGCTGGCAAGCCTGGAGGTCTATTCAGAGAATATGAGACAGGTCAAGATGACTGTGGAGGAGCTGCAGGAATATCTGACCATGAAAACGCTTCCGGAGCCGGAAAAAAGAGCAGTGATAACGAAAACAGATCTTACTCTTTCTGACGTTCATTTTTCCTATACGGGAGAAAAGAAGGATGAGGTGCTAAAGGGCATTGATTTAACACTCCCGGAAGGAAGCTTTACCGCCCTGGTAGGGCCTTCAGGAGGAGGAAAGTCTACGGTAGCCAAGCTGATCAGCCGTTTCTGGGATGTGACGGAGGGAAGCATTCAGATCGGCGGCGTGGACGTCAGGGAAATTCCTCTTTCCCAGCTATCGGAAATGATCAGCTTTGTAGCCCAGGATAATTTCCTGTTCCGCTGTTCTCTGCTGGAAAATATCAGATTGGGCAATCCCCTTGCAACGGATGAGCAGGTAAAGGAAGCGGCCAGAGCCGCTCAGTGCGAGGAGTTCATTTTAAAACTCCCCAAGGGCTATGATACTCCTGCGGGAGATGCAGGAAAGCGTCTTTCCGGCGGGGAGAAGCAGAGAATTGCCATTGCAAGGATGCTGCTGAAAAATGCCCCGGTGGTCATTCTGGATGAAGCAACGGCCTTTACCGATCCTGAAAACGAGGATAAGCTTCAGCAGAGTATTGCAGCGCTGACGAAGGGCAAGACGCTTCTTGTCATTGCCCACCGCCTTTCTACGATCCGTCAGGCAGACAAGATCGTCGTTCTGAAAAACGGTCAGATCGTGGATCAGGGAAAGCAGGAAGAGCTGCTTGACAGATGCCCTCTTTACAGGGATATGTGGGAAGCCCATATCGGAGCAAGTAAGTGGGGAGTTTCGACAAAGGAGGTATCCGGCAATGTTTAAGACCATAAAACGGATCATTGATTGGTGTGGAGAGCTTCGAGGGAAGCTTTATGTGGGATTTTTGTTTTCCTTTTTATCTCACTGGTTTGCGGCAATGCCGGTAATGGTAGCGGCATATACGGTGGGAATGCTGATCGAGGAAAAGGCGGGAAAGGGCAGCTTTGACAGCAAATGGATCTGGCTTGGTCTGGTCAGTCTTGTGGGGCTGGTTCTTCTTCGGTTTTTGTTTGATTATCTGCGGGCAAGGTTTCAGGAGACTATCAGCTATGAGTTGATTGCCAGGGATCGTCTGGCTGTGGGGGATGCCCTTAAGAGAGTGTCTCTTGGCTATTTCCAGCAGGTGAATACAGGAAGTATTTTAAGCTCCATGACAACGGGGCTGGGAACCCTTGAAAATATGGGGATCCGTATGGTGGATAATTTTGTGGGAGGCTATCTGAATTTCCTGGTGATCTTCCTGTTCCTTCTTGCGTTTCATCCCATGGTTTCCCTGATCGCCCTTTTGGCCGCCCTTTGTTCTTTTCTGTTTCTTCTGGTGATCTCCCATTACAGTACGGAGAATGCGCCTGTGGAGGCAAAGGCAAACAGAGATCTTACCGGGGCTACCCTGGAGTATGCAAGAGGACTGTCCGTGGTGAAATCCTTCGGACAGAGCGGGGCTTCCATGGATGCCCTGAAAAAGGCGGTACAGGACAGTAAGAAGATCCATTTAAAAATAGAGTGGGGATATGTTCCTGCAAACTGTCTGCACCTGTTAGCGCTGAAATGCGGCTCTGCAGCCCTTGCCCTTGCAGCCGCTTACCTTTGCATGAGCGGGCAGATGGATTTTCGGATCATGCTGGTATTTGTGTTCTTTTCCTTTGGGATTTTTGCAAGCTTAGAGCCGATCAGCGACAGCGCCCATGTACTGGCTGTGATCGAGGACGCCCTGGATCAGCTGGAAGCGCTGAAGGAGAAGAATTTTATTGACAGTGAAGGAAAGGCTTTTCCTCTTTCCCATTATGATATTGCATTCCAGCATGTTCATTTCGGGTATGATGAAAGACCGATCTTAAAGGATGTAAGCTTTACCATTCCGGAAAAGACCTCTACGGCCATCGTGGGGCCGTCGGGTTCCGGCAAGACAACCATCTGCAGCCTGATCGCCAGATTTTATGACGCCAATCAGGGCACGGTGATGGTAGGGGGACATGATGTAAGGGAACTGACCTGCGACAGCCTTTTATCCAATATTTCCATGGTATTCCAAAATGTTTACCTGTTCCATGACACGATCCGGGCAAATATCTGCTTTGGAAGACCGGGAGCAACGGAGGAGGAGATGATAGAGGCGGCAAAGAAGGCACGCTGCCATGACTTTATCATGGCGCTCCCCAATGGGTATGATGCCATGATCGGAGAAGGAGGCGGAACCCTTTCCGGCGGGGAGAAGCAGAGGATCTCCATAGCAAGGGCAATCCTGAAGGACGCCCCTATCATCATTCTGGATGAGGCAACCGCCAGCATTGATCCTGAAAATGAGCACCTGATCCAGGGAGCGCTGTCGGAGCTGACCAGAGGAAAAACCATAATTACCATAGCCCACCGTCTGGCAACCATTGAACAGGCGGATCAGATCCTGGTGCTGGATGAAGGGCGGATCGTCCAACAGGGAACCCACAGGGAATTAGCCGGACAGCCGGGAAAATACAGACAATTTGTATCGATCAGACAAAAGGCTGAAGGCTGGACCATCCAGTAAAAGCCGACATGAGAAAACATAACCTGTACTTGTAAATTGCACCCTGGATGGTATATGATGTTGGAGAGGAAGACGAAAGGAAACACTCCTTCATGGCAGTAAAATTTTATGCAGTAAAAAAAGGAATACAAACAGGGATCTTTACAAGCTGGGAGCAGTGCCGGGCAAGCGTGCACGGCTATTCCGGGGCGGTATATAAGAGCTTCCCAAGCAGGCAGGAGGCCGAAAGCTACTTAAGCGGCGAAGAGGCGGAAAAAGAGCCGGAGACCTTGAAGGGCCGGGAAGAAAAGCCGGAAGAAACGGCTCTGGGCACGGCGATCTATGTGGATGGCAGCTTTTGCAGTGAAAGCGGTGAATTCTCTTATGGAATGGTAGTGCTTACGGAGAACGGAGAAGAAACCTTCTGCCGGAAATTTCAGGACAGCGGGCTTGCAGCCATGAGAAATGTGGCCGGAGAGATCAAGGGGGCCCAGGCAGCCATGCAGTATGCCATGGATCATCAGCTTCCCGAGATCACCATTTATCACGATTATGAAGGGATCGCAAGGTGGTGCCTGGGGGACTGGAAGGCCAACAAGGAAGGAACCAAAGCCTACCGGGATTTTTATGAAAAGGCCAAGGAGCAGGTAAGGATCCATTTTAAAAAGGTAACCGGGCATTCAGGAGACCATTATAATGATATGGCCGACCAGCTTGCAAAGCAGGCGCTGGGAATTAAATAGCAGGAGGAATAGAAAAGGATGAAAGCATTACTGATAAACGGAAGTCCCAATGAAAAGGGATGTACCTATACGGCATTGTCTGAGGTGGCAGCCACACTGGAGGAAAACGGCGTGGAGGCTAAGATTGTTTCCATTGGAAAGCAGCCCATCAGAGGCTGCATCGGCTGTGGCGGCTGCGCAGGGAAAAACAGATGTGTTTTTAACGAGGATCCGGTAAATGCACTGATTGAAGAAATGGAAACGGCAGATGCGCTGGTCATTGGCTCACCGGTTTATTTTGCATCTCCCAATGGAAATCTTACCAGCCTTCTGGATCGGTTCTTTTATGCCGGCGGGTGTTTTGCACATAAACCGGCAGCAGCGGTGGCCTCTGCCAGAAGAGCAGGGACTACGGTGACCTTGGATGACCTGAATAAGTATTTTCAGATCCGTCAGATGCCGGTGGTTTCTTCTACCTACTGGAATATGGTACACGGAAACCGGCCGGAAGAGGTACAAAAGGATGAAGAGGGACTTCAGACCATGCGAAATCTCGGGAGAAATATGGCATGGCTGCTGAAATGCATTGAAAATGGCAGGAAGGACGGTTTGGAACCGCCCGTAAATGAGCATACTTATAAGACAAATTTTATCAGATAAAGAGCGGGAGGAAATAGCAGTGATAGACTACCTGATGAAACAGACCATACCGGAGCTTACCATGATCGGCCTTTTGCTTGCCTTTGGACTGACCTGTTTTTTGACGGCGAAGCTGGGAGACAAGCTGCCAAGGGATGAGGGCAGGGATTTTGCCCATGACGGAAAGCTTTCTGCCGGAAAGCCAAGAGGAGCGGGAATTATCTTTGTACTGGTGTTTGTAGGCTGTGCGCTTGTTTTTGCACCGATCAGCACAGAGTATGTGATCTATCTGCTTCTGGTAACAGTGGAAATGCTCACCGGTTTTCTGGATGATGCGGCGGAGCACCCCTGGGGAGAACTGAAAAAGGGTCTGCTTGATCTGACGGTTTCCATTGTTGTAGCCGCAGCTTATCTTTGGTTTAACGGCAATGTGATACGGATAGCTACGCTGGGAGTAAATCTTGAGATCCCGGTGCTTTTGTTTGGAGTTTTGATCGTGGCCCTTGTGTGGGGCGCCATCAATGTAACAAACTGTGCGGACGGAGTGGACGGTCTTTCGGGGATCTTGACCATAATTACGTTATTATCCTTTTATATCATCAATCTGATTGAAAAACAGGAAAGTGAATTTTCTGTCCTTATTCTGCTCTTTTGCATTTGCATCCTGGGGTATCTGTGGTTTAATGCCACGCCCAGCAGGCTGATGATGGGAGATGCAGGAAGCAGAGCCATGGGAGCGTTTATCAGTATTGCGGCGCTGAAAAGTAAAAGTCCGCTGCTGTTTCTTGCCTTTGCCCTGATCCTGATCTTAGATGGAGGACTGGGACTTTTGAAGGTTTCCCTGATCCGGGTTTTTAAGATCCACATTTTAAAGAATATCAGAACGCCGCTTCACGATCATGTGCGCAAAAATATGGGCTGGTCCAATACACAGACCGTGTTCCGTTTTGCGATCATTCAGATCGTGGTATCGGTTGCAGTGATCTATACAGTGATGTTGTAGAAACGGAGGGTGGAATGGAAAGGCGCGACAAAGTAAACTATTATCTGGATCTGGCAGAAACGGTTTCAAGAAGAAGTACCTGCCTTCGCAAAAGCTATGGGGCGGTAATCGTAAAAAATGATGAGGTGATCTCCACCGGATATGTGGGAGCGCCAAGGGGCAGAAAAAACTGTACAGATATGGGGATCTGCATCCGGCAGCAGCTTAACATTCCAAGGGGAGAGCGGTATGAGCTGTGCAGAAGCGTACATGCAGAGGCCAATGCCATTATCAGCGCATCCAGAGACAAAATGATCGGAAGCAATCTGTACCTTGCCGGAAGGGATGTGGAAACAGGAGCTTATGTGGTGAATTCCAGTTGCTGCTCCATGTGTAAAAGAATGGTCATCAATGCCGGGATCGCCAGGGTTTATATCCGGGACGGTCAGGATGAGTACCGTGTGATTGAGGTACAGGACTGGATCGACCAGGATGAATCCCTGAGCGGAACCAGAGGCTATTGATGCGAAAGTAGATTGAATTTGAGAAGAGGAAACAAGGATGAAGGAGCTTACATTAAATTTTAAGGATTATTGCGGCTGCGCAAGAAGACTGGTGGCAGAGGGACAGGTTCTTCTGGAAAACAAAGATCAGGTTCTGCCTCTTCCGAAGGGAGCAAAGGTGGCTGTGTTCGGAAGGATCCAGTCACATTATTACAAAAGCGGCACCGGCTCCGGAGGCATGGTGAACGTGGATAAGGTCACAGGCATTCTGGATGCGCTTTTGGAGGATCAGGATGTTGCGGTAGACCAGGAGCTGATCCAGGTCTATGAGGAGTGGGAGAAGGAGCATCCCTTTGACGAAGGAGTAGGCTGGGGAAACGAACCCTGGTGTCAGGAGGAAATGCCTCTTTCCGAAGAGCTTCTGGGAGGTGTTTCGGCAAGGGACGAGTATGCCCTCGTCATCATCGGAAGGACAGCGGGAGAGGATCAGGATAGCAAGAAGCTGCCCGGTTCCTGGTTTTTGACAGAGCTTGAAGAGGAAATGCTGGAAAAGGTAAGAAAAGCATTTTCCAAAATGATCGTGATCTTAAATGTAGGCAATATTATGGATATGGGGTTTGTGGATACCTATCGGCCGGATGCGGTGCTTTATGCATGGCAGGGGGGAATGATAGGCGGCTATGGAACCGTGGATGTGCTGACAGGAAAGGAAAACCCTTCCGGTAAGCTTTCCGACACCATTGCCTATCAGGTGGAGGACTATCCTTCTGATGCAAACTTTGGAAATACAGATGCTGATTTTTATCAGGAAGATATTTATGTGGGATACCGCTATTTTGAAACAGCAGCCAGAGAAAAGGTACGCTATCCCTTTGGGTACGGACTTTCCTATACCTCTTTTTCCGTAAAGGGAAATCAGGTTTCTGCAAAGGATCAGAAGCTGTCTTTGAAGGTACAGGTAAAAAACGAAGGGGCTGTAGCGGGAAAGGAAGTGGCACAGGTTTACATAATGTGCCCTCAGGGAAAGCTGGGGAAACCGGCGCTTATACTGGCGGCTTTCCAGAAAACAGAAAAGCTGGAGGCAGGAAAGACACAGGAGCTTACCCTTACGATTCCCTTTGACCGCTTTGCTTCTTATGATGAGACCGGGCTTACAGGGTATGCGGCTTCCTTCGTGCTGGAGGAAGGAACCTATCAGGGTTTT
>ERZ779888.4122-NODE-4122-length-10045-cov-3.013514_pt1 | contig 10045 bp, 5 predicted proteins | sample MGYA00511245_ERZ779888 | MGnify/ENA primary metagenome ERZ779888 (study PRJEB29588, sample SAMEA2155255) | human gut metagenome | biome: human gut; feature: human-associated habitat; material: faeces | place: Denmark | collected 2008/2010 ... | reverse complement strand
CGTAATAGTTGACCGTAAAGACATCCGTATTGGCCAAAACCGCCGTCACATCTAGATCGGAGGTCACTGCGAGATAATCTTTATCCCACCCGGAGAATCGCAGACCGAAAGGTGCCTCTACCGCAGATGCAGCCGGTGCCGTCGCGGATTTTCCGTTATCAATGATCTGTGCGTCCCCAATCTGTGTCGTGCCGTCCGGCTGGAAGAACCGCACCGTCCAAACCTAGCACGCACGCTGCCGCTCTCGGTCAGCGCTTCCGGCTTCGGGAACCAGGTATCAAAGCGATAGCCCTCTTTCTCGGGCGCATCCGGCGCCGTGATGGGATGGCCGACGAGCACCTCGACCGAACTGATCGGCTCGTCACCCGTCTCGGGGAGGAAGGTAATCGTAATCTTCGCCGCGTAGACCGCGGCTCCCGTCAGATGGCTCTTCACCATCTGATACCGATCCGTGCTCCACGTGGAGAAATAGCCTCTGCCCTCGACATACTCCGGGATTTTCGGCACGGTTGCCGCCTCACCGCGGGACACGGTCTGGGTATTTTCCTGCAGGGTGTTGGTTTCGTCATACCAGCGGAAAGTCACCGTGTACTCGGCGTCTACACCCGGCAGAGTTGAAATGGCGGGACCGTCAGCCCCCTCTTTCCACACCGCGCTTTCGAGCCCGGTATTCAGAATCGCGACGGCGGCGGCAATATCCAGCGCGCCCTCGTCATATTTTTGGTTGTTCTCTTCCGTAGTGACACCGCTCGCACCGCCGCGTAACGCGACAGAACCGGTACCGACACAGTTCTTCACCGTGGCGCCATTCTTGATCCAACCGGCGATCAGACCGATGGTCGCCCCGGTTGTCAAAGCGGTGAATGTACCCTCGGAATAACAGTTCTCAATGGTGATACCGTTCGCCGTGCCATGGATCCCGGAAGCGGCGCCGCCGGTCACGTCACCATAGTTGGCGCAGATACTGTAGGATTTTACATTTCCGGCTTCCCCCGCGATACCTGTTGCGTTCACCGTCTTTGTGGCAATAATATCACCATAGTTGGCACACCGCAGATAGTTGACAACGCCGTTAACGCGGTTGGCATAGTTCAAGCCGACAATACCGCCGACGCCGTTTTTCGCGCCCGTACCGGTGACTGCACCGGTATTATAGCAGTTCTTGATCTCCTGCGATGTGTAGCCGGCAATGCCGCCGATCTTGTCCTTTCCGGACAAAGAACACTTAGAACTGCTGCCACGGATGATCGTGCCGCTGGAACCGGCAATGCCGCCCAGCTTACTGCCATCACTTGTGACAGAGCCGTTGTTGATACAGTCAATGATACTTCCAAGGGTCATATCGCCTACGATGCCGCCGATACAGTCCTTTTTCCCCTCGACCTTGCCAAAGTTCTCACAGTCCCTGACGACAATTCGTTCCTTGTATCGGAAATTCAGGGTAGAGCTGTCAAGGTTTAAGTCGTCCTCAGGATCCAGGTTGTTTTCACGCGACATGGCGCCGGCAACGCCGCCCACATTTACATCTCCGTTTATTTTGCCTTTATTTACGGAGTTCATTACTTTTCCGGTGGTATCCGTAAGCTGATCCTCATCAGAAACATCAGAGTAGCGATCCTCGGGATCAGTGGAGTCCGGGTTTGTGATCAGGTCGGTGATCACATTCAGCTCGTCAATGATGGCCTGGAAATCATTTAAAATGATCTGGTCATTGGTGTCCAACATGGAATTTAAGGTACGCATGTTAGAGATAATGGAGGAAAAGCTGCTGCTTAAGGAGTTGTGGGCACTGGAAAGCCTGTCGCTGATCGTTGCAGCGTGGCCTCTGATACTGCTTTGCAGATCTGAAAGTACCTTGGAAGCATCCTCATAAACATACTGCTGTGTGTCGTTAATGGTCTTTTCTACATCCTCGCGGTTAATATTGATATCCGGATAGTAGTCCTGCCAGTTGATGTCATCCAGGTCTGCAGAGGGAGTGGGAACACCGTCAGGCCAGTGCAGGAACGGAGTGGCTGTAGGAGTGGCAGTTGCCCCCGGCAGTGCGGTAGGAGTAGCGGTGGGCGTGGCGGTAGGCACAGCAGTGGCAGCGGGTACCGCCGGCGTGGGATCGTCATATAAAGTCATGGCACGAAGCACTCCGGGATGCCCGGCCATCAGGACAGGGGATAAATATTGTTCCTCTTCCAGAGCATATTCCTGCCCGGGAAGCGTTGTAAGCCGTGCGCCTGTTGTACCGCCATCAGGAGTGGTCGTAGGAGTGGCAGCCGGCTGAGGAGTAGCAGTAGGTTCCGGCGTAGCAGAAGCCGCAGGCGTGGCGGTAGGAGCAGCAGTAGGCTCCGGCGTAGCAGAAGATTCCGGTGTAGCCGTTGGAGTAGGCGCTATGGTTGGGGTGGCGCCAGGCTCCGCAGTGGCGGTAGGAGTGGGACTGATGCTTGCCCAGGGTGACATGGTCGGAAGCTCATCCAAAAATTCCAGGGAAACCGGCCTTGGAGAAGGCAGGGTAGTTAAATCTGTAAGCTTGGAATAAGAAGAAAAATCATTGCTGGCCTGTGCTAAAATATCATCCAGGGCATACTGAGCGCCTTCTACGGAATTCAGCAGCTGATCCACCTGTCCGGTCAGGGAAGTGGAGGCTCCGCTGGCATCACGGTCGAGCTGGGTCAACAGATCGTGAAGCTTGTCAAATTCCACATCCAGCTTTTCCATCGTGTCCTGGGAGTATTCCATTTCGCTGCTTGGTTCCATCTGGCCGGCAATGCCGCCGACGTCCTTTCGGCCGTTTAAAGTACCATAATTGATGCAGCCTTCAATATAGCCCATCTGGCTGCCGGCAATGCCGCCAATATTGTAGCCCACATGCTGATAGCCTACAGCGCCGTCATTGACACAGGCACGGATCAGTCCGTCATTGGTACCGGCGATGCCTCCGATGTCGGTAACGGAGGCTGCATTTTCAGTGGTAAGGATATCGGTGAGAGTTGCTTCCACATCGATGGAAGAAAGGTTGATGTCATTGCTGGAAGCAATGGTATTCACATTACTGTGGTTAGTACAGTTCGTAATACTTCCATGGTTGTTGCCGGCAATGCCGCCGATCAGATGGCTGCCATAGATGGTGCCGGAGGCGATACAGTTTGTGATCACTCCCGAGGTTTCATTCAGTCCGACGATCAATCCGGCTTCGCTGCCCCCATTGATGTCGCCGTCAGCATAGCTGTTACTGATGATCCCATAGTTGCAGCCTGCAATCAGGCCAAGGCCGGAATGAGTGCTTTCGGCCTCCAGCACGCCCCTTACGGAAAGATTATAAACCTCCCCATCCTTTTGGATATAGCGGAACAGGCCGGTATAATTGCTGCCGGCGGTCAGGGTAAAGCCGGTAATGCAATGGCCCTGTCCCAAGAAGATGCCGCCGAAGGTCGGGATGGGAGAAAAATCAGTGCCGGAAAGGTCGATGTCATTGTCCAGCACAAAAAGCTTTCCCTGTGACCAGGTGTCCATAGCGCAGCTCTGGGAAAAGGAGATCAGGTCTGCTGCAGTGGAAATATGAACAGCATCTGCGGTATCGTAGGCTGGTTTATCATCTGCCTGTACGCTCAGATAGGAAAAGGGCCAGAGCAGAGCCAGCAGAAATGCCATAAAGAGGCAGATCATTTTATATTTCAGCGTAAACTCTTTTTTATTCATCTTCATTCCTTCCTTTCTCAGGGGCGGGGGTATCCTGCTTCGTATCGGGAAGCTCCGGTGGGGAGGTGAGATCCCCTTCGTTCTCCTTATCAAGGGATTCTGCCCTTCCGGAGGTGATCATGGCCTCCATTTCACCCCGGATGATGCCGTAGAAAGCTCCGTCCATTACGCCGTTTACCTTACCGTGAAGTCTACCCTGGACACGGATGGTTCCGCTGTAGGATTTTGCTGCAAGGTTGATCCGGTTCAGCTCAAAGCTGGTATGTTCGATAATGTTATCACCAAGCACCAGGATCTGAGGAAGAACTGCAAGTACCAGGAAAATGGAGATCATGGTTCCTCTGCTCAGGCAGTTGCCGATGGCGGCAATGATGGGGTTGGTAGTAAGCTGCCCGATCAGCGCACCTGCAACGGCCAGAATGGAACCGGAGGTGAAAATGGTCGGAAATGCTTCGTTAAGCGCTTCGATAATAGCCTGTCTGGGGTGCATCTCTGCCTTCAGATCCTTGTAATGGCTGGAAATGACAATGGCATAGTCGATGTTTGCACCCATCTGGATCGAATTGACGATCAGATAACTCAGGAAGTAGAGCGGTTCGTCATACAGATAAGGGAAGGAGAAATTGATCCAGATACTTCCCTGAATGACCAGGATCAGCAGTACCGGAAGCCCTGCGGATTTAAAGGTAAACAGCAGGATGATAATTACAAACAGGGCAGACAGGATACTGATGATCAGGTTATCGTTGCTGAAGGAGGAAGAAAGGTCATAATCACTGGTGGAATTTCCCACTACATAAACGTCTTCAGGTGCATAATATTTTTCCGCTTCCTGATGGATGACCTGCAGGAAATCAAAGGTTTCCTGGCTTTCTTCCGGCAGATTTAAGTACACGACCATTCGGCTGTGCTCGTCTGTTTTGAGCTGCAGCTTGGCTTTTTCAAGCTGATCGAACAGGTCATCCAGCGTATCCTGGATATCGCCCTCCAGAGTGATATTTCCCTTTTCCATCTGATCCTTCAGAAACAGGAACATATCAAAGAGGGGAACCTGGTAATTGTCAAGTCCGTTGATGATCTGTCCGTATTGGTCGTCATTGACTGCATAGGCAGAGTAAAGGAGATTGGACAGTTCATACTCAATGCCTGCAAGCTCTGAAAATTCCCTTGGATTTAAAGCAGACGTCAGAACATAGCCATCCATGGCTTCAATGTTGGCAAGTCCCATGGCGGATTTCACTTCCGGGTATGTTTCCAGGGCGCGGAGAAGCGCTCCCTCCGATTTGTAATCGCCGGACGGAAGGATCACAGCTACCATATTGTTGGTGCCAAAGGTGCTTTTGATCTTCTGGTATGCGATCTGGCTTTCGCTCTGCTTGGCAGTGGTCAGATCCGTGTAGCTGTAGCAGTAGGGGCATTTATTGGCAAAAATGCAGGTGATCACAAGAACCACTGCAAAAAGGGGCGGAACGATAAAGCGTGTCATCACATCAAATTTTCCAATGGCAGTGATGGCAGGCAGCAGCTTACGGTGCTTCGTCTTATCGATCAGGTTGCTGAACAGCATGAGCAGTCCGGGCATCAGGGTAAATACGGATAAAAGGCTGAGCATGATAGCCTTGATCAAAACCGTTGCAAGATCCAGACCGATCTGGAAGTGCATAAAGGCAAGGGCTGCCAGACCGGATATGGTGGTCAGGGAGGAAGAGGAAATCTCCGGGATAGCCTTACTAAGCGCTGTAATGCAGGCCTCTCTGGCCGGCTGGGTCTCATGCTCGTCACTGAAACGGTGACACAGGATGATCGCATAGTCGATGGCAAGTGCAAGCTGCAGGACCACAGTAACGGAATTGGAAATAAAGGAAATGGTGCCGCAAAGGAAATTGGTTCCCATATTTAAGATGGCGGCAACTCCGAAGGTGGCAATCAGTACAGGAACCTCAGCATAGGAACGCGAGGTAAGCGTAAGGACTACCACAATAATGACCGCTGCAATGACGATGATAACCTGCATTTCGCTTTTCAGATCTGCGGCGCTGTCTTCTCCCACCTCGGTGTCTATGTAGGTATCGTAAGAGGCGAGCAGGTCTTCAATGTCATGCATGGCATCAATGCTGACCTGGTCTGTACTGGTTCCGTCAAAGGTAATCGTAAAAAGGGCGGAAGAGTTTTTGTAATGGTCTTCCGTATGGTCATATTCCACACCGGAAACACCGGAAATATCTTCTATCTCGTCCTGAAGAGTTTCGCCGGTGGCATAGGTGATATTGGATACCATCACTCTGGCAGTGCCATAGGTAATGAATTCGTCATTCATAAGCGTCAGGCCCTGTCTGGTCTCCGTATCTTCAGGCAGGTAAGTGGTGATGTCATTTTCCACCTTGACCCAGTTCGTTGAAAAGAAGCAGAATACAATGGCGAAAATGTAAAGCAGGAAAAACAGGTTGCGTTTATCAACGATAAAGGTGGCCAATTTTTCCATGGGGGTAGCTTTGGTTTCTTCTTTCATCTCGAATCGATCCTTCCCTTTATAATTTAGCTAGTGTCATTTTCCTTCACGATTATAGAAGATAGAAAAAGAAAAAACAATATACAAATCGCAGAGTTTGTTTAGCAAAATACAGCCTTTGTATGGAAATCATGACAGGAATCTGGTATTTTATTAATAAGTAAAAGATAGAAACGGAATGAGGAAGGAAACAATGCTGCCGGAAGCCTTTTTAACCAGAATGAAAAACATGCTCGGAGAAGAATATGCTGCTTTTTTGGAGAGCTATGAGCATCCCAGATATTTTTCCCTCAGGATCAACCACCTGAAGGATCCTTTTGAGGAGTCCCTGTGCCTTCTTTCCCAAAAAGAACCGGTACCCTGGGCGGAAGGGGGATATTATTATAAGGAAGAGCAGCGCCCCGGCAGACATCCCTTTCATGAAGCGGGAGCTTACTATATCCAGGAGGCAAGCGCCATGGCCCCTGCGGCCCTGCTTTCCGTAAAGCCGGGGGAGAAGGTGCTGGATCTGTGCGCAGCGCCGGGAGGCAAAAGCACCCAGCTTGGGGATGCCATGAAGGGAGAAGGCCTTCTGGTATGCAATGAGATCCACCCCCAAAGGGCCCGGATCCTTTCCGAAAATATAGAACGCATGGGCATCAGGAACGCCCTGGTTTTAAACCATGATCCGGCTGTCCTTTCCGAGCATTTTCCCCTTTATTTTGACAAGGTGCTGGTGGATGCTCCCTGCTCGGGGGAGGGAATGTTCCGCAAAAATGAAGAGGCAGTGGAAGAATGGAGCGAGGAAAATGTAAAGCTGTGCGCCCAGAGGCAGCAGGATATTCTGGAAAGCGCAGCGGGGATGGTATGTCCCGGAGGGCTTTTACTGTATTCTACCTGTACCTTTGCACCTCAGGAGGATGAGGGAGCGATTGCGACATTTCTGATAAAGCACCCGGAATTTCACTTAAAGGAGGTGCCCCTTACCGGTGGAATGGAATGCGGAAATCCGGCTTTCCTTCGGGAAACGGAAGCGTTTCGTGGGGGCTGGGAAATGGAGAAGGAGCTTCTAAAGACGGTAAGGCTGTGGCCTCACAAGCTAAAGGGAGAGGGACATTTTGCAGCCCTATTACAGAAGGATGGAAGCAGTAAAGCAGACAGGGGCAGCAGCTTCGGGTTTGAAAAGACAGATCCGGAAAAGAAGTATCCGGAGTGGACAGAGTTTAGAAAAAGCTATTTAAAAACAGAGCTTTCCGGGGAATATCTCACATTTGGCGACCAGCTTTATCTGGTACCGGCGGAGCTTCCTTCTTTAAAGGGACTCCGGGTGCTGCGGGCAGGACTTCATCTTGGAACGCTCAAAAAGAACCGGTTTGAGCCTTCCCATGCACTGGCTCTTTCCCTTAAAGCGGAAGAGGCTCTTTATTCCCTTCGGCTTACACCCAAGGAAGCTGCAGGCTATATGGCAGGGGAAACCTTTGCCGCCCAAGGAGAAAAGGGGTGGTATCTGATCCTTTCGGAGGACTATTCTGCGGGATGGGGAAAGCTTGCGGGAGGCATCATGAAAAATCATTACCCCAAGGGACTGAGAAAGCAGATCTTCCTGGAAAATTAAGTTGAAAAAGCCGGGGGATAACGTATAATAAAATCAGAGGAAACATGTAAGACAGCCCAGAGAAATGAGTGAACGATACCATGAGGAAAAAAACATATCTTTTTGCGGCTCTTTATGCAGCCCTGCTTCTTTCCGGCTGCGGCGCAGCCAAAAGTGATTATATCAGTGCCGGCATGGAGCAGGTAAAGACGCTGGAGTATGACAGCGCCCTTGAGAGCTTTGCGGCGGCCAGGGAAGCAGGAGAGGATGAACGATTAGTAAACAGAGGCGAAGGACTGGCATATATGGGGAAGACCATGTATGCGGAAGCAGCACAGGCTTTTGAAAGCGCATTGTCCGGCAGCAGCGGAATAGTAAGCGCTCTGGATTATGATATTAATTATTATCTGGCAACAGCGTATTATAAGCAGGGAGAAAAGGAAAAAGCCATTCAGGTCTATGATGCGATCATCGGACTTTTGGAGGACGCCGAGGATGCTTATTACCTGCGTGGGGTGATCTGTACCGAGGAAGGCAGGTTAGAGGAGGCAAAGGCGGACTTTGACAAAGTGATCACACTGGATCCTACGGGGTATGACAGGCTGATCGAGATCTACTGCGTACTGGATGCAAACGGCTACGGGGAAACCGGCAAGGAATATCTTCAGGCAGCAATGGACAGCGGAACCAGAAATATGACCAACTATGAAAAGGGCCGTATCTGCTATTATCTGGAGGATTATGAGAACGCCAGGACTTACCTGGAAAAGGCCAGAGAAGAAAGCGGCTACGAGGCAGTTTTATTTCTGGGGAAAACCTATGAAACCCTGGGAGATAACAATTACGCCATCAGCGTTTACAATACCTACCTTGAGAGCGGAAATCAGAATGCCCAGGTTTTAAACCAGCTTGGTCTTTGCAGAATGAAGGTAGGAGACTATGAGGGAGCGCTCACAGCCTTTCAGACGGCAATGAATATTGAGGACAATGGAATGCTCCAGACCCTGAAGTTAAATGAGATCATTGCCTATGAACAGCTCCACGATTTTCAGAAGGCTTCTGTCCTGATGAAAAGCTATCTGGGAACCTATCCTGATGATCAGGAGGCCCAGAGAGAATATATTTTCTTAAAGACCAGATAAGCTCAAAATAAAATTAAATGCAACTTTAATTTATTGCACAACATATTGTGTTTACATAATGTGCTTAACATAATATGTTGTGCTTTTTGTTGACTTTTTTGGGTCATGATGGTATGCTAAATGTAAGCGGCATTTCCAAGGTTATGTCAACCAGAGTCATGTGGTTACAAGCCGGACGGAGTGCCTTTTCGACTAAGTACACGGGAAGAATTTGGAGGGGATGTTCATGTTTCAGGTAATCAAAAGAGGAGGAGAAGTCACAGATTTTACCTTAACGAAGATCAGTGACGCTATTATGAAGGCGTTTAATGCCACAGATGTCCAGTACAACAATGATGTGGTCGATCTGCTGGCTTTGCGTGTAACGGCTGATTTTCAGGGAAAGGTGAAGGAAGACGGCGTCCATGTGGAGGATATTCAGGACAGCGTGGAAAAGGTGCTTGGACAGGCCGGTTATGAGGAGGCTGCCAAGGCCTATATTCTGTACCGTAAACAGCGGGAAAAGATGCGCACCATGAAATCCACCATTCTTGATTACAAGGATGTGGTGAACAGCTATGTTAAGGTAGAGGATTGGCGTGTAAAGGAAAATTCTACCGTTACTTATTCCGTGGGAGGACTGATCCTGAGCAATTCCGGAGCGGTTACGGCAAACTACTGGCTTTCGGAAATTTATGATGATGAGATCGCACAGGCCCACCGCAATGCCGATATCCATATCCATGACCTTTCCATGCTTACAGGATATTGCGCAGGCTGGTCTTTAAAGCAGCTGATCACAGAAGGGCTTGGAGGGATCGTAGGCAAGATCACTTCAGCGCCGGCAGCCCATCTGTCTGTTTTGTGTAATCAGATGGTAAACTTTCTGGGGATTATGCAGAATGAGTGGGCAGGGGCACAGGCCTTTTCTTCCTTTGACACTTATCTGGCTCCCTTTGTAAAGGTGGACAATCTTTCTTATAAAGAAGTGAAAAAGACAATTGAAAATATTGGCAAGGATAAAACACGCTAAAAGTTGTTGTTTCATATAAGAGACATCTTTTGATATGACTTTGTATAAGATACAGAGAAAATATCAAAGGATGTCTCTTTTTTGATTTCTTGGATTTTGAGAAAATGCAGAGAATAAAA
>ERZ779888.4112-NODE-4112-length-10071-cov-6.807508_pt1 | contig 10071 bp, 4 predicted proteins | sample MGYA00511245_ERZ779888 | MGnify/ENA primary metagenome ERZ779888 (study PRJEB29588, sample SAMEA2155255) | human gut metagenome | biome: human gut; feature: human-associated habitat; material: faeces | place: Denmark | collected 2008/2010 ... | reverse complement strand
TTTTTTTTCTTCTCTTAAAGATTGATGTCGCAAAGTTAGGGTGTAAATCGGGTTTAAATGGATTAAATAGGTGTAAAAATCGGATTAAATAGGCTTTCAAGAGAAGCCGTGGTGCATCCGTGAGATTTAACGCCAGGCGTGCAATACCGTGGGATCTGTGAGATCTGTGTGAGCCTAAGGGTGCAAGGCTGCGTGGAGCATCCGTGGGATTTAACACCAGCCGTGCAATACCGTGGGATCTGTGAGATCTGTGTGAGCCCCAAGGAGCAAAGCTGCCAGTTATTGCTGGGATTTGCGGCGTGCCTCTGCCACTTCCATGAGCTGCTCGGTGCGGCTCTTCCAGGGGCGTTTGCCGAAGATAGCTTCTACGTCGGCGGCGAAAATCACCTCCTTTTCCATCAACGCATCCACCACCTTGTGGTGCTGCTCGGCGTGTTCAGAAATCAACTTCTTTGCACGCTCGTACTGCTCATTCACTATGCGCGAAGTCTCCTCATCAATGAGGCGTGCGCGTTCGTCGCTGTATGGGCGTTGTCCGAGCTGGCCTTGTGGGTCGTAATACGAGATATTAGGCATCTTCTCGCTCATACCGTAATACATCACCATGCTGCGCGCAATGCGAGTGGCTTGCTGCATATCGTTGAGCGCGCCAGTGCCAATCGTGCCGAGGAACAATTCCTCTGCCGCACGGCCGCCCATAAACGAGCAAATCTCGTCGAGGAACGCCTGTTTGGTGTAGCCCACACGTTCTTCCGGCATAGTCATATTCACGCCCAGCGCCTTGCCACGTGGCACAATCGAAATCTTCACCAGCGGAGCGGCGTGTTCGAGCAGCCAGATAGCGGTGGTGTGTCCAGCCTCGTGAACGGCAGTTTCGTACACATCTTGGCGAGTCATCAGCATCGACTTGTTTTCCAAGCCCAGCGTCACCTTATCGATAGCCTCGTTGAAGTCAGCCATCGTCACAGCCTCGCGGTTCTGGCGTGCGGCGAGGATTGCCGCCTCGTTGCACACGTTGGCAATCTCCGCACCGCTCATACCTGGGGTTTGGCGAGCCAACTGTGTCAAATCCACAGTCTCATCCACCTTCACCTTCTTCAGATGCACCTTAAAGATAGCCTCGCGGTCGGTGAGCGCAGGGAGCGTGACATGCACCTTGCGGTCGAAACGACCCGGACGCAAGAGCGCGTCGTCGAGAATATCCTCGCGGTTGGTGGCAGCCAGCACTATCACGCCGCTTGCGCCATCAATACCGTCCATTTCGGTGAGCAACTGGTTGAGCGTCTGGTCGTGTTCGCTGTTGAAACCCTCGTTGCTGCGCTTGGTGCCCACGGCATCGATTTCGTCGATAAATACCACGCACGGAGCCTTCTCCTTCGCCTCGGCAAAGAGTTCGCGCACACGCGATGCGCCCACGCCCACAAACTTCTCCACAAACTGCGAACCAGAGCGAGAGAAGAACGGCACATTTGCCTCGCCAGCCACTGCCTTTGCCAGCATCGTCTTACCGGTGCCTGGAGGACCCACGAGCAGCGCACCCTTAGGCACTCTGCCGCCCAAACGGCTATATTTCTCAGGATTCTTGAGGAAATCCACAATCTCGGTCACTTCCTGCTTAGCCTCTTCCATGCCAGCCACGTCGGAGAACTTAATCGAGCCCACATCGCTCTGCTTGTCTTCCAATCCCTTACGGATATTGTCGATAGCAGCCACGAAGTAGTCGCGGCTCACAGCCTCGGCATCTTTGGTGGTGGCTTGCAGGGCGGCATCGTTGCACACCTTGGCAATGTCGGCACCGCTGAAGCCAGAGGTGATTTTCGCCAAGTTCTGCACATCCACATCTTCGCCCACCTTCACATCTTTCAGATAGAGGTTGAAGATTTCGGCACGCTCTTCCAAATTAGGTTGAGCCACATAGATATGGCGGTCGAGACGGCCCGGGCGCAGTAGCGACTTGTCGAGCGAGTCTTGATTGTTGCACGCAGCCAGCACTATCACGCCACTGTTGTTGCCCATACCGTCCATTTCCACGAGCAGTTGCGACAACGCCGGAGTGCGGCTCTGGTCTGCCATCACCTCGCTACGCTTTGCGCCGATAGCCTCAATCTCGTCGATAAACACCACGCATGGCGATTTCTCGCGCGCCTCCTTGAAGATGGAGTGCAGGCGTGCGATTGGGTCGGAATATGGGTTTGCCAAGTCGGGACCGGTGACCGAAACGAAAGGCACATCTGCCCCATTTGCCACAGCCTTTGCCAGCAGCGTCTTGCCGGTGCCGGTAGGACCCGACAGCAGCACGCCGCGTGGAATTTTCGCGCCCAATCGGGTGTAATAGTCGGGACGCTTAAGGAAATCCACTATTTCGAGCATCTTGCTCTTCGATTTCTTCACGCCAGCCACATCGTCGAAGGTCACATTGTTGGCGAGTTTGGTTTCAAAGTCCAAACCCTTGCGCACCTTCTCTATCGAGTTGAGCAGGTGGTCTTGCGTCACCATTTCGCTGTATTGCGAAGCGGCTTGGAGTGCTGCATCGTTGCACACATTGGCTATTTCAGCCGCACTGAAGCCCGATGAGCGTCGAGCCAGTTCTTCCACATCTATCTTGTCGATGTCCACCGAAATGCGGTTGAGATAGAGGTTGTAGAGTTCTATGCGGTCGTCTTTTTCTGGGAATCCCACGTAAATCTGACGGTCGAAGCGGCCGGGACGAATGAGTGCGCTGTCGATGAGTTCCACACGGTTGGTGGCGCCCATCACTATCACGCCATTGTTAGTACCGTAGCCGTCCATTTCAGCCAACAACTGGTTGAGGGTGATTTCACGCTCGCCGTTGCGGTTGGAGCGGCTGCCGATGGCGTCGATTTCGTCGATGAAGATGATGCACGGCGCTTTCTCCTTCGCATTGCGGAACAGTTCGCGCACACGGCTCACGCCTGAGCCCATAAACTCGCCCTGAAATTCCGCAGCGCTGGTGGAGAAGAACGGCACATTCGCCTCGCCTGCCACAGCCTTTGCCAGCATCGTTTTACCCGACCCTGGAGGGCCCACGAGCAGCACGCCACGCGGAATCACACCACCGAGGCGAGTGAATTGCTCCGGATTGTGCAGGAAGTTGATGATTTCGCGCACCTCACGCTTGGGTCGCTTCATGCCGGCGATGTCGTCGAAGGTCACAGTGTCGGTCATGCGTGTGGGCTTGTCGAGTTGACGAGTCACACGGTCGATAGCAGCCATGAAGTCGGGTTGCTGCACAGCCTTCTTGCCCTGTCGGGCTGCCAGGAGCGAAGCCTCGTTGCAGATATTGGCAATGTCGGCACCCGACAGACCTGCCGTCATTCGTGCCAATTTGTCAAGGTCCACACTACCATCGCATTTCACCTTCTTCAGATGCACCTTGAAGATGCCGATGCGGTCTTGGAGCGATGGGTTGCCCATGTATATCTGTCGGTCGAAACGCCCTGCGCGCAGCAAAGCCTTGTCGAGCACGTCGGCACGGTTGGTGGCAGCCAGCACGATGATACCGCTGTTGTTGCCGAAACCGTCCATTTCGGTGAGCAACTGGTTGAGCGTGTTTTCGCGCTCATCGTTGCGTGAAAATTCGTTTTTGGTGCTTCGCGCACGGCCTATGGCGTCGATTTCGTCGATGAAGATGATGCAAGGCGACTTCTCCTTTGCCTGCTGGAACAGGTCGCGCACACGCGATGCGCCCACGCCCACAAACATTTCCACAAAGTCGCTGCCCGACATCGAGAAGAACGGCACATTCGCCTCGCCAGCCACAGCCTTTGCCAGCAGCGTTTTACCGGTGCCTGGAGGGCCCACGAGCAGCACGCCCTTTGGAATGGTGCCGCCCAGGTCGGTGTAGCGTTTGGGGTTTTTCAGAAATTCCACCACTTCGCTCACCTCTTTCTTCTCACGCTCCATGCCAGCCACATCGGCAAAGGTCACGTCCTTGTCCTTATCCTTATTGTGGAGTTTGGCGCGCGATTTGCCCACGTTGAAGATGCCTCCACCTCCACCGCCGCCCATACGGCGCATCATGAATATCCAGAACACCACCAACAGCAGGAGCGGTCCGAACGACCAGAATATGTTGGAGAAAGTGCTGTGGCGGTCGTATTCCACTTTACCGTTAAACACGCCCGACTTGCGCCATTCGTCCACACGGTCCTCAAATTTATCGGCACTCGGAATGGTGGTGGTGATCACAGCCTTAGCGCCAGGCACAGGCTGATAGTCCTTGCCCATCACCTGCTTGGCGTAGGCATCGGTGATTTCAGCCTCGGCATCGCCCTGATTGGCATGTACCACGATGTGGCTCACCGCCTTTTTCTGCACCCACCCCTCAAAGTCGGTCCAAGGCATCTCCTTCACCGAGGTGCTTTCCCCTGTGTAATAGATGCCGATGAGCACCATGAAAATGAGCGCATACAGCCAGTAGATGTTGAATTTCAATCCCCCACCCGAAGCCTTGCTATTATTGCCAAATAATTTCATTTGCTTGTTATTAGTTCTCTGATGTAAGCTTGATTAGTAAATATCTTCAATTTCGGTCACCACGGCATCTGCCCACAGTTCCTCCAGGCGATAGCGTTCGCGGAATTCGGGGAGGAACACGTGCACATACACGTTGCCGTAGTCGAGCACTATCCATTGCGAATTTTGGTAACCGTCGTAGTTGTATGGGCGAGTGCCGAGTTTCTCTTCCACGTATTCACGAATGCTGTCGGCCACGGCATCCACATGCTGTGTGCTGTTGCCGGTGCAAATCACGAAGTCGCCAGTAGAGGCACTTTCAATTTCGCTCATATCCATATGTACGATTTGGTGCGCCTTCTTTTCCTGCGCGCCCTCAATAATGGCTTGTATCAATTCTTTGTTTTCAGTCATCAAATTTTATTTTGAAATATTATAATCTTAAAATATCAAGTAGTGCAAAAATCGTGCCATAATCCAAAAAATGCCACAATCCAACTCTAACCTACAAAGTTACGCCAAATTGCCCGCAGCAAAAAATAATTCCCCCAAAATCCCACAAATCTCACAAAATATTTCGCTCCGCCTCTCCCTTATGCCTCACACAGATCTCACAGATCCCACGGTTTTGCACGCCTGACGCTAAATCTCACAGATGCTTCACGCACCCTTGCTCCCTTAGGCTCACACAGATCTCGCTCCCACAATTTTGCACGCCTGGCGTTAAATCTCACAGAAGCTCTCCGCACCTTTGCTCCCTTATGCCTCACACAGATTCAACGAGATTCAACAAAAATAATTTGTGTGAGTTTTGGAAATCTGAGTACTCGGAGTACTCGGAGCACTCAGAGTACTCCGACACGCTCCACGACCCATCTGCCAACCTCTGTGAGATTTAACACCATCAAAAGAAAAATTCAGTGAGATCTGTGTGATCTGTGTGAGCCAAAAGGAGCAAAGCAGCAGTGAATCATCCGTGAGATTTAACACCATCAAAAGAAAAATTCAGTGAGATCTGTGAGATCTGTGTGAGCCCAAAAAACAGCGAGGCTGCGAGATAAAAAAAAGGGCTCGGATTTCACAATCCAAGCCCACACAGGAAAACATTTTTATTACATCGCTGGTTTTGCGCATCACTGCGCTACTCGCAGCATTTTAACAATTAACAAAATGCTATAATTATTTTAGTATTTTCTTCGACGATTTAGTGCCGTCGGTGTAAGTGGTCACCACCACGTTCACACCTTCGAATGGACTGTCAGACGACACGCCAAGCAGGTTGTAGTAGGTCACACCAGCCACGGTCTTTTCAGCGTCAACATCTTCCACACCGGTAGAGATATCTGGGTCCTTAACGATGGTGTGGCTCACCTTGGTGATGTAGTAGTTAGAGTTGCTGAGTTCGTTAACCGAAGTCACGTCACCGTTCACCAAGTAGATTTCCACAGTCACCACGCCGTCGAAGGTCTCGGCTTTTTCGCAGATGCCAGCGAAGGAGATGTCAGATTCCACCTTATACCATGCACCATTAGCGCCACCTTCTACAATGCTTCTGCGAGCAGAGGTTGCCTTAGGCTTAGAGCCTACTTCGTAGGTCTTCATACCCACAGCCATTGGATAGAATTTACCATCGCTGTAAGCATACCAGTTCACCACGCCTAAGCAACCGTTAAATGCAGAAGTGATATTGCCATAAAGAGCTTGGTTAGCACCATTCACCACATAGTAGTTTGGCAGATAAGCATCGCCCTTCTTCACACGGATAATTGCATTGAGATACTTGGCTGCACGTGAGTCAGGAACCAAAGTAACGTATGCGTCAAGACCGTAGTTGAGGGCTTGTGGGTAGGTCAAGCCACCTTTATCGGCATTACCTGTACCACCAATGTGCGTATTGTTTTGGTTTTCAGCAACAGGAATTACGAGGTCTTTATCCTGCTGAGTACCACCTACAGCGCCCTGAATTCTTTCCACATGCTGAGTATCTGTGCTTGGAGTCCAGTATGAGTACTGGCTTTCATATTTGTCACCAACCAAGCCATTGTTGTATTGAGTGTTGACACGGGTTGAGAAACCGGCCTCCACTTCGTAAACAGCATAAATCACAAGACCCGCACCATCCCCGTCGTTGTGGTTGTCAGCCAAAGCTGCAACAGAAGGAACTGTGAAAGTGATTTGGTGCTTCATACCTGACACCTCATTGTAAGTGAGTTTTTGGCTCAATTTCACTTGCTCGTTGTCAGCTCCATTCATCTTATACTCATAGTAGAATCCCTTAAATTTGAATGGATAGAGTGCAGGAGCATTAAGATGCACTTCTTGACCAACGCCCACGGTCAACCATACGTCAGAACCCACAGTGTTGCCTTGTGTAGAAAGTTCGGTTTTTGATGCACCGCTGGTTGGCAAACCAATCACCTTGATGTTTCTTACAGGGTTGGCGAAAGTGTAGATTTTAACATCTTTGTTCGAAACCACAGCCGAATTGGCATCCGACACGCAGTAAGCACTCACGCGCAAATACCAGCCCTTCTTCTGATCAGCAGGGTCAACGGTGTAGCCCATAGCTTCATACACTTGCTCCCAAGTGAATGATGCTGATTCAGTTTGGAAGCTTTTAAGATTCACTTGCTTTTGGAGCACACCTTAGGCATTGAAGAATTCAAAGTCGTAGAGGGTGTTCACCTTGGCAGTTTCCACATCGTAGATGTCGGGATAGTTCACATAGTTTTGATGTGAAATAGTGATTGTTGGGCGGGCAGTTGGGTCGTAAGAATCGTAAGTTGAAGAATTTGGAGAAATCACAGGAGCATCAATCTTCACAGGATCAGGTTGTTCTGCGCCATCAACGATGTCGCCAATACGGAGGTTGATGTAGTATTGACCCATCACCCAGTCGCCCCAGTGGCGTCTGTAAGTGGAAGATGCTTGATCTTTATGACGAATAGCATAAGGATATGCCTCCATCAGCACAGCGATGGTGCCATCTTCTTGCATAGAGAGCGAGCTGTATTGCGCAGCTTCGTCCATAGCACCAATGCCGGTTCCTGCAGCACCTCCACTTGTTTCATCAAATGGGTCGAAAAGGTTGAGGCTGCGAGTCCAGTCCAAGCCACCTGATGTGGACAATTCAGTGTAGTAAGCCGAAAGGTTTGTACGACAGTTATCACTGCCATATACCATATCCTTTGGCACGGTATGGAGAATATACTGAGTACCGTCTTTCGCTGCATACTTGATAAGGTCGCCATTACATGGATTCTTCAAGTTCATGCCACTTTGCGAAATCTTTGTGGCAGTAGCTTGGGTAGCAGAAGTGAATGCCAAGCGGTAGAACAAGCGATTGCCTGACGCATTTGAGCGTGCAGAAAGAATGTATTGATTTTCTGCCACCTGTACGAATTGCACTTCATCTAATTGGTTAGAAGTGTTTTCAAGATAATCCTTGGATGAAATTTTTACTCGTGTCCATTCATTCTTATCTGGGTCATAAGTCAAGCAGTAAATGCGTTGATATTTGGCTGAAGTGTTTGTATAGCCATTGTTTGGAGAGGTGCTTGTGCGCAAGCCCACCAAAGCTTTACCCTTGAGATAGCCTTCGTTTGCCACGCAGATGTTACCGGGAGAGATATTACCACGAAGACCACCAAAGAGTTTTCGGTCCATTGTGTATTCAGAGCTCCAGCTCTTGCCGTTGTCGCGGCTCACCTTCCATACCACATCAGTAGCAGGGTCGGTGGACGAGCCTGCAAGACCGAAGCCGTGGATAGCTGTAGCAACTACTGTACCATTAGAGAACGAAGCAACAGCAGCATCGCCATAGCCCGCCCAGTTGTAGCAGTCTTCACCACTCTGCGAACCTTGGAAAATCACCACATAATCGCTCCAAGTCTTACCATTGTCCGACGAGCGGCGCGAAACCACGTCAATGCTGTAGGTCACATCATGGATGTGCATTTTGCGGGCATCGCTCAATGCCACAAGCGTACCGTCGGAAGCACGGGTGATAGCAGGAATACGATAGTATCTTGAGTATTCTTCAGAGGTAGCAAAATTTTCGTAGCGTGGTGCATAGAGCAGTTTGAACTTAGGCACAAGCACACGGCCACCACCTTCGCCAGAGTAGTTGTTCACTGTGTTGATGGTTTTATTCGACACCTGGTCAATCACACCACCCACACGAGTGTAGTTGGCTTTTGCGCCACCAATCAATGGCAAATTCTTCAAGCCACCAATTTCTTCAGCGCTTCTCACGTTGGCTACAAGGTAAATCACATATTCGCCAGCAGGGAGCTTCAGGTTGCTGGTGAAAGTGGTCTTTTCGCCGGCAGCTGGCACTTCATGAGTAGTTCCGAGGAAAAGGGCACCGCAGTTCTTTTCAGGGTTGCGGTAGTCGAAAATGTGAGCGAAGGTATTTTCATACTTTGCATAACTGCCATCAGGAGTGTAGTCTTGACCTGTGTCGCGCATACGGGCATACACGCTGATTGCACTGAGGTAGCCAGTGTGGCCAAACAAGCGGTAAGTGAGGGTTGGAACATCGTCGGCACTTACACTTACGCAAGCCATAGCCAACACTTGATTCTTGTTACCCAAGCCGATATAGCCCACTTCTTGGTAGCCGGCATTGGTTTGCCAAGCCTTCAGCTGATTGTGAACAGTAGCAGCACCGTCGCCAGTTGAGCCAGAAGTTTCTTGAGTCACCTCATAGAAGTTCCACTTTGATGTGTCGAAGTTTGATGAAGTTGTTACAGTCATTACGCCATCTTCAAAAGCCAAATAACCAGTTTTAGTTCCAATCAAAGTGGTGGTTTTATAATACAATTGGGTATAATTCGACTCTGAGTTAACAACAAAGTAAGTAGGACTTGTGCTCCATTTGAATGAAAAACCAAGAATGTTGTAAGAAGCCTGTGGACCATAAGAAGTACTGTTGACAAGGGCAACAGTAGAACCACTCTTCTTTACGGTAAACACATAAGCTGTCCAATCGGCATCGGTGACAGCTTTTTCAGTTTTGGAGACTTCACCATTGTTGTAGCCTACCAATCTTTTTGCGCCAATGTTGTACATCACAACTTTAGCGCCATTTGGAAGGTTTGCCAAGTCAGCGGGGGTGTCCGAGACTTTGTAAGTCGCGGCATTGGCGCTGAAGCCAAACAGCAACGCAAATAAAACAAGAAGACGCTTTGTTTTCCTTGTCGCGTTTTTGAATTGATTAAAATAAGTCATAATTTTTTTTCAAATGTCGATCCCGACATTCTTCCCAAATTAAAATTAAAAATATTTTCTTATAAGTGTCTAAAAAAAAACTTGAATAAAATAGAGTAGTTCTAATGCTTGTAAATCACAAGCAACATTTTGTTAAATGTTGCCAACATATTAAATATCAAACATTTAACATATCGGCATCAACTGACTATCATTTCTGAGGTGCAAATTTACTTATAAAAAATATTTTTCAATAGCAATTATCAAAAAAAATGCGCAAATCAGTGCAAAAAAATCATAATAAAGCAAAACCCAAGGAAATCCATGGTTCAGTGGAACATTCCTGGGGATAAATTATGGAATGTTGCCGAATTGTGAATGGAA
>ERZ779888.4103-NODE-4103-length-10094-cov-4.179500_pt1 | contig 10094 bp, 8 predicted proteins | sample MGYA00511245_ERZ779888 | MGnify/ENA primary metagenome ERZ779888 (study PRJEB29588, sample SAMEA2155255) | human gut metagenome | biome: human gut; feature: human-associated habitat; material: faeces | place: Denmark | collected 2008/2010 ... | reverse complement strand
ATCCCCCACCGGTACCCGCGCCGCGCGGCGGGGAGCCTGAAGCACGGGCGCACGCGTCCGGACGGCAGGAGATCGCCGCGCGGGGATCGCCAACGGCCATGCCACAAACAGACCGATGGCGCCTGCTCCTATTTTATCCGACCACTGACCTTCGCCGATGCTGACATTCAGCTTGTCACCCATCACCGCCATCTGCACGGTAAGAGCCAGCCGCATTCCGGTAAGTGTTTTCCAGCCGTCCTTCGGCTGGCTTGCCTGCATGACATAGCCATCCGTTGTCTGTGAACTCTGAACCTCCATGCCTTTTTCGGTACGGAAGAAGTTTTCCAACCGGGTAACGATCTGTGACACCTCTGTTCCGTTCAACATAAATACTCTTGACTCATTCATTTTGATTGCCTCCGTTCTGAAATTTCAAACAGGTTGTTTTTGGATGAATACCTTGTTTATCTCAAGCTCGTTTTCCAGATGCTGAGATACGCTGTCGGCTATGGCAGTCGTTGCCCTTCGGATACCGGCGTCGGACAGACCATCGCAGTGATGTATCATTGTTACAGTCAGTTCCGTTCCTGTTTCCTGTTCATCTACGGATATAGAAAAGCTGCTCAAATTACCGTAAACCGACATTTTCGTTAAAATAGTGGATGCGTCTGTTTTTTCATATTCGGCACCGTTTTTATCCAGCACTTCATAGACGGCGACGATCACATATTGCCGATTGTACGGCAGCATTATTCTTGTTGTTTTACTGTCCGGCAAAGCGGAAAGCTGCACATTCATCGTTCGGCGCCTCCTTTTCATCTCGGTTCTATGGTAAACCGCTTTTGTTATAATGTTATTGCTTTTCAATATAGCCGCTGATAGGCTCGGCATACATATTGTCGTCGGTCACGGGCTTATAGCGCTTGCCGTCGTACACATCGGTAAAGCCGTTTGTCGCTTTATAGATCTCATTTGTTTCGGTATCGTATACGCGCTCATAACCAAGGATTGCATCGCTCTGCTTCTGGCTCATAATATCCTGACTTTTATTGCGGCTCTCCCAGGAGGACATGAAGCCGTCCATGGTCACATTGAAGTTCTGACTGATCTGTTTGGCAAGGGCAACCTTTTCGTTGCTCGCCTGATTGGTGGCGCTGACAAAGCTGTCGGAATACTGGAGGGTTTTGAAGCAGTCGGTCAGCACGCTTTCCCACTCGATAAAGGTATCCTTCGCTGCGGTAACGGCAACGACATTGTACGCCATATAATAGCCTCCGTCCGCCGCCTGCAGCTGATAGCCTACCACATTGCCGCCGGAAATCATATAACTGCCGAAGTCGACGACAGAGGCGGCAAACAGACCCTCGCCCTCCTTGCCGTTATCCGTAAAGGTGGCTCGAAGCTGCTCGTCGCCGAGGGCGGAGGATTTCATCGGGCTGGTGGAGGGATAGCGTTCGGTTACCGTAAAGTTATCAAACCGGGGGAAGGTATATCCCGAATAAGCAGGCTCTGCCTCCGTCGCAAATGCCGTATACTGCGAAAATATTTTGAAAAAGCCTTCGGTGGACGGGTTTTCAAGTACGGCCGCCTTGGTGAAAATTGCCGCCTGTGTATTGCCCGCGTTATAATTCTGCTGCCAGGCATCTTTACCCGCCTGACTGTGCAGCAATATGTCGGCCTTGAGCAGAACAAACATCTGATTGAGCGGCTCGTTCGGGTCGCTTACCCGAATGCTGTGGTAGATATTCGTTCCGCCGGACGTGACGACCCAGCCCCTGGGGATGGTGATGCTGAAATCGGCGGTTTCATACTTTTCGGTCTGCACGGCCTTTGCCGCCGTTTCGGTGATCTTGACTCCGCCCTCGGTTTTGGTCTTTGTGCCGTCATCGTTGACGGTGGTTTTATTGCCGCAGGCGGCAAGGGATATTGCAGCGGCAAGAATAACGGCAAAAAGAATGCTTGCCTTAATAAACTTTTTCATGGTTTTTCCTCCGTTCAGTGCATCAGTTCGGTTATATCCGGCGGTATTTCAATATCGTTGGCGCTGTAGTTGCTGTATTCGTTCTCCGCCGGAATGATTTCGGTAAGCGGCAGGATTTTATTATCATATGTTATCGCCGCCGAATGGGTTATTGTTGCGATCTCGTCGTAATATGCTGTCAGCTTCTCAATTTTCTTGAGCCGGTATCTGTTGCCGCCTCCGAATTTAGGAAGATGCTCCGCCGCAGTACCGTCGCTGTTGGTGATCTTATCGGTATAGTCTGCACTGTTATCGGGAATTGCATCGTAAACCAGCTTATAAAAGGCTTTGTCGGTCACTAAGATATTGCCGTTAAACAGGGTGATTATTTTTTCGCCGTCCGACATTGCCGAGCAGTTCGCCTCCCATATGATAACGCCTCGGTTTTTGTCGTCAAAATAAGAGGTAATTCCCGCTGTTACATCCTTGTCCTGCTTTGTAGCATAGATATAAAGCTTGCCGTCGGCGATCACAACGCTGCTGCCGCTGTCAAACCGCGTTATTCTGCTCCTGAAATCGGGTATCTCGGAAAGTGTCTTTCCGTCTGCGGAATACTGATAGGTATGCTCGAAGTATATCATCCCGAACTGCGATTCCTTTGCGGCATACGGGCCGTTATTCGACGGCGCTTCAAGAGAAAATCGTCTGCCGCCTGAAAAAATCACATCCAGATCGGCACCGTTAAAATCACGGGAATGCAGATATATCGGCTTTGCCGTATCCGGCAGGCTGTATATCTCCATGCAGTTCTTTCCGTTCGGCAGCGCGGAATCCGTGCTGAATTTATATAATTTACCAGCCGAAAGGAAAACGCTTGTAAGCTCACCCTTTGCGACAGCCGGATCCGTGTCGGTGAAAACGGTATCGAAGTTGAGAAGCCCTTCGCCGCCGACAAATGTCTTGTAGTCCGATTGGTCATACGGTATGCCGCGCTCCTTTAAGAGCAGCTGCTCAAGATTGATCGGATCCGCCTGTGTGGAAGCATTCATCGAGTTGTCCGGATCAGAGTCGTCCGTTCCCAACGGCTTTTTCGCACAGCCGTACAGCACCATACTCACGAGCAGAAAGACCGCCAATATCCGGTGCAGAAAATGCTTGTTATGCTTTTCCTTTGAATATAAGTGTTCGTGCCGCATCGGCTGTTCCTCCTTATTGGTTTTCGTAGCTGAAACTAAAGTCGGTAATCTTCGGTCTGTTCCATGTCGTAAGGTTGATATCCTGCGGCGAAAACAGCGTCAGGGTATACAGGGTCTTACTATCCTTTTCAACCGCTATATCGAAATTGATATCAAAGTGCTTTTCAAACAGCTTTTGATCGCCGTCTGCTACCGTAATATCCACTCCGGTCAGCTTTACAGCCTTATCCGTACCGTTCGACGCATATACCGTAAGCTGCAGGTTATCGTTTGTATCTATATACATTTCCGTAACCTTGCACATTACGGCGTCCTCATAGAATATCTCCGTGTTGTTCAGATCAAACGGAATAAAGAATTTCGCCCACGCACGGCCGTCTTCCTTAGCGGAAAGACCATCGAAGGTAAAACCGGCTTCATCATATTTTGCCTGCAGCTTGGAGCGGACATCGTCATTCCATTCCAATTTCCAGCCGTCATCTGCACGCGTCATGATCGTTGACAGATAGACCGACTTTTCCTTTTCCGCCGGATAGTTTTCGGGTATCTGATAATACAGTGCCGTGAACCATACGGAATCCTTATCCTTCGCCGCAACGGCGATCAGACTCTTGCCGTACTCACGGAATTTATCGTAGGAGGTGTTGTAATACTGATCGATAACCGAGTCGTCCGTGTTGCGGAACAGCTTTTTGAACTCTTTTTTGTCCTTGCCGGCATACTCGATCAGCTTATCCGTAAGCTGCTTTGCCGCTTCCGTGATGTCTGCATCGTCTTTTTCCTTTGTATCATCGCCGCTCGGCTTTATTGGGATGCCGGATGTTTGATCCGTATCCGAAGGAGCTTGTGAACCGTCGTCTTTTCCCGCCGGTTCGGTCTGCGTTGTACCGGGCTTCGGGTTGCTGCCGTCTATCACGCCGTAAAGCGTCGGCACACCGAGGTTTGTAAGTATGCAGATGATCAGCCCGCAGGCGATCAGTCCGCTTGTAAAGGCGGCAAGCCCTTTGCCGCTGCGTTCGGGATTTTTGCCCTTTGTTACGGCGTTCTTGATGCCGAGCAGCAGGGAGTTATTCTCCGATACCGCCGAGCAGAACAGCAGCAATGCCAGCGACAGCACAAAGGCATACGGCAGAAACAACGCTATGACAACTGCGGCAATAAAGAACCACAATGCCGGAGGTTTCAGGCGTACCATATTGCAAACGGTCGTTTTCAGCCGCTTTCCAAAGCCGCCGCGCTTTATTTCGGTGATCAACTTGCTGACCGACACCATCAGAAAATAGAAGAACAGGGCGGCAAAAATCTGATTGACAATATTGTTTTTTGAAAACAGCGTGTTTGCAAACACCGCTGTAATGACCGCCGAGGCAAGAGCCATTACAAGCCGCAGTATCAGGCTCGGCCAGAACCTTTTGCCCTCGTATGAGCTTATTATTGCGTCGAATGCATTGGAAAGTATGTTTTTCAGTTTCATACGCCTCACCTCACAATACCGTTTTCAGCACGGCAATAATCACTGCGGCACACACGTTCACGGCAAGCGCGATCAGGAAACCTTTCAGCGCCTTTTTATAAGAACGCTTTTCGGCGGGCGCTTCTTCCTGCTCGCTTTCGGGGAGGACAAACTCACGCTTGCCTATGAGCATATCGGCGATCCACTGTCGGTTTTCATCGGTAGCCGCAAACACATGAATGAACATCTGCGGGAAGCTGTCGGTAGGCGTAAAAACCGTGCCGGCAAAGGAATATCCGTTACTGTCCATTTCGATCACAGCCCCGTGAACACAGCCTTCTTCTCTTCGCTCGATTTTGAGCTGAATATCCGGTTCCCTCAGCGCCGTTTCCACGCACGCCCGCAGGTACAGTTCCGCTGCCGTAAGATCAAACGGTCCGGAAATCGTCAATAGACCTCGACAAGCGTCTATACGGAGCCATGCACCGTCCACAAGCAGAAGATAGGTGTCGCCCGTGCCGTCCTTTTCCTGCATTTGTACCCGATAGCATTTCTTCGGGCAATATAGTGCCGTAAGAAGGAGCTTCATCGAATCGGCCGGCTGCAGGCCTTCCGCTTGCTCTGTGAGCGATCCCTCCGCAAGCAGCTGTGCGTCCAATCCCTCTTTCAGTTCGGGAGGCATGGCTTCCTTCAATTGCAAAATAGCAGATCGAAGATCATAAATCGGAGAAAGAGCGTCCGCCGTCAGTCCGAGCAGTTCGCCGAGACGGTCTATCGCCAAATAGGACAGTTTTCTTACCTGCATCTTACATTCCTCCCTTCGTTCCGGTCGTGTAGAAGTCTTTCACTGCCGAATTGAACCATTCGACATATTGTTCAGCCACACTGCTGCCCTTGATCATCTCGTTTGCCGTGTCACTCATATTGCCGAAAATGCCCCATCCGAGGCCGTCTTCGCCGAAAATGCCGGTCGCCGTATCTTTGACGCTTTGCCAACTGCTGACCAGATCCAATGCACCGGAAATGTTCTTGATATTCTCGCCGTAGGCGCCGTCGGCGATCCGCTGCGCCAGCTCCTCACGGGTATATACAACACTCGGGTCAAAGCTTGTATCCAGATGCAGTTCTTTATTGCGGGAGTACATATAATCCGTAAACAGATCCGCCAAATGCTCGACAGTGCCGCCCGCGCTGACGGCGTCCGCCGCCGTAGAGGTGCCCATTGCCAGACCGGAAACGGCATCCCATATTCCGACGGCGGGAACACTGTCGGTCGCCATGCCGAACGCCGTTCCCACAGACAGCGAGCTTACAAAGGCTTTGTTCCACGCTTCATCGGCATTCCCGGTCTCGTTATATACATCCAGATACTTCTGGAATGCCTTGCCTGCGGCGACTACGCCCTTCATCACCTTGCCGACGCCTCCCATTTTCTCAAATGAGTTGGAAAGCAGGTCGATACTGTCATTGCCCATCTTAGACCACTGCTCGGCGGTCATTCCCCAATAGGTTTTCGGAATTTCCGGAACGGGCTTTTTCTTATCGGGTATTTTGCCGGTGTAATGCGCAACGCCGATTGTGATACCAAAGAACATCAGAAGACTTGCGGTAAGCGCACCCTGCTCAAGAACCTTCTTCGGGCTCCACGACGGCTCGCCCTCGCCGTATTCGCCGAGTCTGCCGCCGGTAGAATCGTCCACATCCTTATCCGCCGAAGCAAATCCGCCCTTATAGTCGCCGCTGCTTTTAAGACTCCAATGCGAGGTAAATTCTTTCACCTCGCCGCTCATCATGGCGACCGCGTCGCCGTAGGATTTGAAATACGGCTTGCCGCTATCGTCAAGCGCAGGAGTCAGCGCATCATTCTTATTTATCAGCGTATCAAGCAGATTATATGTTGTGCTGCCTTTTTTTGCATAAAGGGTAAGACCCAGTATTTTATCGTTGTCGGAAAGGTCGCTTAGATACTGAAAATCCTCCCAGCTCTGATCGGTCATGCCGATATCATAATTGCCGAGTATCGTGTCATACCAGCCGAACGCCGTAAAATCGATAAACGTCATGTTGTCGGGCAGCTTGATATCGCGCAGCGACACACAGCCCTCAAATGCGCCCATGGCTATCCAGTCAAGCTTTGGCATTTCGGGGAGCGCTTTCAGCGATACATCGTTCTGGAACGCATACTTTTCAATATATTCAAGATTTTTGCAGCCCGAAATTTCTTCAAGGTTCACTGAGCTTAAACGCCTTATGCAGGTGACATTGTCGTTGATATACACCTTTTTAAGGTTGTGATCCTCAATATCCACGCCAATGACCTTTACCTCGCCGTACAGCGGAATGGTGACCGTTTCCGGAACGGCGATCTCGGTTTTTTGCCCCACATATGAAACATAGCCGCAGATCTCGCCGGTCTTGTACTCTGCCATGAGATCGGTCACGACCCATTCGCCGAGCATGGAATAGTCGTAGCTGTACCAATGTGACGAATAATTGATACGCGGACCTGCCAGCTGACCCTCCTGCTGCCGTTTCATGTAGTAGATACGGGTCATGTCTTTGACGGTATCCCATGCAGGGTCATCTGCGCTTGCAGGCTTGTTGATCATTTCAGATATTCCGGTATAGAAAAATTGATAAAACGCAAAAGCGCCCGGCATATCCCAATGAGCAAGGGGATCGCGTTCATCAGGCTTATTACCGGAAACGGTCGTCAGCGCCTTTCCGGAAGTTCCGACAAGGCAGCCGTTTTCGTCAACCTGAAACAGATCCGGCTGCTCTGTAATTGTTGAAGTGCCTACAGTATAATTTCTTTGCGGTGCATTATCCGAATCGTCCTTCGGTGGGTAGTAGTAACCGTAATACGCCATACCGGCAACTGTATTGTTGGAAACAAACTCCATATAGTCTTCAAGGGTGCTCCCCATAGACGAGCCGTCGTTATATACTTCGCCCTCGCCGTCCCATTTGGCGCCGTCTTTCCATGTGGAATAACAGGTAGGGCAATAGTATGTAGACACATATCGCAGCTTATTGCCGACCTTTTCAACAATACCTGGGACGGTGTATCTTCCGTCGTCCTCAACCTCCACATAGTATTCGATCATCTTGTCGCCGTGTCCCGAGCAGCGATAGTTTAGCCCCGGCACCATAGCGGCGTTGCCGTCGGTAAGACCGTAATAATCCTCATCAAGCACGGTATGCCCGTTTTCTCTTGCCGACACGGTTATCGGCAGGAGTTTCCCTCGCCGAAGCCGTCAGCGGCATAAGCGACATGACCATAACCGCCGCAAAGACTGCGGTCAGCAGCCGCGCCCGATACTTTTTATGGTTTTTGTGTTTCATATGCGTTCCTCTCCTTCTTCAAGGCTGAGTATATTAGCTTATATACTTATGCATAGTAATTATAGCAAAAGAATCAACAAAAATTAAGGGGTGTTTCAAAAGTGTCCATTGACTTTTCTGAAATTCAGCCCGTTTACCCCCTTTTCTTTTATGAGAAAACCTTGTATAATAGTGTTAAACAAACGATAACGAGGTAATTGTTATGAAGTTCAGAGAGAAATTGAATGAGTACATGGAAAGGCTGTCCTGCTCGGCAAAGGATCTTTGCGCTCTGTCCGGCATTTCCACCGCATCGTTCAGCCGATACAAAAACGGCGAGCGTGTACCGGAGATAAGCACAGATTCTTTTGAAAAGCTGTGCGGCGCTATTGCGAAGATTGCCGAGCAGAAAAAAGTGCCGGATATTTCGCCCGACTCCGTTAAAGAAGCCTTTATTGCCTGTGAGGATTTTAACGCGACCGACAAGGAAACTCTGCGGCAAAATTTCAACACGCTGATTTCGGAGCTCAATATCAATCTGGCGAGACTCAGTCAATACACGAACTATGACACCTCCGCTATCTTTCGTATCCGCACCGGTTCAAGGAGACCGGGTGACGCCGAACAGTTTGCCTCCGCCGTGGCTTCTTTTGTCTCCCGTGAAATGGGTACGGCTCAGGGAATCTACGCAGTGGCGGGTCTGATAGGCTGTGAGCCGGAAAAAATCTATGACCTGTCGGTACGCTATTCAAAGATCAAAGGCTGGCTTCTTGAACGCACGGAGCAGGAGGACCGTGACAGCGTTTCAAATTTTTTGAGTAAGCTGGATGAGTTTGACCTGAACGAATATATCAAGGTCATCAAATTCGAAGAGCTTAAAGTGCCGTCCGTGCCGTTTCAGCTGCCGTCCTCAAAAACCTATTTCGGCATCAAAGAAATGATGGAAAGCGAGCTTGATTTTTTAAAAGCGACGGTGCTTTCAAAATCCACGGCTCCCGTAACTATGTACAGCGATATGCCGCTGAAGGAAATGGCGAAGGATCCGGATTTCCCGAAAAAGTGGATGTTCGGCATGGCTATGATGCTGAAAAAAGGATTGCATCTGAACCAAATACATAACCTTGACCGCTCCTTTGACGAAATGATGCTGGGGCTTGAGAGATGGATACCGATGTATATGACGGGGCAGATATCTCCGTATTATTTTAAGAATATTCAGAACAATGTTTTTCTGCATTTTCTGAAGGTGTCGGGGACCGCAGCGCTTTCGGGCGAGGCTATTGCAGGATACCAAGCCGACGGCAGATATTATCTCACAAAGGTGAAGAAAGAGGTCGAATACTACCGAAAGAGAGCCGAGGAGATGCTCCGAAACGCTTATCCGCTGATGGATATCTATCGTAGCGAACGGGAAAACGATCTGAACGCTTTTCTGTCTGACGATACAAGGCGATCCGGTAAACGGCGCAGTATACTGTCCACGCTGCCGCTGTATACCATGAGCGAAAAACTTTTGAACCGCATTCTATCAAGGCACGGAACAGATGCCGAACAAGCAGAAAAAATCAAAAAGAATGTCGCTGCTCAAAAAAAGCGGATTATGACCATTCTCGAAACGGAAATCATAGAGGATTCCGTACCGATATTCACTCCGGAAGAGTTCGTTTCTCATCCCCCGGTGCTTGAGCTTGCCGGCGTTTTCTGCGAGCGGGATATTCTTTACAGTAAAGCCGAATACGAAGAGCATCTGAAAGAAACCGAAGCTTTTGCCGAACGCAATCCCAACTATGTGCTGAACGAAGGCATATCCCACGCCTTCCGCAATCTGCAGATACTCATTCATGAGGGGCAGTGGGCCATGGTGTCCAAAGGAAACTCCCCGGCGATCCACTTTGTTATCCGCCACACCAAGCTGCGCAGTGCAATAGAAAACTTTATCCCGCCGGTGACGGAAGAGTAACATTGAATACTCGGCGCTGTTTGTAGTAATCTATCCGCTTTGGAGATGGATGGTACTCTGAAACGCTGTACCCGAGAGAATGCCAGAGAAGTTGTTATCAATATGCGGCTGAGGAACGTAGAATAAAATCACTTTGCAGTAATGATTACGCCTGCAACTTTAATCAATATTCAAAATGTTTTCTAATCATTTTCTTGTTAACTATAAAAAAGCGCAACG
>ERZ779888.4102-NODE-4102-length-10096-cov-3.372772_pt1 | contig 10096 bp, 19 predicted proteins | sample MGYA00511245_ERZ779888 | MGnify/ENA primary metagenome ERZ779888 (study PRJEB29588, sample SAMEA2155255) | human gut metagenome | biome: human gut; feature: human-associated habitat; material: faeces | place: Denmark | collected 2008/2010 ... | reverse complement strand
ACTTGCAAAACATATATTATTGTGATATCATTAATTCGTTATGACTGCAAAGATGTGCAAGGTTGTCGATACACCAGGCAAAGTTGTCTAATGATATCGGGTTATTTGTACGGAGCAAGTCTATACTAGATATAGGCGAAGGGAGGAAAATTAATGTCAAACACAAAGGTTCGTGTTAGATTAAGTTCATACGACCATAGAATTTTAGATAGTGCAGCTGCTAGAATAGTTGAAACTGTTAAAAGATCTGGTGGAAAAGTTAGTGGACCAGTACCACTTCCAACTGAAGTTGAAAAAATAACAATTTTAAGAGCAGTTCACAAATATAAAGATTCTCGTGAACAATATGAATCAAGAACACACAAAAGATTAATTGATATTAAAGATCCAAGTAAGGAAACACTAGACGCATTAAGACGTTTAGATTTACCAAGTGGTGTTAATATCCAAATAAAAGAATAATAAGGAAAAAATAATAATTTAAAAAAAGGAGAAAAAAATATGAAAGGAATCTTAGGTAGAAAGATTGGAATGACTCAAGTTTTTTCTAAAGATGGAAAATTAGTTCCAGTTACTGTAATCGAAGTTGAACCAAACGTTGTAACTCAAGTTAAAACAGTTGAAAATGATGGCTATAATGCAATTCAATTAGCTACAGTATCAGTTAAAGAAAAACATAGTAATAAAGCTAGTATGGGTCATACAAAAAAAGCAAATACAGCTCCTAAGCGCTTCTTAAAAGAAATTAAAGGAGTAGATACTAATAGTTATACATTAGGACAAGAACTTACTGCATCTTTATTTGAAGCAGGGGAAATTGTAGATGTAACAGGAATTAGTAAAGGAAAAGGTTATCAAGGTGTTATTAAAAAGAATAACCAATCACGTGGACCAATGGGACACGGTTCAAAATATCATAGAGGTGTAGGATCTCTAGGTACAATGCTTCCAAAAAGAGTATTAAAAGGTAAAGCATTACCATCTCACATGGGAGATGTACAAACAACTATCCAAAATTTAGAAATTATCAAAGTAGACATGGACGAAAACTGCATTTTAGTTAAAGGTAGTGTTCCAGGTGCTAAAAAATCTTTAGTTTTAATTAAAACAGCTGTTAAAACAGATAAGAAAAATGAAGCTTTTGATTTAATATCTTATGAAGAAATCAAAGAAGAAACAGTTGTAAATGAAGAAGCTTTAGAAGATAATTCTAATGAAACTTCAGCAACTGAAGAATAAACAGTTTGGTTTTGAAAGGAGAATTAATTATGAAAGTAGAACTTTTAAATATTAATGGTGAAAAAATTAAAGATATTAACTTAGATAAAGAAATTTTTGGAATAGAACCTAATAACAAAGTGTTAAAAGATGCAATTGATTTAGCTAGAGCATCTTTAAGACAAGGAACTGCTAAAACTAAAAATCGTAGTGAAGTTAGTGGTGGTGGTAGAAAACCATATAAACAAAAAGGAACAGGTAACGCTCGTCAAGGATCAATCAGAGCCGTTCAATGGGTTGGTGGAGGTATAGCCTTTGGACCAGTACCTAGAAGTTACAATAAAAAACAAAATAGAAAAGAAAGAAGATTAGCAGTTAAGAGTGCTTATATTTATAAAGCAAAAGAAAATGGTCTTGTATTAGTTGATGAAATCAAATTTGCAACTCCAAAAACTAAAGAAATGTTAAAACTTCTTGAAACATTAAAATTAACAAATGAAAAAGTATTAATAGTAGTTAAAGAATATACAGAAAATGTAATTTTAGCAGCAAGAAATTTACAAAATGTAGTAGTTGTATTACCAAGCGAAATTGGTGTTTTAGATATTGTTAGTGCAGATAAAATGTTAATTGAAAATAGTGCATTTGAAGAAATAAAGGAGGCATTAAAATAATATGAAATATTTAGATATTATAAAAGCACCAGTTGTTACTGAAAAAAGTGCTTTATTAAACGAAAAAAATGAATATGCTTTCTTTGTTGATGTTAAAGCAAATAAAACAGAAATTAAGGATGCAATTGAAAAATTATTTAATGTAAAAGTTAAAGAAATAAGAACAATAAATGTTCATCCTAGAAAAAGAAGAGTTGGTCGTTATACAGGTCTTACAAATCGTAAGAAAAAAGCAATTGTTACTTTAGAACAAGGCCAAACTATCAACTTAGGTTAAGGAGGAATTAATTTATGGCAATTAGAAATTATAAACCAACCACAAATGCAAGACGTGGTATGAGTACTCTAATTAATGACGAAATTACAACTAATAAACCTGAAAAAAGCCTTCTTGCTCCAATTAGTAAAAAAGCAGGAAGAAATAATCAAGGAAAAATAACTGTTCGTCATCAAGGTGGAGGAGAAAAAAGAAAGTATCGTATAATTGATTTTAAAAGAAATAAATTTGGTATTGAAGGAACAGTAGCAAGTGTTGAATACGATCCAAATAGAAGTTCAAATATTTGTTTAATCAATTACGCTGATGGAGAAAAAAGATATATTCTTGCTCCAAAAGGAATTAAAGTTGGAATGAAAGTTATCAGTTCAGAAAATGCTGATATTAAGATTGGTAATGCTTTACCAATTGCTAATATTCCAGTAGGTACAACAGTACACAATGTTGAATTAAAACCTGGTAAGGGTGGAGAACTTGCTCGTTCTGCAGGAAGTTCAGTACAAATACTAGGAAGAGAAGGAAACTATGTTTTAGTAAGACTTACATCAGGAGAAGTTAGAAAAGTTCTTGGAACTTGTTTAGCTACAGTTGGTGAAGTTGGAAATGAAGATTATGGACTAGTAAAATTAGGAAAAGCAGGTCGTAAAAGACATATGGGTATAAGACCAACAGTTCGTGGTTCTGTTATGAACCCTAATGACCATCCACATGGTGGTGGTGAAGGTAAAGCACCAGTTGGTAGAAGTGGCCCAATGACTCCTTGGGGTAAACCAGCTCTTGGATACAAAACTAGAAAGAAAAAAGCGTCAGATAAACTTATCGTACGTCGTAGAAATGGAAAATAGGAAGGAATTGATAATATGGCTAGAAGCATTAAAAAAGGACCTTATGTATTCGATAGATTACTAAAAAAGGTACAAATGTTAAATGAAAATAATAAAAAAGAAGTTATTAAGACTTGGTCTCGTCGTTCAACTATCTTCCCTGATTTTATAGGACATACATTTGCAGTACATAATGGAAAAGAATTTATTCCTGTATATGTAACTGAAGATATGGTTGGACACAAACTTGGTGAGTTTGCATTAACTCGTAAGTTTGGTGGTCACGGCGATAATAAAACTAAGTAAGGTAGTAACAAGAGGAGGATATAAAAATGGAAGTTAAAGCTATTATAAAAGGAGTTAGAATTAGTCCAATTAAACTTCGTTTAACAGCAGATATGATTCGTGGAAAAAGCGTAAGCGAAGCTAAAAATATAGTTAATAACTATAATAGTAAACCAGCAAGAATAATTAAAAAAGCACTTGACTCAGTAGTTGCTAATGCTATTAACAATAATAAGTTAGATGAAAACAAATTATATGTTAAAGAAATTAGAGTAGATATGGGGCAAGTATTAAAAAGAAGGGTACCTGGTTCTCGTGGTTCTATTGATAAAAACGATCATAGAACATCTCATGTAGTAATCGTGGTAGACGAAAAGTAGGAGGAAAGATTTATGGGACAAAAAGTTAGTCCAACAGGACTTAGAATTGGCGTTAATAAAGATTGGGAATCTAAATGGATGGCTCCTAAAAAAGATGTTGCTAAGTATTTAAATAATGATATTAAAATCAGAAAGTATTTAGAAACTAATTTAAAAGATGCTGGTATATCTAAAATAGAAATTGAAAGAAATCCAAAAAGATGTGAAGTTATAATTAATACTTCAAAACCAGGAGTAGTAATTGGTCGTGGTGGTGAAGGAATTACAAAACTTAAAAGTGAATTAAAAACTTTAGTTGGTGAAGATATTCAAGTTTCAATTGCAGATGTTAAAGATATAGATTTAAATGCACAATTAGTTGCACAATCTATTGCTACACAAATTGAAAATAGAGCACCATTTAGAGTTGCAGAAAAAAAAGCTATAAGAAACGCTATGAAAGCTGGAGCTAAGGGAATTAAAACTTTAGTATCTGGAAGATTAAATGGTGTTGAAATGGCAAGAAGTGAAGGTTACTCTGAAGGAAATATACCGCTTCATACTATCCGTGCAGATATAGATTATGGTTTTGCTGAAGCATTAACTACTTACGGAAAACTTGGAGTTAAGGTATGGATTTACAAAGGAGAAATACTTCCTGCTAAAGCTAAAAAAGGAGGTAATAACTAATGTTAATACCATCTAGAACAAAATATAGAAGAGTACATAGATTAAAATACGAAGGAAAAGCTAAAGGAAATACGCATCTTACAAATGGTGAATATGGACTTATGGCTAAAGAAGGTGCTTGGATTACAAATAATCAAATCGAAGCAGCTCGTATTGCTATGACTCGTTATATGAAACGTGGTGGAAAAGTATGGATTAATATTTTCCCACAATTAGGACGTACTCAAAAACCTTTAGAAACTAGACAAGGTAAAGGTAAAGGTGACGTTAAAGAATGGGTTGCAGTTGTTAAAGAAGGAAAAATTATGTTTGAAGTTGGTGGAGTATCTGAGGAAATCGCTCGTGAAGCTCTACGTTTAGCTTCTCATAAATTATGTATTAAAACAAAATTCGTAAAGAAAGAAGATGAGGCTAAAGATGAAAACTAGTGAAATTCGTAAAATGTCTAAAGAAGACATTAATAAGAAAATAACTGAAATCAAAACTGAATTATTTGATTTAAGAATGAAACAAGCTACTGGAAATCTTGATAAACCTCATAGAATTAATGCTTTAAGAAAAGATGTAGCTAGATTAAAAACTGTTTTAAATGAATTAGATGGGAGTGAAAAATAATGGAAACTAAAAGAGCTGAATTAATCGGTAAAGTTGTTAGCAATGCTAATGATAAAACTATTACAGTTTTAGTAGAAACTTATCGTAATCACCCATTATATAAAAAGAGAGTAAAATACTCTAAAAAGTATGCTGCTCATGATGAAAAAAATATTGCTAGTGTAGGAGACACAGTTAGAATTGCTCAAACTAGACCTTTATCTAAAACTAAGAGATATGAATTAGTTGAAGTAATTGAAAAAGCTGTAGTTTTATAAGAAGGAGGATTAGAGAATATGATAATGCAACAATCAAGATTAAAAGTTGCTGATAACTCTGGTGCTCGTGAACTTATGGTTATTAGAGTATTAGGTGGCAGCAAACGTGTTTATGGAAATATTGGAGACATTGTTGTAGGAACTGTTAAAAAAGCTATTCCTAATGGTAATGTTAAAGAAGGTAAAGTAGTAAAAGCTGTTATTGTAAGAACTGTACAAGGCGTTAGACGTGAAGATGGTAGTTATATCAAATTTGATGACAATGCTTGCGTTTTAATCAAAGAAGATAAATCACCAATCGGAACTCGTGTTCTTGGTCCAGTTGCTCGTGAATTACGTGATAAAGAATTTACTAAGATCGTATCACTTGCTCCTGAGGTTTTATAGGAGGATATATGAAAGTTAAAGTTGGAGATAAAGTTAAAGTACTTACTGGAAAAGATAAAGGTAAGGAAGGAAGAGTTTTATTTACTCTTAAAAATAAAGACCGTGTTGTTGTTGAAGGTATCAATATTGTTAAAAAACATATGAAACCATCAAGAATGAATGAAACTGGTGGAATATTAGAAGTTGAAAATCCTATTCATGTATCTAATGTAAAAGTATTAACAGCTAAAGAAGACAAAAAAGTAAAAGAAGTTAAAGAAGTAAAAACTGAAAAGAAAGCTACTAAAAAGAAGGGCACAGGTGATAAATAATGAATTCATTAAAAGAATTATATAATAAAGATATCAAACCAGCACTTAAAGAAAAATTTAATTATTCTTCAGTTATGGAAATTCCTAAATTAGAGAAAATTGTAGTTAATATTGGTGTTGGAGATGGATCTCATGATGATAAATTAATCGATGCTGCTAGAGCTGATTTAGAAGCTATAACTGGACAACATGCAGTTATTACAAAAGCTAAAAAATCAATTGCAGGATTTAAATTAAGAGAAGGACAAAGTATTGGAACTAAAGTAACATTACGTGGGGAAAATATGTATGTATTCTTAGAAAAATTAATTAAAATTTCTTTACCTCGTGTAAGAGATTTTAGAGGTATATCACCAAAAGCTTTCGATGGTAGAGGAAATTATACTTTAGGAATTAAAGATCAATTAATTTTCCCAGAAATCGATTATGATAATGTAGTTAAATTAAGAGGTATGGATATTGTTTTTGTTACAACAGCAAAAACTAATGAAGAAGCCTTAGAATTATTAAAAGGCTTTGGACTTCCATTTAGAAAGTAGGTAATGAGAGATGGCAAAAACTAGTTTAAAAGTTAAAAATTCAAGAACTCCTAAATTTAAGGTTAGAGCATACACTCGTTGCGAAAGATGTGGAAGACCTCATGGAGTTTTACGTAAATTTGGATTATGTCGTATTTGCTTTAGAGAATTAGCAAATGAAGGTAAAATCCCAGGCGTAAAGAAATCAAGTTGGTAGAAAGGAAGTAAATTATGGTAAACGATACAATAGCTGATATGCTTACAAGAATTCGTAATGCAGGTCAAATGAAATATGCTAATGTTGCAGTTTTAAATACTAAGATGACTAGAGAAATAGCTAGAATCTTAAAAGAAGAAGGCTATATTAATGATTATAGTAGTAATGAAGAAACTAAAATGTTAGATTTATCACTTAAATATGGTGAAAATAAGAAAGAAAGAGTTATTACTGGTCTTAAGAGAATTAGTAAGCCAGGACTTAGAGTATATGCTAAACGTGATGAACTTCCTAGAGTACTAAATGGTTTAGGAATTGCAATTATTTCTACATCTAAAGGAATCATGACTGATAAAAAGGCTAGAGAAAATGGCCTAGGAGGAGAAGTACTTGCCTATATTTGGTAAGGAAAATTAGGTTATGAGTAGAATTGGAAATAGAGTTTTAAATATACCTAATGGAGTTACAGTAACTCTTGATGGAAATAAAATGACTGTTAAGGGACCTAAAGGAGAACTTAGCAAAGAATTTAACAAAGATATTAATATTGAAGTTAAAGAAAATACTATCGTTTGTACAAGAGCAAACGAAAACAAATTTACAAAGAGTATTCATGGTACTACTAATGCATTAATTAAAAATATGTTAACTGGTGTATCTGAAGGTTTTGTAAAAGAATTAGAAACAGTTGGTGTAGGTTATAGATTTGCTGTTTCTGGAAATCAAATTACAGTTAGTGCTGGATATTCTAAACCTGTTATTGTTGAAATTCCTGCTGGTATTACTGTTGAAGGTGTTTCAACTACTGAATTAAAGATTTCTGGTATTGATAATCAAAAAGTATCTGAATTTGCGGCTGATATTCGTAAAATTAGAAAACCTGAACCTTATAAAGGAAAAGGTATTAAATATAAAGGCGAAGTTATTAGACGTAAAGAAGGTAAGAAAGCTGCTAAATAGGAGGTATAGTTATGATAAAGAAAGAATCAAACAATGTTGCTAGATTAAGAAGACATGCTCGTGTTCGTAAAACTGTTTTTGGAACTGCGGAAATGCCAAGATTAAATGTATTTAGATCAAATAGTGAGATTTACGCTCAAATTATTGATGATGAAGCCCAAACTACTTTAGTAAGCTCTTCTTCTGTAGCTTTAAAGCTTGAAAATGGTGGAAACATCGAAGCTGCTAAAGCTGTAGGTGCTGATATTGCTAAAAAAGCTAAAGAAGCTAAAATCAAAAAAGTCGTATTTGATAGAGGTGGCTACCAATATCATGGACGTGTAGAAGCTCTTGCTGATGCTGCACGTGAAAACGGACTAGAGTTCTAGAGGGAGGGAAATAATGGAAGAAAATAAAGAAATTTTAAATACTGAAGTTACTACTGAAACTACAGTAAAAGAAAATAATAAAAACTTTAAAAAGGATAGAAAACCTAGAAAAGAATTTAAGAAGAATTTCGAACCTAAAAAGAAGCTTTTAGAAGAAAAAGTTATTTCTATCACTCGTGTAACTAAAGTTACTAAAGGTGGTCGTCACTTTAGATTTGCTGCTACTATGGTAGTAGGTGATGGAAAAGGTTTAGTAGGAATTGGAACTGGAAAATCTATGGAAGTTCCAGAAGCTATCAAAAAAGGTATTCAAGCTGCTAATAAGAATTTAGTTAAAGTTGATATCGTTGATGGTAGAACTATTTCACATGATCAAATTGGTAAATGTGGAAGAGCTAAAGTATTAATTAAACCTGCTAAAGAAGGTACTGGTATTATCGCTGGTGGTGCTGTTCGTGCAGTGCTTGAAATTGCTGGTGTTAAAGATATCGTATCTAAATCACTAGGAGCTAACACTCAAGTAAATGTTGCTAAAGCAACTTTAGAAGCATTAAAATCACAAAGATCAAAAGAACATATCGCTGAACTTCGTGGTAAGAAAGTTGAGGAGTTATAGTATGAAATTAAATGAATTAAATAAATTACCAGAAGCAAAAAGAAGAAAAATAGTAGGTCGTGGACCTGGTTCTGGTATGGGTAAAACTTCAACTCGTGGAGAAAATGGACAAAAGTCTAGAACAGGAGCAAGTATTAAACCTTGGTTCCGTGGTGGACAATCTCCATTATATCGTGTATTACCTAAAAGAGGATTTAACAACGCTAACTTTACAGTTAGATATGCTACAATCAATTTAAGTGACTTAAATAGATTTAATGATGGTGATGTTGTTACTCTTGAATTATTAAAAGAAATGGGAATTATTAAGAAAGAATTATCTGGATTAAAAGTTTTAGGTAATGGAGAATTAGAAAAGAAAATTACAATTAAGGCTAATAGATTCTCTACAAAGGCTGTTAGTAAGATTGAAAATGCTGGTGGAACTGCTGAGGTGATTTAATATGTTTGCAAATCTTAAAGGATTATTTAATCCTTCAAATAAGGATTTACGCAAAAGAATATTGTTTACCTTAATGTGTTTAGCTATATTTGCTCTTGGAACTAATATAATAATTCCTGGAGCAAAGAGCATTACTAATAACATAGGTTTCTTAGAATTATTAAGTTTAGTAAGTGGAGGAAATTTAAAAACATTTTCAATTTTCTCTTTAGGTGTTATGCCTTATATTACTGCTAGTATTATTACACAGCTTTTGCAAATGGACATTATTCCATATTTTAAGGAATTAAAAGAAAGTGGAGCAACAGGTAGACAAAAAATTAACAAAATAAATAGATATCTTGGAATGCTTTTAGCGTTTGTTCAAGCATATGTATTCTCATTAACCTTATTAAAGGGAGATGCAATGACAACTATTAAATCAACAGTTTATTTAACTGCTGGTACTGCATTTCTAATTTGGCTTGGTGATGAGATGACTAAGAAAGGTATTGGTAATGGTATGTCATTAATAATAATGGCTGGTATTGTTAACAATTTACCTTCAACATTTATTACTGCTTTTCAAAATTTAATTATTAATGGAAGTTATAATATGACTTCTGGAATAATCTTATTTGTTTTATTTATAATTGTTTATTTAGCAATTATTTTAGGTGTAGTTTATATGCAAATTGCTGAAAGAAGAATACCAGTACAATATGCTAAAAAGGTAGTTGGAAGAAGAATGGTAGGAGCTCAAAATACACATATTCCATTAAAGCTAGCAATGGCTGGGGTTATGCCTATTATATTTGCTTCATCATTCATGACATTCCCAGCAATGATTTTACAAATATTCGTAAAAGACATTGCAACACAAACAGGATTCTGGGCAGGAGTATATAGATTCTCTATTGCTTCATCAAATTCTAGTGTGGGAATAGGGTATACAATTGCAAACGCAATAGTATATTTATTATTAATATTAGGATTCACATATTTCTACACATATGCGATGTTCAATCCTGCTGAGATATCAGGAAACATCAAGAGAAATGGTGGATTTATACCAGGTATAAGAGCTGGAAAACCAACT
>ERZ779888.4100-NODE-4100-length-10101-cov-2.593271_pt1 | contig 10101 bp, 10 predicted proteins | sample MGYA00511245_ERZ779888 | MGnify/ENA primary metagenome ERZ779888 (study PRJEB29588, sample SAMEA2155255) | human gut metagenome | biome: human gut; feature: human-associated habitat; material: faeces | place: Denmark | collected 2008/2010 ... | reverse complement strand
CAGCCGTACCAATGCAGAGGATGATTTTGAAGCAGTAGAGGATGAAGATTTCCTCGGCTAATGATAAGGGCGGTGTATGCCGCCCGTACATAGAGGAGTTGTTTTGATGAAAGAGACATGGACAGATATTCCCGGACTGGAAGGGAAATACAAGATCAGTAATATGGGGAGATACAAAAGGCTGTCCCGGTATATTCAGGGGAGAAGACTGCCGGAAGAGATTCTTCCTTTGAACCAGAGTCAGGTAAGGGAAGTTAAGGAAAGGCTTGGAAGAAAGGAACATGTGTATGATATTGCTGACAGCATGGGGATTTCCAGAAAGACCGTCAGCAAGATTAAATCGGGAAGGAGTTACGCATGGGCGAAGTAGGATATAAAACACTGGCAATTGACATAGAGACCTTTTCCGATGTGGACTTAATCAAATGCGGGGTATATGCCTATGCAGACAGTCCTGCATTTGAAATCCTGCTGTTTGCATACAGCTTTGATGATGAAGAAACAAAGATTATTGATTTGGCACAGGGCGAACAGCTGACGGAAGAAATAAAAAATGCCCTGTCTGATGTGGGAATTATTAAGACAGCGTTCAATGCTAATTTTGAGCGTACCTGTCTTTCAAAATATATGGGAGTCCGTTTATCTCCCGAATCGTGGGTTTGTACTGCAGTACAGTCGGCTATGCTTGCCCTTCCGCTTTCTTTGGAGGGTGTTGGGGCGGTTCTGGGGCTTTCTGAGCAAAAGCTGAAGGAAGGTAAGGACTTAATCCGCTATTTTTGTGTGCCTTGCAAACCGACCAAAACAAATGGTGGCAGGAGCAGGAACCTTCCATGCCATGCACCGGAAAAATGGGAACAGTTCAAGACGTACTGCATCCGTGACGTGGATGTGGAAAAAGGTATCCGGCAGAAACTGCATAAGTTTCCGATACCGGAATCTGAGATGGCATTTTACCGTTTGGATCAGGAAATTAATGACAGGGGAGTTTTAGTTGACAGGGAATTGGTAGAACAGTCGATTACCTGTGACCTGTTACATAAAGACATTGTGACGAACCGTGCCTATGAGGTAACGGGACTTGAAAATCCAAATTCTGTATCGCAGTTGAAAGGATGGCTTTCAGAACGTGGAGTGGAAATCGACAGCCTATCCAAAGGAGCAGTTGCGGAGTTGATTGAGGATGCGGATGGGGAAGTGCTGGAGGCTTTAAAACTCCGGCTTCTCATGGCGAAAACATCAGTAAAGAAGTATGAAGCGATTGAACGGTCAGTGTGTTCGGACGGAAGGGTACATGGACTGCTGCAGTTTTATGGGGCAAATCGTACCGGCCGGTGGGCAGGAAGACTGGTGCAGGTACAGAATCTTCCTCAGAATCATATCAGTGACTTGGAACTAGCACGTAGTCTTGTCAGAAGAGGGCAGTTCGAGGAATTGGAATTATTCTACGAATCCACACCAAATGTACTGTCTGAATTAATCCGTACTGCATTTATTCCAAAAGAGGGATGCAGGTTTATTGTTGCGGACTTTTCAGCTATTGAAGCGAGGGTGCTGGCATGGTTATCCGGGGAACAGTGGAGACTGGATGTATTTGCTACACACGGAAAAATATATGAGGCTTCGGCATCGGCCATGTTTGGTGTTCCGATGGAGGAAATTACAAAAGGATCTCCACTGCGACAAAAGGGAAAGATTGCGGAACTGGCTCTCGGATACGGAGGAGCAGTAGGGGCATTGACTTCAATGGGAGCCTTGGCAATGGGACTTAGTGAAGAGGAACTGCCGGGACTGGTATCTACATGGAGAAATGCAAATCCGCATATTACACAGTTTTGGTGGGATGTAGATGAAGCAGCCGTGAGGGCAGTCCGTGAAAGGAAAGAAACACAGGTCGGACTGATTCGTTTTCAGTATGCTTCCGGTATTTTGTTTGCCATGCTCCCGTCCGGAAGGAAACTTGCCTATGTGAAACCGAGAATGGGTGTCAACAAATATGGCAGGGATGGATTGACTTATGAAGGTGTGGGAGAAAACAAGAAATGGGAAAGGATGGATACTTACGGGCCAAAGCTGGTGGAGAATATCGTACAGGGTACTAGCCGGGATATTCTGGCAGAAGCCATGATGAGATTGAAGAAAGCGGGATTCTCCATTGTATTTCATGTACATGATGAAGCGGTGCTGGAAGTGCCGGAAGGAGAATCATCCGTGGAAGAGGTATGCAGGATTATGGCAGAGCAGCCTTCCTGGGTACACGGGCTTCCGCTTCGTGCTGATGGCTACGAGTGCCAATTTTATAAAAAGGATTAGGAGGGATTGCAGGATGAAACTGTATATTTCAACAGGAAATTCCCGAATGGAAAAGAAGTGGAATGGACAGGAGATGGAGTTTAGTGTGTTTTTGGAGCGTCTCTCTCATACTGTCCGTACCAGTGAAACGATGGAACAGTATCGGAAACTGAGCAAGGCAAAGCAGGATTCCATCAAGGATGTGGGTGGTTTTGTGCTTGGAAAGCTGAAGGGCGGTAGAAGAAAGAAAGCAAATGTATTATTCCGTTCTGGTCTGACATTGGATATGGACTATGCCACAGAGGATATTGCAGAGCAGATAGAGCTGTTTTTTGATTTTAGATGCCTAATCTACTCTACCCATAAACACACACCGGAGAAACCAAGACTTCGCTTAATCATCCCATTGTCAAGAACGGTATCGCCGGATGAATATGCAGCAGTGGCAAGAAAAGTGGCAGAGGATATTTGATGATACAACCTACGAACCAAGCCGCCTCATGTATTGGCCTTCCACCTCTGCAGATGGAGAATTCTTTTTCCGTGATATTCCGGGAACATTTTTGAATCCGGATTCTGTATTGGAAAGATATGCAGATTGGAGGGATTCTTCTTCATGGCCTGTCAGCAGCAGACAAAAAGCAGTTGTCAGCAGGGAGATGAAGAAACAGGCTGATCCGTTGTCGAAGGAAGGAATCGTAGGTGCATTCTGCCGGACTTATTCGATAGAAGAGGCAATCCGTATATTTCTGCCGGATGTATATCAGGAAAGCATGATGCCGGAGCGATTTGATTATATTCCGGCAGATTCACAGGCAGGTGTGGTGATTTATGAAGGGAAGTTTGCGTATTCCCACCATGCCACTGATCCGGCTTGTGGGAAGCTGCTGAATGCGTTTGACATTGTCCGCATCCATAAGTTTGGGGAGCAGGATGATAAGGCTGAAGAAGGAACGGATGCAGGAAAGCTGCCATCCTTTAAGGCTATGAGTGACTTTGCGGTGTCGGATGAACAGGTAAAGAGGACACTGGCAAAGGAAAGGGAGAAGGCAGCAAGTGAGGAATTCGATACTGATACCGGGGAATGGCAGACCATGCTGGACTTGGATCGTCAGGGAAAAGTAAAAGACACACTTTCCAATATTGCAACGATTATTCGATTCGATGAGAATCTACAACCTATCGTATTTAATCAGCTGAAGAATGCACTGGATGTCATCGGGGAATTGCCGTGGGTACAGGTCAAAAAAGGATGGGGTGATGCAGATATTGCCTGTGCGAAGCTGTACTTTGAAAGGGTGTATGGGATTTGGTCACCTACCAAATTCAAAGATGCTCTGCTTGCAGTAGTGTCTTCCGAAAGACTTTATCATCCGGTCAAGGAGTATTTTTCCACGTTATCCTGGGATGGATGTAGCAGGATTGACAGTCTGCTGATTGACTATATGGGAGCAGAAAACACACCGTATGTCCGTGCAGTTACAAGAAAAACTCTGGTAGCGGCGGTAGCCCGTATTTATGAGCCGGGTATAAAGTTTGATTCCGTGTTGGTTTTAAACGGTCCGCAGGGGTGTGGTAAGTCTACGTTCTTTGCAAAACTGGGAAAAGAGTGGTATTCGGATTCCCTTACGATTTCTGATATGAAGGATGGAAAAACTGCTGCGGAGAAGCTTCAGGGGTATTGGCTTTTGGAATTGGGAGAGCTTGCGGGTATCAAAAAGGTAGATGTGGAAACCGTAAAATCTTTTGTTACCCGGACGGATGATAAATACAGGCAGTCATATGGAACAACGGTAGAGAGTCATCCGAGGGAATGTGTGATTGTGGGAAGTACAAACTCAGAAGGCGGCTTTCTGCGTGATGTTACCGGAAACAGACGCTTTTGGCCTGTGCATGTAACCGGAAAAGGGAAGCATCGTGGATGGGATTTAACTCCTGAGACGGTAGACCAGATTTGGGCAGAAGCGATTTCCATTTATAAAGATGGAGAAGAGTTGTATCTGAAAGGAAAGGAAGCTGCAGAGGCTTATGTGGCACAGCAGGAAGCAATGGAGTCTGATGAAAGAGAAGGCATTGTGGAGGATTACCTGGAGCGATTACTTCCGGCAGACTGGGACACAATGGATTTGTATCAGAGACGTTCTTATCTTGGTGGTGGAGAGTTTGAAGCAGAAGGAAGAACCGGAACGGTAGTCAGAGAGAGATTCTGTTTAATGGAAGTCTGGTGTGAATGCTTTGGGAAGGAGCGTCAGAATTTCCGAAAGACAGATTCTTATGAGTTAGAATCCATTATTCAAAAAATTGGTGGCTGGAAGAAGTATGAAGGGAATTCCTCCGGCAAAATGCGTATCCCCGGTTATGGTGTACAGAGGGTGTTTGTCAGAGTGAAAAAGGAAACCGCAGGAAACAAATGATGGGTTTCCGTGGGGGATTGGTAAGACGGTAGGCAACAGATGTTGGAAACAGCCATGAAGTCAGCAGGCAAAAGGGCTGTGTCGGTGCTGTTTCCAATGTTTCCACTTATATTTAATAAATGAAAATAAGTATAAGAGGACACGGATACACCCGTATATACGCATATGGGAGAATAGATGTTTTTGAAAGTGGAAACAGCAGAGGGAAACGGAGATGAGGTTTTGCGAGAATGTGTAATTGAAAAGGCTCTGGTAAAAGAGGCAAAGAGCAGGGGCGGCATGGCGGTAAAGTTCGTGTCTCCCGGTTTCGATGGGGTGCCTGACCGTCTCGTTCTGCTTCCTGGTGGGAAGTGTGCATTTGTGGAATTAAAGGCACCGGGAAAAAGCTGCGACCGTTACAGGAAAAACGAAAACATCAGCTGGAAGCCTTGGGGTTTTCCGTATATGTGATAGATGGATTGGAACAGATCGGAGGTGTGCTGCATGGAATTCAGACCACATAAATATCAGGAATATGCCAGGGAGTTTATTATCGGGCATCCGGTATGTGCTTTGATTTTGGATATGGGACTTGGAAAGACAGTTATTACCCTTACTGCTTTGTGGGAACTGGCACTTGATTACTTTGAGGTAGGAAAGGTTCTGGTCATTGCACCATTCCGTGTGGCACGGGATACTTGGAAGGAAGAACTGGAAAAATGGGATCACTTGAAAGGACTGTCGGTGTCAGTGGTAGTCGGTTCTGAAAAAGAACGATTGGATGCTTTGGAAAAAAAGGCAAGCGTGTATGTAATCAACCGTGAAAATGTGGTGTGGCTTTGTGAGAAGCATCACTGGGATTTTGACATGATTGTGATTGATGAATTATCTTCTTTCAAATCTTATCAGGCGAAAAGGTTCAAAGCACTAAGACGATACCGGCCGAAGGCAATTCGTGTGGTTGGTCTGACCGGAACACCGGGAAATCTTATGGATTTATGGGCTGAGATTGGAATTCTTGATATGGGGCAGAGGCTTGGAAGATATATTGGAGCTTATCGTGACAGGTTCTTTCTGCCGGATAAGCGAAACAGGAATATCATTTATTCCTATAAACCGAGGGATGGTGCGGAAGAAGCAATCTACAATTTGATTTCTGATATCTGCATTTCCATGAAGGCCGAGGATTACCTTTCTATGCCGGAGTGCCTTTATCATCGGGTGGAGGTTCGGATGGATGAAAAAGAAGAGAAGCTGTACCGTCAGATGGAAAAGGATATGCTTCTGCCATTTGAAGATGGGGACGTGGATGCGGTCAATGCAGCTGCTCTTTCCGGGAAATTACTGCAGATGGCAAATGGAGCAGTCTATGATGAGAACCACAAAGTCCGCCATATCCACGATAAGAAACTGGATGCTTTGGAGGATTTAATCGAGGCAGCGAATGGAAAGCCTGTGTTAGTGGCTTACTGGTATCAGCATGATTTGGATAGAATTGTTGAACGGTTTAAAGCTGTTCCATTAAAAGCAGCAGGTGACATCCGCAAATGGAAAGAAGGAAAAATCCCGGTGGCAGCAATCCATCCGGCATCGGCAGGACATGGTCTGAACATACAGGACGGAGGCCACATTCTGATTTGGTTCGGACTTACCTGGTCTTTGGAACTGTATATGCAGTGCAATGCCAGACTGTGGAGACAGGGACAGAGGGAAACAGTAATGATTTACCATATCATCAACAAAGGAACATTGGACGAAGATGCCATGCGGTCATTGGAACAGAAGGACTGTGGGCAGTCGGCTATCATAGATGCAGTAAAGGCAAGGATTGGAGGTGTGAACGGTGCGAGCAGAAAGGATGATTAAGGAATATCCGAATTTGAAAAGGGAACTATCGGTGTTGGAATTTCAGTTAAGCCGATGTGAGGGAATTGATTATGACACCGTCATATCTTCCCTTACTTTCTCTAAGCCGGAAGGGGAAAGAGTACAGACAAGCGGTGTTTCGGATGTGACTGCAAGAGCAGCACTTGCATACCGTAAGGTGGCAGACAGGATGAGTGATGAATGGTTATCTTATCTTGCCGGACAGTACGGACAGATAAAAGAGGAACTGGATTTTTTTGAACATGCTGTACGTGGACTTTCCGGGAAATTACCGGAAATTGTATGGGATATGGCTGTGGAGCGTTTCACTTGGGAAGAACTGATGATGAAATATCATATCAGCCATACAATGGTGGCGAAATACCGGAAGAAAGCTATAAAGGAATTGGATGCGCTGTATGAGGAGAGGGACAGGCAGACGGAAAGTTTTATTTTGAGGTGAGGCAGTGAGACGAGGCGAGGTTTATTTTGTGGATTTTGGAAAAGACAAAACGACACATAAACAGTGTGGCATTCGGCCGGCAGTGATTGTGAGTAATAACCGGGGAAATGGTCATGGACCAACAGTAACGGTTGTTCCGCTTACAGGCAACATACATAAGAGACCTGAAATGCCAACCCATGTGCAGATACCGCTTTCAAGCTGTATTGGACTGAAAAGACCGAGCATGGCATTGGCTGAACAGGTCGATACTGTAGATAAGATAAAAGTAAAAGATAAAATCGGGGAAATACATGATAATCTTCTGATGGAGCAGATCACGGTTGCCCTTCAGATACAGATAGGGGTTTTTGAAGAATATAACTGATACCGGGTGGGATTGTGTGTCCCACCCTTAAATTATGCAACAGTTCGTTTCGTTAATCTTCATCTTTCATTTCTGGAATATGGCAGGAGCCAAGAAGCAGTTCTTTGCAGTCTGAAAAGCCGAGCATATAGGCAAGTTCTCCATAGCGTACCCAATTGGCACTGCGTTCATTGACATACTGGTCGATTAAACGCATCGTTTCTTCCGGCAGATTAAGAGATGCCAGTTTGGCAGCATATTCATCTGCTTTTTCTTTTGTCTGCATAAACGAAGTATCCTCTTTTGTAATCTTGTGCAATGCTTCTCCCATTCGGGTATCCATCAGTTGATAAAGTACGGATTTGTTATCCATGTAATCGCTCCTTTCACCATGAGGTCATATTAACTCTGAATTGGTAAGTTATCAACCATAAAGATAGCATTACCGAATATTTAAAAGTTACCCCCTTTTGCTGCTTTGGTGGTGTACTAAAGGTGTACTAAGTGTGTACCGTCCGGTGTACTGACATGGAGTATTTTTCGTGGTATATTGTAGGCGTGAAAGATTAGAGGTGGACTGAATCCTGTGTGGTTTGGTCTTTTTTTCTGTCTTTTACATTGGTATGGGTACGGGCTTTATCCTTTCACCGTACCCGGTACATAAGAAAGGAGCGTGGTGCTATGCCGAGGAAACCAAAGAAACCATGTAAGCATCCCGGCTGTCCGAAGCTGGTGGAGGGAATGTACTGTGAAGAACACGCTTTGCTGCATGGGCAGGAGCGAGGGGATTCAGCAGTGCGAGGGTATGACAGCAAGTGGAGAAAGGCAAGAGAAAGGTTTCTTAAATGCCATCCTCTTTGTGTTCAGTGTCAGAGGGAAGGAAGGCTTGTAAAAGCGACTGTGGTTGACCACATCAAACCGCATCGGGGTAATCCGATTTTGTTTTGGGATGAAAGGAACTGGCAGCCGCTTTGCAAGCACCACCATGATGTGAAGACAATGACCGAGGACAGGTATCAGGAATATAAATATTGATTGTGTATCATACACAAGGGTGGGGGTATCAAATCTCCACAATCCTGTGCAGGATTGACCGCCGCCCCCTCAAACGTGAATTTTCGCAGAATTAAGCAGGGGGGATAGTCTGGTGGTGTGATATTTTTCGCAGAATGTGTTTAAATGCAAGGGGAATCCGTCAGAGAGTTTCGATAAAAAGTATAGAAAAACCGTGTTTTTAATGGGTAAAAAGGCGCAAAAAGAGGTGCTTTTTTACCCATTTTTTATGCCCGTTTGAATGGAAGGATGTGAAAGGATATGACGGAGCAGCAGGCAAAGCAGATAAGGGAAATGAGGGAGCAGGGGATTGGTTACCGTTCCATTGCTCTTACAGTAGGGCTGTCCCGTGATATTGTGAGGAACTTCTGTAAAAGCAGAGGGCTTTCCGGTTATGGTTCGGCACTGACAAAAAACATACAGGAACAGGTCATGCTTGGGAAAGCGTGTCTGTACTGCGGTAAGGAAATGAAACAGCTGGATACCGGAAGACCAAAGAAGTTCTGCTCAGATAAATGCAGACGGGAATGGTGGAAAGGACACCCGGAACGAATCAACAGAAAAGAAAGTGCCATGTACCCTGCGGTGTGTGTGCGTTGCGGTAAAGAGTTCTTAAGCTACGGTAACAGGAAAAGGAAGTATTGCAGTCATGACTGCTACATTAAAGCAAGATTTTGGGAGGTAGAAGATGAAGACAGCGAAGCTATCAGTTCTGCCGATTAAGGACTTAAATCCGGCAGAGTACAATCCCCGTAAAAGATTAAAGCCGGGGGACAAGGAGTATGAAAAGATTAAGCATTCTATTGAAGAATTTGGATTTGCTGACCCTGTAGTGGTTAATTCCGATATGACAATTATCGGAGGTCACCAGAGGGTAACAGTAGCAGCTGCACTTGGTTATACGGAAGTACCGTGTGCGATTGTGGAAGTCAGCAAAACTCAGGAAAAGGCACTCAACATTGCGTTGAATAAGATTTCAGGCGAATGGAATCAGGAACTGTTGGCAGATTTGATTCAGGACTTGCAGGACTCGGATTTTGATGTCGGGTTTACAGGATTTGAACCGCCGGAGATTGAACAGCTTTTTTCAAAGGTACATGACAAAAAGGTAAAAGAAGATGATTTCAATGTAGAAGCAGAATTGAAAAAACCAACAGTGGCACAGACAGGTGATGTGTGGCTCCTGGGCAAACACCGTGTTATCTGTGGCGATTCTATTTTGCCGGAAACATACAACATCCTTATGGATGGAAGGAAAGCAAATCTGATTCTGACAGATCCACCGTACAATGTAGATGTGGAGGAGACTGCCGGAAAGATTAAGAATGACAATATGGCGGATGAAGATTTTTACAAATTCCTCTTTGCTGCCTTTGTGAATATGGAACAGAACATGGAGGACGATGCTTCTATCTATGTATTCCATGCGGATACCGAGGGATTGAATTTCAGAAAGGCGTTTGCGGATGCCGGGTTCAAATTATCGGGATGCTGTATTTGGAAAAAGAATGCACTGGTGCTTGGACGCAGTCCTTATCAGTGGCAGCATGAACCGTGTCTGTTCGGATGGAAGAAAGGCGGTAAGCATCAGTGGTATTCCGACAGGAAGCAGACCACCATATGGGAATATGACCGGCCGAAGGCAAGCAAGGACCATCCGACCATGAAGCCTGTGGCGCTTATGGCATATC
>ERZ779888.4098-NODE-4098-length-10110-cov-2.788762_pt1 | contig 10110 bp, 9 predicted proteins | sample MGYA00511245_ERZ779888 | MGnify/ENA primary metagenome ERZ779888 (study PRJEB29588, sample SAMEA2155255) | human gut metagenome | biome: human gut; feature: human-associated habitat; material: faeces | place: Denmark | collected 2008/2010 ... | reverse complement strand
CCGGAGCCGCCGCCGTCGATTTCCGCCAGCTCCACCGGCTTCACGCCCAGCATTTGCCCGGCCTTTGCCCAGATGTCCAGATTGTCCCGCCGGGCCGCCCGCTGGAAGCTGATCACCGCCTCCGTTCCGGCCTCGCCCGCGATGCTTGCGCCGTTTGTAAAGCCGCCTTGCGCAAGCATGGGGATTTCCGGGATATTGATGGAGAACGACTTGCCGCCCAGCAGCGGCACCCAGTCCGGGATGGTAATGCCGAGACTGTTGATGCCTGCGATTGCCTTGTTGATCAGGGCGATCACCGCGTTAATAGGGGTCTTGAACAGAGCGCCCAGCGTATTGAAGATGCCCACGAAGATGGATTTCACACCCTCCCACGCCATACGCCAGTTGCCGGAGAACACGCCGGTGATGAAGTTGATCACGCCCTCAAATATGGTCTTGACCCCGTTGATCGCGCTGCTGATGCCCTCGGCAAAGACACCGATGGCGGCCAGCACCGCCGGAACCACTACCTGACCAATGTGCAGCAGCACCGTGATCACCGTCTGAATGATCGGCATAAGGAACTGAATTGCCTCGCCGATGATCTGCGCCACCGTCATGACCACGGAACCCACGCCGCTGATGATGGATGCGATGGATGGAGCCGCCGCTGTGATGGTTTGCAGAATGACCGGCACCACCGTCTGTGTGATAAAGCCGAATAGGCTTTCGATGATGGGCCGCACCGTCGTCTGCGAAAATGTCACGAGCTGGCCGATCACGCCCATTACCGATTGCAGGATGGTGGTAATGCCTCCAAAGGCTGCGCCCGCGTCCTCGCCGAACAGATTGGTGATGCTCTCCTGCAGCGGTTGCAGCGCCTTTGCCACACCGCCGTCCTCGAACAATCCCAGCAGCGCGTCCTTGAATACCGTAAACTTTTCCAGTCCCGTGTCGCCGAACACCCGCTGTATGATTTTGTCCAGCCCGCCGAACTTGTCCGTCAGGATGCTCACCACGGCGATGATGCCGGAGATCACACCCACAATAGGCAGCGCCCCGGACAGCAGACTACCGAGGCCGCCAGCAATAGGGCCGTAGATACTCCCCAGCAGCCCGGCCGCGCCGCTGAATATGCTCCCGACAGCTTTCCCGGCACCGGAGTTTGCGATACCGCTTACTACGCCTCCCGCTTTCCCCAGCAAACCGGAAAGGCCCTGCTGGAAGATGCTGCCCTGAATGGTAGCCGCCGCTCCAATGCCCGCGATGCCCTGTCGTAGCGGCATGGTCAACTTACCCAGCGCACCGCCCGCCTTTCCCATAAGGCCGCCCGCAAATTGTCCGGCCCGGCTGTTGGCGAACATCCCGCCGAGATTTCCGAGGGAGGAGCCGATGGCGCCCAGCCATTGCGCGGTCTTGCTGTTTCCGATTGCCCCCCGCAGGACGCTTCCCGCGCTTTGGTAGCCGGACAACAGCCCCGGCGTTCCCGCCGCCGCGCTCAAAAGTCCTGTGGTTCCCTTAATGCCGTTTCCACCGATCAGACTGGAGATTGCCGCCCCCAGCGTCGTGCGGAAGCCGTTGCTTCCCGATGCGCCCCGAAACGCAGAGAAAAGCCCGGCGCCCGCCGCGCCCGCACTCTTGCCGCTCTTGAACAGGCCAGCAAGTCCGCCCTTTCCGCCGGAGAAAATAGCCTCCGCCGCCGGGGCGAACTTCATGCCAACAAACGCCGCCGCCATGCCGCCCAGCACACGCACCACCTGCTCGCCGTTGTTGATCAGGTAGTCAAGCCCCTTTTGAATGTACGGCAGCGCCGTGTCCATAGCGCTCCCCAGCTTCTCCACGCCCCGGCTTGCCAGCGTTCCCAAGCTCTCCGCAAGCTGCGTCAGCTCCGGCATATTCTTTCGGATGCTGTTTAGAAAGTCGATCATGGAGAGATTGAACTGTTTTTTCGCCGGGAGGAACGCATCGCCGATCTCGATTTTCAGCGCTGTCTTGGTGCTTTTCAGCATGGTCTCGATGGCCTCCGGGGTCTGCGATTTGATGTTGAACTCCCGCTCCATGCTTCCCGTGTACAGGCTTGGGTCGCTCACCATTTCCAGCGCCTTTCGGTACACATCGAGATTGTTGACGATCTTCGCGCCGCCCTCAATGGCCCATTGGCCGAACAGGGTGGATAGCGCCGCTACCTGTCGCTCCTGCGGCAGATCGTTGATGGCCTTGAAGATGGTATCCAGCGTTCCCACGCTGTCCTCCTGCATGGCCTTGGCGACCCACTCCGCGCTCATGCCCATCTCCTCGAACTGTTCTTTCTGGGCTTTCGTCGCACTTGCGCCCTTGCTCAAATTCACGATCATGCGCTTGATGCTGGTGCCGACGCGATCAGTCGATACGCCTGTTGCCAGCATGGCATCCGCCAACGCCGCCGTTGTGGCCGCGCTTACGCCGCCCACTTGGCCGAGGCTCGCCGCAGAATTGACCGCCTCCGCGATTTCCGCCGCCGTGGTCGCGCTGTTTGCGCCCAGATAGTTGATCTGGTCAAAGAGCACCATGACCTCCTCGTGGGTCATTTTCAGCGATTGCTCCCACTTGGCGGCCCAGTTGCCCGCCTGATCGGCGCTGATGTCCATGGCCGCGCCGGTCATGGCGATGTCCCGCAGGAAACCGGTAACATTGCCAGAGCTGTCGATCTTGATCAAGTCCTCCATAGACTTGCCGGATTGGCCCGCCGCAGCGGCGAGGCGTGTCAAATCCTCCTGCGTATAGGGGATTTGTGTGCTTAAATCCTTGATTGCGTCCTTCATGGCCTCGTAGTTCTGCGCGTAGGTCTTGCCGTTATCCGCCACCTTGTCGCTGATCTTTCCGGTAGCATCTGCCAGACCGTCCACATACTTGACCACATCCGCCATGTAGTTTTCAAACTTCGCCGCTTCCTTGGTGCAGCTTGCGATGGTCGCCACAGTCGCCGTCGCCAGCGTCCCCATGGCCGCAAGTCCCGCCGTTCCGATGGAGCTGATGCTGCGGGCAAAGCTGCTGATCTGGCTCTGGCTCCCGTTCAGCGCCGCCATCAGGCTTTTGTCCATCTTACCGGCGATCTTGATGCTTAACTCTAATGTTTTATTGTTCGCCATTCCTCCGCCACCTCGCTATTCAGCTCAATAAAGTCCCGGACAGGCATTTTCAGATAGAAGTCCACGCCCGTCCGTGTCACCGAGGACAGCCGGATAGCCGCTTTCCGCAGGGCCTTGGCTCCGCCCTTTATCCGAAAAAATCCGCGTCGTTCACCGCGTTTTTCAGTTTCAGCAGCTCATACAGGGGCAGCGTGGTAAAGAACTCCTCCGGGATGCCCGTTGCCATGGCGGCGATCACGCAGGAGTACAGATAGTTGGTGCTGTTCTCCGTCACCACAAAGCCCTCGCGGGCCATGCGGTTCTCCGCCTCGCTCTCATTCAGCGTGTTCAGGTCTGCCACGCCGTTCAGGTCGATGTCCCGGTACTCCTTGCCCTTGTAATGGCGCGGCTTCTCCAGATGCATCACATGGTTTTCCGTTCTGCTCTCCACGTTCAGGTGTCTGCGCACCGCACCTGCCACGCGCTTGAAAGCGCCGCGAGGCATCAGCTTGAAAAACTCAATGGGCATTCCGGTGGCCTTGACCGCCATGGCGCGGGCAAATGCCGTCGTGGTCTCGCACAGCACCGAGGCCGCCGCCTCGCCCTCACCAAAAAGCTGCCGTTGCACGTCGATAGCGTCCTGCACGGTCAGCTTCTCCAGCCCCGTCAGGTCGATCTCTCCGTACTCCTTGCCCTCGAACACGTAGGGCCTTGCCAGCTCCACGATGTTCTCGCTCTTTTTTGTTCCCTCGTTTGCGGTCTCCGCCGCCGTGATCTTGTCCTCTGCCATTGGTGTTCGCTCCTTTCAGCGTCGTTTCGTTGTGTGAAAACACGGCCCGCCCCCGTTTGCGCAGGGACAGGCCGTATTGTTTTGCGCCCGTTAGATCAGGCTGTTCACGCCCGCCAGCATATCCGTGCCGTTGACCTTGTAGATGCCGTTGAGCTTGTCAACCTCCAAGAGCTGCTGGCCGTCCACCTCGATCATCAGGTAGGTCAGCTCCAGCGTCACGGTGGCCTCCATGGCCTCGCCCTTTTCCACCTTGCCGGGGTTGAACTTCTTCACGCGCCCGATCTCCACCACGCGCAGGCCCTTGAAATTGTAGCCGCCCTGCTTGTCGTAGACCTGCTGCGAGGCTCGCAGCGTCAGGTTCACCGTGGACAGGGGAGAGAGCATATCCATGGCGGAGCTGTAGAGCGTGTTGAACTGGATTTCCTGCTCCATGCTCTCAAACTGGCCGATGGTGGGGCTGTCCAGCTCGCCGTTCACGCCCACGCCGGAAACGGTGCTGGTTTTCATGTTGACCTCCGGCAGCGTCACCGACGCGGCCACGCCGATCATCTTCGTGCCGTCCAGATAGGCGTTATACTCGTTGATCTTCTCCGGGATATAGTTGTTGGAAATCATCTTCTTTTCCCTCCCTTATCAGTTCAGCGCGGCGGAAAGAGCGTCGGGGTCAAACTCGATGATGTCCTCGATGTCCTCCGCAGGGGTGAACGGGGTGATGTACTGGTGGAACGTGATCTTGCCGTCCAGCAGATCGGCGGTGGTGTTCTCGTCCTCGTTGAACGTGATCTCATAGCGGGCGCACACACCACGGGCCACAAAGCCGTTGCCGCGCACGTTCTCGCTGTCCACGATGGCCTCGATCAGCCGCTTGTTGGCGGGGCTGTCCACTTTCTGGAAGTAGGTCAGGATAAACGTGTTGGCCGCCCACGTCAGGAAGCGGCGGACGCTGAACCAGCGGTCTTTCGGGTCCGTGTTGCCGGGGTAGGCGCAGGGGCGGTTGCCCCACAGGCGGAAGCCGTTCATGTTCAGCCACGTTGCCACACCGAAGCTGTTCACGGTGTTGGCCTGCTCCTGATCAAGCACCACCTCCGTGCCATCTTCGAGGCAGGCGGCGGAAACGGCGATGGTCTTGTTGCTGGGGCTGACGTTGGGCGGGTCGTCGTTCTGTGCGTCGGTGTAGGCTGTCAGCGCCGCCGCCAGTGCGCTGCCGCTGTACACCGTGTTTCCCACCTTGGCAAAAGGCCAAACCGCGTAGGCGTTGGGGTCGCTCACCGCCTGCGCCTCCTTGGTGGTCTTGACGGTGGTGTACTTGGTCGCACCGGTGTTGCTGCTGTCGATGTCCACAACGCACACCGCACCGAACACGCTGTTGATGCTCTTGGTCTTGGCCTGCAATGCCGCCGCCACCGTCGCGTCCTTGCTGAAACGCGGTGCCAGCAGGATGCCGGGTGTCATGGACAGCTTCGGATAGACCTGACGCACCACCTCAAGGCCGGTCTCCTTGCCGGTGGAGCTGTCCACACCGCCCACGATGTCCGCCGCTGTCACCTTGCTGGGGTCGATCTTGTTGCCGGTCACAGTCAGGCTCGTTGCTTCCTTACCCGCGCCGGTGGAAAGCACCACGATATTCAGCGTACCGTCGTCGTTCCATGTGGTGGTGTAGTCCGTGCCTGCGGTCAGCGTGGTGGAGCCGCTCTTAACGGTCAGCCCCTCCAGCAGAACGCCTGTCTCCTCCAGCACCGCCACGCCGTCGTTCACCTGAACGGTTCCGCCGGTGATGGCGATCTTGTGCTTGGCAGGGTCAAGCACATTGATCAGCACCATGGGCGCGATACCCACAACGCTGAAATTTGCGCTGATGCACTCGCAGAGGGTGTAGTTGGCGAAGTCAGGCAGATAGCCCACCGCCTCCACGGCCTCCTTGTAGCTGCTCACCAGCAGCGGCACGTTGACCGCCGCCGCCGGGTCTTTGAGCATATTCACCGGGGCGGTGCCTACGATCACCTGCAAGCCCGCCGTGCCGGTGATGGGCGCGACCATGCTGGTCGCAACCTCGCTCGTGTATACGCCGTGTTTGTATGCCATAGTCTTTCTTCCTCCTTACAGTTCGGATTTGATCTTGCCGTACAGAATGGCCTCCGCCGTTCCTGCGGTCTCCAGCCGCTTTCTCGTCTCGGCAAAGCGCTCCACGTCCACCACCAGCGCCCCGGCCTCCGGGTGAATGGCGATGAACGCCTCCAGCGCCTCCGGGATGCCGCCGTGAAATACCGTGTACTGCTTGGCAACGCCGCGCACCGTTGGGCCGCAGTAAACCTGCGTCACGCCCACTTTCTCCCGCTCCGGGGGCGCGGTCTCGGCAGCGGTCTCCGCCGCCGGGATGGCCGTCTCATTCACAGCGGCATCCGCCGCCAGCTTATCGTTTTTCTTGCTCATACCAGTCCCTCCATTTCTGTGTCCTGTGTCATGGCCGGTGCGGTGCAGGTCAGCGAACACGCCCCGAAGTAGTACGGGTAGGTGTCGTCCTGCTGCATGGCCCATGCGATGGGTTTCAGCACGGTGAACGCCCCGCCGAAATACGGCTTGGTGCATAACCGCTGCACGATGTCCTCCTTGATGTTGGCAACATCCTGATAGCCCTCTCGCTCCTTGCCCTCGTCGTAGGCGCACACGATCAGGCTGAACTCAACCGCCTGCGGCCCGTCGTCGTTCTTGATCTCGCCGCCTGTCATGCGCACAACGATGTACGGGGCCGCCGCCGCGTCCGTGTCCACATCCGCGTCATAGTCCTCCGGCACCGGCAAATCCTGCTTGAAGATTTTCAGCTCCTTGCGGCTCTGCTGGCCGTTATACTTCTTCCCGGCGAAAAGCTCCACCAGCGTTTCGATCAGCGCGTCTTGGCAGAGCTGGGGAGTTCGCCCGATGCCTGCGGCCCTCACCGCATCCATATAGTTCTTCATGGCTTACTTCCTCCTCGCCGCTCGCGCCAGCACCCGTTCGGTCTGCTCCATTAGTCGGTCTTGCAGATACTCGGACACCTCCGGCTCCACCATCGGCCAGACGGTAGAGTGCATCGCCGAGGCCGACGGGCTTCCCATCGTCACCAGCTTTTCCACCTTACCATCCTTGTTTCGCCACCTTTGGTGGCCCCGCTCCGTGACCGTGTGGCTGGAACTGGAGCCGATCTGTCGTTGCACCATGCCGATGTGACCGCTCTTGAACTGCACAAGAAAGCCCTTGCTCATGTTGGCATTGCCTGTCAGCGCCGCCATGGACGAGGCTTTCAGAACACGGGCTTTCACATACTTTGGCGCGTGGTGCAAAACCTCGCGCCCGGTAAAGCGCTCCGTCGGCCTGTGCTGGAAATAACCGAGATCGTTGCGCATCTTTGCGATGTGCAGCTCTGCGCTCAAACTGGTGTTGCTGGCCTTTTTCCGTTGCACAAGGTCTTTCAGGTGCCGCCTGCCCGCCGCGTTCACGGCGTACCGCGCCTTTGCCTTTGCGATCATCAGCTTGCGGGCCTGCCGTGCCGTGGCGTTGATGGCTACCTTGGCCGCCGCCGGGGGCTTTTTCTTCAAATCGCCCAGCGCCGCCGCCACGGTGTCCAGCCCGTCCACTTCGATGGTCAGGTTCCCTGCGTCATAGGTTACTCTGCTCATTGCCTCGTCCTTTCCATGGAAATGCGGTACACGCCCGCCTCCTCCTCGCAGTTGAGGATGGTGTACGACCGCTGCCGATTTGTCCCCTTGTCCAGAACAAGGTGCTTTCCCACTTTCGGCTTCGGCCCGTAGTCGCTCACGCGGATATACAGCACTGTGTAGGCCGTATATAGTCCCGTGTCGAAGTTCTGCTTGGCTCCCGCCTCCCAATGGGCGCTATGCTCTTTGAGCCGCTGATCGTCCACGATCACCAGTGCGTCCTTGCCGTCAACCGTATGCCAGTCCGCGTGTTCGTCCTGCTCAAAGAAAGCCGCGTCGATGTCCGCTGCGGCACAGTCCTTAAAGGTGAGCGGAGGGGCAGCCCCCTCCGCTCCGCTGTATTCCTGCTTTAGCTCGAACAGCGCCATGTCAGCACACGGTCGCCACCAGCCAGCTATCCACCTTGTCGGGGATGGGCAGCGGGTGCGCCTGCAGCTCCACCATGCGGCGGTCGGGATGATGCTCCACATAGCTGCGCAGGACGCGGCTGGTCTGGGAGGTCACCCACAGGCCGGATGCGTCCTCGATGTAGGTGCAGGCACCGTAGGCCATCATGTAGTTGGGTCTGGAGCTGATCAGGATGATCATGTTGTCCGGGATAAGCGGCTTTGTCTCCGGCGCGTCGGGGTTAGTCCAGTCGTCGTAGTAGACCTCGCCGTAAACGTACATGTCAAGGCTGGGGTCATTCAGGTGGCCGAGGTACTTCACGCCGTTGGGCAGGTCGCGGGGGGCGATCTCGCCGAGGTTCATGCGGCGGTTGTCCAGCATCTTCTGCACGTTGGCATCGGCAAAGAACTTTGCCTTGGCCGTCTTGCCCATGATGATGGTGTCCACGTTGGCAAAGCCGCCGTGCAGCACCGCATCCGTCCAGTCACCGAGGTTGCCGAGGATGTCGGCCTTGGTGCCGCCCCACTTGTTGTCGCCGGTCAGGGTTTTCTTGTTGGTCAGGCCGAAGTCGATGGTCTCGTTCACGCCCTCTCCCACAATGGGAATGGTGCCGGTCACGATGGCCTGCACCGCCATCCACTCCTCGCGGCGCGTGGTCGCGTCGTTCAGCGTGGCGTACTCCTCCATGAGCTTCTGCGCGGCCCTCTGCGCAGGGGTCATGCCGCTGTACAGATCTTCGCCCGGCAGGCGGGTCATGAGCTGGTCAGCGGTGGTCACGTCGTAGGGGTTGATCAGCGGGGGCTTGTAGCTCTCGGTCTGGTAGCCGTTGGCTTTCAGCACCTTTCCGCCCACGCGGGGATGGACAAAGGCCGCCATGCGGCGGTCGCCTTTCACAAGGTCGATGTCCACGCGCTCGGTAGCGAACGTCTTGACGTTGGTGAAAAAGGTGTCGCGGAAATAGGTGTGTACGGCAGGGGTCTGTCTCACCACCTCCGCCAGATAGCGGGGGGAGTAAATGTTCACTTCGTTAGCCATATTCTTTCTTCCTCCTTACTTCAAGTAGATGCCGAGGTTGCGCAGAGGAACCTCCACGTCCGCAGCGGTGGCGTTGGCGGGCAGCACCAGCGCGTCGGCGAAGAACTCGCCAGAGAGGTACACGATGCCGTCCTCGCCCGACGCGACATCCTCCGCCAGAATGCCGTACAGGCCCGTGGTGGTCACGGTGTAGGGGGCACTGCTGCCGCTCACGCTGATGGCGGCCAGCTTGCCGTCGCTGTTGAGAACCACGGGAGCGCCGCGCTTCAAGGCAGCGGATGCCTCCTTGACTGCCGTAACGATCTCCGCATTACCCGCGATCAGGTAATCCGGCTGGGTGGAAAAGGTCTTTTTTGCCAAATCCATACTCATGTTCTTTCTCCTCCTTTACTGCTTCTTGCCCATGGACTTGATCGCGTCCATGAACTCGTCCTGCTTGCCCACACCGCCGCCGGTGCCGCCGTCGTTCTTCACGCCGCCGATGCCGCTCTTGTCGGCATCGGCCTTTGCTCCGTTGAGCCATGCGTTGCCGCTCTCCTTGGCAGCTTTCATCATGGCCACAGCGTACTCGCTGGCGCTCACCGGCTTTGTGAACTTGGCCTCGTTCGTCAGCGCCTCGCTGCCGGACAGGGCCATGTCCTCGATGTCGTGGATGCGCTGGCGCTCGTCGCTCGTCGCTTTGTTCGCCGCCGCCTCCTCGATTTCATTGACCAGTGCGGGATAGGCCCCGCGCAGGTCGTCCACGGTCTTGATCTCGTTTGCCATGTTCGTTACCTCCTTATGGCATTTGTTATTTACAGAGCAGGAGGCGGGAGCTGCCTTGCTGCTTTGTACAAAGTTGGGTGCCTTGTCGAAAGGCAGGTGTGTGTTGACGCTGTTGACGAACAGTAGCCCGTCCCGGTTTTCGATCACCGTTCCGTCCGCCTCGTCCGTCAACTCGTCGATAAAGCCGTTTTCCTTTGCCTGCGCCGCTGTCCACCAGCTTGTCTCGTCCATCCATCCGGCCACCTCGTCCTTATCTCTGCCTGTCTTTTTCACATACAGGCCCACGATGCTTTCCCGGATGGCGTTCATCGCCTCGATGTACTTCTGCAATTCCTCGGCGTTATAGTAGCCGTAA
>ERZ779888.4090-NODE-4090-length-10127-cov-4.951847_pt1 | contig 10127 bp, 9 predicted proteins | sample MGYA00511245_ERZ779888 | MGnify/ENA primary metagenome ERZ779888 (study PRJEB29588, sample SAMEA2155255) | human gut metagenome | biome: human gut; feature: human-associated habitat; material: faeces | place: Denmark | collected 2008/2010 ... | reverse complement strand
CCTCGCTCAAGACGCTCGGCGTACCGAGGCGCGCGCGGCTGTTCGAGGTCGTGCAGAAGGTGAAGCTCTACAACGCGCAGCGGCGGCGTTCCGCGCCGAAGCAGACCTTCGTCGGTTCCTCCTGGGATGCGGAGGAGCTGGCGGCACATCCCGAATGGGAGCTGAATTATCTGATCGCCCCGCCGCAAATGGCGCGCTACATCGCCGCCAGCACGAAAATCTATGAAATCTACTTAAAATACGTCTCACCGGACGACATTCACGTCTATTCCATCGACGAGGTATTCATCGACGCAACGCCCTATCTCAAGACCAACGGCCTGACCGCGCGGGAATTCGCCATGCGCATCATTTTGGAGGTTTTAAATGAGACCGGCATTACAGCCACCGCCGGGATCGGCACGAATCTCTATCTCTGTAAAGTGGCCATGGACATCGGAGCCAAACACATTCAACCGGATGAAAACGGCGTGCGCATCGCCGAACTGGACGAGATGAGCTACCGCCGCACCCTCTGGGCGCACCGGCCGCTGACCGATTTCTGGCGCGTAGGCGGCGGCATTGCGCGCAAGCTGGAACGCTACGGAATGTACACGATGGGCGATATCGCCCGCTGTTCGCTGGGCGGCCCCGGACAATATCACAACGAGGACCTTCTCTACAAGCTCTTCGGCGTCAACGCGGAGCTGCTCATCGACCACGCCTGGGGTTGGGAGCCCTGCACCATCGCCGACATCAAAGCCTATAAGCCGGAGTCCAGCTCCATAGGGTCCGGCCAGGTGCTGCAAGAGCCATACACCTTTGAGAAGGCCCGGGTGGTCCTGCGGGAGATGGCGGACCAGCTGGCCTTGGACCTGGTGGAGAAGCAGCTGGTCACCAACCAGCTGGTGCTCACGGTGGGGTACGACCGGGAGAGTCTGCAGGACCCGAGCATTCACTATAAGGGGGAGGTCACCACAGACCGGTACGGCAGGGCCGTCCCCAAGCACGCCCACGGCACGGAAAACCTGGAACGATACTCATCTTCCTCCAAGGTGCTGATGGACGCCGCCACCGCCCTCTATGAGCGGGTGGTGAATCCCCGGCTGCTGGTGCGGCGGCTGTACCTCACCGCCACCTGTGTGACCGACGAGAAGGAAGCCCCCCAGCCCGGCGCCCTGGAACAGATGGACCTGTTCACCGACTACCAGGCCCTGGAGCGAAAACGGGAAGAGGAGAACCAGGAGCTTGCCCGGGAGCGCCAGCGGCAGCAGGCGGTGCTGGAGATCAAGAAAAAGTTTGGCAAGAACGCCATCCTCAAGGGCATCAGCTTTGCGGAGGGCGCGACGGGCCGGGAACGCAACGGCCAGGTGGGAGGGCATAAGGCATGAACGGACCGTATGATGAGATTCTCCACCTGCCCCATCCCACCTCCAAAAAGCACCCCAGAATGTCCATGGCGGACCGGGCTGCCCAGTTTTCCCCCTTTGCGGCACTGACAGGCTTTGGCGGGGTCATTCAGGAGACCGGCCGGCTGACCCACCAGCGGGTGGAGCTGGAGGAGAGTGACCAGGAGGAACTGGAGCGGCGGCTCAACTGGCTGGATGCCTGGGTGGGGGAGCACCCTCCGGTGAAGGTGACCTATTTCCTGCCCGACGGAAAGAAGGAGGGCGGCGCCTATGTGACGGTCCAGGACCGGCTGAAGCGGATTGACACAGCGGAGGGTTTGCTCCTGTTGGAAGGGGGAGGAAGGGTCCCCCTGGAGGAGATCCAGTGGATCGAGGCGGGGGAAGAGGTGCAGCAGTAGACGCCTGTCCCTTCCCGAAACCGGACCTCTCTCTGGCAGGTGCCATACAAATTCAAGTCAGGCTGCTGCCCAGGCACAAGGGAAAAATGAAATGTATGGCATGAGTCGTCTCGGAGGAATCTCTGCACGGTGATGCCGGCGCCTGACCGTCAGTCCTGTGTGGTCAGGGCGCAATTATGGAAAGGCATCCACCTATTCCCCCAGTCTTGCTGCTGCGATCTCTGCCCCAATTTCTTCCTCGTCCAGATACTCCCTTGCTGCGGCTTTCGTTCGCATGGAATGGAAGGCCATGCTGGCTTTGGCCTGGCGCACCGCCTTTAAGGTGTTGTCCAGTTCGCCATCGCCTATGGCAAGCAGCAGAGCGGAAGGCTTGCCCTGACTGGTAATCACCACTTCTCCGTCTTTTGCCAGATCTTCCCAGATGGCTTTCTGTGTTGTTTGCAGATCACGAATCGAATAAAATTTCATTTGCCCCCACACTCCTTGCGGCACTGTTTCGGGTTTTTGCAGTTTTTCGTTAAGAACACACTCTAATTGTATCATATTTTGCAAGGAATCACGCAATTTATTTACTCAGACTCCTCCTTCCGTTTTCCAAGCTTTGCGGGATTGACGTGGACTTTTTCTAAAAGCTGTGATATGATTTGCGTGAAAACCATGCAATTTCAACGAGGGGTGAATTTTGATGGAGACGTATTGCGGAAAATCCTGTGAGGAATGCACCCAAAGAGAAGCGCTGAACTGCCCGGGCTGCAAGGAGGGGCCGGGGCGCTCCTTTGGGGGAGACTGTGAGTTGGCCCGGTGCTGCCAGGAAAAGGGTCATGAGACCTGCGGCACCTGCGCCTTCCAGGGCACCTGTCCGAAGCTGCACAACCGGGACCGCCAGGTGGAGTACCGGCGGTGGAATCAGGAGGCCCAGCGGCGCCAGCAGGAAGAGCTGGCAAGGCGCGTCCCGTTTCTGCGCAAGTGGCTTTGGATTCTGTTCTGGCTGATCGTTCCCTCCCTGATCGCCTCGGTTCTCAGCAATGAGAACCTGGCATCCGTGGCTCCCCATGTTTACTATGTGGGAAGCATCCTCAACGCCGCCTGCACCATCGCGTATGGGGCAATTTTGCTCAAGCTGTCCTGGGAGGAAGAGCGTTACAAAACAGCAGGCCTCTGCACCTTGATCCCCGCCCTGATCAACGCCCTGCTGCTGGTGTTTTCCCGCGGAGGAGAGCTGACAGGCTTCTGGCTGGTCATCCTGATCCCTGCGGCCGTTGTGGCCCTGGTGGGGGAGTACTACGAGTTTACCGCCCACGCCGCAGTGCTTGTGGGATTCGACGACATCCTTTCCGACAAGTGGACCATGCTCTGGAAATGGTACGTGGGCTTTATGGTGGGGCTTATCGCCAGCATGGTGGTGCTGCTGGTGCTGCCTCTTCTCGGGCTGATCGCCTTTGCGGCCTCGGGGATCGGCCTGTTCGTGGTGGGCATCGTGAAGCTGGTATACCTTTACCGGACCGCGTGTGTGTTCCGGTATTTCCAGATTTGAATTCCTTTTCGGGGACCTATCAGCTTTCGTTTTTGGGAAAAGCCGACGCCGCCGATTGTGGTTCTTTCCCGCGGGGAACTGCCGGGAAACCGCTGAAAGGACGGGAATTTTATAAGACGTGCCTTGTTTCTTATAGAAAAAATCTCTCCGGTTTGGGATAATAGAATTAAAAGAAACGGGAGGGATTGGCTTGGCATTGATTCAGTACAATTTTAAAAGTCAGAGTGTGGGGCGCAATGTGAATGTCACGGTTGTGCTGCCCACAGACGGCCTGAGTTTTTACGATCCGTCGGAGGCGGAGCAGTACGGTCACAACCCCATCACAAAAGTGATCCCCCATACCTATCAGCCCGGGATGAAATTTCAAACGGTCTATGTGTACCATGGGGGCGGGGAGGACAACTCGGTATCCTATCGGTATGCGGCTTTGGAACGAGCTGCTCAGGAAAACAAAGTGATGCTGGTGTGTCCGGACATCCAGTTTTTTGGCACGGACTGCGCTGGCGGGAACTATTTTACCTACCTTACCCAGGAGCTTCCCTGTGTGATCCAGACGATGTTTCCCTCTTCGCCGAAGCGGGAGGACAACTTTGTTATGGGATATGCCATGGGGGCCAATGTGGCTTTGGGCGTGTCGGTCATCCGTCCGGATTTGTTTGCGGCTTGCCTGGATATCTCCGGCGGCATTGGCATGACCCTCCAGACCAGCACCATGGTGGAGGAATTGGCAGGGGACCATTTCCGGACCTTTATGCCTTCCTACCACGTGGCCTTCGGCGAGCCGGAGAATTTCCCGGGCTCCCGGTACGACCTGTATCCCATTGCCCGCAGGAACAAAGAGGAGGGGCAAACGCTGACGCATGTTACGGTGGTATGCGGCAGCGAGGAATTCATCCGCAAACGGGTGGAGGATGATGTTGCCCGCCTGCGGGAGCTGGAATATCCCATGGACTATCTGTGCCTGGAGGGGTACGATCATAACTGGAGGACCTGGGACGAATATCTGGTTCGCGGCTTGGAGGAAATTTTTCCCTTAAAAAAGGAATATCTCTATCAGGAAGAAACCTGACAAGAGGAAAGTAAGATCAGGGATGACCGCATGGCCATCCCTGATTTCAATTTATTTCCGGTCTCTGCGGGGGCTGACTCCGTAGGTCGCTTTGTAGACTTTGCTGAAATACGCGAATGAATCGTAGCCGCACGCAGCGGCAATGTTTCCAATGGACTGGGAGGTGTTTTCGATCATGCTGCGGGCGCACTTCATCTTTTCGTGGGTGATCAGCTCTTTGCAGGAGCATTCCGCAATGGAGCGCACAATGTGGGAAATGTAGTCGGGAGAAATGTGAATGCTTTCCGAGATCGCCTGCCGGGAAATGGGTTCGGAAATGTGAAGCTGGATGTAGGACACAATTTTTTCGTAGTATTCCCTGAAATGCTGGGACGCCTGGTCCAGATTCTTCTTTTCCGCGGAGAGATACAGCCTTTCCACTCGAGGGGTAGGGTCGGATTCATTAAGGTATTCCATTCCGGCAATCAGTTGGAAAGCAGGGAGCAGTTCCCGAAACGAAACGCAGCAGTAATAGATGCTGACAGAACAGTGCAGGAATTCCCTGGCCCGTTGCTGAATGATTTTAAAATAGGGCTCCAGTTCTTCTGCGAAAGGGGTGGTCAACAGGGTGAAGAGATGAGAACCATCTTCATAGTAGGTGGTAGCGGAGCCGTTTACAAAGGAAAAAACAGAGCGGACAATTTCGTTATAGGCGTTGCGGAGTTGAAACTCGGAGAGGGGAAGGCTGGTCCACTCCTCTACATTGGTGAGGAAGAAGGCGCAGGAATCCTCCTGGGAGCAATGGATTCCCAAGTCGTTCAGCCGTTGGATCTTCTCTCCAAGCTGTGTTTCAAATTCCGGGGAGCCGTCGTTTTGCGGCCACGTTTTGAGAAAATGCCTGGACGCGCTGTTGATTTCATAATTGGAAAACCGTCCTGCCTGAAGCTCTTGCAGCATTGTGTTGCGAGAGCTGATTTTTTCAATGGCGTTTTTTACTGCCCGCAGAATGCTTTCGCTTTTGGCGGGCTGGACCACATAGTCGATCACACCCAGGTCGATTCCCTGCTTTGCGTAGAGGAAATCCGTGTGGGAAGTGATGAGGATGCACTCCACGGGAAGCTGCTGATCCCGGATCCACCGGATCAGCTTCAGCCCGTTTTCAATGGGCATCTCGATATCGGTGAGCAGGATATGAATCTGTTTGTCCAGGAGGATGGATTTTGCCGATAAGGTGGAACCGGCCGTATACACCTCTCCTATTCCAATGGTTTCCCAATCGATGGTGGTGGCCAAGGAGGCGAGCACGTTGGGCTGGTCATCTACAATCAAAATATTCATAGAGGTTCCTTTCTAAGTTTTGCGCGCAGGGTGTGACAATTTCCACCACGGCGCTGTCCCCGTCGTTGCGCAGGCGCAGCGAGGCGGTTTCTCCATACTTCAAGTACAGCCGGGAACGCACGTTGGCAATTCCCACCTGTGTGCGGCGGTACACGGTTTTGCTTGGGTCCAGCGCTTCCATTTCCCGAAGTGTGGGCTCCGGAAAGCCGCCCCCTGAATCGCGAAGCAGGAAACGCACCTTTTTTTGCCCGTCTTGCTCCACCACAGCTTCCACGCTGATGGACAGCTGCAGGGAGCTTCCATTTTTGGCATGTTTGATGCTGTTTTCCACAAAGGTCAGAAGCGACATGGGGAGACAGTCCATATCCATGCATTGGCCGCTGAGCTTAAAATCCAGCTGGATCTGGTTCCCCAGAGCCTGGCACAGATCGACGTAGCTTTGAATGGCCTGCAGCTCCTCGCGGATGGGGACAAACCCCTTTATGTCGGAAAAAGCGTGGGAAATGTAGCCGGACAAGGCATACACAAGGGTTTTGGCCTTGTCATATTCCTTCAGGTCAATGAGGGAGTTGATATTCTTCATGCAGTTGAGGTAAAAATGGGGGCGTATTTGCAGCTGCAGGTATTGGAGCTTTGCTTGGGTGGCGTCCATCCGGCTTTGGAAATCCTGTTCCTTGTACTGCTGAATAGCGTCCAGCATCATGTTGATGCCTTTCCCATAAGAGGCGATATCGTTGATGGTGTTCTGGATGGGGGGAATGCGGTAATCTAAATTGCCGGCTGTAATCACTCCCATGGCGTTGGTGATTACCCGAAGGGGTTTTGCCACCAGGCGGGTTAAAAACCAGAGGGAGAGAGGGATGACAATCAGGAGGAAAAGGATAATGCCAAGCAGGATCATTTGGACAGGATAGAGGGAAAAGCGAATCTCATAGACGCAGTTCAAATACAGGGGAATGCCTTTCATGGAATGGAAAAAACTGTTCTTTTGGGGGGCGGACGTGTCCGAAAAGGAAAACATTGCGGACTCCCCGTAGATGGAGTTGTAGTTTAAGAGGCTGATATTCCGTTCGGGGTCCAGCATGACAGTGAGTGTGCCGTACCGGCTGGTGCGGGAACAGAACAGATAAGTTTTGCTGTCGATGGTTTTGAGAAAAACGGGTTGTTCGGTCAGCAGCGAGGGGTCGTCTCTCAGAAGGGTGGCGGCTTTTTGGCCAAGAAATAAGGCGTCGAAGTAGTGGTAGGCAGAGTAAAAGGCGTCGCACGGTTCGTTGTAAAGAAAAATTCCCACGGTTTCGGAGTAGGGGAAAAGCTCTGTTTTGCACTCCTCTAGAAATTTCTTCGCGTATTTGTCCACCGTTTGCGATTTGCTGCTGTTGCTAAAGTATGTAAAGTTGTTGGAATAGGTAGCGCGGCGCATGCTGTCGGAAATGTTGGAGAAGGACGTGCCCACAGATTGGGAAATATCCGCGGCGGCTATGTTCAGCAATTCCCGCTCGTGGCCCACGGTGAGAAAAGCGGTGTAGAGAAACAGAAAGATCAAAACACCTGCAAAGGGAATCAGAAGAAACATGGTGATGTAGTTGAATATGTTGTTCAGCTTCAGCTGTTTGATCCCTTTCATGAGAAAAACATACCTCCTTAACTTCCTGAGTTTTTTAACCCTCAACGCTAATTGCAGTCATCACTTGTCCCCATCTGGATCATCATAATACCCGAGTTCTATGCGAACGTTTTCCATCATATATCCCAGATCATCTGATACGCCATACCCCAGAGGATCGGCAGTAGATATGAGGTTTTCGAATTCTGTTTCGTGGAGGCTGAAGAAATCCGGATGCAGTTTCGCATAATTCAAAAATTTTTCAGCTGAGGATTCAAGGCTGTTGTAAAATCTTCCCCCATAGTCACCGTATACTGCACTAAGTTCTGCGGCTTCGGCAGCGAAAGCAAGGTGCATCAGAGCCTTCGTTCCTTCATCTACAGTTCTGCTTAGGTAGTCGTTCAGCACACCTTTGCATTCACTCAAAGAAAACTGTTCCTTCCAGAAAACCTTTTCTAATCGTTTCTGCAGACTGGCTATCAATTCATCATTGGATTCCACGCTCCAACAACTGCTTTCGATATCCTTGAAAACTTTAGAAGATTTGAACATTTCAAATAAATGCGCTTCTAATTCATCTCTGGTTAAAGATTTAATTACTTTTTTATACTGCGTTAGTGTCATCATGCTTTTTCTTCCCCTGTCCAATTGTTATGTAACACTCAATCTTCTGACGGCCTATTCCCTTGCAGGAATTCAATGACTTCTGCAAGGGTTTTCTCGCTTTTTGAGAATGCTTCCAGGAGCTGCTTGTTATCCCGCTCCTTCCGTTTCGTCAGAAGCTTTTCCAATTCATCAACTGCCTTATCGTATTTCACTTTTGTTTCGGCCACATTGATCTGAGCTTTCTCTATCTTTTCTTCTAATGTCACAACCCGTCTCGCCATCTTCCTGCCCTCCCATATCACAGTGTTTTCATTTGTTCGTTTGCTGCTTTTTCAAACTCCTCAACCTCAATCCTTGCCAGATCTGAACTGATTGCAGCCGCCTGTTTCTGTACATTAGATGCTGTAAGGCCGAAAGCTTTCAGGATCTCTTTTTGTCTGGCAGTAACTGCATAATCCAAACGGTATTCATTATCAGCACCTTTTAGCATCTCTATCTTTTCTAGTTCCTTTATGGCTGCAGGCACTGTCATGAAATTTCTCCTGTGTTCCTGTCGGTCCATTTCGTCTTTCAGACAGGTATATATCTTACTTCGGATAATCGTGGCTACAAACTCTATAAATATCTTTGTATCCATTAACTCATTAGAGTAAACCCGCTCACTCCGCGCCCCGAGATACGATTTATCTCCCCGGAAAAGTTTCTCCGATCCATCCCTGCTCTTATACAGCGTCAGCGCTTCCTCTGCTGTCATCTTATCCGAAGTCACAATCACAAAATAACCACAAAGCTGTATCTCCCGGTTGATTATTTCTGTCTTTTCGATTCCGGACATGAACTTCTCATCTTCCAGGCCTTCATGCCAGTACACCAGATCGAAATATTTAATAAAATCTCCTCTCAGACGAACTGGCAGCCCCATACAGTCTTTTAGTTTCTTTCCCATCTGGTCAATTTTATCTTCAAATTTTTCCCGCTCAGACTGCCTTTTGCTGTCACTATAATAAATATGGAAATACCTCTCTTTTTCATCATCTGCATATAGTTTCCGCCGAACAGTTGTGCCACTGACTTTGTAGGCGCGGATACTGTTTTTCCGATCATCCTCGAAACGTCCTCTTCGCTCCAGTATGATATCGCTGACCAGTTTTTTCATCCCCTTGGCCATGATAACGAAATCATATCCATTATCATCCATGAACCGGATATTTTCCTTGCTAAAATATCCCCGGTCCAGAATAAACCCAACCCGTCTGTACCCATATCCCTTCGCTTTGCCAAGCGTATACTGAAGCTGGGATATGTCTACAATGCTTCCGGGATAAGACTCGTAGAACAAAGGCTCTCTATTATTCCGGTCATAGGCAATGGAATAATTAAAGATTTCTTTCCCCTGGTCATCTTTTGGATGGCCAAACTCTACCAGATCGATGTCGCCGGCCTGGCTGTTTTTGTTTGTGGAATCGTAAGAAATATAGATCCTTTCCCTATGATCTTTCTTCTCGTTCCATTCATTCAAAAACAGAATCCGTTGGTCTGTCGTAGTCCGGCTAAGAAAATCGGACACTTTCGAATCACTGTATATACGCATATCCTCTGTCATCAATGGATGGTTGAAAGCATAATCCGGATAATACTGGGCGGCATTTCCTTCGGTAATGATTGTATAGGCAGCCAGATCCAGAAACAGCCCCGCATCCTTTCCAACGATTCTTGCAAGCATCAGATCCAATCTGTAGTCAGATATGACCTTCCGAATCACAATATAAGCCCCAATACGAAGGCAGCCACTTCGGTATCCCTGTTTCTCCTCCGGCAGGATTTCCTGTGGAAATATCTTTAAGAACTTGTCATTCGGCAACATGAGGGCAGGCTGGCCCGGAATCTGCTTGCCGATACATATCCGTCTCGGTGTGTTATACTTCTTATCTTTCAGATAAATCCGCGCGTATTCATAATAGATATACGTCGTTCCCTTGATTGTCTTCTTCGTGATTTTCCCGTTTGAATCAGGTATCTTTATCGTACAGTCCAGGTACATATGGCACTCCATCCGTTTAATACTTGAGGGTTAATTACCTCTCTTGTATTATGCCATATTTTTCCAAAAAATACAAGTGAAAAATGGGATTTTCCTTGATTTTACGGGCTTTTTTCAGCTTCCCCAATGAGCGCCAATTTATTGAGTGTCAATTTTTTTGGGAGTTCAGAT
>ERZ779888.4084-NODE-4084-length-10135-cov-3.158036_pt1 | contig 10135 bp, 10 predicted proteins | sample MGYA00511245_ERZ779888 | MGnify/ENA primary metagenome ERZ779888 (study PRJEB29588, sample SAMEA2155255) | human gut metagenome | biome: human gut; feature: human-associated habitat; material: faeces | place: Denmark | collected 2008/2010 ... | reverse complement strand
TTATCTTCCTGTTTATCGTCGCAAACTGTTTCCTGTATAAAACACCGAGAGCTTTCATTGAATCCTATAAATCCAACATGAGCATGGCTTGCGAGGTTATCGTACAGTTCCCGTTCTACGGCGGTATCATGGGTATCATGCAATCCTCCGGCCTGGCGGAAGTCATCATCACAGGTATCGTAGGCATCGCGACCGCGAAAACACTTCCGGTATTCTCCTATCTGTCCGCGGCGGCTGTTAATCTCTTCATTCCGTCACAGGGCGGTCAGTGGATCGTACAGGGACCGCTGCTGATCGATGCAGCAAATCAGCTCGGCGCGAACAAGATCGACGTCATCAACGCTTTCGTATACGGCGATGAATGTACGAACCTGCTGCAGCCGTTGTATCTGATTCCGATGCTGGCAGTTGTGAAAATGAAGCTGAAGGATGCTTGGGGTATGTGCGCATTCGTATGCTTGTTCTGGGCTATCGTGGTGACCATCGGTTACCTGGTCGTATCGACACTCGTGCCTTGGAATCCGGGTATCTAAGATGAGCTGGGGCGTAGGCTTGATGTACTACCACTGCCCGCAATGCGGCAAGAAGTTCAAATACGCGCTGGACCTGATGGTCGAGTTCGGTGATGACTTCGGCAAATGTCCCGTATGCGGCTGCATGGGTACATACGAATATGACGATCCTCGCAGAAAGGATGACAACGACTACTTTGAGGTAGAATAATTGCTTCGGATGAGTCCAGCGCCATCAACGGACAGAACATTCTCGCCGACCTTGGCTGGTCCAAGAACGCGCTACCGGAAGATAAGAAAATGGTGTAATCGAAAAAAAGGTAAAAAACAAAATCCGCGGGGGTATAGCGTTCTGATCATAGGAAGCGCCCGCGGGTTTTTACTATGTAGGAATATCGCTTGTGATATTTCCGGAATATCGACAGAAGCACCTTGCGAAGCGGCGCGCATGTGTGAGCGCCATCTGCGCATAGAAATCTCTGATTTCGTGATGCGCACTTTTGTCCTCGCAGATACAACTGCAGCGTTGCTCTGCCTGTTCCTATCTTCCCACCGGCCCGAGTGTCACGACTCGAGTCAAATGTCGAGACCCGACTCGCACGTCGCGGCGTCCATTTTACCCGATTTACGATAAAAGCTCAAAATCTTACAATTCAATACTAAAATACGACATATTTGGAAATAATAGTGGACTTTGTTTCGTTTTTTTGCTACATTGGAGCCATTCCACATGCAGGCACCACCGCGCAGCAAAGGATGACGCCGAATCTTTCGTTCTGCTAGCAATGCGGTCGTGGGAACCTGCAGGAACATTGGCTTGTGTGTAAGAGGAAGGAGTCAAAGAGACTATGAAAAAAGCAGAAAAAGAAAAAGCAGAATTGAATTTACAGCCGCAAGAAACAGCGGAACTGGAACGAAACTACAAGGATTCGGTTTTCGTCACGATCTTTCATGAAAAAGAGAAATTGATCGAACTGTACAACGCAATCTTTGACACCAATTATGGCATGGATACCGCCATCGACATTGTGACAATCAAAGACGTTCTGTTCCGCACGCTCAAAAATGACGTTTCCTTTGTACTTGACAAGCGTTTTGTCGTGCTCGTGGAACATCAGTCAACCATCAACGGCAATCTGCCGCTGCGGGATCTTTTGTACATCGCAACCGTACTGAAACGTATGATCGACACCAAACAGCTGTATCGCGAAAAAACACTGCGTATCCCAAGACCTTCCTTTATCGTCCTGTACAACGGATCGGAGGACATTCCTGCGTATCAGGAACTGCGCCTGTCAAATGCCTATCTCGGCGAAAAGGAAGAGGCGGAAGAAGATGCTTTACAACTCATCGTCAAGGTGTATAATATTAATACAGGGAAGAACGCAGAAATATTAAAAAAATGTGAGACGCTCAGGCAGTATAGCCGCTTTGTGGAGATCGTGCGCAGTTACGGACACATCGACCAATTAAGCAATGCTGTGATGGTGCAGATCATGGGGCAGTGCAAAAAGGAAGGTGTCCTCACAGAATTTATGGAGCATTACGGAACGGAGTTGATTGAGATGTTATTCAAAGAATTGACACGCGAAGAAGACCTCGAAATCTCGAGACTGGACGGCTACGACGCCGGACAAAAAGATGGCTTCACCAAAGGCGAAAAGTCCGGTTTCAGCAAAGGTGAGAAATCCGGTTTTAGCAAAGGCGAAAAATCCGGTGAACGCAAGGCGGCGCTGGACATTGCGAAAGGAATGCAGAAGGAACACATCGCCTCGGACGTCATTGCAAAAATCACAGGGCTTACGCTTGCCGAGATTGAAAATTTATAAGAATATGCGGAAACTTCCCTTGTTTGGCACGTGGTTGGACAAGGGGAGTTTTTGGTTTTAGCAAAATAAAACGGTAAAGCGTCGGGTTTGTCAAGTAAAATGTGTAAGTATTAGAAAAAAATGGGGTTTGTCAGAGAGTGTAAAATAAAGTGTGTAAGTTTTGAATTTATTTTCTAAACTTACACACTCTAAAAGGACTTCTGTCTGGCTTCCAACTATGCCGGCATCGCATTCGGCAACGCAGGCTGCGGCGCAGTACACGCACTGTCCTACTCCATCGGCGGCGCATTCCACGTACCGCATGGCGAATCCAACTATCAGTTCTTCACAGAAGCCTTCAAGACCTACATGAAGAGAGAGCCGGAGGGCAAGATCGCTTCCCTGAACAAGGTTTATGCAGACATTCTAGGCTGTGATGAGGCAGTTGTTTATGACGAGCTTGACAAAGTTCTCAACAAGCTGCTCAACAAGAAGCCGCTGAGAGAATATGGCATGACAGAAGAGCAGATCGAGACCTTCACGAAGTCCACCGTTGACAACCAGCAGAGACTTCTGAGCAAGAGCTACGTGCCGCTGTCCTATGAAGAACTCAGACAGATTTTCGTAAACTTATACTAATTGATTCAAATCGATCGGAAATAAACGAAACATAAGGAAACTGATATGAAATTTATAGAATCCCCATGGACTGATCCTTATTATAATCTGGCACTTGAAGAATATGTATTTGAAAAGCTGGACCGGTGTGAGGACTGGCTGATCCTGTGGCAGAACTACAATACCATCGTCATTGGCAAATATCAGAATACCATAGAAGAAATCAATGCAGACTATGTCAAAACGCATGGCATCTCGGTCGCGCGCCGTCTGTCGGGCGGCGGTGCCGTCTACCATGACAAGGGCAATCTGAACTACACGATTATTGTGGAGAAGAATGATGATTTTGATTTCAACTTTCAGTATTTCGTACTGCCGGTCACGAACGCACTCAAGCTGTTTGGACTGGACGCCGCGTTTTCGGGACGCAACGATGTGACCATCGACGGTAAAAAATTTTCCGGCAATTCACAGTATGTGAAACAGAACCGGATCATGCACCATGGCTGCATCATGCTGGATTCGAATCTCGCGCATGTGGCCGAGGCGCTGCGTGTCAAACCGGTCAAGCTGGAATCCAAGAGCACCAAATCCGTCAGAAGTCGTGTCACGACCATCAATGCGAATCTCGCGGAGCCGATTCCAATGGAAGTCTTTAAGACTGCGATTAAGATGCAGGTTGCGGCAGGCAATGAAATGGAAGCCTATGGTCTGACGGAGCATGACATCGCTGAGATCCAAAAACTCAGGGATACCAAATATGCAACGTGGGAATGGAACTACGGTTTTTCGCCGGAATATACCATCCGCAAGGAAGAAAAATTCGACGGCGGTATCGTGACTGCACATATGAATGTCGAAAAGGGACGTATCCAGGAGATCAAACTCTTTGGTGACTTCTTCGGCAATGGGGATATTGCTGAATTGGAGGAAACCCTGCAAGGGCTTCCGTTAGATGAACATTTAGAAGACAATTTACAAAAAATTCACATCGACGAATACATGAAAGGTATTCGTGTCGAAGAATTGGCTGCATTGCTGAGAGACTAGGAGATACGCAAGGCGGCACAGACAAAGATGTTTTCTGCTCCTCAATGATTACATATACCCAAATCGTTGATAGAACAGCGGCATGACCTGCGCAAGCGGGAATGACGCTGTTCTGTTTTTTGATGCGACAGTGCATCGAAAAAAGCAGTGCTGCGCAGCGGCATTTTTTGCTGCTGTTTTTTGAATCACAGCAATTGCAAGGATTTTAGGACTTCCTTTTGAATAGAAGTCCTGTTTTTTTTACAAAAAATCGATTGGCTTGATTCTTGCATCTACCTGTGAATAGTCAAAAATAAAACAAAATGATATATATTTATGGAGGTAAACACTATGATTCAAAAAGTTGGCGTTGTCGGAGCAGGTATGATGGGCGCGGAGATCGCGTTATGCTTTACGAAAGCAGGATATCCGACTATTTTAAATGACATCAAGATGGAATTCGCAGAGAATGGCGTGAAGAAGCAGGAAGCAGCCATGGATAAATCCATCAAAAAAGGCAAAATGACAGAAGAAGAAAAGGCCAAAGCACTTTCTCTGGTCCAGCCGTCCTGCGATTACAAAGACCTCGCAGACTGCGATCTGATCATCGAAGCCGCACTGGAAAATCTGGACATCAAGCTGAACATCTTCAAATCTCTGGATGAGATCTGCAAGCCGTCCACGATTCTGTGCTCCAATACATCCTCGATCTCGATCACAAAGCTTTCCTCCGCAGTCGGTGAAGCAAGAAAGGGACAGTTCCTGGGCACACACTTCAACTCTCCTGCATCTGTGATGAAGCTGGTAGAAGTGATCCCGGCGCTGCTGTCAGATCAGGCTGTTTGTGATGAGGTCTATGATCTGCTTGCATCTATGGGTAAGGAACCGGTCAGAGTCAAGGACGTTGTCGGCTTCGGCTTGAACCGTATCTTCCACTGCATGTACGCAGAAGCGATGCGTCTGATCGAAGAAGGCGTGTGCACACCGGAGGACGTTGACAAGATCTGCAAATACGGGCTTGGTCATCCGATGGGGATCTGTGCGCTGCTTGACATCACCGGACATGACCTCAACCTCGCAGTGGACCAGATCATGTTCGATGGCTACGGCGAAAGATTCAGACCGTCTCCGGTCATCCAGAGAATGGTCGACGCAGGTCACCTTGGCAGGAAATCCGGCAGAGGCTTCTACGATTATACAAATAAATAGGCATGAGAGCGGGACTGCGGCAGCCTGATGCAGACTGCCGCGGCTTTCTGACAGAAAAAGACAAGCAGAAAGGAATAAACAGAAATCAAATGAGCGTGATTCAAGTAAAAAAAGAGGACCATATCGCGATCCTGTCGGTCGTGCGTCCGGAAGCACTCAATGCACTCAGCAGAGAGATCGTTGACGAGATGGGTGAAGCCATCGATGCAATCGAAAAGGATCAGGACATTTACTGCCTGATTTTCCATTCCGAAAAGAACTTCGCGGCCGGCGCGGATATCAAAAAAATGGCGGATTGCGACGAAGATGGTGCGAAGGCGTTCTGCTTCAGCCCGGTATACGACCGCATCGCGGAGCTTCCGATCCCGACCATTGCAGCCATCGAGGGCTATGCACTGGGCGGCGGCATGGAGCTTGCGCTGTGCGCAGATATTCGTATCGCAGGCGAGAGTGCAAAGATGGGATTCCCGGAAGTGACGCTGGGGATCTTCCCGGGCGCAGGCGGCACGATCCGCGCACCGAAGCTGATCGGACCGGCATTTGCCAAGGAACTGATCTTCAGCGGTGAACAGATCAGCGCCGAACGCGCACTGCAGATGGGACTGGTCAACAGAGTTGCATCAGATGATGCAGTTTTGGAAGAAGCGAAGAAGCTGGCTGCGAAGATCGCCAAAAGAGGACCGGTGGCTGTACGCATGGTCAAGGACGTGATCACCAGGGGTCTGGAAATGGGCGATGTCAAAGCAGGTACCGCTTACGAAGCACAGCAATGGGCGAAGCTTTTCACGACCTACGACCAAAAGGAAGGCATGCATGCTTTCATGGAAAAGAGAAAACCGCAATTTGAAAACCGCTAAATAAAGCGGAAAGGAAAATAAAAAAACAGGAGGAATCTTAAAGTGGCAGAAGAAGTAAAACTCACATCAAAAGAGTTATTAAATCAATTAACCGCCAAGCATTATCAAGGCGCTTTAGAAGCAAAAGCAGAGGGGAAGCCGGTCGTTTGGGCGACCTCCATCTGCCCGGATGAGCTTTTGGCAGCGATGGATCTGACGACCGTTTACCCGGAGAATCACGCAGCAGCCATCGGCGCCAGAAAAGAAGCGATGACCTTCATCGAACACGCAGAGGGCAGAGGCTACTCTTCGGATATCTGTTCTTATGCGCGTGTCAACATGGGCTATGTCGACATTAAGCATGCGGAGGCACAGGACATCCCGATGCCGGATCTGATTTTCAGTTCCACCAACATCTGTCATACCGTATTAAAGTGGTATGAAAATATCGCAAAGGAACTGCATATTCCGCTGATCTTATTCGATATGCCGTTCAACCATACCTATGATGTTTCCGACAACTGCACGAAATATATCCGCGGACAGCTCGAAAACGCGATCAGTCAGTTGGAGGACTTTACCGGACGCAAGATGGACTATGATAAGCTGGCACAGAAGATGGACATGAACAACGCGACCTGTCAGTGGTGGAAAAAGGCGACCGACTGGGGCAAGGTGAAACCATCTCCGCTGAACGGTTTCGATATGTTCAACTACATGGCGATGATTGTCTGTATGCGCAACTCCGAGGACGGCCATAAGCTCTTCAAGCTCTGGTACGAAGAATTAAAGCAGAAGGCAGAAGAAGGCAAAGGACCTTGGAACTCCGCAGAAGAACAGTACCGCATCATCTGGGACGGCATTGCCTGCTGGCCGCACCTTTCCACGACTTTCAAGACACTCAAAAAATACGGCATCAATATGGTGACCTCTACCTATCCGTCATCTTGGTACAAGGTATATGAAACCAACGATCTGGACGGCATGGCGAAGGCTTATACGGGCAACTACGCGAACAGAAACCTCAACTACGGAGAAGACCTGATCTCCGGATTGATCAAGGATTTCGGTGTAGAAGGCGTGGTATTCCACAGCAACCGTTCCTGCAAGCTGATGGATTTCCGCTGCTATGAAGTACAGAGAAGAATCACAGATAAAATGGGCGTTCCGTCCGTAATCTTTGACGGCGACCAGACAGACCCTCGCGTATTCTCCGAAGCACAGTTCGAAACAAGAATTCAGGCATTAGTAGAAATGATGGAAAAGAACAAAGAATTAAAGAGAAGAGGTGACCTGTAATGTACAAAGATACCATTGAAAAATTAACAGCAGCAGGTTTAAATCCCGGCAAAACCATTGCGGAAACAAAAAAAGAAACCGGGAAGGACCTTGTCGGCGTATTCCCGATCAGAACGCCGGAGGAAGTCGTATATGCAGCAGGCTGCGTGCCGATCGGCATGTGGGGCGGTCATACAGAGATCACATTGGCTGATAAATATTTACAGAGCTTTTGCTGCTCAATTATGAGAATCAATCTGGAATATGCGCTGCGCGGCGTGTATAATGATGTGAAGGCGGTTTTGATCCCGACTTTCTGCGACACGATGAAATGTATCGTCGAAAACTGGAAGCTCGCGCTCCCGCAGGTACCGACCATCGCTTTCGCTTATCCGCAGCACCACAAACTGCAGGCCGGCATGGAATTTACGATCGACGAAATCAAACGCGTCAAACATGAGCTGGAACTGGCGCTCCACAAGATTATTACCAACGAAGAAGTGGAGGAAGCGTTCCGTGTTTACGAGGATTGGCGCAAGACGATGCGGGAGTTCACCGCGCTTGCCGCACAGCATCCGGAAATTATCACAGCGAAGAAGCGCTATGCGATTATCAAGGCAGGCTGCTATATGGATAAGGCTGTCTACACGAAGCTGGTCAAAGAGATCAATGAAGGCTTGAAGAGTGAAGGACCGTCCACCTTTAAGGGGACCCGCGCAATCGTTACCGGCATCATGATGGAACCGGTCGATGTGCTGGATATCTTCGAAGAAAACAACATCGCGATCGTCGGCGATGACCTCGCGATTGGCTCCAGACTGTGGAGAACACCGGCCAGAGAGGACGTGGAGGATGTATATCAGAAGATGGCTTACATGATCCGCGACATCGAAGGCGATACGTTCTTCTTTGATCCGGAGAAGAAGAAAGGCCAGATGCTGATCGACATGACCAAAGCGATGCACGCAGACGCCTGCATCGTCATGATGATGAAATTCTGCGATCCGGAAGAGTACGATTACCCGATCTACAAGGCAGAACTGGCGAAAGCGGGTGTTCCGGAGCTTTATCTGGAATTTGACCAGCAGCTGTCCTCCTTCGAACAGATCAGAACGAGAGTACAGAGCTTCACCGAAATGCTCGTATGATCGTCGGGCAGTACAGTCGAGCGTTACAGAAGGAAGAGGTAAACTATGTTTTTAGGAATTGACATCGGATCCTCCTCGACCAAGGCGGCAGTCGTGGATCAGGACAAAAAGCTTTTGGCTGTTTCCGTGCAGAATCTTGGCACTGGCACGACCGCATACGAGACAGTCGTGGCGGATGTGCTCGCCAGGGCGGGCGTGCAGCCGTCGGATATTCGATTTACCGTCGCGACCGGATACGGGAGAGTGAATTACAAAGGCGCGGATAAGCAGATCACGGAGATTACCTGCCATGCGAAGGGTGTGAACTTCCTGACCCGGGACGCGAAAACGATCGTCGACATCGGCGGGCAGGATGCGAAGGTCATCAAGCTTGACGCCAACGGCAAAGTGGAAAACTTCGTGATGAATGAAAAGTGCGCTGCAGGAACCGGGCGATTCCTGGAAGTGATGGCCAGAGTGCTCGGATGCGAGCTGGGAGAGCTTTCGGATCTTGCGGACCATGCGGACAAGGAAATATCGATCAACAATGTTTGCACCGTCTTTGCGGAAAGTGAAGTGATCTCCAGACTATCCGGCGGAGAAACGAGCGCCAATGTGGCCAGAGGTGCACATGTCGCTATCGCCAAACGCGTGATGGGCATGTGCAACCGTGTCGGCTATGAACCGAAGATTGTCATGACCGGCGGCGTTGCCCTGAATGCAAACATGGTCGACGCACTGGCCAGAGAAATGGGATATCCGATCGAAGTCGCGCCGCATTGTCAGGCCGCGGGCGCCATCGGCGCAGCAGTTTTTGCTTATGAGTATTTTCAGAAACAATAAAGGAGAGTAACAAATGGCATTGATGACAGCAGCTCAATATATCGAGAGCTTAAGGAAATTAAATACAAGAGTCTACATGTTCGGTGAAAAAATCGAAAACTGGGTCGATCATCCGATGATCCGCCCGTCCATCAACTGCGTGGCAGCGACCTATGATCTGGCGCAGGATCCGCAGTACGAGGATCTGATGACCGTCAAGTCTCATCTGACAGGCGAAAAGATCAACCGTTTCACCAACATCCACCAGAGTACCGAAGACTTAAAGAACAAGGTAAAGATGCAGAGACTGCTCGGTCAGAAGACTGCTTCGTGCTTTCAGAGATGTGTCGGCATGGACGCGTTCAACGCGGAATACTCCACGACATATGAGATCGACGAAAAATACGGCACGCACTACCATGAAAACTTCAAGAAGTTCCTGCAGTTCGTACAGCAGAACGACCTCGTGGTAGACGGCGCGATGACGGACCCGAAGGGCAACCGCGGTCTCGCACCGCACGCACAGCCGGATCCGGATATGTTCGTCAGGATCAAAGAAAGAAGACCGGACGGTATTGTCGTACGCGGTGCAAAATGCCACCAGACCGGTTCCGTCAACTCCCACTGGCATATCGTGATGCCGACGCAGGCGATGAAGGCAGAGGACGCAGACTATGCGGTATCCTTTGCATGCCCGTCCGACGCAGAAGGCATGTACATGATCTACGGCAGACAGTCCTGCGATACGCGTAAATTAGAAGAGGGTGCGGACGTCGACCTCGGCAATAAGCAGTTCGGCGGACAGGAAGCCCTGGTTGTCTTTGACGATGTATTCATCCCGAACGAATATGTATTCATGGCAGGCGAATATGACTTTGCCGGCATGCTGGTAGAAC
>ERZ779888.4083-NODE-4083-length-10137-cov-4.041559_pt1 | contig 10137 bp, 10 predicted proteins | sample MGYA00511245_ERZ779888 | MGnify/ENA primary metagenome ERZ779888 (study PRJEB29588, sample SAMEA2155255) | human gut metagenome | biome: human gut; feature: human-associated habitat; material: faeces | place: Denmark | collected 2008/2010 ... | reverse complement strand
GAATTCTTGCACTTATTTTAATGTTGCTTTCTGGAGGAGGGCTAGATATCGGAAATATTGTTGGCTATAAAGGAAGTACTGCTTTATTTTTCCTTTTTGTAATTACAATATTCCTTATTAATAAAATAACAATCAGAAAAGATGAATTGAAAGCCCCCTTAATATGTATTGGGTTAATGCTTGTTGCATATATCATAAAAGGGGCCACATTTCCTATTTGGTGTATCGCTCCTGTTTTTATAGCATTTTTTTCTTTAGCACTATATCGAAACTGTCCACATAAATTCTATGAAGACTTCAGTGATATTTGCAGATGGTACTCATATTATTCCTTAATATCAGTCATATTATGTCTGATACTAATGAATATGGTACAAAATTCAAACTTTTATAGATATTCCCACTTATTTTATATCTTTTGGTTTGTTACTTCTGGAGGTCCCCATTTTATGAATGAATTAAGAGAATTATTTGACTTCCTTGATGAAGAAAACGACAACGAAAACAGCGGCTATGTTATAGATGATGATAAAAAAGCCGACTGGGCCCTTGAAAAGATTAGGCAAGAGCGTGAGGAACGGGACAGGCTTATTAACTTAGCCAAAGATAAAATCGACTACTACAAGCAGGAAATTGAGAAAATAGAGAGCCGCTGCGAAACAAGCACATCGTATTTACAATCCAAACTTGCTGCATACTTTGAGACGGTGAAGCACAAAGAGACCAAGACCCAAGAGAGTTACAAGCTGCTAAACGGAAGCCTTGTAAAGAAATACGGCGGTTATGATTACGACTATGACGATGATACTTTTGTCGATTATCTTAAAAACAACTATCCCCAATTGGTAAAGGTTATAGAAAGACCTCAATGGGGCGAGTTTAAGAAGATGACAGAGTTGACGGCAGAGGGCGACATTATCAATACGGAGACCGGGGAAGTATTGGGCTTTATCAAGGCGGCAAAGAAACCCGATGAATTTCGGGTTATGACAGATTAGGGGGTGATTGCATGGGAATACCTGTATTAATCTTAGGAGAAAGCGGATCCGGAAAATCTTCAAGTTTAAGAAATTTCAATTTTGATGAGTTGGCTGTTTTCAATGTAGCCGGAAAACCGTTCCCTTTCAGGAAAGAATTTAAAAAGATAAATCATGCTACTTATGACATCATAGAGGGGAACTTAAAAGCCGCAAAATACAAGGCATATGTCATTGATGACAGCCAGTATCTTATGACGTTTGAAATGTTCAATCGGGTTAAAGATAAGGGATATGACAAGTTTACAGAGATTTCTTTGAACTTTGTAAATCTGGTTAAAACCGTTATCAGAGATATTCCAGATAATGTGATTGTATATTTCTTGCACCACACAGAGAGCTTGGATAACGGAAACGTGAAGGCAAAAACCATCGGAAAAATGATAGATAACCATTTAACGCTTGAAGGATTATTTTCTATCGTATTGCTGGCAAAAGTCAAAGACGGAAAATATATCTTTGAAACCCAATCAAACGGGTTCACTACAGCAAAAAGCCCGATAGGAATGTTTGACCGCGAAATAGATAACGACTTACAAGCAGTCGATTTAAAAATTCGGGAATATTGGCAGTTGGACAACAATCAGGTCAGCCAATCCGACAGTGTTATAGAACAAAGAATTGATGATATTTTAGATACGGAGGATAAATAAATGAGATATATTGATTTAAATAATGTTAGAGAAGCGGGATACAGGGCGCTCCCTCCAGGCGGATATATTTGCAAAATAACAAAGGTCGAGGACAAGCCCGAAAGAGAATACTTGGAGATTTGCTACGATATAGCAGAAGGCGAATTTAGGGACTACTATCGAACCCTTTGCGATAAGGTAAACCCCAACTATTGGGGAGGAAAAGATCTCAGATCATACAAAGAAAAGGCTTTGCCGTATTTTAAGGCTTTTGTGACAGCTGTTGAGCGGTCAAATCCGGGATATGTATTTGATTGCAACGAACACAGCTTGGCAGGTAAATACGTCGGTATAGTGCTTGGCGAGGAAGAATATATCAACACAAACGGAGAAATAAAAACCAGATTGCGTGTTGATTGTTTTAGAAGCGTTGACGAAATAAGGAACGGTAATTTTAAAGTTCCTGCTCCGAAAAGGCTAACTCAAATGGTGACAAACGTTACAAACAACAATATTCCCATGCTTTAATCCGGCACATTAGGAGGGACTTAAACTGAACTACATAAGACAATTAAATGCCTTTTGGAATTGGCGGAAATATAACTCTGATATTTCTCATGGGGCGGTAGATTTGTACTTTGCTATTTTAAATTGTGCAAACGAGGTCGGCTGGAAAACACAGATTAATATCCCCAATTCAACACTTATGAGCGTTTCGGGCATAACAAGTAAAACTCAGTTTGTTAAACTCCGTAATTCTTTGGTTCAAAAAGAGCTGATTGAATACAAGAAAGGCAAAAAGGGCACGGCTCCGAGTTATATTATAAGTACCCTATACAGTACCAATCAGGGTACCAATAACGATATCGGTACTCTATATAGTACTCATTTGGGTACCAATGTGGGTACCAATATGGGTACCAATCAGGGTACCATATATAAAGATAAACAAAAAGAAAAAGAAAATATCAACGACGTAGTAGGAGGAGAAAAAGCGGCGAGGATTTTTGAGCAGTACGAGAAATTGACGGGAAAGACTGTCAGCGGAACCATGCAGCAGGAGGTTGACAGCTTTCTCACTGAGGGCATGGAACCCGACTTAATTCTCGCCGTGATAGACTACGCCCTTGACGCGGACAAAGGCAACTGGAACTACATGCGGGGCACTCTTAACAACCTGCTTTGCGAGGGTGTAAAGACACTTAGTGCGTTCAAGAAGCAGCGAGCGCAACATCAGGCACGAATGAACGGCAATCAGGGCAAGGGCAGACGCAGCAAGTTCAACAACTACGTAGATACCAACTCCCAAAAGAGTGATTATGCGGCGCTTGAAGAAATGCTTCTGGAGAAAATGCTAAACGACGGTGATGACGATGTTTAAATTCACAATCCCGCTGGAGCCCAAAACCAAAAAGAACAGCGTCCAAATCATGAAAAACCGCAAGACGGGTGCGCCTTTTGTTGCACAAAGTTCCGCATACAGGGAGTATCAAGATCAATGCGGTTGGTTTATCCCAAAGCCGCCAAAGCCCATTGACGGGAAAGTCAATATCAAGGCAGTATACTTCATGAGCACACGGCGCAAGGTGGATATAACCAACCTACACAGTGCATTGCATGATGTGTTGACGCATTACGGAGTTATCAAGGACGACAGCGCAGATATAGTCCTTGCAACAGACGGGTCAAGGGTGAAATATGATAAGGACAGCCCGAGAACCGAGGTTGAAATAACCGCCCTAAATGAACCGTCTTACAAGGAGAACAAAGACAAAGCTAAGGAGGTAAAAACATGATAGAACCAATTACAGCACCGATTACGGCAGTTTTATGTTTACTTGTGCCCGTGTTAATCGGGGCGTTATATTACGAGAACAAGCGGCGGAAGCGTATAGCACGGCGCAACAGTGAGTTGTTAATCAGTAACAATGAGTTGATAAATATTTCCCGTGAGTTATTGGCTATTAACCGTGACTTACAGTACAGGCTTAAAAGAGAACAGCAGCGCAATTTTGCTCTTAGTTCAAAGAGTTCGGAGGCGGAGAAAAAGCGCACTAAAGAAACGCTTGCAAAAAGCGTGCGGAAGATAGTTATAAAATAGTCAGGAGGTGTAAAGATGACACACCCGGATATCTTGAAAATGGAGAGGTACGGAGAACTCTATCCGACCGCCGAAGCAGCATACGAATATGAATGCGAGTTTTGCGGTGATGTACTTCAAACAGGAGCTACAGCGTACGTATGTGCCGAGCTTGACGAAGATAAAGTCTTTTGCTGTAAAAGCTGTTTTGCAAACTATCTTGATAGCTTGCAGACAGAAAAAATCAGATTATGAAAGGTGAAAAGTATGAGTAAACAAAAGAAAAAAGGATTTACATTAATAGAACTTATGGTATCAATAGCAATAATGATGATACTTGCTATTATGTTGGTACCAGCAATTAACGCTATTAGGAAGAAAGTACTTAATAATCTTTATGATACTAAGGTTGAACAAATATTATCTACAAGTCAAAGTTGGGGTAGAGAGAATTTAGTAAGAATTCCTCAGTTTGTTTCTTCTGCTTATACTGGTAATGAAAAAACGTGTACTAAAGATTGTGCTTGTATTTTAGTAAGAGAACTTATAAATGAAGGATTTTTAGCGGGAGATAAAAACGATAAAACTGAATTACAAAATCCTATAAATAAAAAAAGTATGAATGGTATGCTTGTATGTGTAAGATTTGATAATAATGATGCGATGAGTAGAAAAATAGTATCATATATAGTGGAGGAATAACTATGAGAATGTCTAATAGCTTTTTTATTACAAGAAGAGAATATCCTAAAGATGAAAATACTATTTCCGCATCACTTCTTATTAAAAGTGGAATGATATTTAAAAATGATAATGGTATATATAGTTATCTTCCTATGGGCTTAAAAGTAGTAAATAATGTAAAAAAATTAATAAGAGATGAAATGATGAAAATAGGTGCTGAAGAAGTGTTAATGCCTTCTTTAGTTGATTATTCATATTTTGAAAATAGTGGTAGAAATGTAATATTTAATGAAGAAATGTTTACATTAAAAGATAGAAATAATAAAGAATATGCATTATGTCCTACTCATGAAGAATTATTTGCATATTTAGTTAGAAATAAAATACAAAGTTATAAGGATTTACACTTTACATTATTTCAAATGAGTAATAAATTTAGAGATGAAGAACATCCTGAATATGGGCTTATGCGTAAAAAAGAATTTTTAATGGCTGATGCATACAGTTTTGATGCTGATATGAGTGGACTTGATGTTAGTTATGATAAGATGTATCAAACATTTAAAAACATATTTAAAAAGTGTAATTTAGATACAATAGTTGTTAAAAGTAATCCAGAAAGTATGAAAGGTACAACTAGTGAAGAATTTCAAGTTCTATGTAATTTTGGTGATAATGAAATTGTAAAATGTACTACATGTTCATATAGTTCTAATATAGAAGAAGCATCTTCTCTTATAAAAGATAAAAAAGATAAATCTTATGACATTAAAATGTTAAGAAAAGTATATACTCCAGGAGTTAAGACAGTTAAGGAACTAAAAGAATACTTTAACGCTGATGATGATAAAATATTAAAATCATTAGTGATAAAGGCTGATTCAAAATATATAATGATACTTTTAAAAGGTAGTGATGAATTAAATATTTCTAAATTAGAAAAAGTATTAAAAACTAAAGATATTGAAATACCTTCTTCATATGAATTAGAAAGAATTGGTACTGAAGTAGGGTTTATTGGTCCTATAAAATCAACTATGATGATAATTGCTGATAGTGAAGTTAAAAATATGCATAATGTAATATGTGGAGCTAATATAAAAGATTATCATTATAAGAATGCTAATCCTAGAATAGATTTTAAGATAGATAGATATGCTGATTTAAAGAATTTTAATGATAATTCTTTATGTCCTAAATGTGGTAGTAAATGTGAAATATTAAATGGTATAGAAGTAGGACATATATTTAAATTAGAAACTAATTATAGTAAGATTTATAATTTAAGATATTTAGATGAAACAAATAATTTTAATTATGTTCATATGGGTTCTTATGGTATTGGTATAGATAGATTAATATCTGCGATAATAGAAAAGAATCATGATGAAAAAGGCATTATATGGCCTATAAATATAGCTCCTTATAAAGTTGTAATTGTAGTAATAAATGTTAATGATAAAGATAGTTATAAGTATTCTAAAATGTTATATGAAAGATTATGTTCTAATGGAATAGATACTATACTTGATGATAGAAAAGAAAGTGTAGGAGTTAAATTTAATGATATGGATCTATTTGGTATACCAATACGTATAACAGTTGGTAAAAAATTAAGTGATGATTATGTTGAACTTAAACTTAGAAGTGAAGAAAAAAGTGTGGATATAAAAACAGGTGAAGTGTTAAAAATAGTTGACAAAATATTAAATAATAATTAAGTTTTAATGAAACTATTTTAAAAAGAGACTTTTTCTTTTTCTATTATTTACAAAAAAATATAGATTTGCTATAATTTATTTAGGATAGAAAGGAGGGTCAAAATTGAACCCAATAAATGTTAAAAGTGAAATTGGAACATTAAAAAAAGTTCTTGTACATAGACCAGGTCGTGAATTACTTAATTTAACTCCTGATAGCCTAGAAAGACTTTTATTTGATGATATTCCATATTTACCAGTTGCTCAAGAAGAGCATGATGAATTCGTAAGAATTTTAAGAGATAATGGAGTTGAAGTTGTATATTTAGAAGATTTAATGACTGAAGTATTAGATTCAAATCCAGAAATTAGAGAGAGATTTATAACTCAATTTATTTATGAAGCAGGTATTAGAACACCTAAATATCGTAGTTTAGTTTATGAATATTTAAGTTCTATAGAAAATAATAGATTACTTGTTTTAAAGACTATGGAAGGTATAGTTAATAATGAAGTAATTAAATCTAAAGCAAAGAAAGGTAAAAGTTTAGTAGATTATATTCAAGATGATACAGCATTTGTAGTAGATCCTATGCCAAACTTATATTTTACAAGAGATCCATTTGCTTCAATTGGAAATGGAGTATCATTAAATAGAATGTATTCTGTAACTAGAAATAGAGAAACTATATATGCAGAATATATATTTGAATATCATCCTGAATATAAAGGACTTGTTGATAAATATTTTGATAGATATAGTGCTTATCATATTGAAGGTGGAGATATACTTAACTTAAATGAACATATTTTAGCAGTAGGTATTTCTCAAAGAACAAGTGCTGATGCGATTGAAGAACTTGCTCATAAAATATTTGATGATAAAGATGCTAAGATTAATACAATTCTTGCTTTTGATATTCCAGTATGTCGTGCATTTATGCATTTAGACACTGTATTTACTCAAATAGATAAGGATAAATTTACATATCATCCGGGTATTATGGGTACTTTAAAAGTATATGAAATAACTAGTGATGGTGAAGATGGACTTAATGTTAAAGAAAAGAGTGCTTCACTTGAAAGAATATTAGAAGAATATTTAGATAGAGAAATCACATTAATACCTTGTGCTGGTGGAGATAAAATTGGTGCAGAACGTGAACAATGGAATGATGGAAGTAATACATTATGTATAGCTCCAGGTGTAGTTATTGTTTATGATAGAAATAATATTACTAATGAGCTATTAAGAGATAATGGTATCAAAGTTCTTGAAATGCATAGTGCTGAACTATCAAGAGGTAGAGGTGGCCCTAGATGTATGTCAATGCCACTTCAAAGAAGCGATAGAATATGAAAACTATAGTAGTCGCACTTGGTGGAAATGCACTTGGCAATACACCGGAAGAACAATTAAAATTAGTTAAAAACACTGCTAAATCTATAGTTGATTTAGTTAGTGAAGGATATAATGTAGTAGTAAGTCATGGTAATGGCCCTCAAGTTGGAATGATTAATTTAGCTTTTGCTGTTTCACATGAAAATGGAAGTGGTACTCCTATAGTACCTTTTCCTGAATGTGGTGCAATGAGTCAAGGTTATATTGGATATCATTTACAACAAGCAATTCAATCTGAATTGAAAGCAAGAAATATCAATAGAAATTGTGCATCAGTTGTAACACAAGTTCTTGTTGATAAAAAAGATCCTGCTTTTAATAATCCAGAAAAACCAGTTGGGATGTTTTATACCAAATCCGAAGCTAAAAAAATAGAAAAGGAAAAAGGTTATACATTCGTTGAAGATTCTGGAAGAGGTTATAGGAGAGTTGTACCTTCTCCTAAGCCAATTGAAATAGTAGAACTTGATTTGATTAAAGACCTGTTAAATCAAGGTAATATTGTTATAGCATCTGGAGGAGGAGGAATTCCTGTAGTACGTGATGGAGATACTTTAGTTGGTGTAGATGCAGTAATCGATAAAGATCGTTCTAGTAGTTTACTTGCTAGAAAGTTAAATGCTGATGCTCTTCTTATATTAACTACAGTCGAGACTGTTTCATTAAAATATAATACAATTGATCAAGTAAGTTTACGTAATCTTGATATAAGTGATGCAAAAAAATATATTAAGGCAGGTGAATTTGCTAAAGGAAGTATGCTTCCTAAAGTAGAATCTTGTGTTGAATTTTGTGAATATAATAAAGATGGAAAAGGTATTATTACATCACTTGAATGTGCTAAAGAAGCTCTTCTAAATGAGACAGGTACAATTATTACAAATAGTCAAAAAGGAGGCAAAAAAATGGCTAAAACAAAGAAAAAAAGAGAGAGAATGTCCGCATTCACTATCATCATTTTACTTACTATTATAGTAGCCTTAGTAACATTAGTGTTACCTGGAGCAAAATTTGATGCTGCTGGAAAAATCGTTAATGGTTCTGGAGTAGTTGCAGCTAAATTATCAGATGTATTACTTGCTCCTATAAAAGGATTTGAAAATGCAGTAGATGTATGTGTATTCATTCTAATTCTTGGTGGATTCTTACAAATTGTAACAAAAACAGGGGCATTGGAAAATGGAATTAAGGTCTTAGTTAAAAAATTAAAAGGAAATGAATTAGTATTAATTCCAATACTAATGATTATCTTCTCTATAGGTGGAACAACTTATGGAATGATGGAAGAAACAGTTGGTTTCTATGCATTACTTTCGTTTACTATGGTAGCTGCAGGTATGGATACAATTGTTGCATCAGCAACAGTATTACTTGGAGCAGGTTGTGGTGTTTTAGGTTCAACTATTAACCCATTTGCAACAGGTGCTGCAGTGGCTGCACTTCCAGAAGGACTTGCAGTTAATCAAGGGATTTTAATTGCTCTTGGTACTGTGTTATGGTTAGTATCACTTGGACTTTCAATTTTCTATGTAATGAGATATGCAAGAAAAGTTAAAGATGATAAAGGCTCAACTTTCTTATCATTACAAGAACAAAAGAAAATGGAAAAATTCAATGAAAAAGATGCTACAAAAGAAGCAGTTCTTACAGGAAAACAAAAAGCTACATTATGGATTTTTGCTATAACATTTATAGTAATGATTATAGGATTTATTCCATGGGAAGAATTTGGTATAACATTCTTTAAAGGATGGACTGATTGGTTAACTGGAGTACCTTTAGGTGAGTGGCATTTCTATGAATCAGCTGCTTGGTTCTTAATTATTGGTATCTTAATTGGATATATAAATGGATTTACAACAAATCAAATAATTGATGAATTTATTGCTGGAGCAAGAGATATTTTATCAGTTGTACTTATTGTTGCAGTAGCACGTGGTGTTAAAGTATTAATGGAAACAACTATGTTAGATAATTATATTATTTATAATGTAGCAGATGCATTAAAAGGTACACCAGTTGCAATATTTACTCCTTGTAACTATATCTTACATGTATTATTATCAATACTTGTACCATCTAGTTCAGGACTTGCTACAATATCTACACCAATTATGGCTCCACTTGCATTCCAACTTGGTTATAGTGTTGAAACAACAATTATGACATTCGTTGCTGCAAATGGACTTGTTAACTTATTTACTCCAACATGTGGTGCAATCATGGGAGGACTAGCACTTGCTAAAGTTAACTATACAACTTGGTTAAAATGGTCTATGAAGTTATTAGTTTTAATAGGACTATCTTCAATTGTAATACTTACATTTGCATCAGTAATATTATCATAAAAAAAGAGATTAAATCTCTTAGATCATATAGATATTATCATTAATTTCATTAGATACAGATTCTAACTTTTGAATTCTTGTATCTAATGTTTTTATTTGTCTTTCTAATTTACTAATTCTATCTTCTAAATCATTATTTATATTATTATAATTATTATTCATATTATTATTCATACCATTCATTCCATTATTGTATGGCATAACATTAGGTCCATAAGCTTGATATTCTTGATTTAAATTGTATCCACTAGGAG
>ERZ779888.4082-NODE-4082-length-10140-cov-5.933961_pt1 | contig 10140 bp, 7 predicted proteins | sample MGYA00511245_ERZ779888 | MGnify/ENA primary metagenome ERZ779888 (study PRJEB29588, sample SAMEA2155255) | human gut metagenome | biome: human gut; feature: human-associated habitat; material: faeces | place: Denmark | collected 2008/2010 ... | reverse complement strand
AGACCGTTGTTGCTGTCATGGAGCGTGTTCTTTAAGGTAGTCATGCTGCATTATCCTCCTTTGGTTTCGGCGTTGGGACTGCTTCTGGGTCTGGTTTTAGATTTCCTTTTTTCTTGTGATAGAATTCCAAGGTTTTCTTGTTGTGGTTGATTCTTCTGCACTCATCGGAACAAAATTCCTGCTGGCTGTGTGTAGGCCAGTAGGAGTGACCGCATACGGCACAGGCACGTTGCCGGTAGTAATGACCTCCTCTCTCGGCTTCTCTAGCCGCTTCCTTTTGCTCCTGTCTTGCCTGATTCCAGCAGTCTCTTGAACAGAAAATCTGTCGGTTGCTCGTAGGTGTAAACACTTTCCCGCAGTGCGGACACGTTTTGGTTTTAATGATCTCGCCACCGTTTTCAGCGATTTTCTTTGCCTTTCGCTTCTCTCGGTAGGCTTTTTCACGTTTGCGCTGCTTTTCCATGCGCTGCCGTTCTTCCTGCTCCTTCTGCGCTTTCAGTTCGGCAAGTTCTTCCTCGGTATAAGCAATATCGACTTGGCCGACATAGTTGAAATAAATGTCAACCTTTTGTGTGCGGGCATTGCCTGCACCCTCAAGCATTTCCCCGGCCATGGCGACACCGCCGAGGACAGTCACAACGGCCTTGCCGTCACATATAAGACGCATGACGAGCTTGCCGCGTGTGAGTGGATCCCCTACAGCGCGAACGACCTGACCGGCTGCGCCGTCATGGTCGGGCATATCGCCGCGCCGAACGTCACCGGCGATCTCACGCCCGCGAGCCTTTCCGGTACGATGATCACCGGATATCTCCGCGGCGAGCTGGGCTTTACGGGGCTGGTGATCACCGACTCCATGGCGATGCACGGCGTGACCGACGCCTATTCGTCCGGCGACGCGGCGATCGCCGCGATCAAGGCGGGCGTTGATATCATCCTTATGCCGGAGGTGCTGTCCGAGGCGTTTGACGCCGTCGTTGCCGCCGTGGAAAACGGCACGATATCCGAAGCGCGCCTCAACGAGAGCGTTTACCGTGTGCTGCAGTACAAGCAGCTCTACGGCATATTCAATCCCTGAAAAAAGCGAAAGAGAGATGGATCGTTCCATCTCTCTTCTGCTATCTTTAAAGCGTTATTCTTTTCCCAGCCGAGCACGGAGATCGGTATTGTAGTCGTTGAAGAAGCGTATGGCCCCCGACAGTTCCTCCTCGGACAGAGAGCGGAAGAACAAAAGCTCGCGCTCCTCCCAACCGCGGTGGCGCTCGCAGTGCGCGTCAAAAAGCTCCTGTCCGGCGTCGGTCAGCCGGTAAAAGATCTTCTGCCGGTTCGAGCCGAGCTGATACGGCTCCACCGCGCCCTTGTCCGAGAGCTTGCGCAGAATCTTGCTGATCGCGCCCTTCGTCATGCGCATTTCCCCGGCCAGCGCCGTGACGTTCGGCTGCTCCAGACATCCGATGGCGTCAAGACAGTTCAGCTCGGAGTTATCATAGCCGGAGAGACTGTCACGGTTGTGCAGCTTGTCGGTCTTGTCCGAGAGGTTGGTGTATTCCAGTACGAGCTGCAAAAGCTCTTCGCTTCGATCCATCAGCGGCAGTTCCTTTCCCTTGAACTGCCTATATTTTATCCGTGATCTCCGCGCCTGTCAACAAAAGCGCTTGACAATTCTCCGAGGCCGTATATAATACAAACAACAACTTGTTTCCGAGGAAACAAACTATTCTGTAAAGAAAATAACCCAAATACCGGCGAGGGAAAGGGGAAGCTGCATGGAAAACGTATCATTTATCCTGAACGGCAGAGAGATCACGGCGGAATACGAAGGGCGCATGACGCTTTTGAAGTATCTGCGTAATGTGGAATGCATGAAGGGGAGCAAGGAAGGCTGCTCCACCGGTCACTGCGGCGCGTGCAGTGTGCTCATTGACGGTATCCTTGCCCGCTCATGCGTGACGGTTCTCAAAACGCTCGCCGGAAAGAGCGTGGAGACGATCGAAAATCTTCCGAACGACACGATGCTGCAGGTCATCCAGCGCTCGTTCCTCGACGCGGGCGCGGTGCAGTGCGGCTTCTGCACGCCGGGCATGATCATGGCAGCAAAGGCGCTGCTGTGCAAAACCGTGAACCCGACGGAAGAAGATATATACGACGGCTTGAAGCACAACTACTGCCGCTGTACCGGCTATGTGAAGATCATCGAGGGCGTGAAGCTCGCCGCGGCGCGTCTGCGCGGCGAGGACGTGCCGCTTTCGGCCGTGCAGGTGAACGACCCGACCGAGATTGTAACCGGCAAGGGACAGATCGTCCCGGAGATCGAGGGTCGCTTCGTCGGGCAGAGCGTCTGGGACGTGGACGGCCTTGCCAAAACCGCCGGAACGCTCAAATACTGCGACGACTACGAGGCCGATGAATTCGGCGAAGATACGATGCTCCACGGCGCGTTCGTTTTCGCGCCCGTGCCGCACGCGCGCATCAACGCGGTGGATTATTCCGCGGCGGAGTCCGCGCCCGGCGTTGCGCGCATCGTCACGCATAAGGACGTGCCGGGGCTCAACAAGATCGGCACATGGACGCCCGATCAGCCGGTGTTTTGCTCGGATGAGGTGCGCTTCCTCGGCGATTTTGTCGCCATGGTCGTCGCCGACACGCCGGAGCATGCCCGCGCTGCGGTAAAGCTCGTGAAGATCGCCTATACGGAGCTGCCCGGCATCTATACGATGGCGGAGGGCGTGAAGGCGGACAGCTACATCGTCCGTACCGGCCGCGAGACCGGCGATGTGGAAAAATGCAAGGCCGAGGCGGAGATCGTAAAGGTGCGCGTATCGAAGGATATCCAGCCGCAGGATCACGTCTGCATGGAGCCGGTGAGCGCCATCGGGTACGCAAAGGACGGCAGAGTCACGGTGTACGCCTGCACGCAGGCGCCCTTTGAGGTGCGCCGGATGCTCGCCAAAAATCTCGCCATGGACGAGGAGAACATCCGCGTCGTGGCGACGCCGCTCGGCGGCGGCTTCGGCAAGAAATGCGACTCGTTCCTTGAAGCGCCCGCGGCGGTCGCGGCGCTCTGCTGTGATAAGCCTGTCAAGGTAACACTCACACGCCAGGAGGACATGATCGTCACGACCCGCCGCCACGGGTACCACACGGATTATGAGATCGGCTTTTCGAAGGACGGCAGGTTCCGGTATCTCGACAGCTTCATGTTCTCCGACGGCGGCCCCTACGAGGCCGAGAGCTACGGTACGCTCATGACCGGCTGTCTGATGTCCGGCGGGCCGTATATCATCCCGAACGTCCGCGTGGATGCCCGCTGCATCCGCGATAACAATCTGCAGGGCGGCGCGTTCCGCGGCTACGGCATCAATCAGGCCGCGATCTCCATCGAGACGGCGCTCGACGAAATGGCCGAAAAGCTCGGCATCGACCCCTTTGAGCTGCGGCGGCGCAACGCCGTGTACCCGGGCAGCTGCTCCGTCGGCGGAGAACTGCTCGAGAGCAGCATGGGCATGCACGATACGATCGACCTGTGCGAAAAGGCGGTCAGGGAAGCGCTCAGGGAATACGAGGGGCAGTACCCGAACGGAACGAAGGTCCTTGGCTGGGGCGTGGCGTCCGGATTCAAAAACTCCGGTATCGGCAAGGGCATCTTCATTGACGACGGCGCGTGCAGGCTGACGCTCGACGGCGACGGCAAGCTCCATATGATCGTCTCCGGCACGGACATGGGACAGGGCTTCCGCACCGCCATGGTACAGATCGCGGCGGAAACGCTGCGCATGGATATGAAGGATATCGACATCGTCATCGGCGATACGGACATCACGATCCCGACCGGCGAGAGCGTGTCCGAGCGCCAGACGCTCTGCGACGGACGCGCAGTGTACGAAGCGTGCCGGCTTCTGCAGAAGGAGCTGGAAGAGAACCCGCCGCAGCCGGGCGAGAGCCGGTACGCGGAATACTACTTCCGCGCGCCGGAGTGCTTCGCCATCGGAAATTTCAAGGGCGCGGAGGAGAAGGGCGTAAAGTACCGCAACTTCCCGGCCTACGCCTACGCAACGCAGGCGGCGATCGTCGAGGTGGATACCGCCACGGGCAAGGTAAAGCTCCTCAAGGTCATCGCCGCGCACGATGTCGGCCGCGCGATCAATCCGCGCATTATCGAAGGACAGATGCAGGGCAGCGTATCGATGGGACAGGGATATGCGCTCACCGAGGGCCACCCGACAAAAAACGGCTACCCGGTCAAAAAGCTCTACGGGCAGATGGGGCTTCCGAAGGCGGAGGACACGCCGCGCTACAAGCTCATCCTCATCGAAGACCCGGAACCTATCGGGCCTTACGGCGCGAAGGGCGTGAGCGAGGTTGCCACTGTGCCGATCACCCCGGCGATTTTGAACGCCGTTTCCCGCGCTGTCGGCGTGCGCATCAACAAAGTCCCGGTCTCGCCGGAGGTCATTCTGGAGGCTATCCGCGCCGGGAAATGCGATGTTCCCACCATGGCCGAGCAGGTCGCCGCTCTCGCGAAATAAGAGAAAATCCCGCAAGTATCGTATGGAACAGCACCCCATTCCTTAGTACAAGTATTTTATCGTACTTGTCTAACAAATGGGGTGCTGTTTTACAGATCGGGAACCTGCGTCTTTCCGCTTCAAACGGAGAAAGAAGTCAGGATGCCTCGTCAAACTGGCTGTTATAGAGCTCAGCGTAGAAGCCGCCGCGCTGCATGAGCTCTTTGTGCGTGCCGCTTTCGACCACGTCGCCGTCGCGCAGGACGAGGATCTTGTCCGCGTTTTTGATCGTGGACAGGCGGTGCGCGATCACAAAGCTGGTACGCCCCTTCGTGAGCTCGTCCATGGCCCGCTGGATCAAAATTTCCGTGCGGGTATCGACGGAGGAGGTCGCCTCATCGAGGATCAGCATGGGCGCATTTTGGAGCATGGCGCGGGCGATGGTGAGAAGCTGCTTCTGCCCGGCGGAAATGCCGGCGCTCTCGGAGAGCACCGTATCGAACCCCTGCGGCAGCGAATGGATGAGCTTATCGAGCCCGCACGCGCGGCAGACCGCTTCGAGCTGTTCGTCGGTGATGCCCTCCATGTTGTACACAAGATTCTCCCGCACCGTTCCCTCAAAGAGCCAGGTGTCCTGCAAAACCATGCTGAAGAGACCGTGTACATCCTCCCGGCGCATATCGGAGATGGGTACGCCGTCGATCGTTATGCTGCCGCTGTTGATCTCAAAGAACCGCATGAGAAGATTGACCATCGTTGTCTTGCCCGCGCCGGTCGGGCCGACGATTGCGACCTTCTGTCCGGGGAGCACCTCGGCGGAAAAGTCCCGGATGATGATCTTGTCCGGGTCACTCGGATAGCTGAACCGGACGTGGTCAAAGCAGACCCTGCCGCGCACATCGGTGAGCTTCGCGGTCTTTTCGCTCTCGTCGGGCATCTCTTCGCTTTCGAGAAAATCGAAGATGCGGTGCGCGGAGGCGGAGGCGGTCTGCATGTTCGTCATGCCCTGCGCCATCTGCGTCAGCGGCGAGGTGAAAAGCCGGACATACAGAATGAACGAGACGATCACGCCGAACTCGATCGTGCCGTTCATCGCGAGGATCGAGCCGAGAACGCACACCGCGACATAGGCGATGTTGCCGACAATGTTCATAAGCGGCTGCATCATGCCGGAGAGAAACTGCGATCTCCAGTTTGCGTCGTAAACGGCGGCGTTGAGCGTATCAAACTGCGCGCCGATCTTCCGCCCGGCGCGGCTGAGCCGCACGACTTCATGCCCGGAGTACATTTCCTCCACATACCCGTTCAGCGCGCCGAGACTTTTCTGCCGCGCGGCGAAATACCGCTGCGATCTGGACAGGATCAGCACCGTCAGCAGCATGCCGAGGATCGTCACGCCGATGGAAACGAGCGCGAGCCGCCACTCGGTGACGAACATCATAAGGAGACAGCCGACAAACTGCGTGGCCGCGCTGATGATCGTGGGCAGGCTGTTCGTGAGTCCCTGCTGCAGGGTGGAAACGTCGTTTGTGATGCGGCTGAGAATGTCGCCCTGCGAGGTCGTGCCGAAATACTTCTGCGGCACGCGGTTGATCTTGGCGGAAAGCTCGCCGCGCATGCGGTAGGACATTTTCAGCGTGACGACAGACATCGTGTAGTGCTGGATAAAGCTGAAAACTGCACTGAGCACATATATGACAGCAAGGAAAATACCGACTTTGGCAATCGCCGCGAGATCGATGTTTCCGGTAAGGCCGTCCGACATCAGCGTGGCGATCCGGCCGATCTGGTTCGGCCCGAGAATCGTCATCACCGCGCTGAGCGCGGCGAGGATCAGTGCCAGGATGATGACGCCCATGCTTGAGCGCATATAGTCCGTAAGGCGCGGCACCGCGGAGCGGATGCCGTTTGCTTTATTGGTTCGTTTCATTTCCGTCCCTCCTTATGCGAGCTCCGCGGCGCTCAGCTGCGATGTTGCGATCTCGCGGTACACTTTGCAGAATTGCATAAGCTCGTCGTGCGTTCCCATGCCGACGATCTCGCCGCGGTCGAGAACGAGGATCTTTTCGGCGTGGCGGATCGTGCTGATGCGCTGGGCGACGATGATCTTCGTCACATCATGCAGCTCCCGGTTCAGACCCTCGCGCAGCTTCGCGTCCGTCCGGTAATCGAGCGCCGAGAACGAATCGTCAAAGACCAGGATTTCCGGCTTTCGCGCCAGCGCGCGGGCGATGGAAAGGCGCTGCTTCTGCCCGCCGGACACGTTGCGGCCAAGCTGCTCGATCTCGTAGTTCGTGCCCTCCGGCAGCTTATCCACGAACTCCTTTGCCTGCGAAAGCGCAATGGCGCTCTCAAGGTTTTCGCTGTCGCTTCCGGCAGCGCTCTCGCCGAAGAGTACGTTGTCGCGCACCGTTCCCGAGAAGAGAACGGCCTTCTGCGTGACATAGCCGAGCTTATCGTAGAGCGCATCGAAGGAATAGTCCTTCACGTTCACGCCGTCGATGAGCACCGCGCCCTCCGTCGCATCGTAAAAGCGGGGGATGAGCTGGACGAGCGTTGTCTTGCCGCTGCCGGTCGCGCCGATGATCGCGAGCGTTTCGCCGCGGTTTACCTTGAAATCAATGTTCGTCAGCGCGTCTCCGGAGGCGTGGGGGTAGCGGAACGAAACGTTTCGGAACTCCACCGTTCCGGTCTCCGCGCCGGTTTGGACGCTGCCCTCGCGGATGGAGGCTTTGCGGTCGAGCACCTCGTTGATGCGCTCCGCGGACACCTGCGCCTGCGGCAGCAGCATGAAGATCATGGCGAGCATCATGAACGACATGACGATATACGTCGCATACGTGCTGAATACGAGCACTTCGCTGAACATGGTAAGGCGCGCGGCCATGTCCGTTACGGCAATGCTGTTCACGAGCGCGGCGCCGACCCAGTAGATCGCAAGCGCCAGACCGTTCATTCCGAGCGACATCGACGGCTGCACCAGCGCAAAGAGCTTCTGGTTTTTCATCTGGAGATCCATCATGCCGCGGCTGGGACCGTCAAACTTTTCGTTCTGGAACTCCTCCGCGTTGAAGGCGTGTACCACGTTGATGCCGGTCAGATTTTCGCGCGCCACGCGGTTGATCTTATCCGTCATTTTCTGCACAAGACGGAAACGGGGAATGCACGAGCCCATAATGAGCAGTAACGTTGTGAACAGCACGACGACGAACGCCGCGGTCACGGCGGAGAGCTCCCAGCTCTTGCCGAGGATCTTGATGATTGCCCACACCGCCATGATGGGGGCCTTGATCATCATCTGGAGGCCCATGGCGATGATCATCTGAATTTGGGTGATGTCGTTCGTCGTGCGGGTGATAAGGCTCGGAATGGAAAAGTCCTGCATTTCCTCGCTGCCGATGTCCATCACATGGCGGAAGAGCTTTTCGCGCACCGCAAAGCTGAATCCCGACGCGGTTTTTGCGGCGAGAAAGCCGCACGCGATCGCAAGCACCGCGCTTGCCGCCGTGCAGCCGAGCATTTTGAGACCGACGGCGGCAATGTCCGCCGTTGTGCCGGACGTTTTGATCAGCATCGTGAGCTCCGTCATATAGTCCGGCAGACGAAGATCAAAATAGATCTGCACCACGACGAACACCAGACAGAGCAGCGCCATCTCCTTTTCCTTCCGGCGCATATTCTTTATTAGTTTCAGCATCGTTATCTCCTGTTCTCCGGGAAAAGTCCGTTTTTGCGGATGTCCTCTATGTTGTCGCCTATTGCTGACAGACAGCTGTGGAATACGGCAACATCCGCCTCCGACAGCCCGTCCACCAGTTTTTGCGCAAAGGCCTTTTGCAGCGCGCGTCCGCGCTCTACGATCTCCGCCGCCGCGTCCGTGCACACGAGCCGCGTTTTCCGGCGGTCGCCGGGAACCTCCCGGCGCGAGAGAAGCCCCTCATTCACGAGCCGATCCACATGGACGGACACAATGCCGGATTTGAAGCCGCGGCACTGGCAGACGTCCTTCGCCGTGCCGCTTTCGGGATTGTTGGCGAAGAACATCAGAATATCGACCGCCATCGGCGGCAGGCCGGTATCCCGGCAGACCGGCTGCAATGCGGCATGGTATGCTTCAATAAACCGGTTCGCGTTGCGGAACATCTGCGAAGCGGTGAAATTCTGCTCTGACATAAAAACCTCCAAAAATAGAAGCTCTAATATTAGAATATTTGCGATTATAATCTGCCGTACCCCGAAAGTCAACCGGCGGAGTGTAAACAATTTATGAACGGCTTGCAGACTCTCATGCAAACAAAAAACCCCCGTGCAGGAAAACGGAGACCCTGCACAGGGGAGATCCACCGCACGGAGGTGGGCAGATGGTATACTAAATCAGCCAGTACTTTGAAAGAAAGTAGCCGGGAATGACCACGATCAGGAAAAATGCCCAGCTGATAAGCGTAAAAACTTTCATAAACCTCCCGCCTTGCCCCGGGTAAGAGCGCACATAAAGCCTGTAATTGATGACCGAGGCGAGGGAACCGATGACGGAGCACAGACCTGCCGTATCCACACCGTACAGAAGAGCGGCCAGATTATCGGTAAAAGGGTAAAGGACAATGGAAGCCGGTACGTTGGAGATGATCTGGCTCAAACCGATCCCCCAGAAATACTCGTGGCCGGCAACGGCGTTGGTAAGAAAGTGCGAGATCGTCTTGTTCGCAGTGATCTGCGATGAAAAGACAAAGAAACAGAAGAAGGTGACCAGCAGAACATAGTCCGTTTTCCTCAGTACGGCGCGGTCAAAAAGCAGAATAACGGCGAGAACGATCCCGGCGGCAGCCGGCCAATACGGTGTTCGGGAGACGACCGTTGCAACAGTCAGCGCAAACAGCCCAACGTAGATAATTCTGTGCTTTTTTCGTTCCGGCTTCCATGCTTCTCCGGAGCTTCCGAGCAAAGAGATCCTTTCGTGAGGATCCTTTCGGTACAAAAAGAAGATGAACCCGCCGAGAAGAATTGCGGAGGAGAGCCACAGCGGCAGCATATGAAGCATAAACTTTCCGGCGGAAATGCCGGACTGCTCAAACAGAAACAGGTTCTGCGGACTGCCAAAAGGGGTCAGCAAGGAACCGCGGATCGCCGCTATATTTTCCATTGAAATGACCGGCAGGATATACGGTTCTTTTTTTGCCGTGCGGAAGAGAAGGAACGTCAGCGGCACGAAAACGATCAGCGATACATCGTTCGTCACGAACATGGAGGAAAAGAACACACCGAAAATTAAAAAGAACGAGATCCCGACCATGGAAGTGATCTTTTCGGAAAACCTCAAAACCGGCTGAAAAATGTTTTCTTTTTTGAAACCCTCCAGCACCGTCAGCATCATGAAAAGGATCGCCAGAGTGTGCCAGTCGATGCTCCTGAGCGTTTCAACGCCGGGTTTTGAAAGAAAGAGCGATAGACATGCCATCAAAACCGATATTGTGAGCATAAGCTCTTTTTTCAGCAGACAAAGTATCTTTCTCATAGTTGATCCGCCCGCTCCCATGATTCGTATGCAAAGAAAATGCCGGAGATCAAACCCGGCGCAGCGGGTTCGATTTGAAAAGGAAAAACAACACCATCGGTCGATCGGACGCCGCTTGCGGCG
>ERZ779888.4079-NODE-4079-length-10146-cov-6.183530_pt1 | contig 10146 bp, 12 predicted proteins | sample MGYA00511245_ERZ779888 | MGnify/ENA primary metagenome ERZ779888 (study PRJEB29588, sample SAMEA2155255) | human gut metagenome | biome: human gut; feature: human-associated habitat; material: faeces | place: Denmark | collected 2008/2010 ... | reverse complement strand
ATTTCGCTTCGCTCCATTACATCTTTTCTGCATACCTGCCTACACACATCAAATTTCTAACGGAATTTCATCGCATCTTCTTCGGGACAACATGTATATCATTTCCCCCCAAAAAAAGCCCCACATCAGTGAGGCTTTTGCGTAGTAAACAATCATTTCTCAGTGAAAACGGCTGCCGCAAGTGTTTTATTTTTGTAAAAAATAGGGGTGGGGATTGAATTTTTTGGACTTTTTACTATTATTGTATGTGACTTTAAAATTGATTGGAATATGAAAAGAGTGCTTTATGTTCATGGGTTTCGAGGTTCTGCGTATGGGAGAGGGTATAAACGAGTTTTGAATGCGCTTCCGGAGGGGTATAAGTTGTTTTCAATTGATTATGATGAGGCTGATTGTTCGCACGCAAGAGAGCAAATTTTGAATTTTATTGACGAATTCAAGATTGATTTGGTGATTGGTTCGAGTCTTGGGGGATTTATCACTTTGACTTTAAATGGGATTCCGAGATTTGTCATCAATCCATGTTGGGATCCGCCTGTAGAACTGTGTAAACTGGTGGAGCAAGATGCTGCTTTTATGAAGATGATAAAGACATATATGCCGTATGAAATATGGATAGCGAAATCTGTTAATTATCAAGAGAAAATGCTTGTGAAAGGCTTTTTTGGAAAGTATGATGAATTGTTCGGAACTAAGTATGTGGAAGAGTTTTCGGGTTATTATAGCAGTTATGAAATGATTGACAGCGGGCATCATCTTTCAGAAGAAGGCGCAAAGCAAATTTTTAAGAACATTGACGATTACTGGGAAAGTGTGCGAATTTTGAAAAACATGCAAAAAGACTAATGGATTAAAATTGGGAATGGGGGATAGGGTGAGCTGCAGTTTGAATTATTGTGTAAGTTGTGTTAAATGTGGCACTTTTGGAGGCAATAAGTAGGATATGTGTGGAGAATTATGTACCTTTGCAGTACTATTTTTTGTTTTTATGGTGGGAAAGCATAAATGAACGGATAAAGACACAAATAAAGACACAAAGCCACACACAATGGTGGGGGACGACGATGCTAAGTATTTTGCGCTTGCTTTAGGTTTTAGATAAGTCGCGACCTACTCATCCGTTAATGGCCAAACATACTTAACTGTATGATTTTATGAATAATGTCAATGTAAAATTGGCGCAATCACTCAGATTGATGATGGCCAACAGCGACATAAAGTAGAAAATGAAAATGACGCAGGATTGCTCACTTCTATCTTCTACAGCCGACGTGAACGACGTGTATAACAACAAGCGTTTACCAAAGGGCATCCACATAGTCGGGGCTGGCGAATCGGTCTCGAAAGTGGGAGAAATAGCTGGTTTTGAAGATGCAGCAAGTGCAGAAAAGCCAGAAAAGGAGAATGCCGCACGAAGCGAAGATGAATGCGCCGATGACAAAATCGAAATACCCAGCAAACCAAAAACGGAAGCGGCTCCATGGGGCTATATCTTCATACAGCACATGTCGGCGGCAGTTTTTGAAAAGAATCTCGAAAATCGAAAACTTTTGGGCGATTTCAAGCCGAAGTGTTTCGTACACCGCACAGTTAGATACAAAGACAAACCCGACGGCAAAGGCGTGGTGAAAACAGAAAGACCTACCGTAAATGGGCTTGTGTTCTTGCAGGGTGCTACCAATCAGTTGAGGACATTCCTGAAACTCAACTTCCCTCAGTATTATCTGGTGAACAACTGTAGCACCAAAAAGCCCGCATCAATCCCCGACAGCGTGATGCAGCCATTCATGGCAGTGATGCAAAACGAGCCAGAGCGGTTGACATTCATGCGCGAGCCATTTGAGCGATTTGCTAAAGACCACGTGAGGCTCCGCGTGCTCACAGGCCTTTTTAAAGGGCAGGAGGGCTATGTGGTGCGAGTGAAGCGCGACCGTCAGTTGGTGATGAACATTGGTGGATTTGCCGTGGCTGTGAACAATGTGTACAACGAGGACTTCGAGATAGCCGAATAGTCCTCATTTCAATAATATTATGGAGATCTGAATAATACATGTGTAAAGGTAAAGATATTAAAATTGCCGTGGCTGGTACGGGCTACGTGGGACTGAGCATAGCTACATTGCTATCGCAGCACCATCATGTAACAGCAGTGGACGTGATTCCTGAAAAGGTGGAAAAGTTGAACAACCGTATTTCGCCCATTCAGGACGATTACATCGAAAAGTATTTGGCCGAGAAGCCATTGAACCTTGTTGCCACCCTCGACGGAAAGGCAGCTTACGCCGATGCCGACTTTGTGGTGATTGCTGCCCCCACCAACTACGACCCTGTGAAGAATTACTTCGACACAAGCCATGTGGAAGAGGTAATCGATCTGGTGCTGGAGGTGAATCCCGATGCAGTGATGATTATCAAATCGACCATTCCGGTGGGCTACACCCGCAACCTCTACTTGAAGTATGCGCAGAAAGGCGTGAAGAAGTTCAACCTCTTGTTCTCACCCGAATTCCTTCGCGAGAGCAAGGCGCTCTACGACAACCTTTACCCAAGCCGCATCATTGTGGGTTATCCTAAAATCATCGACAAGCCCGAATTTGAGGCGGAAAACAAAGCTATCCAATCGGTTACCGATGTGGAGATGCTGAAAGAGGCAGCTAAGACCTTTGCCGCGCTCTTGCAGGAAGGTGCCATCAAGGAAAACATCGACACCCTGTTCATGGGCATGAAGGAAGCCGAGGCGGTGAAGCTTTTCGCCAATACCTATCTCGCGCTCCGCGTAAGCTACTTCAACGAGCTTGACACCTATGCAGAAGTAAAGGGTCTTGACTCAGAAGCCATCATCGAGGGCGTAGGTCTTGACCCACGCATCGGTACACATTATAATAACCCATCATTTGGCTACGGCGGCTACTGCCTTCCAAAAGACACCAAGCAGCTGCTCGCCAACTATCAGGACGTGCCACAGAATATGATGTCAGCCATCGTGGAATCGAACCGCACCCGCAAAGACTACATCGCCGACGCAGTGCTCCGCAAAGCAGGCTGGTACGACTATTACAGCAATAACCAGTTCGGCACAGAGCAGGGTGGCTGTGTGATTGGCGTGTATCGCCTTACTATGAAGTCAAACTCCGACAACTTCCGCCAATCTGCCATTCAAGGCATCATGAAGCGTATCAAGGCAAAGGGTGCAGAGGTCATCATCTACGAGCCAACCCTTGAAGACGGCACCACATTCTTCGGCAGCAAGGTGGTCAACGACCTGGCACAGTTCAAGGCGAAAAGCCACGCCATCATCGCCAACCGCTACGACGCATGCCTCGACGATGTGGAAGAAAAAGTATATACACGCGACATTTTCAGAAGAGATTAAAAAACAAAAAATATAGCTATGAGCATTTTTGCTGGTAAAACCCTTATGATTACCGGTGGAACAGGTTCCTTCGGCAATGCAGTATTGAATCGTTTTCTCCGTACAGATATCGGTGAGATTCGTATTTTCTCACGTGATGAGAAGAAACAGGATGACATGCGCCATGAATATCAGGTAAAATATCCTGATGTGGCATATAAGATTAAATTCTTTATCGGCGACGTTCGCAACTTGCAGTCGTGCCGCAACGCTATGCCAGGCGTTGACTACATTTTCCATGCCGCAGCGCTCAAGCAGGTGCCCAGCTGCGAATTCTTCCCGATGGAAGCTGTGCAGACCAACGTGATTGGCACCGACAATGTGCTGACCGCAGCCATTGAGGCTGGCGTGGGCGCAGTGATTTGCCTCTCTACCGATAAGGCTGCTTACCCTATCAACGCTATGGGTATCACCAAAGCTATAGAGGAGAAGATTGCCGTGGCAAAGAGCCGCTATTCAGGCAAGACCAAGATTTGCTGTACACGTTATGGTAATGTGATGTGCTCACGCGGTTCTGTAATTCCTTTGTGGATTGATCAAATTCGCAACGGCAACCCCATTACGCTGACCGAGCCAAAGATGACACGCTTCATCATGTCGCTTTGTTTGAGCCATTCGATATCTCGTTCATAGATATGTATGTCTATAGCCTTTGTTTGAGCCTTCAAACTCATATTCGTTTTACCGATGTGCTCCGTCAATACTGTGTCAGTCTGCTTGATGTAGTCAATCATCCGTTGGTACAGAGATGCATCGCCCCTACCTCCACGAATGGATCCAGCAAAGTATATTTTCTTGTTCATGTGGTTATTATTATTTCCAACAATTTTCATGTGGTTAAAACGATTACGTAAATTCTTAAGTTCTTCTATGATATTACGAGTGACATCTCGTTCATCAGAACCATATTCCTTAAAAGCCTTGCGGGCTAACCAAACATTATTTCCTATGTTTTTTTCTGTATCAAAACCGTAGTCGGACAAGATGTCTCTGTATAAGTATTCATTTGGGGCATCTTGATTGGTATAGTTATAATAACACTTGCCGTTTTTGAGATGTCTGAAACCAACAAATCCTTGTTCCTTGTCAGTTACTGTCAGTTCTATTATGTCATCAAATATGTAACGATGATTTTTCTCTTCACCTTTTACCAATGGGAATTGCTCATTAAGTGCTGTTGTGATTTTCATCATTATTGCATTGTTGTTTATTTTTACAACGGATTCAATAGCTGCATCATCAATTAATTTTTGGGAGACAACAGGAGTGGGCGTATTCTGGAAAAACTGATATTTTGCCCTTATACACTTTTCTCTATTCTTGCCATACATCATGAGATATAGCGGATGAATGAAAGCATTTTTTTTGAAATCATCATTCAAATACAATGCCCCCAGTTTCTTTGCTGCATTAAAGAATTTTCTTGCAACAACTCCATATGTCTTGTGCCAAGCTAAATCGGCGAACCCTAAATATACAGGAAAAGTCAGATGTTGAACATCATAATCTACCATATTGGCAAGATTCAATTGACTTACTTTATTTAATGCAGTTATCAAGTTAGCTTCGCGAAGATAGAAAAGATTGAATATTTGGATTACGCCTTCAAGCAGTTCACCTTTGGTGGCATAGTATTCCGAGAACAACCTACCGATGCATTCCATAGTAGGATCAGAGGAAAACTCATACCAATCTGCTCTAAGCTCACCATCATCAAAAACACTAAGTTGCTTCAATTCTTCAGGAGAATTTATTGCTGCATGATCGGGACGCTTAAAGTTTGCGGCACCAGGGTTCTTCATGACAACAGATCCTTTAAGTTCCCACGAATTACCGAATTTCAAAATAGTCCTCCATCTAATGCCATCACTCGTTGAACCTAATTTTGTATAATGTGTAAAAACTTTCATTTATCTGTTCTCCTTATTTATTAAGTTTACTACAACTGTTACCATTACGTCTTTCTCCTCAGTGCGACTTTCTGCAATCATTAATGTCAAAGCCACAAGTGTGTTGTCGGCAATGCCTTCCAAAACTAACCTGTACATTTTTTGCACAAGTTGATACCACATCCAATTCCTCTGCCTTATATATGTTTCCGATATGACGAACAACAGACGTTCTGTCTACCGCAAACAACTCAGCCATACAGTATTTTTTTCAAGCTTTACATTCAGTTCGACCTTTCCGTCTGCAGAACGATATATCTCTATTTTGTTTTCTTCCATATCAATAGTTGTCAGTCTTGTTTGTATAACTCCCATAGGCTTTTTGCCCATTCTTTCATTGTTTGTCGCAATGATTTTGGTTCCATCACTTCTATCATTTTTCCTGCATGAAGTAATTCCATGACAAAATCATAAGTTGGACGAAGCCTCAATTCAAAATCGGCATAAGCGTCACAAGCATACAATTCCTTTTGCGAAGAATGGATAGGCAACGAACGTACATACTGTTGGTGCTGTTTGTATGCACGGATAACTATTCGTTCAAAAGCGACATTCTCATCTGTTACTATGCCGAAAAATGTAGAGAAATACTTCTTTGCGTTGAAATCCTTGGGCATAGAAAAACACTCAGTCGTAAGTTCCACGTTCTCTAGGCGGTCAAGTCCATAAATACGCATTTTGCCGTCATTGATGCTTTTGGCCAACAAATACCATCGCTTTTGAAACATCTTCAAGCAATATGGCTCAACAGGAAATGTATAAGATTTCTTGTGCGTAAAATTCTTGTGTGTTATAGAAATTACCGTGTTGTCTTTCATTGCTTCGATGATGACTGTCAAAAAATTACGGTTGGACGGTATTTCTTCCAGTTCTATGCGACTTTTCAATTGAATATTTTGTGATAAAGTGTTAACCGTGGAGTATGCATCCAAAAGCCAACTAACGATTTCACCATTATTCAAACTTTCTGGATTGGATATATAATACCGATAGCCGCCCTTCAGATTACATTCTATGTTCACACCGAATGCCATTAGGATGTTTCCTTTCCATCGATCGAAAGTCTGGCGATGCAACGGCTCTCCATTACTCACATTGATGTCGCGAATCCACCTGTCGTTAAGTTCTTTCAACGACAAGCCGTGCTCACCTTTATTGTAGAGAGCATTTATCACCCATATATATTTTTCTAATATTGTCATTGGCAATAGTTTTAATGTTCGTAGAATGCTACGTCAATTCTCATCTCTTTGCCGCAGTGGTCATCTGTCTTTACATAAAGTCGTTGTGTTCCAATCTGCCCATTTGTTAATATACTTATTATTTTTTTCTCATCTTCCGTTATGGGATAATGAGAAGATGCGCTCAGACAGATGAAGCTATTTGCATAATGTGGAATGTCATCTAATGCTCCATACTTTTCTATAAGTTCGCTGAGATAGTCAAGACGTTTTTCAGCGCTGAATGCAATGCTGTCAAGTCGTCTTATAGCAACATGACTCGAAACATAAAGCGTGCTAAGCTCTTGCAATGCTACTTGTTTGTCAATACCACATCCGTTTCCCAAAATACTATCTATAAAAGAAGAGCAGAAACTGATACGTTTATAATATTCATGATTTATAATTCTACGTTTCATACTGCGCCAACATCTCTTTTCAAAAGATAGACATAACTCATCACGCTTATTCTGCTTTGTTCTTCGGCGGTGACGGTAATATTTCATCCTACTCCTAACCTCATTGTGGAACGAAGCTATTGCAGCCATCTCACGTTTGGAAGGTATTATGTCTGAGAATTTTTCCTTGTATGAGCTAAGCAATGCACCCTTCTTTATTATGCCATCGAACAGATTGTCAAAAGTTTCCTCACGTTGATATGGCAAATATCCATAGAAGGACGTGTGCCATAAACAACACGCTGCTATTTCAGCATTAGAGGCTTCTACTTCGTCATCAATAACCAGTTCTTTTGAGAGACTATTCTTCCAATAGTCACCTTCCAAAGGAAATGCATCCAAATGAATATTCTCTCCTTCTTTGTATAAAGAAATCCGCGCCTCTTTTCGCTCTATCAAATCAGGGTCGGTTGGCACAAGGCTTCGCAAGTAGTCAAAATGTTGCTTATAGAGAGCCAAAAGTCCTCTAACATCATAATTCTTATATCTATTAAGAATACATGGTGCAATTTCATCAAATGTGAGCGAGTCGAGTAATTGTTTCAGAGTCATAATTTTATTTTTTGTGGCAAAGTTATGACCAAGGTGTCCCAATATATGTGACATGCTATGATAAAATAACTTATATGTTTGTATATGAAGCAATGGCATCATAAGCACTCAAACGACTGCCTGTGCGATACATCACACCTTTGCACATCGCAGTCAGCCATCCAGAGTCTCGGTATCTCTTTTGCAGTTGACCTGAATAGCCTTCTTTTTTCAACCAATCAGCAAACAATAGTCCTGTCGGTGAAGTATTGGCAAGCAGTTGGTTTATTTTCGTCCCGTATATTATACTCAGAGTTTAATACAGTGCTAAATATCTAACTGCAAAGTTATGTGCTTTTATTTACCCTTGCAAAAATTTAGCTTAGAATATCCTCCTACTACACGGCTCTTTCATTTAAGATTTCGTTGCTCACTTAAAAATGCTGTTATTTTATAGCGAGTTTTCCTTGGATGGTGAGGGCACTTTTTGCCAGCACGGTTCATGATTCATGTGGCGATTCGATGATTGACAGAGATGCATCGCCCCTACCTCCACGAATGGATCCAGCAAAGTATATTTTCTTGTTCATGTGGTGTGCTATTTATATTATTATTCGGTCGTGCCATAGTGCATATTCTTTTCTCATACATTCTGCAACCATGTTCAGAGACTTCATTGGTCTCTCATTCTCGTAGGTATCAATAAGATTGCGAAGAAATATGAACACAGAGATAAAACAATGACTTACGGGCCATCGTCCAGATGGATGACTAACATAATATGCTGGCATATTGTATAAACGCCCTATTTCCAAAGGAAGATTGTCAAAGACTTTTATATGCTCAAAATGCTGTTTTAAGTTATCATCAGCATATTTGTCAAGCAAGCCAAAAGCATTGCCTCCAAGAAATACGATTTTCCTAGGTCGTAAGATAGAAATGAGTTCAAACGTAGATTTAATACCCTCGTCTCGCAGCTCTGCTTTTAAGTCAGTAAAGCCCTTGTCTGATTGAAACGGTGTCAAATTTGTCCATACTACTTTATTGTCATTGTCTATTGTCTCTTCATGCTTGAAAGCATCATAGCCCATAAAGAACCTTGCACCATTTGTAAGTTTCCACACATTTTTGTCTCCGCAAAATCTTTGATCCCAACATTCATTTCCTGCGAGGAATTTATCTAAGGTATTGTTTGTAACCTCTTTGTTGCTTCCTTTGGGATTTATGCCGACAAACATTATTTCAACCTCGTCTTCAACTAAGTTCAATGGGGATTGGGTATAATAAGGAAATTCATATTTTTCCGAAAGTTCGTTGAAACGCTCAACCCATTTTTTACCCCATTCTTCAATTCTACTATTCATCATATGCGTTTTTTAATGTTTGAATTTATTAAGTTTACAACTACTTTTACCATTACGTCTTTCTCCTCTGTGCGGCTTTCTGCTATCATTAATGCCAAAGCAACAAGTTTGTCGGCAATGCCTTCCAAAACTAACCTGTACATTTTTTGCACAAGTTGATACCACATCCAATTCCTCAGCCTTATAATAGTTGTCAGTCCTTTTTGTATATCACCCATAGTTTTTTTGCCCATTCTTTCATTGTTTTACACAATGATTCTGGTTCCATCACTTCTATCTTTTCGTCCCGTATATTATACTCATAGTTTTAATACAGAGCTGAATATCTAACTGCAAAGTTATTTGCTTTTATTTACCCTTGCAAAAATTTAGCTTAGAATATCGCTCCGAAATAAAGCTATGGGATAAAAAAATCCATATAATCAACCAAAAGACTTGCCACCTTCATCACAAATTCTCTTCCAATTTTACTCATATGCCTTATAATGCTCCAAATACTAAAAATGTTTATAAAGGTGGTAAGTTACCACCCTATTGGTGGTAACTTCAGAAAAGATAGTCATGAAAGATGAACTTGAGGTGTACATTTAGATTCAAAAAACTCACCTAATTATTCAATAAATAATGGAAAATCGGTTCAGTGGATATTTATTGGGGCATAGATTGTACATGTGGTTGAGTCGTGAATGGAATCAAAGACAAAAACATAAAAAACAGCCTTGGAGCAACGTGGAATGCTTCGCATTTGGCGGTGCAACTGTGCGCTTTGCGTCATTGGAAACGAGTTTCCATGCCGCCCACCACACAGTCCCTCCGCCACCCTCTTACGAGGGCTCACCACTTTGCCCCAAGGATAAAAACCGCTCGCTGTTTCACGGCGAAAAAACCCTGATGATAAAATAATTTCTTGAAAGAGGTTGTATCAAATCTCCCAAAACGATTTTGCATGGTAGAGATGCGATACTTCGCGTTCGCGCCAAATGGTTGATATTCAATATAATATTACAATTATGGGCGGACGTGAAGTATCACGTCCCTACCGGAATTGGTTTTTTGCCGAAGGCGAGCGGTTTTTATCCTTTTGGCGATGCCACCGACCTCGTAAGAGGACGGCGTTAGGGGTGTAGTGTGGCTGATTCAAGCCCCAGCTTGAAATCAGCCACACCACAGCGCTAACGACAGGTGCGAAGCACTGGCATCGCTAAAAGGCTG
>ERZ779888.4070-NODE-4070-length-10168-cov-4.905567_pt1 | contig 10168 bp, 7 predicted proteins | sample MGYA00511245_ERZ779888 | MGnify/ENA primary metagenome ERZ779888 (study PRJEB29588, sample SAMEA2155255) | human gut metagenome | biome: human gut; feature: human-associated habitat; material: faeces | place: Denmark | collected 2008/2010 ... | reverse complement strand
CGCCAGCGCGGTGCAGGAAACGCCCAGCACAAGCGCCAGAGCAACGAGAATTGCCAGGAACTTCTTCATGATGTTGTCCTCCAAAGACAGAGCGGAGAGAAGCGGCCGCTGCCGTTTCCCCCCGCCTGTCATTGCTTGTTATTCAGGTCTTGTTAAGCTATCGGTTAGCCCTTCCATGCAGCGTATGCGGTGTTCATGATCTCGCACCAGCGGGCTGCGCCGTACTCGTTCAGGCATTCATCCTGGAACTTGGCGTATTCTTCCTCGGTCAGAGGACGGGTACCTTCGATGAAGTCCTGAACCTGAGAATTGAAGTACTCGGACAGAACCGTCTTAATGTCGTTTGCTTCAGCGGTTTCTTCGTCGGAAATATACTTGGAGGGGATGATGGGCGGAACCGTGGCCATCCATTCATTTGCGCTATATAATTTGAAGCCACTGTAGCTGTACTGCCCATAAGACGTCAACGCATAAGCGTCGGTATCAATTACAACGTTAAACGGCTCAAGAGACATTGCTTTGTAATCGTTGATGTCGATGGGGTCTCCAGGCGTCTGGAAGTTGTTGGTGGCAGTTGGAACATTTTCATTCAGCACCGGCTTGCCGTCAACATAGTCAAAGGTTACGCCCTCTTCACCGTAGTTAGCCTCAACAATGGCTTCGTCGGAGTAGATGTAATTGAGAATCTGCATACATGTGTCGGGATGTTTGGTGTCAACGTTGATGCCAAGCTGGAAGCTGGCGAAAACAGGATTGATAACTATCGTTGCAGGCTTGAAGCCGTCCTTGGTTACAGGCATGGCAATGACGTTCAATTCATACGCGGAATCAGGATCTTCACCGCGCACCATATCGGTGAAATTCTCACAGCGTGTCATATAGTCCAGCGTCATTGTTGCTTCGTCGGTGGACATTTTTTCTTCCCACATTTCAGTGCTGTTCAATGCATACTCCGGGTCTAGGAGGCCTTCTGTATAGAGCTGATTCAGCCAAGTTAATTCGTTGAACAGTCCATCATCGTTACCTTGGAAGGTATATTTTCCTTCGCGGTCATTCCAACCGACGTTACCATTCATCTGTACACCGAACATTGACGCCCAATATTTAACAAGCAAGTCGATGCCATTACGATGTGTGTATACATAGGAACCGGTTCTTTCTTTTATGGCGCGCATCAAATCGGTCAGACTTTCGATAGTGCCATCGTATTCAAAGCCCAAGTCATTGATGATGTCGGCACGCGCAAGAAGGCCGAAATAATAAACGGGGAAAGAATATTGGCGGACAGTTGTGTACAACTTACCATCACCGGAATAAGTAATGATGTCGCGCACAGCTTCGTTATCCAGATGTTTAGGAAGATTCGGGTAGTCGTTCCAGTAATCCTCGATGCAAAGCAGTAAATCCTGATCAACGTATCGTCTCGCATCCTCAAAATTGGCAATCATAAAGATGTCGGGAGCTGTCCCGGAAGCAATAGCGAGGTTCAGTTTTTCTTGATAGGTTGCCTGCTCACTGCCCCAGTTGAGCCAATTGATTTTGACACCGAGGGATTCCTCCAACTTCTTGCTGGCATAGAACGTCTCAGGGTCAACAGGATGTGTGGACTCAAGGTATGCGATGCTGATCTCAATCGGTTCAGCGTCGGAGGAGGGAGCGGGGGTATCGGTAGTGTTGCTGGAGTCGGACGTATCCGCCAGGTCTTCGGTGGCGGGTGCGGGGGCCTCGGCGGTCTTGGCGCAGCCAGCAAGCATGCCGGCAACCATCAGGACAGCCAGAAGAAGTGCAATCAGTTTCTTTGCCATTTTCATTCTCCTTTTTAAATTTTAGATTATTCTATAATAAACACATTTCGTGCCTATTACAATGTCAAGAGTTTCTATGCCTATCCCTTAACTGCACCTAACATAATGCCCTTTACTAGATATTTTTGGATCAGTGGATAAAGGATCAGCATCGGAACCATCGCCAGAATGACGACCGCATATTTCAACGACTGCCCAAGGACAGCCTCTCCCACCTGCATAACTCCTTCTGATTCGCCTGTCAGAACAATGGAGCGAATGACCAATTGGAGAGAATATAGCTTTTTATCCGATAGATAGATAAATTCACTAAACCATGAATTCCAGCGATTTACTGCAAAGAGCAGTACTACGGTGCTGATGACTGGCTTGGAAAGAGGAATGGTAATCTGAGAGAAAACATAGAAATCATTTGCACCATCAATGAATGCAGATTCCTCGATTGAACTTGGTATCTGCTCAAAAAATGTACGCACCAGAATAATCGTATACGGACTACATGCCGCTGGCAGTAGAACTGCCCAAATTGTACCGTTGAGCCCCATCTTTGTCATATTGATGTAACTGGCAATCAAACCACCGCTGAAAAGCATTGTAAAGACAAAGTAGATGTTAAAAAACTTGCGACCGCGTAGATAAGATTTTGACAACGGGTAGGCTGTCAGCAATGTAATGATCAATGAAATAATTGTATCCATCAAGGTGTAGCGGATGGTGTTCAAGTAGGAACGGAGAAATCCATCATATGTGAGCGCACGCTTATATGCTTCAAGGTTAAAACCGACCGGCCAAAGCCAAACCCGCCCCTGTGAGACGGGGAGACGTGAGCTGAGCGAGATTGCCAAAACGTTGATAAATGGGAAAATAATCATCAAGCAGAAAAGCGTCAGCACAATAGCGCAGAACAGCTTGTCTGGTTCGATCTTCTTGTGGTTTCTGCGTGTTTTTTTCATGATAGTTCCCTCAAATCAAGCTGGTTTCCGTCAGCTTTTTGGAAATCTTATTCGTGATTAGCACTAGTATAAGTCCAATCAGTGACTGGAACATACCAACCGCAACGGAATAGCTGTAATTTGTGTTCAAAAGACCCACGCGGTAGATATAGGTACCGATGATATCCGCCGTAGGATAAAGTTTTTCATTGTAAAGCAACATGACGCGGTCAGTACCGCCGGCAAGTAGGTGGCCTAGATTCATAACGAATTGGATGGAGATTGTAGGAGCGATTCCAGGAAGTGAGACGTGCCAAATCTGCTGAAGTTTATTTGCACCATCCATTCGTGCAGCCTCATAGAGTGAGGAGTCGATACCGGCAAGTGCGGCGACGTAGATGACAGAACCCCAGCCTGTTTCCTGCCAGATGCAGATGAAATTGTAAATCGTGCGGAAGTATTTCGGGTCACTCAGGAACTTCAGCGGCGTTCCACCAAGCTTTTCGATGATCTGATTGATGGTGCCGCTCGGCATCAGGAACTGATTAAAAATCGAGATGACGACGACACCGGATAAGAAGTGCGGTAGGTACGCGATCGTAGTTGCGCTCTTCCGGAACACACCCTTTTCGCGAAATTCGTTGATCATCAGCGCAAAGATGATATTGATCGGCGTCGTCCAGAGCATGGCAAATATATTCAGTAGAAGCGTGTTGCGAATTAGTCGCCAGCAGTTCTTATAGCGAAAAAAGCGCTTGAAGTTTGCAAGGCCGACCCACTCGCTGCCGAAAATACCTTTTTTGAAATTATAATTTTCAAATGCCATAAGCAAGCCAACCATGGGCTTGTACATAAACAGGAAAAACATGACGATTCCTGGTATGAGCATGGCGTACAGGATCCAGTGCTGTTGCACATAACTCCATGTGCTGCTTCGACGGACGGGAAGCCGCTCAGCAGTATTCTGTTTCTTTGTGGTCACTTGCAAAACCGTATCTCCCTCTTGTGTCCGAAATCATTTGCTCCCGATCCGGCCCTCCGGCCTGACCGCGTTTTGAGCATAGCATGGGATACGCCGACTTGTAAATTCTCCATTTTCTACGGCAATATTCATTTTTCCACCGCCTTGCAGCATCCACCCCCTTCCTTCTGCGATCCAGTGGAAAATGGTTGCCCCCGGTAGAAATATGAGAGTTGCGGCAGATGGCGGCAGCGGTTATACTTAAAATAGATTTTTTAGATACTGCTGAGGTTTTTCTATGAAACGCTTTTGGAGCCGCATCTGCGGCTTTGTTTCCGAACACGATCTATTTTTCCGGCTGTTTCTGATTCTGTTCGGCTGCATCATTCTGCCGGTTTCTATCGCGTGCATTGCATTCAACTGGCAGGCGGAGAATCTGGTGCGCACGCAGACCGAGCGAACGAACAGCGCATATCTCACAAGCCTTTCCACGCAGCTTGAATCCGCTCTAAACGCACAGCGGATGCAGATGCTGGATTACTCCGTGAAGGAAACGCTGACCGGCAGCTTCCGGTCAAACAAGTTTACAAAGGACGCAACAACGCTTCTGACCAATGCACTGTCATCCAATGAAAACCTTGAAGCGGTTTTTGTCCTCGATCCCGGCACCAATCGCATTGCCTCAAACATCGGCTGCTTTGACGCGGAGATCTATTTTTCAAAGTATTGCAGATTCCCCGGCTACTCCTTTGAAGAACTTTACGGTACGCTGTGCGAAAACCGCGCATTTTCATTCATCGGCGCACTGGATTATACACGATACAGCCTTGTGAAAAATCGGCAGGACAGCCGCGCGCTCCTGCTGCTGTACACCTACTTTCCCGAGCAATCATACGGCACGAACCGCGTCATGGGCTTTGTTCTGTCGCCGTCACTGGCAGAAGCACTGCTGGACGACCGCTTTCTGGAACGCCAGGGCGACATCTGCATTTTTGATGCCGCAGGCGCACCAGTTTGCTCGACTTTTGCGCAGACTGACAGCCTGCCCCTGTTTGACGACAGCGAGGTTCACAACTGCCGTATCGGAGACACCGATTATCAGGTGCAGTCCCTCTCCGGTGCCTACGGTCTGCGGTATATAAGTGTCATCCCGACAAGCGAATATTATTCCGGCCTGCAGCCGATCCGCAGCTTTACTCTGCTGCTGATTTTGATCCTGCTGGTGCTGATCGTGCTGATCTCCGCAATTTTCTCCAGCCGCATCAGCCGTCCCATCATCCGTCTGGCAAACAGCTTTTCTGAGCCTCCGATCGACGATCCCCGCTCGGCTGCCATTGAAAGCACCGCCGTTTACCGCAGCATCCGTTCCAATATCAACGAAATCCGTGCCTCCAACGAGAAACTCTCTACGCTCATGAAAAGTGGGCAGGAACAGCTGCGCAGCAATTTACTCCTTGACATTCTGCGTGGTCGGCCGCAGGATGAGGCTCTGCTGTCCTATCAACTCGCTGAATTGGGTGCGCAGTTTCCACACAAGTACTATACGCTCGTGCTTTTATCGTTCGATTTCTACAAGCGCGCATATCTGGACTACACGCCGGTGGAGTTGGCGCACATGCAGGATGGCATCTGCAAGCTGACAGCTGCGTGGACGTATCCCTTCGAGCAGAAGATCGAATATATGGAGTGCTTGCCCCGCACATTTGCGTTCATCGTCAATATGGATGAATTGAACCTTACTGCACTGCACAGGGAGCTTACGCAGATCCTGCATCTAGCCGATATTGAAAATGACCAGCTGCGGCTGATTTTTGTGACGACATCCTTTGTCAACCGGCTTGAAGAACTGCCAGAACTGTATCAATCCGCAAAAAATGCTCTGCGCTACCGTGTGCTCAACCGCCAGAGCCAGCTTATCCAGAGCATGCACCTTCCGTCTGCCGGAGAGTATCCCTCCTTCCTTACGGACGAAAACAAGAATTATATCACAAATTACATCACCAGCGGCAACGCAGACGCTGCCAAGAGCTATATTGTCGCACTTATCGAGCAGAGCGCGGAAAACGGCATTCCTTATGAGCATCTGATCACGTCGTTTTCCTCGATTCTTTCCCTGATCGCGCAGATCCTGACTGCGCGCAGCATCCCGTTTTTCCCGCTCTTTGATGCAGACCCGTTCGCAGAACTCAGCTCGCTCAATAATCTTGATGAAATCGGCGACTTTTTCCGCTCCGTCTGCACAAAGGCGACTGCCGCACTCCTTGAGCGTCAGCAGCAGGAGTCCGATATTCTTCGGCGGTCGCTGGACTACATCGCAAGAAACTATCATAACCGCATCTCGCTCGACGACGTCAGCGCCTATGTCGGCTACTCTCCCAAGTATTTTTCACGCTACTTCAAGGATCAAACCGGCATTACCTTTGTCAACTATCTCAACCGTCTGCGCATTCAGGCAGCAAAGGAGTTGCTTGCTGACCCGAATATCGTCATTAAGGACGTCGCCGCGCGGGTCGGTTTTGAGAATATCAACACCTTCTTCCGCGTCTTCAAGCAGTTTGAGGGCGTTACGCCGGGCCAGTACCGTGCTGCGCATGCACCGGCGCAGGAGGATGAACAGTCATAAGAAGAAAAACATATGTATTCTTTCGGTATGATTGGCACCGGCATCATCGCCGGATGTCATCTTGAGGCAATCGCCGCGCACACGCGCACACGCCTTGCCACGGTAGCGGATGTCGTCCGGCCGCGTGCGGAGGCCGCAGCAGCGCCCTTTGGTGCAGCCGTCTACACAGACTATCATCAAATGCTGGAAAACGAACATCTGGATGCCGTGATCATCAATCTGCCGCATGGTCTGCATGAGCCATGCGCCATTGACTGTGCCGAACATGGCGCGCACATTCTATTGGAGAAACCAATGTCTGTATCACCGGAGTCATGCGAGCGGATCATACAGACATGTGAGCGTCATCATGTTCTGCTTCAGATTGGCCATGTTCAGCGCTACCGTCCGGAGAATCGCGCGGCACGCGCGATCATCGAATCCGGTGAGTTGGGTGAACTGGTCATGATTGACGATCATTCAACCGGCGAATATTTTACGCCGGAGCGTCCGGCATGGTTTATGACAAAGAAGCTGGCCGGAGGCGGGGTTTCCATCAATTTCGGCGTCCATACGCTTGACCGCTTCTGCTATCTGACGGGGAGCAATCTGTATCCGTCCATTTGTGAGCGTCTGTAAGACAACCGGCGGCGAATATGATCCGGTCGATTTCAGCGGCTACCCCGGAATGTTTGAGGCTCAGATGGAAGATTTCGTCACTGCGATGGATACTGGCCGCGTTCTGTACTACACAGGAGCAGAAGGGAAGCGCTATGTCGAGGTCATCGCCTCCATCTGGTAAGACTGGTGGAAAAATGAGAGCGACTGTGGAATATCGTTGATTTACACAGAAAACGTCGTGTGCTATGCTACAAGCCGTCCCCCAGACGCGCTGCGCAGCCGTCTGCCGGCATTTCAGATCAGACTCAGGAGGAAATACCATGAACAAGAAGCTGAACATCGGCGTCATCTCGTGCAGTGTTATGGCGCAGCTGCACATGAAGGCCGTCATCGACCATCCCAACGCAGAGCTTTATATGATCTGCGATATCAATGAAGCGCTGCTGAATGAAACAGCTGCGAAGTATAACATCAGCCGCAAAACGACAGATTACCGTCAAATGCTTGCAGACCCTGCGGTCGATGCGGTCATTATCGTCACGCCCGACCAGACGCACCGTGAGATCTCGGTTGCAGCACTGGAGGCTGGCAAGCACGTCCTGTGCGAAAAGCCGATGGCGCTGACGCTCGACGATTGCAAGGCAATGATTGACGCAGCGGCAAAGGCAAAAACCAAGATGATGGTTGGGCAGATCTGCCGCTATACGCCCGGCTTTGTCGCGGCAAAGAACCTGATCGAGCGCGGTGAGATCGGCGAGCTGTTCTTTGTGGAAACCGAATATGCACACGATTATGCGCATATTGATGTCGAATGGCGTCTTGATCCGCTGCGCCACGGCTTCCTTGGCGGCGGCTGCCACGCAGTCGATCTGGCTCGCTGGATTGCAGGCGATCCGGAAGAAGTTTTCGCCTACGCAAATCATAAAATGCTGCCCAACTACCCGACAGACGACTGCACCATCGCGGTCATGAAATTCCCGAACAATGTGATCGGTAAGGTATTTGTTTCCACTGGCTGCAAGCGCAGCTATACGATGCGCAGCGTCTTTTATGGAAGCAAGGGCACAATCATCACTGACAACACCAGCCCCTATATGAGCGTTTTCAAGGAAGGACTGGGCAACGGCGATACGATCCTTCAGGATATCAAGGACTACGATCTTCAGACTGTTCCGGTTCAGTACCCGGTCAACATCAGCAGTCACAACACCTCCGGTGAATTGCTGGAGTTCTTGGACTGCATTGTCAATGACAAGCCGATCCGTACAACAGCGCTGGAAGGCGCCAAAACTGTAATCGCAAGTCTTGCGGCAGTGAAGTCCTCCAAAACCGGCATGCCGGTTCGCCCGAATTACAATATTTGATCCCCCGCTTCTGCGTCTGCAGATATCTGCGGACGCAGAAGCGCATTTTTTACGGAGAAAGGAGACGCGCGAATGCTGCAATGCGGGTTTTATGAAAAAGAAATCACGCCGCCGCTCGGCTCTGATATTCCCGGCTATTTTATGAAACGGCCGAGCACCGGCGTGCTTGACCGTCTCTACGCAAAGGCATTTGCTGTAAGTGATGGAACAACCAGCGCGGTTCTGATTGAGATCGACGCCGTGGAACTTCCGGTCAAAAATCGAGACGCGATCACTGCGCACATCCATGCCATGACCGGCCTCGCGCCGGAGCATGTCGCTGTCTGTGCGACCCATACGCACTATGGCATCCCGGCAGGCGAACCGCTCGGCTCAGAGGAAGACGTACCGTTTATGACGGAATTTTGCCGCCTCGCTGCTGACTGCGCAGCGCTTGCTCTCCGGCAAATACAGCCGTGCACGCTGTCTTTTGGCGTTGGAAGTGTCGATGGTATGTCCTTTAACCGCGATTATCTGATGGCTGACGGCAGCGTTCGTACCAATCCCTCAGATGTACCGGTATCCGAAATTGTCCGGCATTATGCGGAAAACGATCCAGAGCTCCCGGTTCTATATGCCGCAAATGCAGACGGACAGCCGCTCGGTGCGCTGATTGGCTTCGCCTGTCATCAGGACTGCATCGGCGGCACACAATACAGCGGCGATTTTTCTTCAGAGCTTTCCCGCCGTCTCAAAGCCCGATACGGCGCGGATTTTGTTTCTGTGTATCTGGCCGCGCCGAGCGGCGACATCAACCATCTGGACTTTATGACCGGCCATGCTACGGACTACCGTGAACTTGGCTGCATACTCGCAGCGGAGGCCGCGCACGTTATCGCCAGCGCAGCGCAGCCGGTCGCATATGCCCGCGTGCAGGCGCAAATACAGCGCATTCGCTGCCGCTACCGGCGGGCAGACGCAGAAACGCTGCGCAGAGCGGAACAGATTGTGGCAGGCGGGCCGGACAATGGACATAATATGCTCGGTACACTGCAGGCCGAACTGCTTGTAGCCTATGAAAGAAAAGCAACCGCTGCACATTGGTATGAGGGTGAACTTCCGGTACAGGTGTTTCTGATTGGCGATCTGCCCGTTTTTATCATGCCGGGAGAGTTGTACCATCAATTTGGGCACACGCTGAAGGATGCGTGCGGTGGTCGTTGTTTGATTGCGACATTGTCAAACGGCTTTTTCGGTTACATTCCTGTGCCCGAACTGTTTGACACAGACGTGTATCCGGTGCAGTTGTGTGAAGGAAGTATGTGGCAGCCGGAGGCAGGCGCAATGCTTACGGACTGCGCGATCAAAATGCTGCAGCATATGATGGAGGAAGAAACATGCTGAATACCGGACTGGTTTCCGTTACGTTCCGCGATAAAACGCCGGAAGAAATCATTTCCACAGTCAAACAATGCGGTCTTGAAGGCATTGAGTGGGGCGGGGACGTTCATGTTTTGCCGGGCGACGTTTCGCGTGCGCGCGAGATCCGGCACCTTACCGAGCAAGCCGGGCTTGCCGTCTGGGCCTACGGCTCTTATTTTGAGGCTGGTGAACAGACACCGGATCTGTTTCCACCGGTGCTGGAAAGTGCAAAGGCGCTCGGTGCCCCGTGCATCCGCATCTGGGCTGGTACCAGAGGTTCAGCACAGGCAGACCCGGAGTATGTACAGCGCGTGATCTCCTGCACACAGGCGATCTGCGACATGGCCTCAACCGCTGGGATCGATATCTGCTATGAATATCATCCGAATACGCTGACAGACAACTGCGATTCTGCCGTGCAGACACTCCGCAGCGTCGCACGGGATAATCTGCATCTGTACTGGCAGCCGAACTCCCGTCTT
>ERZ779888.4067-NODE-4067-length-10176-cov-4.187630_pt1 | contig 10176 bp, 3 predicted proteins | sample MGYA00511245_ERZ779888 | MGnify/ENA primary metagenome ERZ779888 (study PRJEB29588, sample SAMEA2155255) | human gut metagenome | biome: human gut; feature: human-associated habitat; material: faeces | place: Denmark | collected 2008/2010 ... | reverse complement strand
ATCATAGAGGTGTAGGTTCTCTTGGTACTATGAGACCAATGAGGGTTATGCCTGGTAAAGCACTTCCAGGACATATGGGTGCTGAACAAGTTACTATTCAAAATCTTGAAATAATTAAAGTTGATGTAGATGATAATTGTATTTTAGTAAAGGGAAGTATTCCTGGACCTAAGAAGGGTATGGTTATTATAAAAAGTGCTGTTAAGACTGACAAGGTTAATGATGCTTTTGATCTAATATCTTATGAAGAAGAAGTAGTAGAGCCTGAAGTTACAGAAAATACTACTGAAGAAGTTAAGGAGGATTAATATGAAATTTGAACTTGTAGATCTTAATGGAAATAAAGTTAAAGATGTGACTTTAAGTAAAGAAGTTTTTGAAAATGAAGAAATAAAAAATTTAGAACCTGAAAAAGAAATTAAATTTTTTTCTCAAACTGAAATAGAACCTAAAAAAATAATTGAAGACGATATTGTAAGCGAAATTGAACAAGAACCTGAATTTGAAATTGAACAACAAACTGAATTAGAAGGCGATATTGCTGAAGAAGAAAAGAGATTGCAACACAAAAAAGTTGTGTATGAAAATCAAAAAAAACCAAGCTTAAAACTACGTTTAAAATTGGCTATATGTGCAATTGCACTTGTGCTCACTTGTTTGGGCGGTTGGGCGATTTATAATGCAGTTGAAATTAAAACTTTAACAGGCGAAGCACAAGCAAAAAATGCTGAATACAATATAAATGTTATGAAAGTTATAAGAACAACTTCTAAATTAGACGACTTAACAAATCCAAACAGCATAACAAATTTAGATGAACTTGAAAGTGCAAATGTTGTGCAAATAATTCCAAAAGAAAAAGCATCTCCAAAAACAATTGAAAAACAAAGCAATTGGTTCGATAGACTTTGTAATTGGTTATCAAATTTGTTTAAATAAAAAAATTAATCTGGCAAATAATATTTATTGGAGAAAATATTATGCCAGATTTTTTAAAAGTTATAGTTTTTAGCACATCGGCGTTTGTTTTTATGTTTTTAATTGCAAAAATGTTAGGGAAAAAACAAATTGCGGAATTAGATTTCACAGATTATGTAGTTGGTATCACTATTGGTTCGATAGCGGCCGAATGGGCAACCGAACTTGAACAGGAGTGGTATCATTTTGTCATTGCAATGGCAATTTTTGGGCTATTTAGCCTAATAATCTCGCTTTTAGAACAAAAAGCCACAAAAATTAAATCCTTTTTGCGAGGAAAACCAATTATCATAATATCAGAAGGAAAATTTCAGTATAAAAATTTAAAAAAATCTAAATTAGATGTTCATGATATTTTAGGAATGTGTCGCGTTCAAGGACATTTTAACATTGAAGATGTGGAATTTGCTATTTTAGAAACCAGTGGCGAGTTGTCTATTTTGCCAAAAACATTAAAGAAAATCGTATCAGTAGGTGATTTGCAAAATCCAGACTTTTCAAAAAGTGAACTTGAAAATTATGTTGTTATAGATGGTAAAATTAATTCAGACATATTAAAAAAACTAGATAAAGACACAAATTGGCTTTTAAATAAACTTCAATTTGCAAAGAAGAAGCAACTTAAAAACATAATATTAGCAATTTACGACGATAAAAAAGACAAAATTATTGTTCATAACAAAAACGATTAATTTCCACAAATGAAAATTTATTTAAATTGTATAAAATTATTTGACAAATACTTTTATAATTCGTAAAATAGTTACGACAAACAAAAGGAAAAGAAATTATATGGGGAGGTTCTTTATGAACAATAAAACGAAAACTAGAAGCCTAAGAGTAGCAATCATCGCGATTGCACTTTTGTTATGCTTTGCACTTGCAGTAGGCGTAACATCAGCGTTGTATCAAGCACGCAGACAGGCAACTGGAACCCTTAACATGGATAAGGGTATAGTCATTGACTATAAAGGATTTAATAAGGGGGATGAGAATATATGGCAACGCGAAACAACCACATCATTTAAGTTGTTCGAAGAAACCAATGCTCAACCAGGACAAGAAATTTCAGTGTATCCATCAGGAATTAGGGCGAATGTAGATTCAATCAATTTCTATGCAAGACTGAAATTGGAATACATATTCTACAATGTAGCTAACGGAGTAGAAACTAAAGTAGATTTACCAAATCCAAAAAGTTTGATTAAGACATCAAACGACTTTTTTGCATCAAATTGGGTTCCATCAACAGATGGTTACTACTATTTCGGTGAAAACACAACACTTAACCAATTCAGCAAAGATAATCAAAATTTTGAAAATCTTTTTGCAGATGGAGCAAAATTCATCATTGAAGGCGCAAACTTCGAAGGTGAAACAGCCGGCGAAGGTGGTGGTTTCGTTGTAAATGGCATAGCAATTAATAAAATTGTTGTATATTTAACACTTGAAACACTTCAAGGTGATGCAACGGCAGAACAAGCAAAAGACCTTGGTTGGGTAATAACAACACTTAACGAACAAATCGTGGATATAACAAATATACCAGATGAAAAGCCAGAAATTAATATAGATGACATTATCTCAGACGATAAAAAAGATGGTGAAATCACAATTTCAGGTGACCCAAAACAAAAATTGACAATCACAATTGGGTCAAAAGCATTTTATGGTTGCTCAAAATTAAAATTAACACTTTCAAATAGTGAAAATATTGAATATAGAATAGCAACTGACGCATTTTCAACAGGTGCAACAATTATGTATGGAATAGATAATGTTTCAAGTAAACTTATCAACCCATCAACATTAGGTCACACAACAGTAGGCTTTGACGGTAAATGGCAAGTATCTGCACCAGGCTTGTATCTTTTCTTACCATCACCAATAACATCAACATCTTCTGAATATGGTGATTTCCAATACACAGATGATCAAGGAACATGGTATTTTGACCTTATAGACGAAAGTGGTAACAAAGTAGACGCTTCAACATTATCTTCAACAATTTCAAGAAATGGCGCATCAACATTTGGTGCTTCAACTTATGCTAATACAGATAACTATACAGCAAAACTTAATAAATTTGAGCCAAAAGACGGCGTCACAACAGTAGTTATTCCAAAATATCTAGGCATCAGCGAAGATTCCAATAAGTTCGCAGTAACTAAGATTGATCGTTATAAAGACGCTTGGTACGCTGGTGCTTTCTATGAATTGGACAAATTAACATTAATTACAATTCCAGATAGTGTAAAAGAAATTGGAGAGTATGCATTCGATTATTGCGATGGTTTAACTTCTATTGAAATTCCTGATAGCGTAATCAGCTGTCAAGCAACAATTGCGGGAAATAATGTTAAAAAGATTTCTATTGGGGCAGGATTAGTTAATTTAAAGATTGCTGATAGATATTCTAGCTTTAAGTCTTTGGAAGAAATAATAGTTTCTGAAAATAATACTGCATTTTCAAGTGAAGGTAATTGTCTTATAGAAAAATCAAAAAACGCTGTGCTTCTAGGTTGTAAAAATAGTGTAATACCTAATGGTATTAGGAGTATAAAAATTGGGGCTTTTGCTAATATTACTGATTTACAATCTATTGAATTACCAAATACATTAGTGAATATATCTGGTTGGGCTTTCAGTGGTTGCAGTAATTTAACTTCTATATCATTACCAAATTCTTTGACTTCGTTAGGAGGAGGATGCTTTGCAAGCACTGCATTAAAATCTATTGTTATTCCAAAAAATGTAACATCTATTGGTAGTGGGGATGTATATGAATGGAATCCTTTCTCTTATTGCTCAACTTTAGAGTCAATTAAAGTTGAAACAGGAAATAAAAATTTTATAGTAAAAAATAACTGTTTAATTGAAAAATCTTCTAAAACATTAATTTCGGCTATTAATTCAAGCACAATACCTACAGATGGCAGTGTTGAAAAGATTGAAGGCTTTGCATTTAGTGGTTTAAACATTAGTTCAATAGTTATACCATCTAACATTAAATATGTTGAGAACGGTATATTTTGCCATTGTGAACAATTGACAACTATTGAAATTCATGCTAATGTACAATCAGGCAGCCTGTTTACCTTTACTACAACAATAGAAAACATAATTTATGGAGATGAAGTTGAAAATGTAGGGCGGATTGATGATGGAGATTTCACAAATTTGCGAACAATTCAAATTGGAGCAAAAATAAAAAGTTTGTCAAATCTTAACAATAACAATATTGACTTTAGTAAAATTTCATTAGTCATATCTCCAGACAATCCATATTTAACTATTAAAAATATGTTTTTAATATCAAATCAAGATGGTTGTGTAACAGTTGAAAAGTATTTAGGAGATAAAAACCAATTAACAGAAATCGAAATGCCTAATAACGTTACTATAGGCGGTAAAAATGTTAATATAGATAAAATTTTGGCAGGAATTTTTAGTAGCTGTTCAAAGTTAAAAAATGTAACTCTTCCAAAGAACCTTAAAGAAATACCAGGTAATTGTTTTCAGGACTGTAAAAATCTTGAAAGTGTAACAATCCCAAACAGCGTAACCAGCATTGGAGGTGGGGCATTTTGGTATTGCAGTAGCTTAACATCAATCACAATCCCAGACAGTGTAACCAGCATTGGACAGGAAGCATTCTCTTATTGCAGCGGTTTGACATCTGTTACAATTGGAAATGGCGTAACAAGCATTGGTTATAATGCATTCGAGAGTTGCAGTAATTTAACATCTGTTACAATTGGAAATAGCGTAAAAAGCATTGGAGACTCTACATTCATATATTGCAGCAAATTAACAACTATTACAATTGGAAACAGCGTAACCACCATTGGAGATAGTGCATTCTATGATTGCAGGGGTTTAACATCAATTACAATTCCAGACAGCGTAACCAGCATTGGATGGAGAGCATTCAGTTATTGCAGGGGTTTAACATCTATTACAATTGGAAACAGCGTAACCGGCATTGGCGATTATGCATTCGATGGTTGCAGTGGTTTAATATCAATTGTTTTGCCAGAAGGATTAACTCAAATACCACGTTCTTGTTTCGCAGGTTGCACTAATCTTGAAAGCGTAACGATTCCATCAACATGCACAACTATTGGAAATTCTGCATTTGAAAATTGTTCAAATTTAACAACTGTTATTTGGAATATTTCTTATGATTTAGGTGGAGTTAATGCAACTGGCCCAGAATTAAGTTCATACACTGGTTCGCAAACTAGTGGTTTAACAATGGATGATGTTATCAAGTCTGCACCAACAAATGTTGAAAGCGGCTTTACATTTGAGGGTTGGTCAGATGGCACAAAAATTTACCAACCTGGAGAAAAAATCACTTTCAGTTTAAAGAATAGAAAATTGACAGCGGTATGGTCAAGTTATAGAGTAACATTTGACGCAAATGGCGGAACAGGTAGCGTAGACTCCCAAGTTGTCTCAAAAGGTAGTTCAATCACTTTGCCAAGTTTAGATAGTTTCACTAGAGAAGGTTATGTTGCAGCAGGCTGGTCCACTAATAAAAATGACACTTATGTAAGTTACAAAGCAGGCGGAAAGTTCACCCCAACAAGCAATGTAACACTTTATGTTGTTTGGAAAGAACTTTTTACTATTACATTTGATGCAAATGGCGGAACAGGCAGTGTAGATTCGCAAATTGTTTCAAAAGGAAGTTCTATTACTTTGCCAAGTTTGGCTGGATTTACAAAAGAAGGTTATGTGGCAGTTGCTTGGACTTTGGATAAAAACTCAACTTATTCATCGTATGCTGCAGGCTCAAATTATACACCTACTAATAATGTAACATTTTATGCAGTTTGGAAAAGATTGATAACCATTACGATTAAATATAATGATGGCGTAAATGCTGACGAAATATTGCATGAAACTGATTCTGTAACACAATTTGATTTAACAAGTTATTCTGCTAAAGTTGTTGCCCCAGAAGGGAAATATTTAGTATTTTGGTATGATGGAAGTTCAACGATCGACCCGTATGGTACAATTTATTGCAGGCAACGCAATGAAGATATTATAATAACTCCATCCTTTAAAGAATATGAAACATTCACTTTTAATCCAAATGGCGGTGATGGTGAAATTGTTACATGGACTCGTTCAGCCGAAAATAAGATTTTAGATTTCTCTAAATTTGCAATAACAAGAGAAGGATATGTTTTAGTAGGTTGGGCACAATCACCAGACGCAAGTTATGTTGATTATTATTATAATGAAAAATGCGATGCAAATTGTTGGATTCATGAAAATCAAAATATTGTATTGTATGCAATATGGGAAGAATTAACAAACGATGTCACAACTGGCTATACGAATGTTAAATTTGACCTTAATGGCGGAACAGGCAAATTGACATTTGAGGGCGCTTATCGTGAAGGTGACACCTTTAAATTACCTGGCATTGATGGAGTAACGAAAGATGGATACACATTCTCAGGTTGGTCTACATCAAGCAATTCAACAACTCCAAGTTATTATCCAGGAAATAATAGGGACTTTTATAATGAAACCTATTATGCAATTTGGTCAAAGACAATTACAATCAGCTTTGATTTAAATGGTGGTGAAGGAATTTTGCCAGATCCAATTCAAACTGCGTATTACGCTAAAATTGTGTTTAATACAGGTACTAACTTCGTAAAAGAAGGCTATAAGTTTGCAGGTTGGCAATTAGTTGACGGAAACGGAAATAATTGTGGAACATATAATGCCGAAACAAATCAAACTTTCTATAATAATGGTGAAAATTATACATTGAAAGCAATGTGGTCAGAACCACAAACAATCACTTTCTACAACGATAATACAAAATCACAAAGTTTCACAATGACTGGTTTCTTTGATACAGATGGCATTACTTTCCCAGAAGGTAATGAATTAACTAAAGAAGGATATATTTTAGTTGGTTGGAACACTTCAGCAAATAGTTCATATGTAAGATATAGTATTGGATCAAAATACAGCTATTCCAGCGGTTATACTGAATTCTATGCTGTTTGGAAATCCGAAAGTGAAGTTGCTAAAATTATATTTAATTTCTCTGAAGTTGAAGGACAAGAAAACATTATAAAAATCGGATATGATAGTTCATTTAGAATTTTAGATGTTGTAGGCTCAATAATAGAAAATATAAGAAATGCATCTGGACAAGCAATTGCTGGGTGGACATGGACTCAGGGTAGTTCAAATGTTGATGAGTACAACGATAACTGGATATATTTCAGTGATTATCAAGGACAAACTAAAACATTATATCCTGTTTGGAAGAATGTTTTAACAATTAATTTCGACTTAAACGGTGGAGAAGGAACACTTCCAGAGAGTTTTGAGGTATGGGAAAGAAAGAGTTTTGATATTCCAGAAATAAACTTAACAAAAGATGGCTATATGTTCGCAGGTTGGGCTTGGAGATCAAATTCAACTTATACTGATTACAGAAATGGTGATACAAATCAAACATTCTACGAAAGTGATACTTATGGCAGCACAACTTTATATGCTATCTGGAAACAACCATTGACAATATCATTTGATGCTAACGGCGGCGAAGGTGAAGTCCCAAAAGACATTATTACTTACGCTGAAGGGAGAATTGATATTCCAGAAGTAACTTTAACAAGAGATGGATATGTTTTCTTAGGCTGGAGTTTCAATAAGAACCCAATTTGGGATGGCGTTGAATATTCAAACGGTGTAGAAGATAGAGGTTATTACCAATTTTCAAGCAAAACTCTTTATGCGGTTTGGGGAAACAACGTAAAATATGTATTTGATTTAAATGGTGGTGAAGGAACTATACCAGATCCAATATATGGGGATTATGGTAAGATGGTATTCAATGTTCCAAGTAGTAATGGCTTTGAAAGGGCTGGATATAAATTTAAAGGTTGGTCAATAAATCCAAATTCTAGCAATTATGAGTGGAGTTCTGGAAGTAGCTATGCTTATGGCATATCTGGAACAATCACAATGTATGCAGTTTGGGAAGTACTAACAGATCAAGTGTATGTGGGTTCACTTACTCAAGCAGAATTAGATGCGGTTCAAGCATTATGGAATGGTCATACAAAGAGATCAGAGTTAACAAATGATTCATTATTGAACTCAATGAGTAATAATAAATTGCATTCAAGATTTAGTATTTTAGGATATTTAAATAATACTAGTTTGGAGTATGGTACCAGCGGAGATTCTTATTATGGAATAGGTTATGGAACTCGTTACTTTAAACTTTCAACAAACTCATATACATTTGAATTTGAAAATTCATTGCCAACTGGTTGGAAGTTAGTAAACTGGAGATACGAAGTTAAAGCGTCAGGTGATGTAACTATTGTTAATGGCAGGGCAAAAGCAACAATAGATTATACATATGCTGGCTTTGAAAATAGTTCATCTGAAGAAAGGCTTATGATTATCTTTGTATTGCCAGATCAACCAGCACAAGGCGAATCAGTTTCTGTATCTGTATCAGGTTTATCTGGTAATGCTTTGGAAGCATTACTCAATGGCAGTGGAAGTGATACACTTCAGTACCTTTTAATGTCCGGAATTAAAGTTGAAATATATGATGCTGAAGGGAACTTATTATGGTTAGGTAAACCAAGTAACAATAATAGTGGATTTGTTACTTATAGGTTTGCTACAGGAACATATAAGATCAGATTCTATACAACTAATGTTAATGGAGTTGCTTTTGTAGATAATGATAAGGGAACCGAAGTTACTGGAATGGATATTTCAGCAATTACAAAAGGCGATGGTTATTCAGAATTTACAATAAATTATACTTTTGCCGAAGGAAATCCAAATCTCGCTATAATCTTCAAAATGGCAGATGTTGATATTGATAAAATTATGGAAGTTCAAGCATACAAAGACTTTAGCGGGCCAAGTAATATTGTCGGAAATTGGTTTAAAGGTATGTTTGCGAATATGGGAGTAGCATTTACAGACATGACTGCTGATGAAATTAAATATGCAGGATACTGTGGAATGTTAATTCAAGAATATTTCAATCGCAGCATTTGCAATTTACCATCATTTAGCATTTATACTTCTGATGTAAAATTCGTTGAAAATTGTGAATATATGGCTTTAATTGCTGGTGTAGAGTATACAATTAAATTTACTGAAGAAGTTAAAGAAGTTATGTTATTTGGAGAATCGATGTCTGTTAATAGTATAACGAGTATAACATACAATGAAACTACTGGTACTTGGGATGCAACATTCAGTGTAAGTGAATCAACAATGCTTATGGTCCTTACCGCAGATTTAGATCTCTCTCAATATGAAGATCTTCCTGCTTATGATGCAGCTACTGATTATTCAGAATACTTGCAAGGTTCTTGATGAAGGCAAATTTAAAAACATTAATTAAATAAACAATTATTGTATTGCAAAAAACTTGGGGTTTCCTTTTACCCAAGTTTTTTGTTTGAGAAAAGTGTTAAAAGATTTTTAAATTATCTAAGATTTATTAAAAAACCACCAAATTATTGGTGGTTTTTATTTTCAATCTTTATTAAAAATCTTTCAACTATTTTATTAATTTGAACACTAAATGCAAATATTGAAAGAAGTATAATTGGATAAATTAAAGTTGGAAGATAGGTTATACCTGTGTTTGCATTAAATCCTAACATTAAATTGATTGCTATTACAACTAAAATCAGGCAAACAGATGCGATAATTGAATGTAAAGTTGATGTTATGTTTAGCACTGCCAATTTTGATTTTGGATGTTTATATTCATATAAATAAATTGCAGAATAAGATAAACCTATAAGCAATATAACGCAAGGAATTATAATGAATGCAATTCTTCCATATAATTCAGTTTTTATACCGAAATTAAGTGCAAAACTCAAAATAATTGATATAAAAAGTAAAACAGAACAGCGAATAATATTTACAAGCCAAATATGTTTTTTATTTAATTCAGCATTTTTGTTTTCTTGTTTATATTCGTCAAACTGTATGCCTAAATGGTTATAATAATTTTTTAAACCCATATAACTTGAAAAGGTTGGCCTCTGAGCGGAGCGTTTAATAGGTTGATTGCTTTGAGCAGGTTTTGGCGAAGATGTTGGTTCTTCTTTATGAGTATTAAAAAGATTTTCTGAGTGAGAATTTTTAAAAGAAATTGTATCA
>ERZ779888.4064-NODE-4064-length-10180-cov-4.215802_pt1 | contig 10180 bp, 9 predicted proteins | sample MGYA00511245_ERZ779888 | MGnify/ENA primary metagenome ERZ779888 (study PRJEB29588, sample SAMEA2155255) | human gut metagenome | biome: human gut; feature: human-associated habitat; material: faeces | place: Denmark | collected 2008/2010 ... | reverse complement strand
TCTTTTCATTTCTCATCACCATCTTCATGATACATCAACAGTGATAAATTATCAACCTTTTTAAAAAGGCATTAGTATTAAATCTCGGGGATGAATACCGCGCAAGGTTGACGCTGCCCCGGACAAGCACGCTTGTCCGGGGCTTCATGTTGCCTTATAAAAACCCGGCGGCGGAAAACTCCGCTGCCGGGCGCTTGAGGGCAAATTTAGATGTTTCTGACGTTCTCGTCTGCAAGGAAGAACAGCGCCAGCGCACCGGGGCCAACGTGTGAGCCGGTCACAGGCTCATAATCGACCATCAGGATATTCTTGGGCGGCTTGCTGCTGCGGCGCAGGAGGGACGCGAGGATCTGCGCGTCGGGCGCGCAGTCGGCGTGGGCGATGCCGACGGTCTGGTCCTGCGCATCCACAACAAGTTCCTCATACCGCTTGGCAATGGCCTCGACGGCACGCTGCCGTCCGCGAAGCTTGGCGAAACAGACGATTTTTCCCTGCGGGTCGCCCTTTAGAAGCGGCTTAATCTGCAAGACTGTTCCGACAGCAGCCTCCAGATTGGACAGACGGCCCGTCCGGCGCAGATAGCGCAGATCGTCAACGGTAAAGATCTGCGCCATGCGGTGACGCAGCGCGCGAAGCGTCTTATAGGTTTCGTCGATACACATCCCTTCACGGCGGCAGTTGACCGCGCGCATGACAAGCAGACCCTCGCCCAGCGATGCGCTGTAGGTATCGACCAGAAGCAGTTTCCTGTCCGGGAATTCCTCGCGCAGCTGCCGCGCGGCAATCTGACCCGAGGCATATGAGCCGCTGATACCGGAGGACATGCTGACGAACAAAACGTCCTCACCGGCTTCCAGCATCGGCGTCAGAACGTCAATATAGCGCTGCGGCGGGATCTGCGAGGTCGTGACCTTCACGCCGCTGCGCATTTGTGTGTAAAAATCTTTTGCGTCAAAGGTTGCCAGATCCATGCAGGACTGCTCTCCCTTGCCGCTCTGGAAGGTGTAGGGGATGATGGTGATCTGCTCCGAGAGCAAATAGTCAGTCGGAAGATTTGCGGATGTATCGGTAACGATTCTAAACATAACGGAACTTCTTTCTTGATGTAATCTTAAATATTAGATTATCACATTTTGACTGCAATGTCAATTCATCTTTCAAATCTGAATTGCTCTTGCATTTTTTACCGGATGTGATATACTTAGTTCCGAAAGGTGTGTGCAGCAATGAATTTTGACAATGATCTTGTCGTCGGCAAGCTTCGGCGATGGGAAAAGTTTCTCGCGGCCTATCGGCTTCCGGACTGGGACGCCATTCCGGATTTCGGCCTCTATATGGAGCAGGTCGTGCAGCTTCTGAAGCAGTATCTGGACTATCTGCCGCCGGAACTCAAGCAGGCGGAGCCCATCACGGCAGCGGCCATCAACAACTATGTCCGTACAAAGCTGCTGCCGGAGCCGCGCAAAAAGCGCTATTACCGCATCCATATCGCGTATCTCATCATGATCTGTACGCTCAAGCAAAGCCTGCGGCTGTCGATGCTGTCCACGCTCCTGCCGGGCGATCTTCCGGAGGAGGATGTCAAAAGGGCCTATGCTGCGTTTGTACTGCGCCATCAGCGGTGTGCGAAGTACTTCATCGAGCAGGTCCGTCTGACGGCTGCTGCCATGTTTGACCGGGAGGTCACGACGGAACTGAATGTCCGCGACACGCCGGAGATGATCGTCTCCGCTGCGATTTTGAGCGGATTTACGAACCTGTTCGCGGAGAAGCTTGTGCTGCTGGAGGGCAAAACGCTCGCCGACGGCGGAAGCATCGAGGTAAGAAAATAAACCGGAGCCGGCGTTCCCATTTTGGAACGCCGGCTCCGGCTGTCTAAGAAGTTAAATTGTACAAGCAGCGTATTGTTCGGCTTATCCGATGAGGCTGCATACCAGATCGGTGTATTCGCCTGCGTTTTCGACCGGCAGACCGGCCATGAGCAGCGCCTGCGTGTAGAGAATCTTTACCAGATCCTCCGCCTTCTTCTCGTCCTGTGCAACTGCGATCTGCAGCTTCGCAAAAATCGGATGGTCGGCGTTCAGTTCGAGGATGCGGTCGGCCTTCATGCCGGCCTCGGGGTTCATGCGCTTGAAATATTTCTCCATTTCAAACGTCATGCCGCCGTCGGGGACGACGCTGACGGGATGGCTGCCCAGATTGTCGCTCAAGCGTACGTCCTTTACTTGCTCACCCAGCGTCTTTTTGACGAATTCAAGCGTCTGCTTCGATTTTTCGCTCTTTTCCTCGGCAGCTTTCTTTTCCTCTTCTGTTTCGAGGCCCAGATCACCAGCCGTAATGGCCTTGAGTTCTTTCTCCTGATACTTTGCCAGCGTTTGCGGTACGAAACCATCGACCTCATCGGTCATGAACAGCACATCGCAGCCCTTCTGCTGCAGCTTTTCCATCTGCGGCAGCTGGAGCAGCGCCTCGCGGCTCTCGCCGTTGGCATAGTAAATATACTTCTGATCCTCCGGCATGGCAGCGACGTATTCCTTGAGAGAGATCAGCTTGCCCTGCTTGCTCGACCAGTAGAGCAGCAGATCCTGAAGCGTTTCCTTCTTTGCGCCATAATCGGCCAGAACGCCGTACTTGATCTGCGGGCCGAAGGCTGCGAAGAACTTTTCGTATTTCTCACGGTCGTTGTCCATCAGCTTCTGCAGTTCGGTCTTGATCTTCTTTTCGAGGTTTCCTGCGATGAATTTCAGCTGACGGTCGTGTTGGAGCATCTCACGGGAAATATTCAGACTCAGATCCTGCGAATCGACCACGCCGCGCACGAAGCGGAAGCAGTCCGGCAGCAGATCGGCGCAGTTTTCCATGATCATCACGCCGGAGGAATACAGCTGCAGACCCTTCTTGAAGTCTTTGGTGTAGAAGTCATACGGCGCTTTCGCGGGGATGAACAGCAGGGCCTTGTATGTGACCGCACCTTCGACGTTCGCGTGGATGACGGCTAGCGGGTCTTCAAAGTCGAAGAACTTTTCCTTATAGAAATTGTTGTATTCCTCGTCAGTGACATCCTTTTTGTTCCGGTTCCAGATCGGAACCATGGAGTTGAGCGTCTCAACCTCGGTATACGTCTCATATTCGGGCTTGTCGCTCTTTTCCGTGCCCTCCTTCATGCGGCTCTTTTCAACCGCCATGCGGATGGGGTAGCGGATATAATCGGAATACTTGCGGACAAGGGATTGCAGTTCCCATGTTTTCAGGAAGCGGGAGTATTTTTCGTCGTCCGTGTCGGCCTTCAGCTGCATGATCACGTCCGTACCGGCGTTTGCACGCTCACACGGGGTCATGGTATAGCCGTCCGCGCCCTCGGATTCCCATTTCCAAGCCTCATCGGAGCCGTATTTCTTTGAAATGACGGTCACTTTGTCCGCAACCATGAACGCAGAATAGAAGCCTACGCCGAACTGGCCGATGATATCGGTGTCGGCGGCCTTTTCCTTGTCCAGCGCCTGCTTGAACTGCAGGCTGCCGGAGCGGCAGATCGTGCCGAGGTTGTTTTCCATCTCGTCCTTGTCCATGCCGATGCCGTTGTCGCTGACGGTCAGCGTGTGTGCAGCCTCGCCGGGCTTGAGTTCGATCGCAAAATCGCTGCGGCTGAGGCCGACGTTTTCATCGGTCAGTGCCTGATACGCCAGCTTGTCGATGGCGTCGGAGGCGTTGGAAATAATTTCACGCAGGAAAATCTCCTGATGCGTGTAAATGGAGTTTATCATGAGATCCAGCAAACGCTTGGATTCCGCTTTGAACTGTTTCTTTGCCATATTGAATGTCACGTCCTTTGCAGATTAGCACTCGTACTTCTTGAGTGCTAATTGTATTCTAGCACACTTTTCCTCGTTTGCAAGGGGTTTTTACAAAATTCATAAAGTGTTCATAGCGTCGGTTGATGCTATGCCGCAAAAAACCAGCAGCGCCCGCATGGGCACTGCTGGTTTGAATTATGCCTTTGCCATCAGTTCGGCAGCGGGCATGAGGCCGCTGACGTCGGCCTGCGCCATGCTTCCTGCGTCAAACAGCGCTGCAACGTTCGGTTCGATCGGCAGCCGCGCGAGAACCGGCAGCGAGAATTGCAGCGCCAGTTCGTCCAGCTTGCTCTTTCCGAAGATCTCCACCTTTTTGCCGCAGTCCGGACACTGGAAATAGCTGTAGTTCTCCACAAAGCCATAGACCGGTACGTTCATCATCCGCGCCATGTTGACGGCCTTGGAGACAATCATGGACACGAGGCTCTGCGGACTTGTGACAATCACCACACCGTCAACCGGAAGCGACTGGAACACCGTCAGCATCACGTCGCCCGTTCCGGGCGGCAGATCGACGAACATATAATCCACATCGCCCCAGCAGACATCCGTCCAGAACTGCTTGACTGCGCCGCCGATGACCGGGCCGCGCCAGATGACGGGATCCGTCTCGTTCGGAAGAAGCAGATTGATGGACATGACCTTAATGCCCTCGGGCGTCTCAGCGGGGAGCATACCGTCGTCACTGCCCACGATCTGCTCGTGCAGGCCAAAGGCTCTGGGGATGGACGGGCCGGTGACATCTGCATCGAGAATGGCTGTTTTGTACCCCAGCTTCTGCATGGCGACGGCCAGCATCGACGTGACGGTCGATTTGCCGACGCCGCCTTTGCCGGAGACGACTGCAATGACCTTTTTGACATTTGATTTCTTGTTCGGCTCTGCCAGCAGGCTCTCCGGCTTGCGGTCAGAGCAGCTTTCTCCGCAGCTGGAACAGTTGCCGCTGCATCCGCTCATAAAAAACACTCCTTTTTGTGTCGTTTGCTGTTATTCTACCACCAAAGCGGGAAAAGTCAAACATCCGCCTGCCGGTTCTGGATCAGCATGCGCAGTTCATCGTGCGCATGGATCAGCGCGTCGGCATTTTTCTGAAATTCGGTCCAGCGTGCGTCGATCTGCGCGGCAGACTCAGTCAGAAGCCGGTCTGCTTGCGCCTGCGCGTCCTGTACGATCTTATCAGCCTGCTGTTTTGCGTCCTGTAAGATCGCCTCGCGCTGCCGCTGTGCCTCGTCCGTCTTCTGCACCATGTCGGCTGTTGCAGCTTTGACGGAGGCAAGATACTGGTCAGCGGCGGCCTGTGCAGCCTCGAATACGCCGTTTACCTGAATGGCCGCTTCGGCAATAGAGCCGGCGGACGCAATGCGAAGCGTCCGGTCCTCCAGCTGCTGCCGCAGCGCCTGATTTTCCGCAAGGCTGTCTTCATACCGCTTCTGCTGTTCGTAGAGAATATCCAGCAGTTCTGCGCGGCTGAGATGTCTGAGATCCTTATCGGTCATGATATCCGTTCCCTTCCTGCCTGCTTGGGCGTCATCCGTGCCTTGCCTGCCAGAATGCCTTGGCAAAGGCGAAGACCTCACGCAGCGTATAATTTACCTTCAGGATCCACGGCCATGTATCGCTTGCAAGGCCGTATGGCTCCATGGAGAGCGTCCGTGCGATATATTTTGCACGGCACATATGAAAATCACTTGTGACGATCAGCACACGCGACGTATCAAATCCCGCCGCCTCGGCAAGCTTCGACGAAAACAGCAGATTCTCCCGCGTGTTGGATGCTTTGTCCTCTTCTATGACACGGGAAGCATCCGCACCGTGTTCGATCAGATACCGGGCCATGACGGACGCTTCCGTATACGCTTCGTCCGGTCCCTGTCCGCCGGAGACGATCACGGTTTTATCCGGGTGTTCCTGCATGAAAGTGAGCGTCTTGTCCAGCCGCTTTTTTAACGTCAGCGACGGCCCATCGCCCTGCACCTGCGCGCCGAGTACGACGATAAACGCCGGCGTTTCGTCCTGTGCCATGATGCTGTCCTGTCCCTGCACGGCAATATACCCCATCGCACCGAAAATCACCGCCATGCCTGCGGCAGTCAGACCGGTCAATAGACGGCTCCAATGCTCCGGTGCGTTCTTTTTCTTCAAAATCTGCAGCGCCAGCAAAACCGCCGCAAGCAGCAGCAGGCAAATGCCCGTCATGCCGATGTGCAGCGGCAGCGCCAGACATACTGCGCCGAGCACTGTAAGCAGCGCAATCACCCAGACCGGAATCATGTTGCACCCTCCAAATCAGACGAAAGCCGCGCCCACTCGTCCATCAGGCCGGTGAGTGTGTCGTCGCAAGCCTGCTTTTCTTCCATCAACCGCGCCAGTTCCTGATAATCGGATGCGGCGGCTTCAATCTGCGTATCCAGCTGAGCGGAAAGCTGCTCTTGCTTTTCAATCTCACGTTCCAGCGCACGGACTTGCTTTTCCAGCATCTTACTGCCGGAGGCTTTCGGCTTTTCCTTTCGTTCCTTTTTCGGCTTCTCCGGTGCAGGAGCCGCGATGGCCTCCTTTTCCTTGATGGAGCGGTATTTTTCATACCCGCACGGGAAGTCACGGATATGTCCGTTTTCCAGTTCCCAGATGCGCGTGGCGAATTTGTTGACAAAATACCGGTCGTGGGAGACGAAGATGAGCGTGCCCTCATAATCCTCCAGCGCATCCTCCAGCCATTCGCGCGAGTCGATATCCAGATGGTTCGTTGGCTCGTCGAGGACCAGCAAATTAATCTTCTCATCCATCAGCATGCACAGCCGCAGACGGCTCTGCTCGCCGCCGGACAGGCTTGAAACGGTCTTGAATACGTCCTCGCCCTCGAACAGATACGCGCCAAGCCGGTCGCGTGCGGTCTGTACAGTGCAGTTTTTTTCATAGAGCATCGTGTCAAGCAGCGTCCGCTCGGGGTGGGCAAAATGAATGATCTGCGGCAGATAAGCCCATTTGACCGTGGGGCCGAACTTCACGCGGCCTGCGCCGGCCTCCTCGCCGAGCAGAAGCTTTAGAAATGTAGATTTTCCGGTTCCGTTGTCGCCCAGCAGTGCGATGCGTTCGCCGCCCGCGACCTGCAGTTCAACGTCTGAAAACAGTGTCCGGCCGTCGTATGCCTTGCCGAGCCCCTTGACGGACAAAACCTCGTCGCCGAAGAAGTCCCGCTGGGCGAATTTCGCCCGCATGGTCTTCTCCTGTGTGGGACGGTCAGTTTTTTCGATGCGCTCCATACGGTGCTGAATGGACATGGCGCGGCGATAGAGCGTGCGGTTATTGATACCCCAGCCCTTCATGCGCTCCAGCGTGAAGCCAAGCTGCGAAAGCTTGGCCTGTTCTTTTTCGTACTGCTTCAGCTGAAGTTCAAAGCGCGCCTGCTTTTCCTGCACATAGAACGAATAATTGCCGGAATAAAACTCTGCCTTGCCGTCGTGCAGTTCGACAATGCGGGTCACAACGCGGTCAAGAAAATACCGGTCATGGGAGATCGTCAGGACGGTCCCCTTAAATTTTTCAATATAGCCCTCAAGCCATTCGACCGCGTGCATGTCCAGATGGTTCGTCGGCTCGTCAAGCAGCAGAATATCGGTCTTTTCCAGCAGCAGCCGCGCTAAATTCACGCGCGTTTTCTCTCCGCCGGAAAGACTGTCAAAGTCCTGCTGCCGTTGTGCGGCGGGAATGCCAAGACCGTTGCAGATCTTGTCAGTCTGCATGTCTGTCTCATAGCCGCCGCCGGTCTGAAAGCGCGTGGAAAGCGCATCGTACTCGGTGAGCATGGCCTTATCCGGGTGCGCAGCCATCTGCTCTTCAAGACGGCGCATTTTGCCCTGGATATTGGTAAGTTCCCGAAACGCCGTGCGCAGCACGTCCTCTACCGTATAGCCTGCCGGATAATGCGGGATCTGGGAGATAAGGCCGACCTTCCGGCCCGGTGCAAAGCGCACTTCGCCGGTGTTGTAGTCCAGTTCTCCGGTCAGTATTTTGAAAAGCGTCGTCTTGCCTGCGCCGTTTCGCCCAAGCAGGCCTACACGCTCGCCAGCCTGGATGTCAAAGCTGACGCCGTCCAGCAGATTGGTGTCGGCGTCGAAGCTTTTGACGAGATCTTTTACAGAAATATCGATCATGAGTGCTTCCTCTTGCGCCTATGGCGGCTGGTTTCAGTCTCCGCCGTCGCCGCCGAGCAGGGGGCGGATGACGCCGGAGGCGTCGAATCTGGTATCGTGGGAGGTCGTGATGAAGACAAGCTGCGTGGACGGATCCGGCAGCACCTCAGCCATGTCCTCCGTCACAGTCATTACGTCGTTGGCTTTTTCCGTCGTGATATAGACGCGGCTGGCGTACTGTGCGACGGACGGGACCGTCGTGCCAAGTGCGAGGCGGATGGAACTTCCGGTCAGATTTGCACCCAGTGTCTCCGCGCAGTCCTCCAGCGCGGCGATCTGCGTGATAGCCTCGGTGTCCCATGCAATGGAGGAATCGTCCGGTACGGTAAAATTGTCGAACAGAACCTCGTCAAAGCCCCGTGCGTCGAGTTCCAGTGCGATGGCAGCCAGATAACTGCGCGCGTCGAGCGAGTCCGGCCGCAGCCAGTAGCAGCGGCGTTCATCCATCCACAGATCGCCGGATTTTGTCGTCAGAGCGGAGGAATAATGCTTAGCGACAAAGTTCGGGTCGGAGAACGTGGGGACGCGTGCGATGACAATCAGATCGGGCGTTTCGGTCAGTTCTTTGATCAGTGCGTCACAGGCGTCGATGTCTGCGTCGGCCGTCTGCGTATCGGCGATATCTGTCGAATAATAGAAGTTTCCAAGCGGACTTTTGACGTCAATGAGCACGGCGTTGTAGCCGTCTGCGTCCGCAAGCGCCTGCCGCACCTCATCCACACCGTTTGCCAGCATGGTCGTAGAGATATAAAAACCCTGAAGCTGCACAGCGTTCGGGTCTATGTCTGTCTCCTCGGAAGCGGCGGACAGGATTGTTTCAAACGGATACTCCTCTGCGTTGGATGTGTCCGGCACCGTCTGCGGGGTGCGCTGAAGCTTCTGCGTTTTGTCAAAATACACGCCATCCGGCGAATACACGACATAGCGGCCCAGATAGCTGATGCGCGCAAGAATGAGAAGGCCAAGCAGGACTGCTGCCAGCAGCGCGATCAGCGCAATGCGCCGCAGCGTCCGCTTGTTGCGGTAAGAAAAAATACGCATAGGGTTTCTGCCTCCACGTTATGCTTCGAGTAGCGCGGCGGTCACGCGGCACCAGTCCTCCTGCTGCTCGGAGGAAAGAATCTGCAGGCCGTTTTTCTCCAACGCGGCCAGAACCTCATCCAGCCGTGTATTGAGAATGCCGGAGCAGATGAAAATGCTGTCCTCCTGCAAAAATTCCGGAACAACGCGGCTTAAGGGGATGATAACATCAGCCACGATATTGGCCAGCACCACGTCGTAATGCCCCTTGAGCGACTCCATCATGGCTCTGTCGCCGATTACATCGCCGGTAACGGCGGTAAAGCGGTCGGAGAAAATCTGATTGATGGCGGCGTTTTCCCGGGCAATATCCTCGGCCTTTGGGTCAATATCCACGCCCGTGGCGTGGGCCGCGCCGAGCAGAACGGCGGTGATAGATAAAATGCCGCTGCCGCTGCCGAGATCGAGCACCTGCTCACCGCCCTGAATGGCCCGTTCGAGTTCGCGCATGCACATCTGCGTGGACGCATGCGCGCCGGTTCCGAAGATCATGCCGGGGTCGAGCAGAACCTCAACACGGTTCTCCGGGTTCTCCGGGTGCAGCCACTCGGGTACGACAAGAAGCCTTTCGCCGATGGGCAGCGGTTGATAATACTGCTTCCAGTTGTTTTCCCAGTCCTCGTCCTTGACGTTGGCCAGCTGAACGTCCAGAGAGCCGAAATCCACCGACGGATACTGCGTGCGCAGTGCGGCCAGCTGGCTCTTGAGTCCCTCAATGGTTTCCGGCGCGGACGCGCTCTGCTCCAGATAGAGCCGAATCTGAGACAGTCCCTCCATCTGTTTTTCAAGGCCCTCGTCTACATAGTCCCAATACTGGCGGTTCTGCTCCAGAAAGTCATGAAACTGCTCCTGATCGTCGATAATGAAGCTGTCAAAACCCAAAACGGTCAGCCGGTCGCAGACAAGATCGATGGCCGCGGAGGTGGTTTTGACGGTGACTTCAATCCAATGCATGTGATTCCTCCTGCTTGCCCAGCATGTCTATGCTGGAAATCGCAATATTATATCCAGTTTACACGAAAAGTATGGAAATAACAAGTCCTTTGTTTTTCGGTG
>ERZ779888.4062-NODE-4062-length-10183-cov-3.053120_pt1 | contig 10183 bp, 9 predicted proteins | sample MGYA00511245_ERZ779888 | MGnify/ENA primary metagenome ERZ779888 (study PRJEB29588, sample SAMEA2155255) | human gut metagenome | biome: human gut; feature: human-associated habitat; material: faeces | place: Denmark | collected 2008/2010 ... | reverse complement strand
GTTGTGCACGCCGAGACCGCCGAGGAATATGCCGAGAAGACCTGCGGCAAGCTTGGATTTACGCGCAGCATTCTGGGGGGCGGGCTGGGGCTGGGGCTGAGGCTGAGCCTGCTGAGTTTCGGCATTCTGAGTGCCTTCGCTTGCAACGGGAGCGCCGCAGTTGGGGCAGAAAGCCGCACCGTCCTGAAGCTGTGTACCGCAATTTTTGCAGAACATGAGTGTGTCCTCCTTGATGTTTGTTATCGCAGGCAGCGGATCGTCTCACCGCCGCCCGGTTGAATGTATTATATCATATGAACCCCTTACGGTCAATATTTTTTTAACGTCGGGTAAAATTTTTTCGCATCTCCGTATTTCGACAGAACAGGTCGCGGCGAAATGCGAGAGAGCGCCGACGGAAAACAGGATCCGATAAGCCGCCGTCGGAGCCGGCATAGATCCCGATCGCGGGAGGAGCGACCTCGGACTCCGTCCGGGGCTCTGCCCGGCTCACCCTCCCCTACGGCTACGAACGTATAGTACGATATGAATCGACACCCCGGCGAGGAAACCGAACTTATAAATCCGATATAAACTATATATAGGGATCGCTGTTCACTCAGGTTAAGACGCGCTGCGCGCGTCTTAACTCGGCGAGGGAACCGAACTTATAAATCTGATATAAACTATATTCCGAGCCTATTGACAACACCGCCTCAATAGGGTAAAATAAAAGCAGAAACAAAGCCCGGCATCAGGACGGGCAGGAAAGGTATTAAAATGAAAGAGCTTCACGGAAATATCGTCGTCGGCCAGTCGGGAGGCCCCACAGCCGCGATAAACGCGACACTTGCCGGGGTCATTCGCGGCGGACTTGACGGCATTGCAGCCGGGACCGTCGGCAAAATATACGGCATGAGGAACGGAGTTGAGGGACTGCTCGAGGAGCGTCTCGTTGACCTCGGCGCGCTGTTCGACACCGACGAAAAGCTGCGACGCCTTGAGCACACCCCCGCCGCAGCGCTCGGCTCCTGCCGCAAAAAACTCCCGCGCCACGGTGACGACCCCGCAGTGTACGAAAAGCTGCTTGCCATATTCAGAAAATACGACATCCGCTACTTTTTCTACATCGGCGGCAACGATTCGATGGACACCGCCGCCAAGCTTTCGGAGTACACCCGCACGCACGATTACGAAATGCGTATAATGGGCGTTCCCAAGACCATTGACAACGACCTTGTAGTGACCGACCACACCCCCGGCTTCGGCTCGGCGGCGAAATACATTGCCGTCACCATGCAGGAGATCATACGCGACTGCTCGGTATACACCCTCCCCGCAGTCACCATAGTTGAGATAATGGGACGCGACGCGGGCTGGCTCACTGCCGCCTCTGCGATCGGACGCGCCGTAAACGGCATCTCTCCCGACCTTGTTTATCTGCCCGAGCACCCGTTTGACCTCGACGCCTTCTTTGCCCGTCTGCGCGAAAGACTTGCCGTGCACCCCGGCGTGGTCGTTGCGGTATCCGAGGGCATCCGCTTTGCCGACGGCAGATACGTCTGCGAGGGCGTGGACGTCGGAACGACCGACGTTTTCGGTCACAAGCAGCTCTCCGGCACCGGCAAGGCGCTTGAGCTTGCCGTGCGCGCCGAGATAGGCTGCAAGGTCCGCTCGGTCGAGCTGAATCTGCCGCAGAGATGCGCGGGGCATATCGCCTCGGCGCAGGACCTCACCGAATCGGTCGCGGTCGGCAGGGCTGCCGTGGCAGCCGCACGCGAGGGCGTGAGCAGAGAGATGATGACAATACTCCGCACCGAGGAGAACGGACATTACGCCTTTGAGATATCGCACTCGGATGTGTCGGAGATCGCCAACAAAATAAAGAGCGTGCCCGCGGAGTTCATAAACGCCGCAGGCGACGACGTGACCGACGAATGCTGCCGCTACCTGCTTCCGCTCATAAAGGGCGAGGCATACCCGGAGTACCGAGACGGCATTCCCGATTATGCCGTGATCTGAAAGGATGGGGACCGAGATGGAGAGATCAAAGAAGATCGCCGTAATAACCGGCGCGTCGTCTGGCATGGGGCGCGAGTTCGCGCGCAGGATAGAGGAAAAATACCGCGGTGAGCTTGACGAGATATGGCTGATCGCACGCCGCCGCGAGCGCCTTGAGGCGCTCGCCTCAGAGCTGAAGACACACGCACGGGCGATACCGCTCGATCTTTCCGGCAGCATGGGGACAGACGAATACGCCGCGCTGCTCGAAGCGGAAAAGCCGGATGTGCGCGTGCTTGTGAACGCTGCGGGATTCGGTATATTCGGCACGTTTGAGAAGATGGAGCTCGACCGTCAGCTTGCCATGATCGACCTCAACGAAAAGGCTCTCGTCGCAATGACGTATCATTCGCTGCCATATATGCACAAGGGCGCAGAGATATTTGAGCTCGGCTCGCTCTCGGCATTCCAGCCCGTGCCGTATATAAATGTTTACGGTGCGACAAAGGCGTTCGTGCTCAGTTTTACAAGAGCGCTGAACGTGGAGCTGAAAAAATGCGGGCGCGGCATATGCGCGATGGCGGTATGCCCCGGATGGGTAAAGACCGAATTCTTTGACACCGCCGTGCGCGATGATACGATCACGTACTACAACCGGTATTATACCGCCGAACAGGTCGTGGCACGCGCCATGCGCGATATGGCACACGGCAAGGACGTGTCGGTGTGCGGCGCGGCTATCCGCGCCCAGGTGCGCCTGACAAAGCTTTTGCCGCATAAGCTTGTAATGGCGATATGGTGCCGCCAGCAGAAAAAATAATGCCCATGCTCATACCGGCACACGCCAATGAACACGGACTTACAAACCTATAATCAATAAAACAAAACATCGGAAGGCTTTGCGAAAGCAAGGCCTTCCGATGTTTTGTAAAGCAGCGGAGGATGAGTTTTTGGGGTACCGATCTGACTTTGTTCCCCGCCTACCGTCGGGGTATGCGGTTCGGGATATGCTCGAACGCCGCCCGAGTATAGATCAAAGCTCTTCGACGGAGGTGACACCCGGTATCTCGGAGATGAAAGCCATAACGTTTTCGTGAGCCATCTTCTTTTTGAACTGGAGCGCAAGAATGGCGCTCATGCGCATTCCCTCGGACGGACGCGACTTGGTGATCTCAACGTCAACGATGGACATATTGTGCTTTTTGACCTCCTCGACAATGTCGTTGAGGTTGTCGACATCGGTGAATTCGACGTATATGTTCATGGAACGCGCAGTCGAAATAATGAAGTATTCAAGCTTTGAGAGGACCACCTCGGAGAAGATGACAAGAGCCACGGTGATGAGCGCAGCCTCGTAATATCCCGTGCCTATGGCAAGCCCAATTATCGCCGAGGTCCAGAGACCCGCAGCGGTGGTAAGACCCTTTACCTGACGGCGTGAGGTCACGATTATAGCTCCCGCGCCGATAAAGCCCATGCCGGCTATGACCTGAGCGCCGAGACGAGCGGGGTCGGTGGTGAGACCGAGACCCATGAGATACTGGCTCGTGAGCGTTGTGAGAGTCGCACCGATGCAGATGAGAGTGTGAGTGCGGAAGCCAGCCGAGCGGCGCTTGCTCTCGCGTTCAAGTCCTATTATGCCGCCGCAAAGCACGGCGAGAAACATTCTTACCACGACGCCGGCAAGCCCGACGCCTTTTATGGTCTGTATGAATTCGGTCATGTCAGTTTTGCCCTCCTTTAAGGTTCTTCGACCGCAAGCACACCGTCTATGGCGGCTATTGCGGTTATAACTTCCGCGTGCGGACGGCATTTCGGCAGTTTCATTTCGATTATGACGCTGGGGGATGCCACTCTGAGGTCGCGCACATTGGTGATCTCAACGTCAAATATCTTTATGTTCATGCCGCGCAGCGTGTCAAGCAGCCCGGGAAGAGAGCTGACGGCTCCGAGCGTTACGTTTATGTTCATATTGCGGGTGCGGGAGGTAAGCAGCTTTTCGACATTGTTGAGCGCCGTGATCGTGAGAAAGATCGTGATGCACGCAATGACCGCGCACTCGTAATAGCCCGCGCCGATGGCAAGCCCCATGCAGGCGGATGCCCAAAGACCCGCGGCGGTGGTAAGCCCCTTTAGCTCCTGCCGGTGACGACGATCGTCCCGGCGCCGAGAAAGCCGATACCGTTTATCACCTGCGCGCCGAGACGCGAGATGTCGGTCGTTTGCCCGAGCGTTACCGCGATATATTGGCTTATGCACATTGCAAGAGCCGCGCCCATGCAGACAAGTATATGTGTGCGGAAGCCCGCCGGACGGCGGCGGCGCCCCCTCTCAAGTCCGATTATACCGCCGAAAAGCATCGCCATAAAAAGGCGGAACGCAGTGGCTGCGAAATTTGCCCCACGCAGATATTCAAGCGTGGATCTCAGCCATTCCATTTCAGAGTATTCCTTTCGACCGGATGTCCTATATTTTAAGCCCGAGTTTCTGATAATGTGTTATTATACCATAAGGTGAACACTATTTCAAGAGCACATTGTGAATTTTTTATCCCTCCTTGTCCCCCGCAGCGGGCTTTCGGCAAACAAAATCGCGCGCGGTGCTTGATTCGGCGGGCGCGATGTGGTATCATATTAAAAAACCGGCACAGCCGGTCAGATCAGAAAAGGATGTAGTCATGAAAGAGAAAATACTGCCGCAGAGAATAAAGCCCGGCGACACGATAGGCATCGCCTCACCGAGCAGCATAGCAAAGCCAGAGTCCTACGAGCGCACCGCATTCGTTCTCGGCAAGCTCGGCTACCGGGTAAAATTCGCAAAGAATCTGTTTTCGGATTCGTGGGGCTTTCTTGCCTCGGACGAGGACCGCGCAGCGGACATAAACGAGCTTGCAGCCGACCCCGAGGTGAAAATGGTCTTTTTCGGCGGCGGGGAGGGCTCGCCCGCGCTGCCTCCGCTGCTTGATTACGATACCATAAAAAAGAACCCGAAGATATATTCAAGCTACAGCGACGGAACGACCATTCTCTCTGCCATCACCGCAATGACGGGGCTCGTGACCTACTACGGTCAGACGCCCGGGATATTCAACGACCTCAGATATTACAACTACACGCAGTTCTGCGAGAATTTCATGAGCGGCGAGCACCGTTTCTTTGACACCGACTCGGGATGGCAGAGCATTCGTGCGGGCGTCGGCGAGGGCGTGCTCATCGGCGGTTACTCGCGCAATTTTGCCATGATGTTCGGCAGTCCGTATTTTTCGTTCGATCCGAATGCCGATTATATTCTGTTCATCGAGGATCATGAAAGGTTCTCAAAGCCGGACGCGGTGAGCGAATATCTTGCCGCGATATGGCAGCACCCGTTCATGCGCAGGGTCAGGGGATTCATTTTCGGCTGCTACAATAACGCCGGCACTCCGCCGGAGGAGCTTGTGGCGCTGCTAGCTCTTATCGGTGAGCGGTACGGTATACCCGTAGCCTACACCAACGATATCGGTCACGGTACGCGCCACGGCGTGCTGCCCATGGGCTGCCGCGTCCGTCTTGACGGCGGAGCCGGTACGCTTGAGTTCCTTGAGAGAACGATACTCTGACGTTCTCCTGTCAAAAAGCACCTGCGGGGGTTGACACCCGCCCGCTTGTGTGTTACAATATTGTATATTATATTAACAGTTCATTGGCAGGCTGTGCGAAGCCGCATCAAGGCTCCGCCTGCCGACCGCCGCAAGGCGGTCAGCCACGGAAAGGCACGGTATTTTAAAATGGAACGCACCTATATCGCAGAGGTGAAGCCCGGCAGCACGGTAAAGATACAGGGCTTTGTCGAAAATCTGCGCAACAAACGCACAATGGCGTTTCTGGTCATACGCGATATCAGCGGCAAGATCCAGGTAACGCTTGAAAAGGAAAAAAGCGCGGAGATGTCCGCCGTCGTCGATAAGCTCACCATCGACTCGGTAGTGACCATTGAGGGCGAGGCTGTCGCAAACGATTATGTAAAGCTCGGCGGCATCGAGATCCTTCCCTCCGACATACGCATCGAATCCATAGCCGATGCGCTGCCCATCAAGCCCGACTCGGCAATAGACTCGCGCCTTGATTACCGCTGGGTCGATCTGCGCACCGAGCGCAACACCCTCATATTCAAGCTTCAGACAGACATGGTCGCCGCAATGCGTCAGTTCCTGCTCGATCATCACTTTCTTGAGTTCCACTCGCCCAAGATCATAGGCGCGGCGAGTGAGAGCGGCTCCGAGGTGTTCAAGCTCAACTATTTTGACCGCGACGCATACCTTGCCCAGTCGCCTCAGTTCTATAAGCAGATGGCAATGGCTGCGGGCTTTGAGCGCGTTTTTGAGGTCGCGCCGGTATTCCGTGCCGAAAAATCGCACACGAGCAAGCACGCCACCGAATTTACGGGACTTGACCTTGAATTTTCGTATATCGACTCCTTCCGCGATGTTATGAAGTTCGAGGAGGACATGATAACCGATATGATGGAAAAGGTCGTACCGAAATACGCCGACGATATCAAGCGTCTCTACGGTCTTGATACCGTTGTGCCGACGAAGCCTTTCCCCGTAATGAGCGTTGCGGATATTTACCGCGAGCTTGAGGCGCGCTACGGCTACACCGCGCCCGAATCCGAAAAGGGCGACCTCACCACCGACGCCGAGCGCATGACATATAAGCTTGCAAAGGAAATGTTCGGCCACGAGTTCCTATTTGTCACCGACTTTGCCGCCGACAAGCGCCCCTTCTACCATATGCGCAAGGACGGCGTGCCGCAGGGCTACGACCTCATCTGGCGCGGCGTGGAGATCACCTCCGGCGCGCAGCGTGAGCATCGCTATGCCGAGCTTTGCGCCAACGCCGCGGAAAAGGGACTCGGCGAGGACGTTAAGTTCTACACCGAATTCTTCCGCTACGGCTGCCCTCCTCACGGAGGCTTCGGCGTCGGCGTCGACCGTCTCACCATGCTCTTCCTCGGCATTTCGATCAAGGAAGCCGAATTCATCTTCCGCGGTCCCGACAGACTCACCCCCTGACATATCGCGCTCCACATCCCACACGTTCCCAACTTGCCTTCGCGGGCAGACGGCGCGGAGGTCTGCATAAATCAAACAACGAAAACAAAAAGGAGAATCTTCAGCTATGAAAAAAAGAATCTTTGCCGGTGCTCTTGTTTGCCTCATGCTCATCTCGCCGCTCTGCATCGCGGCATCTGCCGCCGTGTCGGGTGATGTATGGAACAACCTCAAATTCAACATCTTCAACCAGACGTCAATGGGCATCAACTTTGCCGAATCCGACACCGGCGGAATGCTCGGTCACGGTCAGCAGGTAATGCGCGGTTTTACCGTTTCCCCTGACGGCGCATATGTTTTCGGCGGTTACCTCAACCCCGGCGGAACCTCGGCTGTCGAAATGTTTGACGGCAAGACCGGCAAGCTCGCCGGCACATACGTCCACACCGAAGCCGACGGCACCTCCATTTCCTACCCGAAGGGACTTGCCTGCGACGACCGCGGATATCTCTACGTCGGTCTTGCAAGCCGCACCAACAAATCGTTTGCCTCCTTTGCCGTCGTAAAATACGATGAAAAGGGCGCCGACGGTTGGCTCAAGGAAGTCTCCCGCAAGGTATTTGTCGAAACGAGCGACAGCGTAAAGACCGGTATCAACGGTGTTGCCGTGCGCGAGATCGCCGGTAAGTATTATATGTACATAGTCGTCAACTACGATGTCGACTATCTTTACAGATTCGATGTCACCGATCCCGCCAACCCCGTTGCCGACACATCCTTCGGCGATAACGGCAGAATAGACCTCCAGGGCGCTCCCTACAACGCCACCGAGGGCAACTACCTTGACGTTGACGAGGACGGCACCATCTACCTCGGCTACACCGGCAAGAAAGACCAGGGCGTTATGGTCCTCTCCGACAACGGCAAAAAGGTGCTCAACACTCTCAAGCAGAACAAGGGCTATGCCGTCCGCATCTGGGAGAACTACCTGCTCGTTTCGAGCCAGTCCGGCCCCACCTGCATCTGCGTTTACGAAAAGACGACCCTCCAGCTCATCACGACCCTCAAGTTTGACGATTCGACCATCGATGTCACCTGCGACGCTTTCAGCGTCCTGCCCGCGAATTCCATCGTCGGTATGAACATCGCCAACGACGTGCTTTACGTCGGCGATCAGGGTGCGAACAACGGTGTTGACCAGGTATTCATGGTCGCCATTACCGATGTCGGAAAGCCCACCGTTGACGCTTACGTCTCTGCCATTGCTGCAAGACTGAAGAAAGCCGAGACCACAAAGGCGACCGAGACCAAGGCTCCCGAGACGAAAGCCCCCGAGACCAAGGCTCCGGAGACCAAGGCTCCCGAGACTAAAACTGCCGACACCAAGGCTCCCGAGACCTCAAAGCCCGCCGATGAGAAGAAGGGCTGCGGTTCCTCCGTTGCCTACGCTGCCGTTGCGGTCGTCGCGCTGCTCGGAAGCGCGGTCGTTAATAAGAAGAAAATAAAATAACGCCGCCTGCGATATCCGCAAGCGACCGAAAATATCCCCGCCGCGCAATTGCGCGGCGGGGATGCTTTATTCTCACGTTCTCAGTGCTCGAAGGCGGTGTCGTCCTCGAGTGTTTTGAGCGCGCTTTTTGAGAGATAGTCGATGGGGTTCACCTTCACGTCGTCGATCCTGACCTCGAAATGGATATGCGGCTCGTCGGCAAGCTCTATCATTGCGCCGTCGTCGACAGCGCCGATTATCTGACCTGCCTTGACCTCTTTACCTACCTCAACGCCGTCGCCGAGCGTGTCTCCGAGGTTCTGGTAGACCGTTACCGCCTTGCCGGTGTGTCCTATCGAAACGGACTTGCCGTAAAGCGGATCGTCCCACACCTTTGTGATCTTGCCGTCGGCAGCCGCATAAACGGGATCGCCGACCTTGCCCTGAATGTCAATGCCGAGGTGGACGCGCCAATCCTTCATAGTGTCGGAAAAGACCTGCGCCGTCGGGTCGTGCGACGCACCGAGCTTACCGTTGACGGGGAGAATAAATGTCGGCACAACGTCAGCCACGGGCTTGTCCGGCGTCGGCTCGGTCGTGTCGTCCGGCTTTGCGGTGCTCTCCGGCGCGCGTGTCACGGGATGCGTCGTTTCATCGGTGACAACCGCTGGGTCTCCCGTAGTCTCGGCGCTCTCACCGCGGCGCGCGCGGTTTGCAGCCGATGTGAGCGCTACGGCGACCGCAAGTATGATGAGCAGTGTCGCTACCGTAAGATAGACCGTGCGGTTGACGCGTTCGGGATCGTTACGGCGCTTGCTCTTTCCGTCGCCATCCCTTTCTTCGGGCTTTTTGCCCGACGGGGAGAATTTCTTGATCTTCATTTTTTGCTCCTTACCTTGTTCTATCAATGTACTGAAGCCGTCGGCTTCACACCTGTATTTTTTGCCGCATAAGAAAAAAATATTCAATCAATGGTGCAAAATTTGCCCGTATATGATATAATAGATAAAGAAAACACCGAAAAACACACCGGACAGACTATCCGGCGCCGTTTTTTGCAAAGGATCGGGGTGAGGCAGACGAATACCGTATCACCGCCGCGCGCGGTCGCGGCTTTGCTCGATATATTCGCATCGGCGGGAGCCGAGGCATACATCGTCGGCGGCGCGGTAAGGGACAGCCTTGCCGGGCGCCGCGTTCACGACTGGGACGTTGCATCCCCGCTGCCGCCCGAGGCCATGGGGGAGCTTTTTCGCGGACACGGGTACCGCGTGATACCGACCGGTATAAAGCACGGGACCGTAACGGTCATATCCGACGGTATGCCGGTCGAGATCACGGCATTCCGCATCGACGGCGCATACACCGACGGCAGACACCCCGACCGCGTTGAGTTTACGACCCGCATCGAGGACGACCTCGCGCGCCGCGATTTTACCGTAAACGCAATGGCATATTCGCCGCGAAGCGGCATATGCGATCCGTTCGGCGGGCGTGCGGATCTTGCCGCAGGCGTGATACGCTGCGTCGGCGATGCACGCACCCGCTTTACCGAGGATGCGCTGCGCATCCTGCGCGCCTTCCGCTTTGCGGCGCAGCTCGGATATACTATCGAGGACGGCACGCTCGGCGCCGCTGCCGCGCTTGCCTCGCGCCTTGAGCTGATATCGGCTGAGCGGATA
>ERZ779888.4058-NODE-4058-length-10187-cov-23.379787_pt1 | contig 10187 bp, 10 predicted proteins | sample MGYA00511245_ERZ779888 | MGnify/ENA primary metagenome ERZ779888 (study PRJEB29588, sample SAMEA2155255) | human gut metagenome | biome: human gut; feature: human-associated habitat; material: faeces | place: Denmark | collected 2008/2010 ... | reverse complement strand
ACACTTTTTTTGTCCGATAGTATAGAAAATGTCAGAACAAGTCTTGACTATTACACGTGTACAGTCTTGAAATGGTGATTGCCGTGGCGTTCAGGTTGCGAAGCCGCGAGGCAATGGCTTTCCGAAAGTTCATCGTGGAAAGGCTGTACACAGCAAGCCGTGAAAAGCCTGTAAATTTGTTCTTCTCGCTGTCCGTAGCCAGCCCACGGTGTACGTGTTAGCTGTAAAGGATATAACATTACACAAAGAAAGCCGATGGCGACAAGTAAATTGTCCGCCTATCGGCTTTCTTTGTTTTTGCACATTCGGATTTACGTTTCCATGCGGTAAGCGTTCCTGTAGCCGCTCATCAACAGATTTTCGATGTCGGACTCCTTGTACAGAATTTTTCCGCCCAATTGGTAGTAGGACACCATCCCGTTGTTGCGGTAATCCTGCAAGGTGCGGCGGCTCACCTTGAGCCATGCCGATACTTCCTTGTCCGTTAGGAACTGTTCGTTACTTGGCGAAGCCTTATACCCCGCATCCATTCTTTCGATGCCTTCAAGCAGGGCATCCAGTTGTCCGATGAAGCCGACCTCCAGTTCACGGTCGGCAAGAATCAAGTCGTTCATAATTTACAGTATTTACAATGGATTTAGTGGTTGTACATTGTGTTGTCTGATTAGATGCTACAGCCACGACAGGCTGCATCCTTGCGTCTGTCCTCCACGAGTCGGACGATGCGCTGTACGTCCTCCGGCTTGTAGAAAATCTTGTGCCCTATTTGTGAGTAAGCCAGCGTGCCGTTATCGCGGAGCGTCTGCAAGGTACGTGGACTGATGCGCAACTGTTGGCAGACCTCTTGGTTGTCCATCCAACGGCTGAGCCGTTTCCCCTCCCTCTTGCGGAGGATTTCATTCACCCGGTCGGACAGGCGGTTGAGCTTGCCGACTATTTCTTCATACTTGCTTTTTGAAATGATTACAATTTCCATACTCATTATCTTTACTGTTTGTTCTTCTTTTTGTCTGCAAAGTAAATCCGTTGTCTGCATGGAACAATGGATTTGCAATGAGGTGGCAGCTTGTGGCAGCAAATGGTCGGGAGTGGCGTTATCCGTCGAACCCGTGACGGCTGTTTCAAGCGTCCATGATGCAAAGAAAAGCGAAGTCCGGCATAATCCGACCACTTCACATCTGCGTGGCAGCATTTGGCGTCGGTGTGGTAGCCTGTGGCGTTCTTCGGATTCCTATACTTCTTGAAAGGAGCTTCATCTGTTTCACGTCAAGCCATGTCCTTAAATCTGTTCCAACCATTCCAATTAAGCCCTTAAAAATCCTAATGCCATTTCTTGCACTATGGCAAAACGGCGCAGTGCGAACCGTTCCGGAAATGTGTAAAGTGCAAAAACATACATTGTTGCCACAGCCAATCCATTTGTTTGACAGCCTGCAATACAAACATTTCCTTTGCAACCGATAATCGGTCAAATGTGCGCACAACGACCAACATTGTTAAACATTTAATTCAAACAAGTATGAAGAAAAATTTAAGCAGCCAAAGTATGGATGCAGCATTGCAGGATTTTTTAGGCAACAAGCCGAGTTTGGAAATTCCGAAGACTGAACCCCAGCCTGCCGACACGCAGGAACAGGCAAGTGGGGTTGTGCAGGAAAAAACAGATGAAGTCGTATCGGAACAGGCGGACGGAACTCCGCAGGTGGTACGCCGCATCAGCGGCAAGCAGCGACGGGCATCGTTGGAGGAGTACAAGGAAGCCTTCCTCCCTGTTCCGTCCATTGAAGACCGCAAGCCCGTATTCCTCAGCCGCCGCACGCGCGATGCCCTCGACCGCATCGTCCGCATGTTCGGCGAGCGACGGATGAGCGTGTCGGGACTGGTGGAGAACATCGCCCGGCAGCACCTTGCCGCCTACGGGGAGGACATCGAAGCATGGCGTAAACTCTGAGAGTTAAGAAGTGGATTGACGGGGTGCAATTCAGAGTTACCCTGAACTTGTCCAACGGAGTTTTGAGGGGAGCAAGTTTGTGTTTCGGGCATACCGAAACCGCCTACTCCCACTCATAGACTCCGTGGAGAGCCATATCCCGTTGGTCTAACCAGTAATCACATTCTAATCAGTAGAAATCAATTAAAAATCAATGGAACAGAAACGGATTTTTGACAGAAGAAACAAGGGAGGCCGCCCCAAGAAAGGAGCGGCAGACAAGCTGAAATACCGCCTCACTGTGAAGATGGCGACATCGGACTACTACACGCTGAAAGGCAAGGTGCGGAACGCGGGCATATCCACCGGGGAATTCTTGCGCCGTTGCATGAGGAACGGGCAGGTGAAGGAACGGCTCACGCCGGAACATACGGGCTATGTCCGCCAGCTCTGCGGCATGGCGAACAATCTGAACCAGCTTGCGCACAAGGCGAACGCTTTGGGTTTCGTCACGGTGAGGATGGAGTGCCGCATACTCGTGGCACGGATTGAAGAACTGCTGAATTTAATCCTCTTATGACAGCCGAATATGATAGCTAAAATCGTAAAGGGAAGCAGTTTTCGGGGTGTGGTAAACTACATTCTTGACAAGGGAAAGGACGCTAAAATCCTTGTCTGTGACGGTCTGTTTGCCGAGAATAATGACACGATAGCCATGAGCTTTGAGGCACAATCGAAGATGAATCCAAAGGTTACGAAGCCCGTCGGACACATCTCTTTGGCTTTCCATAAGGAAGATGAACACCGCCTGACAGACCGCACAATGGCCGGAATAGCGTTGGAATACCTGAAGGAAATGGGGATAACCGACACGCAGGTTCTCATCGTGCGCCACTTCGACAAGGAGCATCCGCACGTGCATATAGCGTTCAACCGTATCGCCAATAATGGCAGGACAATCAGTGACCGCAACGAGCGGATACGCAGCGCACGCATCTGCAAGGAACTGACGAAGAAATATAACCTGTACTTTGCCAACGGCAAGGAACGGGTGAAGCAGCACCGCCTGAAAGAGCCGGACAAGACCAAGTACGGGCTTTACTCCATCCTTAAATCGGAGGTTTCAAGGTGTGGAAACTGGAACATTCTTGCCGCTAATCTGAAGAAACAAGGAGTGGATATGCGGTTCAAGTACAAGGGCAAGTCGGACGAGGTACAGGGTGTAGTTTTCACCATGAACGGCTATTCGTTCAGCGGTTCCAAGATTGACAGGCGGTTCAGCTTTTCCAAGATTGACGCAGCATTGGAACGTAATAGGCGCACAGAGCGAATGAATATGCAACCGCCCTCGCGTCATGAAGAACTACCCACGTTTCAACCTGAATCAAGGGGCAACGATGATTTGTACAACGGCTCGATTGGTCTTTTCATGCCGGACAACGCGGACGGACAGGCTGAGGAAAACCGTTTCGAGGAAGAATTAAAACGCAGGAACAAGAAAAAGAAACAACGTAAAATAAGATTTTAAACATGGATAATAATGAAGTTTACTCGCTCTTTGAGGACATCAAGAATGACCTCAAGAGCATCAACGGAAAGTTGGAGAACGCTCCAAAAGTAACCAACAATCAATCTGGCGGACAGCCTACGGCGGTGGACTTGACACCCATAAAGGAGCTGTTTGACAGTTCCGCAAGGGAGCATCAGGCACAGACAAAAGCCATGCTGACCAAATTCGCTGAAGCGGAGGTTTACGCATCGAACAGGATTCTACACCTGTTACGGGCTTTGAAGGAATCGTTTGCCCTAAGTTCGGAAGAACGAGATACCGAGCCACAGGAGCATATCCACCGTCATCAATTCGACATCAAGTCCAACAAGGTATTTTCTCTTTTGGTCGGCATGGGCATCGTATGCAGCCTTTCCGTCTGGGGCAACATCGAGCTTTGGAAATCCAAGCGTCAGTATGCGGACGATGCGTTGAAGTTCCGTGTCATCCGCTCGTGGGGAGGTTGCAATGCAAACAACATCCTTTGGCTGAATGACGTGTTCGACATCCACCGCAACGAAGAAACCATTGACTGGATACGACAGGAAGCTGACGGCTACGACAAAGGATTAAAGACCTTGTCGGACAGTCTGATGCAGGAGAAATTGAAAGTGACACGAATAAATGGTAATAACAAAAAGTAACGTGAATGGCATCGGTAAAAGTGAAATTCCGTCCTTCTTCCGTAAACGGCAAGGAGGGCAGCATCTATTATCAGGTGATACACAACCGCGCGGTCCGCCAGATTACGGCAGACTTGTATGTGCATGAAAGCGAGTGGAACGCCGGAACATCATCCGTAACGGCTCTCTCCCAAGCTGATGCGGACAGGAAACACCATCTTCATATTATCCAAAAATACATCAGCCGTGACGTATTGCGGTTGGAGAACATTATCCGCGACCTGACGCTCAAAGGTGTCTGTTCGGCAGATGCCATTGTGGACGGTTATCGAAAACAGACAAGCCTGCAATCGTTCTTTAATTTCATGGATTCCGTCATTGGGCAACTGAAACGCCTGAACAGGGAACGCACATCGGAAACCTATGCGTCCGCTTTGTCCAGCTTCATGCGTTTCAGGCGGAACAAGGATATACAGCTAGACGACATGGATGAGGACTTGATAATGGAATACGAGGCATGGCTGAAAATAAATGGCGCATCCCTGAACACCATATCTTTCTATATGCGCATCCTGCGCGCCGCCTACAACCGTGCAGTGGAAAAGGCGCTGACCGCACAGAAACATCCCTTCAGGCATGTCTATACAGGAATGGACAAGACCGTGAAACGCGCCATATCCCTGAAGGACATCCGGCGCATCAAGGAACTTGACCTGACGGGAAAGCCGCATTGGGAACTGGCAAGGGATATGTTCCTCTTTTCGTTTTACACCCGTGGAATGTCGTTTATTGACATGGCTTATTTGAAGAAGTCGGACTTGAAAAACGGCATATTGAGTTACCGGAGGCACAAGACCGGACAGCAACTCCACATCAGGTGGGAAAGCTGCATGGAGGAAACCGTGGCGAAATATGCCGCAGGATGTTCCGGTGATTACCTGCTCCCTATCCTGAAACTGCCTTCCAAGAAACTGCGCAGCCAATACAAGAGTACGCTGTTCCGCATCAACAAGTACCTGAAAGAGATTGCCCGACTATGCGGCATTGCCGCGCCGCTTACCATGTACGTGAGCAGGCACTCTTGGGCAAGCATCGCCAAGAGCAAGAACATACCGATTTCAGTCATCAGCGAGGGCATGGGACACGATTCGGAGGAAACCACGCGCATATACCTCGCGTCATTGGACGGTTCGGTGATAGACAAAGCGAACTTGCTTATTCTGAAAGACTTGTAATCGGAAATTGTTTGGGAATAATGGGGGTGCTTCTGACGGGAGAGCATAATGCCTGATAATCAGATTATTTATTTGTTACTTGTAAAACAACAGCCGTTTCAATGCTGCTTTAATGCTTGTTTGACGCATTTTTATGGAGTGCAAATTGCCCGTTTTTCACAAAAATGTGTAATTTTGCATCCGATAGTGTATCTCCCGTCAGGAGATACACTTTAACATGAGTGTATCAACATGCCTGAAACAGCCGACATATTGGAGAACAGCATCTTGCAGGATTCCTCCGGATTGCTGTCCACCCTGCTCAAAGACCATACGACGAGCAGGGGCGATGCCGTGTGCAACATATTCTGGGCGACTTCCGACTATGAACACCTTGGCAAAGGGTATGGCTACCATGACCCGATATTGCCCGAACTCATTACGGGTGACAACGGTCAGGTCATCATGCCCCGTGTCCTGAAACACAAGGACACCCAGTCTGCGCGTGTCCGTGACATGGCGGAGGTATTCACCCCTGCATGGGTATGCAACGCGCAGAACAACCTCATTGACGAGGCGTGGTTCGGCAGGAAAGACGTGTTCAATACGGAATACACGTCAGAGGACGGCACGCACGGCTGGAAAACGAATCCTGAAAGAATCTCTTTCCCCGAAGGAAAGACATGGAAGGATTATGTCCGTGACACACGTCTTGAAATCACCTGCGGCGAAGCACCCTATATCGTCAGCCGCTATGACGCCACCATAGGCTCAGTTGTTCCGCTTGCCGACCGTATCGGACTACTCGACCGTAAGCTGCGTGTCATCAGCGAGAATACCGAAACTTCCGGCGAATGGCTGGAAGCCGCACAGGAAGCCTACAAAAGCCTCTATGCCTACGAATGGCAGGGCGACAGCCTGCTTATCGCCCGTGAATCCATGCTCGCCTCTTTTGTGGAATACTACCGTGCCAAGTTCGGGAAAGATCCGTTGGCAAAATCCGTCAACTACATTGCCTACATCATTTCGTGGAACGTGTGGCAGATGGACGGGCTGAAAGGTGTCGTGCCAAATAGTTGCCACGACAGGGTGGAAATGTCTACCGACCTTTTCGGAGAAGCCACGCGGACTGTGACCGCTTGCGAGGGATGCCGCACGGACAACATTTTCAGGCACAACGGCACTTACTGCCTTATAAAGGACTGGCGCGGCAAAGACCCGCAGACCGGGCGTAAAGGCAAGCGAATCCGATACATCGACCTCCTAAAGTGAATGCCCATGAAATACTTTTCTTCCCTTAAACTGAAGCTGATATACGTGTTCCGCATCAACGATGCTGCACACGAAGGTTGCCTGAAGATAGGCGAGGCTACCTGTGACGATGAGAATGTCATCGGGCTGGCACCGAACAGCAAGCCGCTGAACGAGGCGGCAAGGAAGCGCATTAACCAATATACACAGACCGCAGGCATACGCTACGACCTGTTGCATACCGAACTGACACTGTACAACCGTGGCGGCTTGCGCTCGTTCAATGATAAGGAGGTGCATGCCGTGCTGGAGCGTTCCGGCGTGAAGAGGAAGGTGTTTGACAAGGAGAACAAAGCTAACGAGTGGTTCATGACCAGCCTTGATGTCATAAAGCGTGCCATTGCAGCCGTCAAGGAGGGCAAGGATTCCCTGTCGCCGGGAGAAGTGGCTCACGGGCGCAGCCCCATCGTGTTCCGTCCCGAACAGTGCGAGGCTATTGAGAAAACGGAAAAGCAGTTCAGGAAAGGCAACCAGATGCTATGGAACGCCAAGATGCGTTTCGGCAAGACCCTTTCCGCCCTACAGGTGGTCAAGGACATGGATTTCAAACGCACACTCATCCTTACCCACCGCCCCGTGGTGGACAGCGGATGGTTCGAGGATTTCGGCAAGATATTCTATGACCGCAACAACTTCGCTTACGGCTCCAAGAACAACGGGGAGAGCCATGAAAGCCTTGAACGCAGGGCAAAGGCAGACGGACTGCATTATGTCTATTTCGTCTCCATGCAGGATTTGCGCGGGTCGGAACTCGTTGGCGGCAACTTCGACAAGAACAATGAGGTATTCGCTACACCTTGGGACTTAATCATTGTTGACGAGGCGCACGAGGGCACGCAGACCGAACTCGGCAAGGCGGTAATGGCTGAATTGGTCAAGGACGATACGAAAGTCCTACGATTGTCTGGAACGCCGTTCAACCTGCTGGACGATTTCAAGGAGAACGAAATCTACACATGGGACTACGTGATGGAGCAGCGTGCCAAACTGGAATGGGACAAGACCCACTTCGGCGACCCCAACCCGTATGCAGCACTGCCAGCCATGAACATCTATACCTATGACCTCGGACGTTTGCTCAAGGAGTTTGTCGATGAGGACGTGGCTTTCAATTTCCGTGAGTTCTTCCGGGTGGATAAAGAATGTAACTTTATCCATGAGCGTGACGTTTCCGCTTTCCTCAACCTGCTTACCAAGGAGGACAAGGAAAGCTGTTATCCTTTCGCCAGCGAGGAATACCGCAATGTTTTCCGCCACACGCTGTGGATGGTGCCGGGCGTGAAGGAGGCAAAGGCGTTGAGTGCGTTGTTGCAGCGGCATCCCGTGTTCCAACATTTCCATATTGTAAATGTGGCGGGCGACGGCGACGAGGACGAGGAAAACCGCGGTGCGCTTGAAATGGTGAACGCCGCCATCGGTAAAGACCCGGACGCGACACGCACCATCACCCTTTCCTGCGGACGCTTGACCACGGGCGTGAACGTTCCGGCATGGACTGCCGTGTTCATGCTTTCCGGCTCATATAATACGGCGGCATCCAGCTATATGCAGACCATCTTCCGCGTGCAGACGCCTGCCACCATCAACGGACGGGTGAAGGAGCAGTGCTACGTGTTCGATTTCGCGCCAGACCGCACGCTGAAAGTGCTTGCCGAGACCGCCAAGATTTCCGCCAAGGCTGGCAAGACCTCGCAGGACGACCGTAAGACGATGGGCGACTTCCTCAACTTCTGCCCGGTCATTTCCATTGAAGGCTCGCGCATGGACAAATTTGATGTGCCGCGTATGCTGGAGCAGTTGAAGAAGGTCTATGTGGAACGCGTGGTGCGCAACGGATTTGAGGACAACAGCCTGTACAATGATGAGCTCCTGAAACTTGACGATGTAGAACTGAATGAATTTGACGAGCTGAAACGCATTATCGGTCAGACCAAGGCTATGCCCAAGACCAATCAGGTGGACATCAACAATCAAGGGCTGAATAACGAGGAATACGAGGAAAAGGAAAAGCTGGAGAAGAAGCCCAAGAAGGAACTGACTGAGGAAGAAAAGCGCAGGCTGGAGGAACTGAAAAAGAAGACGAAGAACCGCGAGGCGGCTATCTCCATTCTCCGTGGCATATCCATCCGCATGCCCCTGCTCATCTACGGTGCAGAATTGGATAACGAAGACGAGGAAATCACCATTGACAACTTCGCCGAGAAGATAGATCCGCGTTCCTGGGAGGAGTTTATGCCCAAAGGGGTGAGCAAGCAGAAGTTCAACGCTTTCAAGAAATACTACGACCCGGACATCTTCCGTGCCGCAGGCAAGCGCATCCGTGCGATGGCGAAAGCGGCTGACAAACTGAGTGTGGAGGAGCGCATCGGGCGCATCACGGACATCTTCAGCACGTTCCGCAATCCCGACAAGGAAACGGTGCTTACCCCGTGGCGTGTGGTGAACATGCACTTGGGCGACTGTTTGGGTGGCTACTGCTTCTTTGACAAGGATTATGAGCATACCATTGACGAGCCGCATTTCATTGACCACGGACAGGTCACGGAAAAAGTGTTCACTCCTGACAGCCGCATTCTTGAAATCAATTCCAAGTCGGGTTTGTATCCGCTCTATATGGCTTACAGCATCTATCGTGCGCGGCTGAAAGATTCTACCATTTCCGCTAACACGTTGAAGGAGCAACAAGCGGTATGGGATAAGGTCGTGGCGGAAAATATTTTTGTGGTCTGCAAGACGCCGATGGCGAAGAGTATCACCAAGCGGACGCTTGTGGGATTCCGCAAGGCGAAAGTGAACACCCGTTATTTCGAGGATTTAATCAACCAAATCAAGAACAAGCCCCAGAACTTCATCGAGAAGATGGCAAAGGGGCGCTCGTTCTGGAAAGCTAATGATGACGACAATATGAAATTCAATGCGATAGTTGGCAATCCGCCGTATCAGGTTATGGATGGAGGTACTGATAGAGGAGCCATTCCCGTATATCAATATTTTATGAATATCGCAAAACGGATACATCCCAATTATATAAGCCTGATTATGCCTGCACGTTGGTATGCTGGTGGACGAGGTTTGGATGAATTCCGTTCTAATATGATTTCTGACACCCACCTTTCCCAACTACATGACTACGAGTTAAGTAAAGACCTGTTTCCTACGGTTGACATTGCAGGCGGGCTTTGTACATTCTTATGGGATGCAAATTATAACGGTACTTGTAAAGTAACAAATTATAATGCATTAAAAGATATTACTGTAAACCGATACTTAAATCAATTTGATACACTTATTCGTTCAAATGCGGCTGTTTCTATCCTTGAAAAGATTACGTCAAAATCTACATCATATCTTAATAGCCTTGTTCTTTCAATAAATCCATTTGGATTTAGAACATATTTTCGAGGAAGTGATATAGGAGATGTAAAAATTCTTACAAGCAAGGGATGGGCAAAAGTTTTCCGAACAGACATATCTAAAGGTGTTGAATATATAGACCAATTTAAGATGATACTGTTTCAAAGAGTGTGTCTGGAGAAGGATAAATAAAAAAGTCTACAGAT
>ERZ779888.4057-NODE-4057-length-10189-cov-6.302349_pt1 | contig 10189 bp, 10 predicted proteins | sample MGYA00511245_ERZ779888 | MGnify/ENA primary metagenome ERZ779888 (study PRJEB29588, sample SAMEA2155255) | human gut metagenome | biome: human gut; feature: human-associated habitat; material: faeces | place: Denmark | collected 2008/2010 ... | reverse complement strand
CGATCCCCTCGAGACCGCACTGCACGATGGTGCGGTTCTCGCCCTCCATGCGCATGACGTCGGCAATGGTGCCGATGGCGGCCAGAGTGCAGTACCGGGCGAACAGGGCGTTTTCCCGGTCCGGTCCGCCCAGAGCCAGCACCAGCTTCAGCGCCACGCCGCAGCCGGCCAGGTGCTTGAAGGGATAGCCGCAGCCGGGCCGGTGGGGGTCCACCACGGCGCAGGCCGGGGGCAGCTCCTCCTTGCACTCGTGGTGGTCCGTCACCACCACGTCCATGCCCAGGGAGTTGGCGTAGGCCACCTCCTCCACGCCGGTGATGCCGCAGTCCACCGTTACCAGCAGGCGGACCCCCTGCCCGTGCAGGGACAGGATGGCGTCCCTTCCCAGGCCGTAGCCATCCTCGATGCGGCGTGGGATATAGTGCACCACGTCGCCGCCACGGGACAGGAGATAGTCCACCAGGATCACCGTGGCGGTGATGCCGTCCACGTCATAGTCGCCGAAAACGGCGATCTTTTCCCCGCCGGCCAGGGCGCGGCTCACCCGCTGGGCGGCCTTGTCCATGTCCTTCATCAGAAAGGGGGAATAGGGCAGGTCCCGGTCCCGCTCTAAGAAGGCGGCGGCCTCCTCCGGGGTGGTGATCCCCCGGGAGGCCAGCACCGAGGACACCAGATAGGGGTACCCGGCCCCGGTGAGCCGGTCCACTGCCCCGGCGGGCAGCTCCGGTATGCTCCACTGCTGATATTTCATGACAGGACACCCCTTTCCCGGTACTGCAAATAATATTTTATTATAGCAAACGCCGAATGACTTGACAAGGGGCGGACGTTGGATTTTCGGGGATTTTGCCAGCCGGTGTGCACCTGCGGGAGACAGCTGGAAACCCGGGCCTATAAAACGGACACATCCGGATAGAAAACCCGCCTATCCCCGAAGGGCATACCGGCGTAGAATAGACGCATATACCGCGCAGGTATGCTGAGGGATTGACAAAAAACGACAGCCGTGATAGAATATTCTCACAATCCAAGGGGTGCTGGCGCAAGCCGGCTGAGATGAGACGTATCGCCGTCCGGTCCCTCGAACCTGATCCGGGTAATGCCGGCGTAGGAATGCGAGAATATGGCTTTTGTTTCCGCATTGCCACGCCTCCAGGGCCCGCGATGCGGTTATTTTTTTCAAAGAGGAGAAATCACACATGAAAATCAACAAGACCCGCATGATCTGCGAGGCCGCCATCTTCATCGCCATGGCGGAGATCCTCAGCCTCATCAAGCTCTATGAGTTCCCCAACGGCGGCTCCATCACCCTGGAGATGCTGCCCATCATCCTGTTCGCCGCCAGGTACGGCTGCGGCTGGGGCTCTCTGGCGGGCCTGGTGTACGGCACCATCACCTACCTCATCGGCAACAAGTTCTCCGTTGACTGGACCACCATCATCTGCGACTACTTCATCGCCTTTGTGGCACTGGGCTTTGGCGCGGGCCTGCTGTCCCGCCGCAAGTGGAGCGTTTACTATGGCACGGTCATCGGCGGCGTGCTGCGCTTTTTGGCGCATTTCCTCATCGGCGTCTTTGTGTGGGGCAAGTGGATGCCCGACACGTTCCTCGGCAAGCCCATGACCAGCCCCTGGATCTACTCCCTGATCTATAACGGAAGCTACATGCTGCCCAGCATCGTTCTGTGCCTGGTGGTGTTTGCCCTGCTGTATAAGCCGCTGCGGAAGTATTTCACGTCGGCAGACCTGCTGGCGGCGTAACGCCTCTTACCCTCTCCGGGGGCGGGCCAAACCGCCCCCGGAAAATTTTTTCAAAAGCCGGGAAAAAAGTGTTGACAAACGCCGGAAAACGAGTATAATAAGTTTTGTTCGTCAGGAACATAGCGGGATTGTGTAAAGGTAGCACAGCGGACTCTGACTCCGTATGTGAGGGTTCGAATCCTTCTCCCGCTGCCAGCGAGTAAAAGCTCAAAATCCTTTATTTTCAAGGGGTTTTGAGCTTTTTTCTTTGTCTCGCCAAGCTCTTTTTGCGCGGCTCGTGGTTTCAAATCTTTCAAATCTTTCAAATTTTGTGTGTTAAATTGTGTGTTAAAAAATCTGGTAAAAATTGGGGTGTGCGCATAATTCCAAGTGGTGCGCACGAAAAGGGAGAGTAAATTTTGGCAGCCCTATCCCAAAAATCTTTCTATCGTCTTCCTTGCCCGTCTGAGCTCCTGTGAAACATACTGCGGCGTACATCCAAGTGCGTCGCCAATATCATAAACAGACAGCTCAGCGCTGCGCATAGTAACCATAAGCCTTTGTGTAGGCGTAAGCCGCTTCATCATGTCTTCGAGCGCCGGGTGCTCGTCCTCCTTCCCGACAGTTTCCTCGACAAGTAATCGGCTATTCGGCGAAACGAAATCATCTAACGGCAGTGCCGTGATCTGCGGCTTGCAGCAATCTCGGATATATCGACGCACCGCCATGAAAATGCCCTTGACCGCAAATGTTGAGAATTTAGCTCCTTTTTCCGGATAGTATTCCGCACACGCCTGCCATAGCCCTATCCTGCACACTTGTAGAACATCTTCGTCAACTTTAAGACTCGGGAAATACTTTTTCAAGGTAAACCAAACAAGCGACTGATTTTCTTCATACAGTTCCTCTGGCGTCATGTTTGAAGAGCCTCCACAAAACAATAGCTCTGCGGCGGGTGCTTGATACGGTGACGCCCTCCGCTCCACTCGTTCCAGAAGGACCAGATGCTTATCATTACTGATTTACTCATCGGTTCTCCTTTCTCCGTAGCTGCAAAAGTCATCCGGGCCGACAATTCCCATTCGTGCAGCTCCGCATTCTCCGTAACAGTCGCTGAACATGACGTGTTTGCAGTCCTTGCAATGTACGACCGGCTCATACCCCAGCTGCACCGCCATGCGCTTAAACTGGCTGCGGGTGGGGTGGTCAGTATCACCCGTTGGAGCGTCTGCAGGAAGCATTTGGATTTTCTTGTGGACGACCTCGTTCACGAGCCTTGTTGCCATGTCCGTGATCTTCACTTGGGTGGAAATGAATGCGGCGGTTTCATCTTCCGCCATTAAATCGGCGTCAATCAGTCTTGCCATTCCGAACGCCCCCATTCCCCCGCCCCATACAGCGAGGAACGGCGGAGAGCTGCCAGCGAAACGGCGAAAGCTGCTGCGAGCAACTGGACAAAAGGTATAGAAACTGCTTAGATGGTTTCAGCATATATGGTAGATTTATTCAAAAGTTCTTGATAAAATTATTCCAGATGAGATGGGGTTGAAGCAAAATACATTGGACAGAAGGGAGATGCTAAAAAATGTTATCTTTTTATCTGAAAGAATCTTTGGACATTACAAAGATTAAAGACCCTGAGCATTCTAAAGAGTCCGAAGTCGACTTTTCTGGTAATTTAGGTCGAGGAGTATTGTTGTTGTCCATCCTTTTTGTGATTGTATATGCAATTCTACTGGTCAAATTTCGTAGATATATAGGAGCCTTTGAAGCATCTTTAACACCAATGATATTTGGGTTGATTAGCTCAATTTTAATATTGCCACTTCATGAATTGCTCCATGCCATTTGTATTTCTTCAAAAAATAATGTTCAAATTTACAGGGTCAAATCCGGTCTTATGACATGGTTTACTGCACCTATAACTAAGAGAAAATATTTAGGAATGCTGTTGGTTCCCGTGTTACTGTTGGGATTTATTCCTTCAATATGCACTTTTGTCATCCCGGAAACAATGCCAGGGCTTATCACCTTTGTATTGATTTTTTCACTTGGTAATATTGGAATGTCGTGTGGAGATTTGACAAATTTTATAATAACAGCGATTAAAGTAAAGAAGGGGAATAAAGTCCTTCCGTGTAAAAACGGGATTTTCAAAGTTCAGTAATCGCGGAGTTGCTCAAAATGCTGTTTGCCACCAGCAAGTTTTGAAAAACTGAACACCGATTATCGAAAAGAGTGATAAAACTTATTTATTGGAATGGTTGCGATTTGTCCGTCTGCCTAGCATATATGGTAGAAAGGAAGTGTATAAGATGAATCTGAAAAAACTTCTGGCTGATGCTCTTTTCCTCGATGCGAGAGGATATCACTATCGCTCCTGCGGATACGACGAGGCCTCGGCTTATGCGCTCGCATCACAGGATTTAGCGGAGCAGCAGCGCGCCTCTGCAGCCAGCGCCGCAGAGATGGAACGGCTGGAAAAATCAAGAGAACACTACAGAGAATCGATGGCTGCGCTGGAAGAACGCCGCCGCAAACTGAGCGAGGAAAACCCATGGATATATGAAGAAGCCGAAAAATTCCGTCAGGAAGCCGCCAGGAAGCGCGAAGAAGCAAGAAAGAAGAACCGTTAACCTGTCTCTCCTCCGTTGGTATGCATATTTTCCCCCTTACGGTTTTGGGCTATTCTGCTCCCATCGAATCTACTCACATCGAATCAAAAGAAGTCCAATCCGGAAAGGCCGGGTTTCTTTGGACAAGGCAGCCCAGCAAAAACGGGAGGACGATCCGTCCTCCCGTTTTCAGCATATTGATTTGCTTATTTCATCTTATATTTCCCGCGTCCCGCGCTGGAAAGGCCCATCTCCGTGCCGTTCCAGATGCGGACAAAGTTTTCGCGGTGCTTGATGAGTATGGCAAGCGTCGCCACACACAGAATGACGAGCGGCAGCCAGCCGCTGCGGATGGCGGTATAGATCGGGAACGAGACAACGCTCGTCACGGTGCCGACGACGATGTAGTCCGTCAGCACAGTGAGGATAACGACCGCCGCGAGAATGCACAGCGCAACCTTCCAGTTGATGGCGAGGATCATGCCGAGATACGAGGCAAAGCCCTTGCCGCCCTTGAATTTGAGATAGAACGGGAACATATGTCCCAGCACGCACGCCACGCCCGCAATGAAGCCGAGCAGCGGCACGTCCGGGAAGATCCACTTGGAGAGCTCGACCGCGAGCACGGCCTTGCCGATGTCATGGACGGCGACGAGCAGTCCCGCCTTCCATCCCATGAGCGCAAAAGCGTTGGAAGCGCCGAGATTTTTCGACCCTCCGGCGCGAAGGTTCACGCCCTTCCACCGGGAGAGATACAGTGCCATGTTGGAACAGCCGATGAGGTATGCGCCGAGAATGGTGACGATGTAGGGAAGCATAGCCGCCCCCTTTCTGCGGAAGGCCCGCGGGAAAATTTGGTTTTTCTATCGAATCAAGAAATCCTTAACCTTTTTTATATTACGCGCAAGCGGCGCAGGTGTCAAGCGTTGGTTTTCCGCCGGACCTCCTGCGCCGCGTGCGCGTAATATTCTATTCTCCCGGAAATATTCAGATCACATGAAAATCGCTTTGCATCGCCGGGATATTGCCCTTAAATTCTTTGAAACAATCCAAGATCAGATCCGCCATCTCCGTGCCGATCTCGCGCACGACAGGGCAGCCGACATAAAAGTCGTACCCGCCCGTGCCGCTGGCGCGGTAGCTGTTGAGGCAGATGGTAAAGGTGTCCTCTTCGCGCACGTCCTGCCCATTCACGCGCATGGATGTCACCCGCTCGCCCACGGGCCGGGAGATATCGTACACATACGAGACGCCGGCATAGTAGTCGTAATTATAATGCTCCACCTTCGGCCGGAGGAAAACGTCCGAAACGCAGAGCCTCCCGTCCTCGCCGCGGGAGAAATACTCCGCGCTGCGCTCGAGCGCCGCTTTGAGAACCTTTCCGGTGATCTCCAGCACCGCAAGCGTGTTCGTGTACGGATACGCGATGAGAAGATCGCGGCGGCGCACGGTCTTGGGCAGTCCCGCCACATCGTTTGCAAGGCTCGTCGCCGAGAGCTGCGCTCCGCTCGCCCAGAGCTGCACCGCATTGAAGAGATCGGCGAGCGCATTCCCCTCCGACGCCATACGCAGCGGCGTGTCCGGCGTGAGAGCGTGCGGCAGCGTGCCGATCACTTCATCGAGCCAGTTCTGCGCGCCGTGCTCCATCTCGGAAAACTCCTCGAGCCATTCGCGGCGGCACGCGCCGTGCGCGGGGACGGTCTCGCTCGTGATGCGCTTTTCTTCCCCGGAGAGCACCGCTTCGACGCGGATGAACTCCTGTCCGCGGTCGGACGGCTGCACGACGAACGTGCCGAAAAGCGTCTGCCCCGGCACGGACATGTGCTGGTGGCCGGTCAGCAGGATATCAAAATCCAGCTCCTGACAGATGCGGTAGGCGACATTTTCGTGCGTGGCGGAGAGGACGCGCCCCGTGGCAAGATCGCGCTCAAAGCCGCCGTGGTAGACACAGAGCGTAACGTCCGAAATGCTTTTGAGCTTTTCGAGCGCCGCAGCCGCCGCCGGGATCGGGTCGGAAATGCGGATGGAGGCGATATGCTCCGGCCGTTCCCAGATGTTCACATAGTCCGTCACGATGCCGACGATACCGACGCGAAGGCCGTTTTCAAGCGTGTGGACGCGCGCCGGGTAGAGCGGCGCACAGCCGTTTTTCGCGCTCACATTTTCGCACACGCACCGCGCGTTCAGATTTCCGAGATACGAGCCGAGATAGTCCGTGCCGAAGTTGAAATCGTGGTTGCCGAGCGTCACATAGTCGTAGCCGCAGCGGTTCATGATCCCCGCAAAGGCGCGGCCGTCGCCGATCGTGTCGTGGCAGAAGGCGCCCAGCGGCGAGCCCTGCAGCAGATCGCCGCCGTCGATGACGAGCGTATTCCCGTCCTTTTCAAAGCGGCTCGCGCATTTGAAAAGGCCGATATCCCGCTCGTCGCGGCTGCGGTAGTCCGTGGGGTAAACGTATCCGTGCAGGTCGGAAGTGAAGTAAACAGTCAGCTTCTTTTCTGCCATAGCGTCTTATCCCCTTGCAAGTTTCGTGCGGATCTTCGCGGAGATCCACTCGATGATGAGCACGAGCACGATGAGTCCGAGCAGTATCGCGCCCACCTCGTTCCAGCGGTAGGAGCTCATCGCAAAGATGAGCGGCGCGCCGATGCCGCCCGCGCCGACGAGACCGAGAACGGTGGTGTCGCGCAGGTTCATGTCAAAGCGGTAGATTATCGTGGAGGTGAAGTCCGCGGTGAGCTGCGGCAGGATACCGTAGCGGATTTTCTGGAACGTGGTGCATCCGGCGGCGTCGAGCGATTCGAGAATGCGCTTGTCGAGATCCTCGATGCTCTCGATGAACATCTTCGTCACCATTCCGATCGAGCAGAGCGACATCGTGAGAAGCCCCGCGAACGGCCCGGGGCCGGTGACGCGGATAAACATAAGGCCATACACAAACGCCGGGATCGTGCGGATGGCGGCGATCACGGTGCGCCCGATGAGCGCGATCGGCTTCGGCACGAGATTGCTCGCCGAAAGGAACGCCAGCGGCAGCGAGATGACCGCGCCGACGATCGTGCCGAGAAACGCGATGCAGAACGTCTCCAGCAGCAGATACGGCACGCCGTTCGTGCCGAGCGTGAAAAGGAGCTTTCCCGACGGGTGGAAAATGCCGGAGAGGATGTTCCCCGCCACGGCGAGGCCGTTGCCGGTGGGGTTGCTCACGCGCACGGCGCTGCCCGACCACGCGAGCAGGCACGCGACGATGAACGCCGCAAGGAGCTGCCGGATCCACGTTTTCGGCGCGGATTCGTAGGCCCTGAGAATTTTCTTGTCCATAGCTTCCCCCCTCAGGTCAGGCGCTTACGCAGCCAGTGGCTGAGCGCCTCGATGACGATGACGGTCACGAAAAGAACGATGAGGATCATGCCGAGACTGTCGTACTCGCGCCAGCCGATCTTCTCATTCATAATGAGGCCGAGACCGCCCGCGCCCACGTAGCCGAGGATGGACGCATAGCGCACGTTGCCCTCCAGACAGAAGAGCGAAACGGAAAGATACGTCGGCAGCACCTGCGGGAACACGGCGGTCGTGAAGGCCTGCAGGCGCGTTGCGCCGAGCGCCTCCATTGCTTCATACGGCCCCATATCGACCGTTTCGATGATCTCAAAAAGCTGCTTGCCGACATAGGCGAACGTGAAAACGGCGATGGCGCACGTACCCGCCATCGTGCCGAGACCGAAGATGTAGGTAGCGATCAGCGCGCACACGAGCGTCGGCAGCGTGCGCACGAGGCTCAGAAAGAGCCGCACAATGAATACGACGACGCGGTTCGTAACGATATTGCTTGCCGCGGCGATAGCGAACGGGATGGCCAGCACCGCGCCGATGAACGAGCCGAGAAACGACATTTTGATCGTGTCCCACAGCGGTGTCCAGATTTTGGAGAGATAGGCGGTGTTCGGCGGGAACATGGCCTTGAGAATGTCGAAAAACTTGCTGCCGCGCTTTACGAGCACGGCGAAATCAAACCCCGTCACGCGCACGGAGACCGCCGCGAGCGCCACCACGATGAGAATAACGATCGGCGCTCGGCTGCGTTTTTCCTTCACGACCGTTCCGTCAGAGAGCGTGTAGGTACGGGGCTTGAACACGCGGTCGTAGAGGCTCATGCGGGTTCCTCCGTTTCATCCTCGCCGTAGATCGCGGCGAGAACGTCCTTATCAACGTTGGCGGACGGCCCGTCATAGACGATTTTGCCCGCGCGGATGCCGATGATGCGGTCGGCATATTCCAGCGCCAGCTCGACATGGTGAATGTTCAGAAGGATCGTGATGCCCATGTCCTTGTTGATATGCACGAAGTCCTGCATGACCTGTTTGGCCGTGACAGGGTCGAGCGCCGCGACCGGCTCGTCGGCAAGGATGATCTTCGGGTCCTGCGTGAGCGTGCGCGCGAGCGCCACGCGCTGCTGCTGGCCGCCGGAGAGCTGGTCGGCGCGCATATACGCCTTATCGAGAATGCCGACCTTGTCGAGCGATTCGAGCGCCTTGATCTTGTCCGATTTCCGGAACGCGCCGAGCAGCACGCGCCAGAACGGCATATCCGGCACGCACGCGGCCAGAACGTTCTGGATAACGCTCGTGCGCGTCACGAGATTGAACGACTGGAACACCATGCCGATGCCGCGGCGGAAACGCCGCAGGCTCTTGCCGGAGAGCGAGCTCACATCCGTGCCGTTCACCGTCAGCGTGCCGGAGGTGATCCGGTGCATCCGGTTCACCGAGCGCAGCAGCGTGGACTTGCCCGCACCGGAGCGGCCGATGATCGCAGCGAATTCGCCGTCGGCGATCGTGAGATCTACATCGTCCAGCCCGACCGTGCCGTTGGGATATACCTTGGAAACGTGGTCAAATACAATCATACGGACTCCTCTTTCTTATATAGCGCGCGGGGAGGGCGGCACAGCGGAAGGTTTGATGCTGTACCGTCCTCCCCGCAGTTGGGAAAGTGTCTCAGTTGGCGGCGGAGAGCTCCTGGATGAGCTTCTGCGCGGCGCGCTCGTTGTCATAGTCGGAGGACTGCGCGATCTGGTAGCCGTTGTGGCTGTAGATGGCGATGACCTGCTTGCCGGCATCGGTATTGCCGATGTTGATGAACGCCTGCTGCAGCGCGGCGATCAGATCGGCATCCATGATGGGCGAGTTCTTGCTCACGGAGATGGTGTCGTTGTAGATGGGCGCGGTGACGCCGATGACGCCGGTCTCCTCCCAGATGGAGCCTTCACGGCCGAACTCGCTGTTCCAGCGCTCGGCATAGTCGCGGCGGGCGTCGGCATAGGTCACGAGAACGTCGACCTGGCCGGAGGCGAGACGCGCGAACGCGCTGGCGTAGGAGTCAGACTGCACGGCGCTGGAGAGATCCGAGATGCCCTTGCCGTAGTGGTCCTGCAGCCAGAGAGCGGGGTAAATGTAGCCCGCGGGAGAGGACGTGCCCATGACGCTCCAGTTGGCGCCGTCGAGGTCTTCCCAGGTGAGCTCTTCCCCGGCGTTGACCTTGTCCTGCAGCTCCTTGCCCTTTTCGGACGGGCCGGCGATGAACAGAGCGCGGTAGGAAACCGCCTGACGGTCGGAAGCCTCGGTGGGCTGGCCGTCGTTCCAATCCTTCGCGTTGTCGGAATCCTTGCTCAGACCGTCGCGGGTGGCGGTGAGAATGACCTCGGCGCCGTCGTCATAGAGAACGTAGGTGCCGCCGGGGATGAGGCCGACGTCGATCGTGCCGGCTTCAAGACCTTCGCCGACCGCTTCATACGTCGTGCCGACGGTGATCTCCACCTCGCCGACTTCGTAGCCG
>ERZ779888.4055-NODE-4055-length-10194-cov-3.105434_pt1 | contig 10194 bp, 10 predicted proteins | sample MGYA00511245_ERZ779888 | MGnify/ENA primary metagenome ERZ779888 (study PRJEB29588, sample SAMEA2155255) | human gut metagenome | biome: human gut; feature: human-associated habitat; material: faeces | place: Denmark | collected 2008/2010 ... | reverse complement strand
GACGAGCTCAAGGCCGCCGGCGTCAACATCCTGGGCACCAGCCCCGAGATCATCGACCTGGCCGAGGACCGCGACCGCTTCCGTGAGGTCATGGACAGTCTGGGCATCCCGATGCCCGAGGCGGGCATGGCCGTCACCGTCGAGGACGCCCTCAACATCGCGCACGAGATCGGCTACCCCGTCATGGTGCGTCCGAGCTACGTGCTGGGCGGACGCGGCATGGAGGTCGTCTACGATGATGAAACCCTCTCTCAGTACATGGCTGCCGCCGTGGGTGTGACCCCCGACCGTCCCATCCTCATCGACCGCTTCCTGCAGCACGCGCTCGAGTGCGAGGCCGATGCCATCTGCGACGGCACCCTGGCCTTCGTGCCCGCCGTCATGGAGCATGTCGAGCTCGCGGGCATCCACTCCGGCGACTCGGCCTGCATCCTGCCAAGCCTCAACATCTCCGAGGAGCACCTGGCCACCATCAAGGACTACACGCGCAAGATTGCCGAGGCCATGCACGTCTGCGGCCTCATGAACATGCAGTACGCCATCGAGGGCGACACCGTCTACGTGCTCGAGGCCAATCCGCGCGCGAGCCGCACCGTGCCGCTCGTCTCCAAGGTCTGCGGCATCCAGATGGTACAAATCGCCACCGACGTCATCACCGGCGATATCACGGGGCGTCCCAGCCCCGTGCCCGAACTGCGCGAGAAGACCTTCTCGCACTACGGCGTCAAGGAAGCCGTCTTCCCGTTCAACATGTTCCCTGAGGTCGATCCCATCCTCGGCCCCGAGATGCGCTCGACCGGCGAGGTCCTGGGCCTGGCCGGCAACTTCGGCGAGGCGTTCTTCAAGGCCCAGGAGGCCACGCAGACGGTGCTGCCGCTTTCGGGCACCGTGCTCATCACCGTGAACAACCGCGACAAGGAGGAGGCCGTCGACGTCGCCCGCGAGTTCGAGCGCGCCGGCTTCTCCATCATCGCCACGGCAGGCACGGGCGCGATGCTCAGAGAGCATGGCATCGCCTGCGACACCATCAACAAGCAGGGCGAGGGCAGGCCCGACATCCTGGACGCCATCACCAACGGAGAGATCGACTTCGTCATCAACACGCCATCCTCCACGCAGGAAAGCGCCGTCGACGACAGCTACATCCGCAAGGCAGCCATCAAGGCCCACGTGCCCTACATGACCACGCTCGCCGCCGCCATGGCAAGCGCGCTGGGCATCCAGGCAGTCAAGGACGCGAGCGAGGCAAGCGTCATGTCGCTGCAGGACATCCACGCTACGATCGTGTAGTCAGATTTCGACATACCGAGCAAAACAGGACCCCGTCTCATGCACGATGGGGTCCTGTCATTTCGAGCGAAGCCGCCGAAGGCGGCGCAGTCGAGAAATCTCACTATCTAGCAGCGTCGATTTCACCGCGAATCGCGGACGGGATAACCCATTCGCCATTACGTCGTCCACCCTCACGTTGCAATAGTCCCTTTGCCTGCAGCTCGACAGTACGCGTCTTAACTGTCCTCTCAGAGATGCCAATCACCGCAGCGAGGCCCTTCTGCGTTATTCGTGGGTTATCTGCAATCAGACGAAGTACCGCGAGTTCCCCCAAAGTGCAATTCAAAGTGCAACTTTTGCACTTTGGGAACGCACTGCTTGCACTTAAAACTGTTCCGTCTTTTTCGAGAGCTCCATAATCGACATGTATATATCGATTCTTGAGCTGATGAGTGTCCCGAACAGGGCGTCTCAAAAAAGCGGTCCTCCCATCTGAAACGCCACGGTAAGCACGCTGTCATCGCACCGCAACGTACAGCTGGTATCCTTGCGGGGCAATGTGAGTTGCACCGGCATGGAAGGGGGCGAGGGCCAAGGGGGCTTTCGACCCCCTTCAGCATGTCGGCAGCGACGATTCGTGCTCACCACCCCAAACGCGAGAAGACCGAAAGTCCACCGGCTTCGGTCTTCTCGAAGAGAGCGGCGTGCCATGGACCTGAGGTTGGGGGATTAATCCACGGCACGCCTCGGAAATGGGCATATCACCTGCCGGAGAATCCCAGACATCCCCCGGCAAGGACAGGAAAATCACCTTCCGCCCATGGGAATGAACATCGTCTCTTGCGAACCGTCCCACTTCTCGCGAGCGCCGATGATGGCATCGTGGAGGTTCTTGGCACGCGGCTCGACGAACTGCACGGCAAAGCCCAGATCTTTGCGCATGTCGGCCACCATGAACGAGGGCTTGCCCGCGTTGGCGCGCACCATCGCCTCGTCGGTACCTGTCGCACGCGCCTTCTCGAGTGCGTTCTCGAGGTCGGGATAGCCAACCGTGATCACGTCGATGCCGAGGAAATCGCAAGCGTCCTGGGCTTCGGCCAGGCTGTCCACGAAGATGTGCACGTGGTTGAGACCGGGTTCCTCCTCCTTGTTGAGCTCAGTGAACATCGTGGGGATTGACCAATCGTTTTGCGTCACGACTTCTATGGAGTGGCTACCCCACGCGCCGTAGCAGGCATGGAACTCCAGTCCCTTGCAATCGACCTCCTCACCGTGATAGAGCAGCTTGCCAAAGGTGTTGGTCGTGTAGAAGAACGGCCCGGACCCGAACAGGCGGTTATGGGCAGTCATGAACGCATGCCAGTCGGGTGCGCAAAAGCCGAGCTGGTGCACCCAGTCCTTGCCTTCGAAATAAGTCGAGTAATCTTTCATGGTCATGTGTATCCTTTCTTCTTGCATAAGTGTCAAACGCCTCATGCAATGAAATCTAGTCGAGCTGCTTTGCCATCGTCATGCCAAACTTGCCACCATCCAAAATGAGGTCAACGCCCGTCAGGTACTCCAAACCGGGTTCGAGCATGCGCATGATGAACTCGGCCATCTCATCAGGATCTCCCAGACGGCCAAACGCAGTGCCACGTTCGATACCGGCAACCGTCTCCTCGGAGGCCTCGCGCAACATGGGTGTGTCAAAGGCTCCTGGCGCGATGGAGAAGATACGGCAGCCCTTCTTCCCGAACCGCCGTGTGTTCGCACGCGTGTAATATTGCGTGAAGGTCTTGGATATCGGATAGTACTGGTAGTCCTCGCCCATGGCACGCATGGCCTCGGGCACCTCACGCGCATCTATAGCCGCCTTGACCTTGTCGAAGAACGCAGGGTTGTTGGGATCATCCCAAATCTCGCGCTCCTCGGGCGTGGGCTGCACGAAGTATCCCGTGATGGACGAGTAGTTCACCAAAGCCGATCCCTCTTCGAGATAGGGCAGGAACGCCTCGACGAAATTGATCGTTCCCACCATGTTGACCTTGACGATGAGGTCGCCGCCGCCCGTGTCAACGCCCGCGGCGTTCACCACGTTTCCCAACGGCGCAATCGAGGCTGCATAGGCCGCGAACTCGTCGAGAGAGGCACGATCGGCGATGTCGACCGTCTTCCCGTAGGCCTCGACGCCATCGGCTTCGAGCTTGGCGACGGCATTGGCAAGGCGCTTCTCGTTGCGTCCTCCTACCAGCACGGGACCAAACTTGCCCAGCGCCTTGGCAGTGGCAAGGCCCATGCCCGACGTTCCGCCTGCCACAACTTGCAATCTTTTCATCTCGTTACCCACCTATCCGGGCGGCCGCAAGCACGAACGGCCGCCCTTGATCGAAAATCAAATAACCTACTCGGCTTCCGCCTCGGCCTCGGTGGGCTTCTTGAGGAGGAACGTGATGAGGAGCAGGACAATCCAGGCGACCAGCGAGACGATCATGCACAGACGCATGCCCGTCGCCGGGTCCATCGCCACGAGCAACGTGAAGACCGCCATGCCTACGCCAGCGCCGAGGTTCTGGCCCAGCTGGATGACGGAGTTACCAAGCGTGCGCAGATTGGCCTTGAGCATGATCTGCGGTGCCGCGGACTGCGTGACCGTCTGCTGGGAGTTGAAGAAGCCTCCCAGGAAGGTGAGGATGTAGATCACCCACACGGGCACGCCGGGCACGAGCACGAGCACGAAGGCGCCCATGATGAGAACACGCCACACGTTGCCAAAGGTCATGACCCACTTCGCCGTGTTCTGCTTAGCGATGATCCTGCCGAACACGGGCCCGAGGAACAGGCCGAGCACGGCCATGAGCGAGGTCGAAAGGCCGCCGGCAAGCGCGGGGCCTATCGTCTGCACGATGGGGTCGGTCGCGAGCGTGCGCATGATGAAGCCGGGGATGAAGAACGAAATCGACATCGCGCCGAAGTTATGCAGGAAGTTCGAGCCCGTCAGCACGAGCGTGTTGCGATCTTTGAGGGCGTTGAGCGGAACAATGGCGTCGTCCTTCTTCTTCCTGATGATGAAGACGAGCACGATGAGCGCTATGACGGACACGACGAGCAGCCCCGTGTTGAGCGGCGTGCCGAACTTGACGTAGCTGCTGCCCATGGAAAGCGCGATGATGAGGCAACCCAGGAAGATGGTGATGACCGCGGCACCGGCGAAGTCGAACTTGCCGCCCTTGACGGCCAGAAATGCGACCTCTTCCTTCTTTACCTTGACGCCCATGAGAATGAGGATCGCTCCCAGGGCGAGGAAGGCGAAGAGGATGAAGCACCACACGCGCCAGCCGATCTGGTCGATGACCAGACCACCCACGAAGGGGCCGGCAAGGATGCCGATGGACATCATCGTGCCCACGAGGCCGAGGTACAGGCCCGCCTGCTTCTTATCATAGATGTCGCGAATCATGGTGAAGCCGATGGCGAAGACGCCGGCGCTCACCAAACCCCAGAAGATGTTCGCGGCAATGATCATGAACATGTTCGTCGCGATGCCGCGGATGAGGAGCACCAGGGCGCCCACGACGAGCGAGCCACCGGCAAGCAACCGCTTGGAGGCCGGGTTGCGCGCGCCGATGAAGCCGTAGATGGGCATGGCGCAGACGCCGATGATGCCACTGACTCCCTGGGCAAGACCGTAGATGTCCATGCCTCCGATGTCGGCTGCCGCGGCGGGCAGCATGACCGAGTTCGTGTTCGATACGAGCATGTTGGCGATGACGGCGAGGTAGAGGCCTATGACCGTCATCATCTTCTTTGCGTTCGGAGCGTCCAGAAACGGGTTTCTCGGCTCCTCCTTGACCTGATCCATCAGGTTCTCCCTTCTCGTAATCCCACCTTGTCCCATTCGCTAGCAGAGCTCTCCGCCATCGACCACGAGATGCTGCCCGGTCATGAAGCTGGACGCATCCGAGGCGAGGTAGAGCACCGCGTTCGCGCAGTCGGATACCTTTCCCGTGCGACCGAGGGGAATCTTCGCCAGAATCCCCGGCGCAATCTTCTGGAAGATGTCATCCGATCCTTCGGGATGCGTCATGTCGGTTTCGATGAAGCCCGGATACAGCGTATTCATGCGCACACCCTCCGGAGCCAAGAGCTTGCCGATGCATGGCGTGAGCGCACGTATGGCACCCTTGGTGGCCGTGTAGGCAACCGAACCCGCGGCCTTCCACGCGGCAAGCGAGGCGACGGGGATGATCGCGCCGACGTCGTTCTTGGCGCACTCCTCCCAGCCATGCTTGATCATGAACATGACGCCATCCAAGTTGACGCCCAGGACCTTGCGCCAGTTGTCCGTATCAAACGCTGTCTCGAGTCCGCCCGAAACGGAAAGCCCCGAGATTCCGGCGGAAAGCACCATGATATCGAGACGCCCGAACGTGGCGACGCACTCCTCGATGGCGGCCTTGCAATCTTCCTCGCTCGAGACGTCGGTGACGCGGTATGCCGCACTGGCACCGGCTGCCTCGATCTCCTCGACCGCCCTTTGCAGCTTGTCCTCGCGACGGGCCGTGAGAAACACCTTGGCACCGTGCTCGGCGAGGACCTTTGCCGACTCGTTCCCGATTCCACGGGAGCTCGCGCCCGTGATGAGGGCAACGCGCCCCGTCAGGTCAAAGGGATCCTTCATTTCCATCGCCTTTCCTCTCCATGTCCTTGTGATTTGGGTACATGTCGATTCCCGAACTCCGCGCTGTTCCTCTCGTGAAACGAAGGGACATGCGCGCGCGTCGGGCCCCCCAGCTCGACATCTTCAAAGATGGGCGAAGTGGCCGGTCTATTCAATTTGCAATGATTCTGAATTGGGAACAATGCCCGGGCAGCTGGAACCGCTGGGCGCGTTTGGGGAACACATCACGATTATCCGCACCCGATCGGCACAGATCAGGCGATTTGTTTCCTCGCCCGGAATTAGGCCTTGGTCGATGGCGCGAACGTCGATATCCAGAACTGGCGCGTCATCTCCTCGTATAGCTTCGCAAGCTCATGCGGCGTGTAGGGCATGCCATCGCTCACCCATTTCTGCATGAACATGGCCTGGGACGAGGCGAAGAAGTAGGCGGTGTAATCGGCCTTCCGGATGTCTCCCATCCACTCGTGGGCAGTGAGGATGTTGATATTGAGGTCGTAGATGGCGTGGGTCGCGATGCGGATGAACGTATCATCCCTGCCCCTCATGGGGCCGAGGAGCTTGCCGTAGAAAGCGGCTGATTCGTAGATTTTCTCGTACACCTTCTCATAGAAGAGCATGCTCATGTCAAATGCCTGCTTTTGCGTCAGTGCCACGTTGAGGCTTTCGATGGGCTCGATGACATCCTGTTTGAAAATCGTGGACAAGACATCGTCCTTGTTCTCGAACATGTTGTAGAAAGACTTACGGGAGACGTGGGCGTTTTGGCATATGTCCGATACGGTTATGCTCGTGTAGGGCCTTTCCTCGACCAGCTCTTTCAGGCTCGAAATTATCGCGCTCTTCGCATCCCCCATAGTCGTCCCCCTCGACTCTATTCTCTACCCAAGGAGCACGCTCCTCCTATGCCCTAGGCCATGACTTCGCATCAGTGCTCGCCAGCAGCAAGCGATTCCTGTAGCCTGTCGCAGCCGCACGTGCACCCCTCGGGATGCAGCTCATGCTCGATGGGCGTCTCGCTCACGACATCGACTAAGGTGATGTCGAAGTTGAGGTTCTGGCCTGCGAGCTCGTGATTGCAATCGAGCACCACCTCTTCGTCGCCCACCTCGAGCACGCGCACGCGCATGACATCGCCCTCGGGCGTCTGGATGCCCAGCATCGCGCCCACCGGGAGTGCCTCGCCATTGGGAAGCGAGGTCACGGGCATCGAGATGACGAGGGCCTCGTCGCGCTGCCCGTAGGCGCGATCAGCCGGGATGTGAATGCTGCGCGTCTCGCCCACTTTCATGCCCATCACGGCATAATCGAAATCGGGCAGCACGACGCCGCTTCCCGCCACGAACTCGAGCGGCTCATCTTGGGCCTTCGTGCTCGCAAACTCCGTGCCGTCATCGAGTTTGCCGCGATACTCGACGATGACGCGATCCCCCTGGTTAACCATATTGCTCCCTCATCTCTCGCGATTCTTCCCGCGCGCGACGGCGCCGGAGTACATGTTCACCCACGCGCCATCGCGTCGCTCGTAAAACGGCTTGAGCACGATGTGCCCTCCGTGCGACCCCGAGCCGTGACACGCGATGACGCCTTCCTCGACGATGCCATCGAGCACGAAGACGTCAGCTTCCACCTCGTAGTAACGACGACCATCGGAGCCCAGGAATGCTCCCGAGCTCCGATCGATGGCCACGACTGGTATTTCACGCAAACGGGCTTTTGCCATGCGAATCTAGCGTCCCATCATCGCCATGACGTCCTGAATGCCCACGAGGGCGATGTCATCCGGCCACTTCTGGTGCACGCCCATGCCCATCTGCCGCACTTGTTCGAGCGGCGGATTGATCTCGATGTACTGCCCGAGCTGTTCGCGTGCGTCGACGTAGACCACGCGCATCCCGGAGCCCGAGACCATGTCCATGGCGACCTCGATGCCGGCAGCGGCAAATTCGTCGACTGCCTCCTGCACGTCGTCGACCCAGATGCAGTAGTGATGCAAGCCGTAACGCCCCGCCTCGGAGTACGGGCTCGGACAATCGCTCTTGTCCTCGATGAGCTCGATCTCCATGTCGCCGAGGTACCCGATTGCCGTGCGCATCTTGACTGGCTGCTCGACGCCACGAATCTTGCAGCTCTCTGGGGCGTTCACACCCATGTCGATGAACGGGCCTGCGCCGAAGAGATCGTGATACAGCTGTGCCGTCTCCTCGATACTCTCCACGCTATACCCGAGCTGTCTGATGCCGTATTTCTCGAAAAGCTCCTTGCCCATGGTTCCTCCTCATGTGAGTAGATGCATTCGCGCTCGCGAAAAGAGCAGGCCGCCGACACATGCCGACGGCCCTTTGCCCCAGACTTACGCAAGCGGAATGTCGCCCAGTCCCTTGTCTTCCTCGAGCGTGCTCACCTCGAGAGCGGCCCTCTTGCCACCCTTCTCGATCTCGACACGCCACTCGGCATCCGGCAGGTCCTTGAGCCAGAAGTCACCCCAGCTGTCGGTCGTTGCCGTGACCGTTCCCTCGGCGCAGGTCGCGGTGACGGTCGCGCCCTCGACGATCTCCTCGGCCTCCGGGTCGTACACCGTGCCGGCGATGAACTTCTTGGGCAGGCTGCGGTAGTAGACATGCGGATCGGTCTTGTACTCGGGATGGAGTACCTCGCAACCCGTCAGGTCGAAGTCCTCGGCCTCGCCAAACTGGATGACGTCGAGATGGCAGTTGTCCATGCAGCGCGGCGTGTGGATGGGCTGCTCGGGATCGTCGATGAGATGCGCGCAACCCGTGCACTTCTGCGGAATCTCCTTCTCCTCGTTCCAGTAGATGACATGGTACGGGCAGGCGTCGACGATCTGCTTCTGGCCCTTGGCCTTGACCGGGTCGATGATGACCAGGCCGTCATCGCGACGGTAGACCGCGTCGTCTTTGGCTGCCCTCATGCAGGGAGCGTCCCCGCAATGGTTGCACAGGCGCGGCGTGTAGCTCACCTTGACGTGCGGCTTGTGCCCGCGTTCCTTCTGCTCGACCTTCATCCAGAACTGGCCGATTTCGGGCTGCTCCTCGGCATAGGGCATCCAGCAGTTACCGCAATGCTCGTCCTTGCAGCCGATCTGGCAGTTATGGCAGCCGACGCAACGGGCGGCGTCGATAACGAATACCTTCATGATATGACCTCTCTCCTACTTCTCGATAACCCAGGACTTGCGGTTGATGCCGATGGCCGGGTCGTAGTCACGTGCGAACGCCTCGGGGTAGTCGCGCTTCCAGCCCTCGTACTCCTCGTCGGTGACCTTGGCGACCTCGGCCAGGTAACCCGTGACCGCGAAACCCTTGCAGTGCTTGGAGACCTGGTTGCCCGGGCAGATGAGGTTCGCGGCGCCACCGCGGTCTAGGTGCGGGGCGATCGGGTCCACGCGGCTGCCCTTGGCGATGACGACGCTACGAGCCGTCACGCGCTCGGAGATGCGCGCACCGCACAGGATCGTGCCGCGCTCGTTGAACATCTTGACGATGTCGCCGTCCTCGATGCCGCGGGCCTCGGCGACCGAGCCGGCGATGGTGTTCCACATCGAATTCACGAGCGCCTGCATCTGCTCGCGGTTGGCATTCGACATCTTCGAAAGGAAATAAGGCTCCACGGCACTCTTGTACCTGCAGGCCGTCGGACGGAAAATCTCGGCCTGAATGTCGAGCTTGTCGAAAAGACCCTTGTAGAACATCAGCGTCGAGGAGACACCCATCCACTGCATCCCTCCATGAGGCTCCAGGTAGATCTCGTCGGCGACCGATGCCAGGTAGTATCCCCCCTGGCCGTAGGTTTCGTTATAGGCGATGACGAACTTGCCGCTCTGCCGGAAATCCTGAAGCGCCTCGCGCAGCTCCTCCAGAATGGCATAAGTGGCCATTCCGCCTCCGTTCGGACGCAGGTAGATACCCTGGATGCGGGGATCGATCTTGGCCGTTTCGATGGCCCGCAACGCATTGTAAAGAGTAACCTGACGTTTGGCCGTCATCGTGGCGAAATCGATGCCGGCGAAAGGATCGCTGCTCGGCGAATCGATCAGGTCTTCCGAGAAATCCAGTTTCAAAATCGCGTGCTCTCCGACCGTCACCGCCTCCGAAGAGGTCATGGAACCTACGATTCCGAACAAAATCATCACGGAAAGAAAGAGCATCACTGCGCTGCCCACCACAAAAGCGAGCAGTCCGGCGAAAAACATTTTCAAAAATTTCATACCGATTTATTTAATATTCATTCGCTGCGAAACG
>ERZ779888.4049-NODE-4049-length-10215-cov-5.824311_pt1 | contig 10215 bp, 6 predicted proteins | sample MGYA00511245_ERZ779888 | MGnify/ENA primary metagenome ERZ779888 (study PRJEB29588, sample SAMEA2155255) | human gut metagenome | biome: human gut; feature: human-associated habitat; material: faeces | place: Denmark | collected 2008/2010 ... | reverse complement strand
CAAGGCGCACGCGCCGCGTCACACAGGCGGAGATCATACGGGCAAAGCGCCGCCGCCGTCTGCTGGGGGCACTCGGCGTGCTGGCCGTGCTGGCCGTGGGTGCGTTTGTGTCGATCAACCTTCTGTTCAAGGTCACGATCTTCCGGGTAGAGAGCTATGACGGCTCCCAGCCCGTCGATACCGGCATCTACACGTCCGACGAGCTGATCGAGGCGCTGGGCATCGAGAAAAACTCCAACCTGTTCGCCTTCTCCACCGCGGAAAAGACCCAGCAGCTGGCGCTTCAGTTCCCGTATTTGGAGCATGTCGCTGTGGAGATCCAACTGCCCGCCGCGGTCATCATCAAGGTCGAGCCCGCCACGGAGCGGTTTGCCTGTATGTACCCAGGCGGGTGGATGGTCTTGAGCGACTCCCTCAAAATTCTGCGTACCGACGTCAGCCAGCCGGACGGCCTGATTCTACTGACCATGTCGCTGCCCACAGATTTCTCCCCCGTGGTGGGGCAGAACATCGAGCCCAAGAGCTATAACTCACTCCTGAGCGAGACCCAGCAGGCCACAGCGGAGACAGCGGGCCTGCAGGCCAGCGCACTGCAAACGCTGACCGAAATGCGGGACGGCCTGCAGGAGAACAACCTGTTTGACGGCACGACGGCGCTGAACATCCAGGATCTGAGTGATATTGAGTTCACCTACCAAAACCGCGTTCAGGTGCTGCTGGGCAGTGAGACGAACCTCGCCTACAAGCTGCGACTGGCCGCTGCCGCGCTGACTGACCCGGAAAAGGGTCTGGCCGCCGGTGATAAGGGTGTGCTCGACATCTCGACCCAGCGCAGCGACGGCGACATCCGCGCCTACTTCGCCCCCGATACCCCCGAACCGACACCCGCCCCGGAGCCGACCCCGTCCCCCGAGGAGGAGACCGACCCCGAAAGCCCCACAGAATAACCCCAACGCCCCGACAGAAAAGTCGGGGCGTTTTTTTGGATAGGGCTGTAACATCCGCGGCCCAAACAACACTAATAGAGTGAAAGCACAGAGAAAGGGGGACAGGCCATGCCGCTGCCGGAATTGCCGGAATTAGAAGAGCTGTACAGACTCTACCGCACGGACCTGTATCGCTATCTCTGCCACCTGACCCACGATCCCGCCGAGGCGGAGGATCTGCTGAGCGAAACCTTCCTGCGGGCGCTAAAACGGCTGCACACCTACCGCGGGGACTGCGCCGTCAAGACCTGGCTGTTCGGTATTGCGCGCAACATCTGGCTGGAAGGCTTACGCAAAAAGCACCCCACCGCCAGCACCGATGACCTGTTGGAAGGCTGCCTGGCCGAGGACACCCTGACCGAGCGCACGGACAGCCGCCTGCAATGGCAGCGTGTGAAGGAGCTGCTGCAGCAAGGGGATGACCGAGCCCGCCGCGTGGTGCAGCTGCGGGCCATGGGCTACAGCTACAATGAAATTGCCGCGGAGCTGCACATCAGCGAAAGCTCGGCCCGCGTGATCGAGCACCGCACCCGCACCTGGTTAAAACAAATGCTTGCAAAGGAGGGCTACGACCTGTGAACAAAGCTGCCGAAACTGCAAAAATTCCCTGCGCGGTCTGCCGCGACCTGATGCCGCTGGTGCAGGACGGCGTGGCCAGTCCGGAGAGCGAAGCGCTGGTACAGGCGCACATGGCAGTCTGCCCCGCCTGCCGCGCCCTGTGGCAGGGAACGGACGACCCCGCCATGCCGGAACTGCCCGCCCTGGATGACGGTAAGATCCTGCAAAAACTGCGCCGCCGATACAGCACCCATTTGCTGCTGCTGGCCTTTGTGGGCATTGCGGCGGGCGTGGCCCTGGGGTATACAGGCAGCGCCAACTGGGTTATCCTGTTCCTGCCGTGTGTCTGGGCCGTTCTGACCTGCCGGGATACCGGCATGGGCAAGCCACTGCTGCTGTTTACGCTGGGGCTGGCCGTGCTGGATGCTATCATAAAGCAGACGGCTTTTTTGGAATCATTCTCGCTTAGCAATTTCTTATGGAATCTGGCGTCCGGCTGTATCTTGTACGCTGTTTTGGGCGGCATGGGCTGGCTGATCGGCTGGCTGCTGCACTATGCAAAGGAGAGTACCCATGAAAACAAAGAATAAAAAGACGAAAACCATGCGCCGCCTGGCACTGGCGGCGGCCCTGCTGCTGATTTTGGCTCTGCTGCTGGCCTTTGACGCCATCAACGGTGACCCGCTCAGCCAACAGTGGGCTATACATCGGGCCATTCGATATGCGGAAAAGCTATATCCGGAGGAAACATTTCACTGGGACCAGCGCACCGCCGCTGATGGACAGTTCTTCCACTATGTGGTATACGTTCAGTCAGACCAGAGCCGTGATACAAACTTTGCAGTGCAGACGCGGTTCTGGCTGCTGACCGATGATGAAATCCGGGGTATGGAGCTTGAGCCGACCCACACGTTTTACGTTGACCACCGCTGGAACACGTGTTATCGCCTGGGAAATGAAGCCGCCCAGCAGGCAGCTGCATATTTGACCGTGCAGGCCCCGGAATTAAACTTTGCATCTGTCTACGGCGCAAAGGGCAACACGGTAGAGATCGACCTTTGCTATACCGAGCAGGACGGCATGACCCCGGCTAACTATGTAGATGATCTGCCGCTGGATGCTGCCTTTGACAAAGCCCTGCTGCAAAAGGTGCCCAGCCGCCTGTGCGCACAAGTCCTGTGCGACGGCAAGCCTACCGAGGCGGACATGCAAACCGTCCTGCACACCCTCAAGCAGGTGCTGGAAAGCAACGACATGCCGATCACCTATTACGACATCACCCTTGTGCCCACCAGCGATTACGCTGACCACAGCGCGTTTATGGCGGATGTGTTGGAATCCGGTCTGACGTCCGCCGATACAATTGCATAAAAAATACCCGTATTGCCTTTAGTAAGACAATACGGGTATTTTGCTGTTCTGTAGGGGTCGATGCTTGTCATCGACCTGCGGGCGGATGCAAACATTCGCCCCTACAATTTACGATGCAATCAATCAGACGTTCAGCTCCACATGCTGGCCCAGGTCCTCTTTGTTGGCGTCCAGCACGGGCTGGATGACGTCGCGCAGGAACTCGGTGACCTGCTCGGCGCTGCGGCCCGTAAAGGCTTCGGGGGAGAGCTCGGCCTCGATTTCCTCGCGGGTCAGGCCGAACGCAGGGTCAGCCTCGACGCGGGCAATCATGTCGTTGGGCTTGCCCTCCTGCTTGACAACGGCAGCGGCGGCCACGGCGTGCTCACGCAGACGCTCGTGCAGCTCCTGACGGTCACCGCCCTTCTTGACGGCCTTCATCATGATGTTCTCGCTTGCCATGAACGGCAGCTCGGCCATGACGCGGGCACGGACGACCTTCGGGTAGACGACCAGCCCGTCGGAGACGTTCAGCAGGATGTTCAGGATGGCGTCAGCAGCCAGGAAGCCCTCGGCCATCGCAATGCGCTTGTTGGCGGAGTCGTCCAGCGTGCGCTCAAACCACTGGGTACCGGCAGTGATGGCGGGGTTCAGCACGTCCACCATCAGGTAGCGGCTCAGCGCACAGATGCGCTCGCAGCGCATGGGGTTGCGCTTGTAGGGCATAGCGGAGGAACCGATCTGGTTCTTCTCAAACGGCTCCTCCATCTCCTTGAAGTTCGCCAGCAGGCGGATGTCCGTCGCCATCTTCATGGCGGACTGGCCGATGCCCGCCACGGCGGACAGCACATTGTAGTCCACCTTGCGGCTGTAGGTCTGGCCGCAGACCGGCACGACCTTGGTAAAGCCCATCTGGGCGCAGACGTCGGCCTCGACGGCCTTGATCTTGGCGGAGTCGCCGTTGAACAGCTCCACAAAGCTGGCCTGGGTGCCGGTGGTGCCCTTAACGCCGCGCAGCGCCAGCTGGGAGATCTGGTGGTCAAGCTCCTCCAGATCCATGTACAGCTCGTTCATCCAGAGCGTGGCGCGCTTGCCGACGGTGGTCAGCTGCGCGGGCTGGCAGTGGGTGTAGGCCAGGCAGGGCATATCCTTGTACTCGTCGGCGAACTTGGCCAGATTTGCCAGCACGCCGATGACCTTCTTGCGCACGAGCTGCAGGCCCTCGCGCATGATGATGACGTCGGTGTTGTCACCGACATAGCAGCTGGTCGCGCCCAGATGGATGATGCCCTTTGCCTTGGGGCACTGCAGGCCGTAGGCGTAGACGTGGCTCATCACGTCATGGCGGACGAGCTTCTCGCGCGCAATGGCGTCCTCATAGTTGATGTCGTCCTTGTGCGCCTCCAACTCGGCAATCTGCTCATCGGTGATGGCCAAGCCCTGCTTCTGCTCGGCCTTAGCCAGCGCGATCCACAGCCGGCGCCAGGTGCGGAACTTGTTGTCGTCAGAGAAGATGTACTGCATCTCATCCGACGCATAGCGCGTAGAGAACGGCGAAATATATTTGTCGTGTTGTGCCATTGGGTCAAATCCTCACAATCTTTTAAGCTGATAGTTCCAGTATAGCAGAAACTTCCCGAAATATCAAAGCTTGAAATAATTCACGCCGCCCTCAAAGATCGGCTGGTATTTGTCACCGGTGACGTTCTTATAGAGCTGCTCGCCGCTGCGCTCGCTGTGGCCCATCTTGCCAAAGACACGGCCATCCGGGCTCGTGATGCCCTCGATTGCCAGCACGGAGCCGTTCGGATTGTAGCGCATGTCCATCGTCGGGCGGCAAAGCAGGTCAACGTACTGGGTCGCAATCTGGCCGTTGTCGATGAGCCGGTTCAGCAGCTGCTCGTTGCAGACAAAGCGGCCCTCGCCGTGGCTGATGGCGATCAGGTGCTCGTCGTTGATGTCGCATTTGCTCAGCCAGGGGCTCTTGTTGCTGGCCACGCGGGTACGCACCAGCATGGACTGGTGGCGGTGGATCGTATTAAACGTCAGCGTCGGGTCGCTTTCGGTGATGGGACGGATCTCGCCGTAGGGGACCAGGCCCAGCTTGATGAGTGCCTGGAAGCCGTTGCAGATGCCCAGAGCCAGACCGTCGCGCTGGTTCAGCAGACGGTTGACTGCGTCGGCCACCGACGGATTGCGGAAGAACGCCGCAATGAACTTGGCGCTGCCGTCCGGCTCGTCGCCGCCGGAGAAGCCGCCCGGCAGCATCAGGATCTGCGCTTCGTCCAGCTCCTTCACCAGCGCCTCGCAGCTCTCGGCCACGTTGGCGGGGGTCAGGTTTTTCAGCACCAGAACATGCGGGTCGCCGCCTGCGCGGCGGAACGCGCGGGCCGTGTCGTACTCGCAGTTCGTGCCGGGGAATACGGGGATGACGACCCGCGGCGTCGCCAGGCGCACAGAGGGAGCCACGCGCTTGTTGGCGGGGCAGTCATGCTCCAGCGCGGGGACGAACTCACCGGCCTTGCGGTAGGGGAATACCGGCTCGAGCTTTTGCTCCCACAGCTCCTGCAGACGGGCCAGGTCAATGGCCTTGCCCTCGGCCTCCAGCGTGTAGTCCACGGTGGTGAAGCCGAGAAACTCACCGGCGGAGGCATCAAGCAGCTCCAGAATGACCGCGCCGTAGGCGGGCTTGAACAGATCGTTCAGGTCGATGTCATTGGACAGCTGCAGACCCACATGGTTGCCGACACACATCTTGAACAGTGCCTCGGCTACACCGCCGTAGCCCGGCGTGGCGGCAGCCAGCACCTTGCCCTCGTCGATCATCTGTTCGACGGTCTTGTAAATGGCGATCAGGCTGCCGATCTCGGGCAGACCGTTCTTGTAGTTGGGGCGCAGGATGACAACGGAGCTGTTGGCCTTCTTGAACTCGGGGCTCTGCACGTCGTGGGTGTTGCCGATGGCCGTCGCAAAGCTGACGAGCGTCGGGGGCACGTCCAGTCCCTCAAAGCTGCCGGACATCGAGTCCTTGCCGCCGATGGACGCAATGCCCAGACCCATCTGGGCATCCAGCGCACCGAGCAGGGCGGCCAGCGGCTTACCCCAGCGCTCGGGCTTATCGTTCATATGCTCAAAATATTCCTGGAACGTCAGGTACATATCCTCGTGGTGGAAGCCCGCGCAGACCAGCTTGGTCACGCTCTCGACCACGGCCATATACGCGCCGCGGTAGGGGTCAGCCTCGGTCAGGTAGGGGTTGAAGCCCCAAGCCATGCCGGAGCAGGTCGTCGTCTCGCCGTCCACGGGCAGCTTGGCGGCCATGGCCATCGTCGGGGTCAGCTGGTACTTGCCGCCGTAGGGCATCAGCACGGTGGCTGCGCCGATGGTAGAGTCGAACCGCTCGCCCAGGCCCTTTTGGCTGCAGACGTTCAGGTCGCTGACCATGGATTCCAGCTTCTGCTCAAACGTTGCGCCGGCAAACTGGGGCTGCCAGACATGGCCCGGCAGGATGTGCGCATCAGCGTGGCGCTCGGCACCGTTGGAGTTCAGGAACTCGCGGGAGAGGTCAACGATGGTCTTGCCGTTCCAGACCTCGCGCATCCGCTTTTCCTCGGTGACGGTGGCAACGATAGTCGCCTCAAGGTTTTCCTCGGCAGCGTACTTCATAAAGGTCTCGGCGTCCTCGGCGGCGACGGCCACGGCCATGCGCTCCTGGCTCTCCGAAATGGCCAGCTCGGTGCCGTCCAGACCCTCGTACTTGCGGGTGACCTTGTTCAGGTCGATGTGCAGGCCGTCGGCAAGCTCACCGATGGCGACAGACACACCGCCTGCGCCGAAGTCGTTGCAGCGCTTGATAAGGCGGCAGGCGTCCTCGCGGCGGAACAGGCGCTGCAGCTTGCGCTCGATGGGCGCGTTGCCCTTCTGCACCTCGGCACCGCAGGTCTCAAGGCTCGTCAGCTTGTGCGCCTTGGAGGAACCGGTGGCACCGCCGACACCGTCGCGGCCCGTGCGTCCGCCCAGCAGGATAACGACATCACCCGGGGCGGGCTCCTCGCGGCGGACATGGCTGGCAGGCGTCGCGCCGACAACTGCGCCGATCTCCATGCGCTTGGCGGCGTAGCCGGGATGGTACAGCTCTGCGACCTGACCGGTGGCAAGGCCGATCTGGTTGCCGTAGCTGGAATAGCCCGCGGCAGCCGTCGTGACCAGCTTGCGCTGGGGCAGCTTGCCGGGCATTGTCTCGGAAACAGGCTTCAGCGGGTCAGCCGCACCGGTCACGCGCATGGCCTGATAGACATAGCTGCGTCCGGACAGCGGGTCACGGATGGCACCGCCAATGCAGGTCGCCGCGCCGCCGAAGGGCTCGATCTCGGTGGGGTGGTTGTGGGTCTCGTTCTTGAACAGGAACAGCCAGTCCTGCTGCTCACCGTCCACGTCACACTTGATCTTGACGGTGCAGGCGTTGATCTCCTCGCTCTCGTCAAGGTTCTTCAGAATGCCGCGCTGCTTCAGCGCCTTGGCACCGATGGTCGCGCAGTCCATCAGGGTGCGGTTTTTCTTGTCGCGGCCCGTCTCGGCGCGCAGTGCCATGTAGCGGTCAAATGCGGCCTGCACAAGCTCATCGTCGATCTTCACGTCATCCAGGATCGTGCCGAACGTCGTGTGGCGGCAGTGGTCGGACCAGTAGGTGTCGATCAGACGGATCTCGGTGATGGTCGGGTCGCGGTGTTCGGATTTGAAGTAGTTCTGGCAGAACACGATGTCCGCATGGTCCATCGCCAGGCCCCTCTCATTGCGGAACGCTTCCAGCGCGTCGTCGTCCAGCGCGGTGAAGCCGGTCAGCGTCTCGACCTCCGTCGGGATGGCAAACTCCATTTTCAGGGTGCTGCGCTCGTCAAGGCTTGCTTCGCGGGCCTCGACGGGGTTGATGACGTACTTCTTGATGGCGGCCAGGTCGGCGTCGGTCAGGTCGCCGTCCAGCAGATAGACGCGGGCGGAGCGCACCGCGGGGCGCTCGCCCTGGCTCAGCAGCTGGATGCACTCGCTGGCAGAGTCGGCGCGCTGGTCAAACTGGCCGGGCAGGTACTCGACGGCAAAAACGGTCTTGGTGTCGGGCAGCTTGTCGTAGGTCACGTCAACAGGCGGCTCACTGAACACGGTGGGCACAGCCTGCTGGAACAGCACTGCGTCGATGCCCTCGACGTCATAGCGGTTCAAAAGGCGCAGACCGGTCAGATTCTGGATGCCGACCAGATCGACCAGCTCATGCAGAAGCCCCTGTGCCTCGCCGTCAAAGCCGGGCTTTTTCTCAACATAAATGCGATATACCATTGTATTTCCTCCTGAGAGTTAAATTTGCAGGAAGTGACGGACGGAAAGCCTTCCCCCTGGGGGGAAGGTGGCCGAGGCCCCGTCCGAGGCCGGATGAGGGGAAAGTGTACCGCTGTATCCCGTTGACGGAAAGCTGCGGGAAGATTGCCCTCATCAGTCACCTTCGGTGACAGCTTCCCCCGATGGGGAAGCCTTTTTACTGCATTGCTGCCAGCGCTCTTGCCCCAATGTCACTGCGCTTGTGCAGCTTGTCAAAATGGATGCTCTCCGTGGCAGCATACGCCTTTTTCAGCGCCTCGGGCAGGGCGTTGGCCGTGGCGGTCACGCCCAGCACGCGCCCGCCGTTCGTGACGAGGCTGCCGTCCTTGATGGCCGTGCCGGCGTGGTAGACCGTCACATCGGCGGCGTCCAGCTGGCCCGCGGTCAGGCCGGTGATCTCCTTGCCCTTCTCATAGGCGAGGGGATAGCCGCCGCTGGCTAAGATGACACAAGCCGCCGCGCCGTCGCTGAATTTGACATCGGTCTTGTCCAACGTGCCGTTCGTTGTGGCCTCCATCACGGTCAGCAGGTCGCTTTCCAGCAGGGGCAGCACGACCTGCGTCTCGGGGTCGCCGAAGCGGCAGTTGTACTCGATGACCTTCGGGCCGTCGGGGGTCAGCATCAGGCCGAAATACAGGCAGCCCTTGAAGGGGCAGCCCTCGGCCTGCATGGCCGCAACCGTGGGCAGGAAAATCTCCTGCATGCAGCGCTCGGCGACTGCGGGCGTGTAGTAGGGGTTCGGGGCCACGGTGCCCATGCCGCCGGTGTTCAGGCCCTCGTCGTGGTCGAGAGCACGCTTGTGGTCCATGCTCGAGACCATCGGCTTGACGGTCTTGCCGTCGCAGAAGGACAGAACGCTGACCTCGGGGCCGGTCAGGAACTCCTCGACGACCACATGGTTGCCGGACGCGCCGAACTTTTTGTCCAGCATGATCTCCTTGACGCCGTCGGCAGCCTCCTGCTCATTCTGGCAGATCAGCACACCTTTGCCCAGTGCCAGACCGTCCGCCTTGATGACGACGGGGTATTTGCCCTCGGCTTTGATGTAGTCCATGACCTTCTCGGGGTCGTCGAACGTCTCATATTTGGCCGTAGGGATGCCGTATTTCTTCATCAGATCCTTGCTGAACACCTTGCTGGCCTCAATGCGGGCCGCGGCCTTGTCGGGACCGAATGCCGGGATGCCCACAGCGGCCAGCGCATCGACCATGCCCAGCGCCAGCGGGTCGTCCTGGGCGACGACGACATAGTCAAAGGCTTCTTCCTTGGCAAATTTGACCATGGCGTCCACGTCGGTGGCCGGGATGGCCTTGCAGTGGGCGTCATAGCTGATGCCGCCGTTGCCGGGCGCACACCAGATCTCGGAGCAGTGGGGGCTTTTTTTCAGCGCGCGGATGATGGCGTGTTCACGCCCGCCGCCGCCGACAACCAGAATTTTCATAAGCGTCCTCCTTGACAGCACAACAGCCCGCGACGAAAAATCGCCGCAGGCGAGTTGTTTTTGCGTTTAATGATGGAACAGCCGGATGCCGCAGAACGCCATCGCAATGCCGTACTTGTTGCAGGTGTCGATCACCTGTGCGTCGCGGATGGAGCCGCCCGGCTGCACAATGGCGGTCACGCCGCTGCGGCGCGCGCGCTCGATGTTATCGCCGAACGGAAAGAAGGCATCACTGCCCAGGCTCACACCGGTCACGGCATCCAGCCAGGCGCGCTTTTCCTCGGCGGTCAGCGGGGCCGGCTGCTCGGTGAAGGTCTCGGCCCAGACATCGTCGCCGATGACATCCTCCGGCGTGTCGCCGATGTAAACATCGATCGCGTTGTCGCGGTTCGGCTTGGCAATGTCAGCGCGGAACGGCAGGTCCAGCACCTTCGGCATGTGGCGCAGCTGCCAGTTGTCGGCCTTCTGGCCTGCCAGACGGGTGCAGTGTACGCGGCTCTGCTGGCCCGG
>ERZ779888.4047-NODE-4047-length-10219-cov-8.733569_pt1 | contig 10219 bp, 7 predicted proteins | sample MGYA00511245_ERZ779888 | MGnify/ENA primary metagenome ERZ779888 (study PRJEB29588, sample SAMEA2155255) | human gut metagenome | biome: human gut; feature: human-associated habitat; material: faeces | place: Denmark | collected 2008/2010 ... | reverse complement strand
AACTATATAATATATAATATTAAACATTAAAAAGCGTCGGGGTGTCCCGACGCTTTGAAAACGATTGTCCTTGGGTTTTGCGACAATCAATAGTTGTCCGCGGATATTTCAAAATAACTTTGGGGATGATTGCACGTCGGGCAAACCTCGGGCGCGCACTCTCCGACGACGATATGGCCGCAGTTTCTGCATTCCCACACTTTCACCGTGGATTTTTTGAAAACTTCCGCCGTTTCGATATTTTTCAACAGCGCGCGATATCTTTCTTCGTGGTGTTTCTCGATCGCCGCGACAAGTCTGAATTTCGCCGCAAGTTCGTGGAAGCCTTCTTCTTCGGCTGTTTTTGCAAAGCCCGCATACATATCCGTCCATTCGTAGTTTTCGCCCGCCGCCGCAGCAACAAGGTTTTCCGTTGTGTTTCCGATGCCGTTAAGTTCCTTGAACCAAAGTTTGGCGTGTTCTTTTTCGTTGTCGGCGGTTTTCAGAAACAGGGACGCGATTTGTTCATAGCCCTCTTTTTTCGCAACCGACGCAAAGTAAGTATACTTGTTTCTTGCCTGTGATTCGCCCGAAAAAGCCGTTTCGAGGTTCTTTTCGGTTTTTGTACCTGCATATTTGTTCATTTTTCTTCTCCTTATAAAATATTTTATATTTTGGAAACGGCACGCCGTCGCGTGCGTTTGTTTAACGATTATGCGCGTTTTCTCTTAATGACGACCAACGTAACCACGATGATTGCCATAAGCACTGCCGCGCCGCCCACGCCTGCGCCGATGCCGATTGCCAGCGTGTTTGTTTTCGCTTTGGGCGCGACGTAGTCTTCTGCAAAGATGAAGTAGCCGAGCTTATCGGTTTCAAACGTTACGGTACCGTCGCCGTTATCGACGTAGTTTACTTCCGTCCATTCGCCGTTGTTGTATCTGATGAGTTTCGCGCCGTTTGCGCTGACGTTCATCGTTACGGTTGCGGGGCTCATAAGTCTGGGCTGTTTGTCGGCGTTCATAAGGACGCTTTTGTTCTTATATTCGCTGAGCGACAGGAAGTAGACCTTGCCAGCGACGTACTCTTTGCCAAAGATTTCCTTATTTTGTCTTAAACCGTTGGTGAAGTTATCGCGGCTTGCGGCGTTGTTTCTGTCGAGTATGCAGAAGTAAACGGTGTATCCGCTGTCAGCCTGCGTCCAGCTGCCCGAGATCGTGCCGATGCCGTTATCTTCCAGCACTTTATCGTCGGGAACGTTGACGTCGCCGCCCCATACCGAGTTAAGTTCGTTTTCGGTGATGGAAATCGTCGCTTCGATTATGCCGTCCGCCGACACGGCACGGGTATATCTTTCGGATTCCGCACTGCTGTCGACCGTCCAGGCGCCGCCCTTGATAAGTCCTTTATGAACGACTCTGTAAGGATATCTGCCTTCGCCCACAAGTCCCGCAGCGTTATTCACGACCTTGTAACTGGCGTCGCTGACGCGATAAACGACGACAAAGTCTTTTGCGATTTCTTTGTAGTTGCCTCCGACGGAGTCTTTGTCGATAAGATTTTCAACCGTGGGCAGATTGAACGATTCGCCTACGTTTGCCGTGATATCGACAAGGTTGAATTTCGCGCCGTTAACGTTGATTTTGCGGGCGAGCGAGACCGAGCCGATGAAATTTTCGTTGCCCTTATATCTCACGCGGACGTAGCATACGCCACCACCCTGACGGACGGGAGCACTGCCGAGAATCGTCTTGAAATCTTCATCAAAGGAATATTCGTAAACGATGTCGTTTGCGCCGACGACCATGCCGTAAGTCGTCTTGTAGTAATTGAACGCGTCGTCGACCTTTTGCACTTTTTCAGCGAAGTCTTCGCCGTATTTTGCGTCGTACGTAACGGACGCGTCTTTAATCTTAATTTCGGTGCCGATTCTTTCAATCGTGAAAGTTTGTTCAAGAATGTATTCGTTATTCAAGCGCGATACCGTGAACTTACCGTAGTAAACGCCAGCGTCGATTGCCGCGGAAACGGGTTGCCATACGCCGTCTGCGCCCTTCTTGAAGTATTCCGCGAGTTCAATATCCAACTGTGACGGGCTTATGACGTTAAGCGTGTATGCCGCCGCGTTGTACGGAGCGCTGAACTTATCGACGTTGCCTTTGTCGTTGAACATTTTATTTTCAAACTTGACGTCCGAGAAGTCAAGTACGGACACGACTTTGGTTTCCGTGTCGTTGAAGCCCGTTATTTTCTGGAAGTTGCTTTTCGCGCCGAAGCTTTCGATCTTCAACGTATATTTATACGCGCCCGAAGAGGTGTCGTAAACGCCGTCCTTAATGTTGACGTTGATAACGAATTTGTTGCCGTTCTGATCGACGACGACGGGCTGATACTGACGCTGCGTGAAGTCGATTTCACCGATGTCAAGTTTGTTTTTGAGTTCGGTATCCTCATAGTATTCGATTGCGTAAACGATGTCTTGCGACAGCTCGAAGCGGTGACCGTTGATGATGCAAACGCCGCCTTTTACGAACGTATCGAGCACCCAGACGGTTGCGCTTGCGGGTAAAACGTCAACGTTTTCGGTCTTTGCCTTGCCGTTTTCGTCCTTGCTGTACGCGATATAACCTGCGCCGTCTTTCTGATAAATCACAACTTCGCCTGCGCCGATTTCATTGATGTAGTAGTAATTGCCGTTCGTGTCGACAGCGTAAATACCGGTGATTTTCGCGCCGCCGATTTCGCGCGGAGAAATGGTGACCGTAACGACCGCCTCGGTAACGTTCAGGACATAGTTTTTGCTGTCATTGCCGGTAATACCCAGCGTGACTTTGCAATCGTGATAAGTGCCGACGTTGATATTTTCCGTATTGCCCGTGCTTGTGAGCAACTTCACGTCGTCGCCCGATACAACGCCGCCAAACGTATAGCTGCTGATTTGGAACGCCGTTTTGTTGTCGAAAGGTTTATCGACGTTATTCACCGTAACCGTGATGGGTTTGGGCGTTACGGTAATCGTCGCTTCAACGGTAACGTCTGTCAGGTCATAGAATTTTTTTCTTTCGCCGACGAGTTTGAAATCGTTGACGTTAAAGGTATATGTGCCGACGTCCTTGCCGGGCAGGATAATCGTGCCGTATTCGAGCGTGATGTTGTCCGTGCCTTGCAGTCCCTCGATACTAAACGTGCAGTTGTCCGAGTTCGTCAGAATCGTATTTTCGCCGTTATAAATCTTTGAGGCGATAAGCGTGATTTTACCGAGTTTGGCTGGTAGGATATCGATATACGCTTTGGGTGCGCTTGCGGAGCCGCCCGCGTTTGTGATCTGGTAATTGTTGTTCAGTTCGCCCGCGATTTCGATATTTATAAGCGACGCGCGAAGCCCGGGGTTGACGGCAATGCTGTCAAGCTGGAACGTGCCTTTCCATTGGATATTTTTCCATTCGTCCGCTTTGTCGCCCAAAACCTTATCGAGCACCAATAAAGAGCCGTCGCCCGAAACGTAGTCGGTCATTGCGTAGTTGATGGTGCCGTTATAAACAAACTTCGCATGTTCGTAATTCTCGTCGATCGTAAGGCGGGCTTTTCTTATTTCGTGCGTGCCGACGACAAACCTGCCGTCCACGAGGGTGATGACGTTGCCGTTTACGTCAAAGAAAACCTTTTCATATTCGTCGATGAGCGCAGCCGTATAAGCCGAGCCTTCGACGTAGGAAGCCAGGACGTTGCTGACAATCACGTGTCTTTTACCTGCATTAACGCCGTCGTACGCCGCGTCGAAAGTAATGCCGATTTTCCCCGACGGGATAGTGCCTGTAAACTTGTTCGACAACGTGTACGAAACAAGCGACGTACTTACGTCGGTCGTATTGTTGAAGTATCTTCGGGCGTTCGTATCGATGTTGAAGTTGACGTTGATCTTTGCCCTGTCAAGGTTGACGTTGTAGATGGTTTCCTCGTTTGTATTGCCCGCTTCGTCGACAAGCCAGAATCTGACCTGAATTTGCGTGAGGCCTGAAACGTTTCTGCCCTCAAACAAATCCATATAAACGTTGTTTGTATCAAGCGAAAGTTCCTTTGCCTCGCCCACGACGCCGTCACGGGTGATTGCGTAATAAAGAGTCATCGGGCTGCCCAAAAATTCGCTGACGTAGCCGTCTTTCCCGACTTGTTTGTAGTTAAGGTTCACAAGAAGGGGCAGTAAGTCGGCATACGCGTCTGTCGAGAAGTCAAGAAGCCTTGCAATTTCGGGCTTGTATCCGTTATAGTTGTCGTATTTCACGGGAACGTCAACGGTGTACGTGATATTTGACGAATTATAAATCGCTTGGAAATAATAGATGCGTTCGTATCCTTCGGGCGAAATTTCGTCATGTCCTATGATATATTTGTTATCGACGATTTTGTCGTTGATGCTCACCCAATCGGTTTGCTTGCCTACTAAAACGCCGTTTTTAAGGTTACAATAACTGATTTGATAGGTTATGTCCTTGATGGAAGAGAGCGTGTTGAACTCGATAACGACGTTCTGATTCGTCCATTCGCCGTTATATGCGCCGCCGTTTTTAAGGTAAATTGCGGTTTCCCATTTTTCGGGCAGGTTCTTGTTGTCGTCGATTGTGAACTTGTGATAATCGCTGTAAACGGCGTGGTTTGCCCAGCTTTTTTGTATGCTGTTAAAAAGTGCGATTTGCTCCGCACTCGCGCCTTCGTAGAATTGTCCAACCGTGTCAATCGCTTTGAACTTGATTGCGTATTCGCCCTTTTCAAGTCCCGAAAGGGTGAAGATGTCGGAACCGGGGTTGTTGATTGCAATGCCTACTTGCCCTTCGATTTCGACGTAGTTGCCGTCAACTATTTTGTAAAGGGTATAGAAATACTTGACGTCACCGCGAGTGTCGGTGTCTTCAAGAACAGGTTTGAATTTTATTGTGTCGGTATAAAAATACGTGACGCCATCGTTTTCGTTAAAAACGCTTTCGGTAAGGAGAGCAACTTCGTTCAATGCCGTGGGCTTGGTGTAGTCGATACCGTCGCAGTCGACGCTCAACGTCTTACCCGAAAGATTGATTGAGTTTTTATAATTTACACGATATATCGTGTCGGTTTCGATAGGCAAAAGCCCGTTGTCTTTTCCGTCGTAAATGACCGTGACGTAAAGCCCGCGGAAAGAACCCGTCGCGGGGTCGTTATTGTCAAACGCAAACGGCTCAACCGTTATGCTTTCCAAGCCCGTCGGATAACGCAACGTTTTCAGCTGTTCTAATGTATAATCGCTTCTTCTGTATGTTTTTGCGGAGCCGTCCGTTATTGCGCCTTCGCCGCTATATGCTTGAAGAATGTCAAAACCTTTGATATCCGCCTCTTTAAGCCCGAAGAATTTGTCAAAAAGCAGGAAGGAGAACCGCTTTGTTTGCGTTCCGTCGGTGCGGATTGACGTCAACTTGTTGAACGTAGGATCAAGAACGTCTTCGCCGTTCAATGCCCAGTCAAGGTTGCCGACAATATTGTTGTTGGTGGTATAAAGATTCGATATGTTTGCAATGGTATCCAAAACCGCAATGTCCGGTTTGGTTGTTCCGTCCCACGCTGCGGTAACGGGTGTGAAAAAGCTCGGGTTATCGACAGACTTGACCTTAATCGTGATTTCAAGCCCGCTGATTTCGATTTTCGAAGTGGTAGTGCCTTTTACTTGTCCGCCTGCATATACAAGGATATATTGTCTGCCCGCCGTGACTTTCCAGGACGTGCCCAAGTTATACGTTGCGTCAACGATTTGTTCGGCAGTTAATTTGTCTGTATCTTCGTTTTCTTCGATTTTTTTAACACTATCCGCTACGGAAATAAATGTAGCTGTTTCTTTTAGACTAGTAAATTTATATGCGCTGTCAAGGTTTGCACTGATTTCAATCGTCGCGCCAAGTGAAACAAGTTCATCGGGCAGTTTATAATAAGCATACAGCCTTTCTCTTACACTTCCGGTTAATATTACATGTGATGTATTAGCACTGGTGTCTGAACTTTCAACACTAGTGCTATATATTCCCCCGACATAAGAAAAATAGTTTTTGTATGTATTTGGTCTATAAGTGTAAACGGCAATATTACCGTCCGCATCCGCTTTAAGCGGCACGTTCCAATTCCAACTTGGCGAACCGATGGCAAGCTCCTGCGTGCCGGGCGTGTACGTACCTGCCGCAAAAGCCGTTTTGTTATCAATCGCACCCACGCGCGTAAAAGAAATTGCGCTGACAAGCAGTGCGACTGCAAGCATAAACACTAATGCAAGTCCGCTGATACGAAGTAAGTTTTTGCTTGATTTTTTTGCTCTCATATCTCTCCTCCGATACGCCGGAAAACCCGGCGGTATAGCCATAGTATGTGCAATTTTGGGCATAATGCGCCCAAAAGTTATTGCTATAAATATAATATACAAGATATTACAACAGAATGTCAAGTTATTTTACATTATGACGTGCCATTTTGCACGTCCCGTTTTCGCCGTTTCGCACTAATTTCCAAACGAAAACATAAACTGCCTTATGGAACTTTCGCGGCTCAACGTCATTGAACTCACAAATCTTGCCCTGTCCGTTGCGACGATACTGACGCGCGACCTTACCGTGTCCGAGACGGAATGTCTTTTGAAATTCCTTTGCATCGTGCGCGACGATATATCGCTCATACTTTGCGACAAACGCAACGACAAGTCCTGATATGTTATTCCGTACAAAACATACTGTCATTTTAACATTCATCACTGTCAATTATTACGACTTGTAAAAAAATTGATTTTCAAAAAAACCTTCAAAAAATTTGAACTCGACAAAACGAAAACGGCGGTTTTCCAAAATCGTATTTTCCGTTTCGCCCTGATAATACGTCGGTTTTGACAAAACGTCGGCGGTTTTGTATAATATAATTATGAAATACGATAAAAAAGGTTTCACTCTTGTGGAGCTTATCGTCGTAATTGCGATTATGGCGGTGCTTGCCGGCGTCGTTTCGGGCGCAACCGTGGGCATTCTCAACAAGAAAACCGACGAAGTCAACTACATATACAACGGAAAACAAATTTCTGCACAAATCGTTTCGTGGGCGCAGGAAGTCGTTGAACGCCCTGCGTTCTTCACCGAACTTACGGGGATCGAAATCGACGTGACAGATCTTTTGTTGTATGGCAGTATCGACGAAATATGGACGGATGCGTACTCGGAAGCCGCTTACAATACTTTGAAAAACAGGTTTTCGTCCTTAAAATGGGCTGATTCGTACGGCGTTCCCGAAAAAAAGGGGACTTTTTCCGCCGATTTTAACACGAAGCAAAATGCGATTTATCTTTATTACAAGGGAAAATCGCAAGAATATCGTGAGGTATATTACAAAATTTACCTAAGCGGTGAAAACGTCGTCACCGAAAAAGGCACAGGATTTTAACGTTGTTTCCCTTATTTATTCCTGGCTCGGCTATCTGAACATCTGTTCCTGACGTACTTTCTTATGCGGTTTTTCACCTTTGCGTAATTTTTCGGCAGGACGTATTTCCAATTCCCGTCGTTCGTCCCCGGGGTATTCATTCTAGCCTCCGAGCCCTGCAACAGATAGTCCTGCATAGGCACGATGACGAATTTCGCGCGGGAGCGCATTACCCTTTTGAAAGTTTTATCAAAGACGTTTTCGTCGGTTGCGCCGAGGGTTTTTTTGACGTACTCTTTTGTGCCGTCATCGAGCGCGTCGTACCAACCTTTCAGCGTATCGTTGTCGTGCGTGCCGGTGTAATAGACGGTGTTATACTTCACGTTTTCCGGCAGATGCTCGTTATCGCTCTTGCCGTCGAAAGCGAACTGAAAGACTTTCATTCCGGGGAAGCCGGTACGTTTCACAAGGCGGCGCACCTTGTCGGTGATAATTCCGAGGTCCTCGGCGATGATTCTGTCGTCGAGGTCAAGCCCGTCGAAGATTTTCGTGCCGACGCCCTTCACCCACCTGCCGATTTTTGCGGTCGTTGCACCATACGGCACGGCGTAGTAGCTTTCAAACGCGCGGAAGTGGTCGATGCGGATTTTGTCGAAAAATTGCAACTGATGCAGCAAGCGGTGATGCCACCACAAAAAGCCGTCCGACTGCTGTTTTTTCCAGTCGTACAGCGGATTGCCCCACAGTTGCCCGTCGGCGGAGAAGTAATCGGGCGGCACGCCGGCGACCTCTTTCGGGCGCATATTTTTGTCAAGCCTGAAAATTTCGGGGTGCGCCCAGACGTCCGCGCTGTCGTACGCGACGTAGATGGGAATATCGCCGATAAGCGCGACGTTTTTAGATTTTGCGTAGTCTTTAAGCGCGGTCAATTCGCGATAGAACTCGAACTGTAAAAACCGCCAGAAATCGCACTCGTCCTGAAGCGCGGCGATTTTTTCGTCGGACAGCGTATCGCGCCGTCTTTCGTCCTTTTCCCACGTATCGAACGACGAAAACCCGTTTTTGACTTTGAGCGCCATAAACAGCGCGAAGTCGTCCAGCCAATATTCGTTATTTTCAAGAAACTTTGAATAATCGGAATTTTTTTGAAATCTTTTGAACGCGCAGCGCAGCACGTCGTATCGCGAGTTAAAAATTTCGGCGTAGTCAAGTGATTTTGTTTTGGCGCGTTTTGCCTCGTTTTCCGTCAAAAGCCCGCGTTTAACAAGCGTATTTATATCAATAAAGTACGGATTCCCTGCAAATGCCGACGGCGACTGATACGGGCTGTCGCCGAAAGACGTTGGCGATAACGGCAGCGTTTGCCAGAAATCGACCTTCGCGTCCGCCAAAAAATCGACAAAAGAAAACGCGCCCTCGGACAGCGCGCCGACGCCGTATTCAGACGGCAGACTTCCTATATGCAAAAGCACCCCGTTGAACTTTTCTTTCACTTGTGCGGGGCCTCCTCGTGCGTGACCGCCTCGCCGAGCCTGTTCGCCCAGCTTTCGCAATACAGGTCGTAATAGGATTTATTATTATCCTGTCTCATAGCAATGCACTTCTTGTTGTTGCACCATACGAACGACGGAATCCCGACGACGAACAGATACAGCGGCCCCAGAATCAGCGACTGAATGGTATGGCCGTACTCATGCACGGACACGGTTTTTTTGTACTCATCGCCGCGCTTGCCGTTGATGAAGATAAACGCGCCCAACGACACGCCGCCCCAATCGCCCTCGTGGAAGGTCAGGATTGCGCCGTGGTAATAGGCGTGCTCGCACCTGATATTTTTCAGGAAAAGCAAAAACCCCAGGACGTTTTGAATCGCGCCCCAGGTGAACTGTAAAACCAGGTAAAAAAACTGCAAGATATATTTCATAATAGCCTTACTTTGTTCTTATTTTGAACGTATAGCGGATGGGATTGCCCTTATTGTTCTGATATGCGCGGTTAAGTTGTTTGCCTGCATCGTTTTCGGCGGTGGGATACCTTAGTATGTATTCTGCTTTTTTATTGGTGACGTCCGTAACGTCGTTAGCACCGTCAAACGCCGCAAACTGATTCTTGTCGTTGTGGTAGCTGACGATGAGGTAATATTCGATTTCGTCGCTATTCTCCGCCGCCGTAACGCCCACAACCTGAATGACGATATAAGGATTTTTGTTGTCCGCGTTGACAAAGGAACTGCGCTCCACCGCGTTGCAGCCCTGCGGCACAAGAACCTGCTTCCCCGACGCACCGGGATCGTAGTATTTGACGGGAATATCCAGCCCTATGACGGTCTGATAAATGCGCTTGCACACCATTGCGGAATACGTGACGTACCACCCGTGCACGCCGTTGTCCACGTCTTCTTTGCGCGGATCCGGCTTGTTGGGATAAATATACTGCCCCGAAAGGTACGTAACCGCCGCGATCGCGTTCCTGTACATGGTCTGCGTGTCGGTTTCGGCAGCGCTCTTCTGGCGGCGTTTTGTCGTGACGTAAACGGCAGGCGTAACCGCCGCGGCAAGAATCGCCATAATGGCAATGGTCACGATAAGTTCAACGAGCGTAAAGCCTTTTTTATTTTTGAAAACACGCCTTTTCATACTTATATAATTATACTACTTCGCGCGTACAGTGTCAATATATTATTTTTCACATACAACTCACTATAACTTATAACATTGAAATCGGGGACCCCGCGGGATACTTTTGTACCCGTGGGGAAAGACGTGTTCACAAAATAAGGATTTGTCGCAGCATTGCTTTGTTCAATGACAAAGAGCGTTGAATA